>Ga0163161_10001065_pt1 | contig 20800 bp, 18 predicted proteins | sample S45metaG_FD_129847 | JGI IMG/M metagenome (GOLD analysis project Ga0163161, IMG submission 129847) | Switchgrass rhizosphere microbial communities from Kellogg Biological Station, Michigan, USA - S4-5 metaG | ecosystem: Host-associated > Plants > Roots > Rhizosphere > Soil | place: USA... | reverse complement strand
TTTTAACGGTTGTGTTGGACCGAATTCTTTACGTAAACTCATTAAACCTGGCATTTCTGCTTCGGCTAATTCGATTTCTTTACGGCCCCATTCTGCCAGTGAAATGTCCTTAACTTTGTAAGGGATATAAGAAGTCTCTACTGATGACATAATTATTTGTTTTAAAATGAAATGCAAAGTTACGGCATAGCTTTGTCAAACCCAAATAATTAAAAGTACAAGGTGGTTTGCGGATTGTAAAATCTATTCAATGCTTTGAGTAGGAAGCTTTATCTATAGCTACTGCGACCTTGATAAGCATTTTAAGCAAAGTGAACCATCAACCTGAGATAAGTTTTTGAGATGTGGTTTATGGCAAAAATATTGTATAATTTAGATCAATTACTTATCCTAAAACACCTAATTCAAAATAGCAATTCACTATGAAATACAAATTAAAATAATAAAAATATATTATGACAGGAATGTTATGGCACGTAATCTACAATATATTTCATGACTTCCTTTGATAAATTTATGGAATTATTTAGAAGTGACAGTTTGCCTGATTCTGTACAACTAGCATTGTAATCAGCATCATTTCTTCGAGCTCGAAGAGTTTTCAACCTTTGTCCTATAGCTTTTAAGTCATCGTGCTCACTACCAACTAGCTCATTAATTAAAAGCGTATGAACATTAGGATTGAAACCCATAAAATCCTTTGCCTGTATGATACTTAAGTTTTTGCAAAAAATTCTCGATTTGCCGAATGCAGCATAATAAGCTCGGGATATTCCTGATCTATTGGATTCGGGATTGTTTGGAAGCGTGAGATTTTCAGCAACAGATAAAAATTTATGCCAGTCGAAAGGTGTCATAGAATTCGTTCATCAAGGATCATTTCTAAGCGTAATTGTTTATCTTTTTTAGAAAGATTTTTTATTAATCTATTATATATTTTATTCTCAGGCACAATAAATTCTTCCTTTGTGATACTATCCGAAGATTCATTTGAAAGATAATAAGTAAATCTATATTGCTCATCTCCTTCATCTATTAGCCTTTCAAGCTTCGTTTGATGAAATCCATTTTCGGATTCAATTATTTCTAAACTCTCTCGAATAAAAGATAAAAAATTTTGACTCTTTGAAAAATGATCTTTAGAAAAAGAATCAATGCAAGATATCCTCGAAGCTAAGTTTTCAGTTTGATTAAATGAGTTTAGATAAAATGAATTATTAATATATAATTGATTAGAATCACAACCTTCAAAGGATAAATTAAATTCAGAAAATGTCGATGTCTCTTTAAGCATGGCTTTCTTGATCTAGCAATTTAACATTTACTGATTCACTGAATATTTCACAAATATATTGATGCGCCTCAATAAGCCATTTTTCAATTATATCATTTGAATATTCAAATCCATCTGTTTTCATAATCGCAATTTCTAGTAATGTCCGATGATGTGTATCTGTGGGACTAACAGTCCTAAACTCTAGTTTAGCATGGGTGCCCTTATAATCAAACTCTATTAAGTTATTGAATAACTTAATTTTTGAGAAATCTTCACCTTTAGGAATTGGCAATGAGATGTTAAAATAATCTTTATTATTCTTTCCTATAGCCACTTCAATAACATTTACATATCTGAGAGAACAAAATCCTACATCATTATTTCCATTATTGACATCAATAAAATTTCCTACGTTTGATAAAATGTTTTCTTTGAGAATTTCCCAATGTATGCTTGGTCTTATTTTATTAAAAACAATGTAATCCTTAGTAATTTGTATATGGTTACCATCATCATCGCTAAATCTTGACAGCGTTGCAGTTACGGATTTTTCAGTACCATCATTATCAATTATTTCATATTTGAAATTTGGAATTTCTTTTTTATGCTTGAACCTCTCCTTTATGGTAGAATAAAAAAGCCCAGGTAATGTCGGATCGTATTCACCAAAGTCATGAGCGAATGCTAACTGGAAAACAGCTTCAACTAGCGGCGATTTCTTTAATTCCATTTATAATTTAGATTGGGGTACAAAGGTAAACTTAATTATTAAACTATAAAGCATGCCTAATGTTTGGAATAATTAAAGCTTATTTTTCTCTTTGCTCACCCCAATACTAAGCAAAAAAATATATCAACAAGAATAATTTTAAAAAAACACTAATTTCTAGAATTGTAAAGTAATCTCGACTGACTATATACTATGTTACTACAAATTTAAGTTTCGTCATGTTTACATAAAACTGTGCTCCGTTGTAAAGCCAAGAACAACCTAAAATAAAACTTTGATTTACAGCTAATTATTTCTTAAATTGTTATAACCAAATTAAGTTTTATGAAAAGCGTAAAACACTTATTAGATACCAAACAGGTACGGATTATCTCGGTATCAGAAAATATTTCTGTTTTAGATGCCTTAAAAGTAATGACAGAAAAGAACATCAGTGCGGTATTGGTCATGGAAAGCGATCGACTGCATGGCATTTTTACGGAACGCGATTATGCCAGAAAAATCATTCTTCAGGGTAAATCATCAAAAGATACTTTGATTAAAGAAGCAATGACGGCCAGTCCGATCACCATTAACTTAAGTGACAGTATCGATTATTGCATGGAGCTGATGACCGATAAACACATCCGTCATTTACCCGTTGTAGAAAACGATGAGGTAAAAGGAATGGTTTCAATTGGTGATGTGGTAAAGTTTATCATTGCAGATCAAAAACAGACCATTTCGCAATTGGAAAGCTACATTAGTGGTTAATACTGAGTTGGATTATGTTGGTTGGTGAGGCACCAACCAATAGCTGAGGCCTACGCTTTTACAGCTACTTTGTCTTCAGTTTTACCTGATTGGTGCATTTCGAGTTTTCCATTGTACTGTGCGCCCAGTTCAATTTCAATGGCCTCCGTTTTAATGTCGCCATTAACTCTGCCCGTCTTTTTTATTTCCAGGTTTTGGGCTTCAACATTTCCGTTAACGGTTCCATAAATAATGGCTGAACCTGTTTGAATGTCACCTTTAATCATCCCTTTTTCACCTAAAACAACACCGCCTTCAACATTTACATTACCAATTACAGTTCCATCGATCCTAATTACGGCTTTTCCTTTTAGCTCGCCGGTAATGGTAAATCCGAGGCCAATTAGGGTAGAAATCTCTTGTTGGTTTAAGTCTTTAATCTGATTGTTTTTCTTGAACATGTTTCTTATAAGGTTAAAAAGGATCTTGGATTTATAACTTTACCATTTTTATGCACTTCATAATGTAAATGAGGGCCGGTTGATCGCCCGGTTGAGCCCGCTTTGCCAATGTTGTTGCCAGCAATAACATCCTCATCTACCCTTACCAAAATTTTAGAAAGGTGACCATAGTAGGTTTCAAAACCGTTACCATGTTTAATTACGATACAATTGCCATAACCACCACGCCTTCCTGCAAAAATCACCTTGCCATTCGCTGTACATTTAACAATGTCGCCATAATTGGCCCTGATATCAAGTCCCTTATGAGTCTCCACGTTTTCACCACTAAAAGGATTTTCGCGATGCCCATACCCGGATGTAATTGTACCTAAATGTGGATAACCCATAGGCGTATAGGCCACATTATATGCAATTTTACTTAAGTAGTTGTCGTAAAATTCGCCGATTTCTTCAGCTGATAAAATATCATCGCTTTGCTCACCGCCCTCGTTACCAGTTAAAATCGGTTTTAGTCCTCTTGCTTTTAGGTATTTATTGATGGTAAGCAGTTTTTTATCAATTGATTGGTAATGCTTTTTCAGGGAAGAAGTATCGATAACAGATAGTTTGTCTTTACTTTTTAAAAGCGCCAGTTCGAGTTTATTCTTGGCTAATTCTACACTCGAATTACTGCGGATCAGGTAAAATATACTGGATATAAGTATTAAGAATAATCCTAAAACGCCTAAAATATACTTTTTCCAATGTACAATGTATCCTGTTGGAACCTGAATGGGTTTGCTTGAATTTTGATTCTTATTTACAAAAATTACGGTTGTTTTGTTCCGTTTTCTGTTCATTTTTACTCAGATTTTTTGTTTGGGACTAAAACAAATATATGATTAACAACCACATAGTCAAAAACTAAGCTCAGATTTAACACTTACAGGAATAAAAATCACAATGCATTAACATCTAATTAACCTATACTTCATTGCTCATGCTGGTTAAAAGACAGATGTGTAACATTTAAGTGGTTTTCGTTATACAACGGTTTAGCAATGGTTAAAAACGAGTGCTAACACAAAGAAAGATTTTTCCATTTTGCTACCGCTGAAACTTGTGAAGCAAGCATACTATAATCCGTAAGGAAAGAGGCATGAAATCTATGAAATTACTTCCACCTCCACTCGCCAGCAATACTCAAAGGTTCCTTTAGGTTCTGTGATTCTAAGAAAGCCCTTAACTCTTCTTCGCCCTGAACACCAACAGGAATTTTCGGCGTATTGGCTAAAGCATAAGTTAACATGGCGCTGTAACGCACAGTATTTTTAAGCTCCTGCTCATCAACCAGTTTAAAACTATCGCCATCTGAGTGATAAAATGGACCAGAATTGTTTGGCAGTTTACCACCAAAACCACCGCCAGTGGGAATACCTTCTAACATAAACGGCTGATGATCGCTATGCAAACCAGCGCCAGCATTAAACAGATTTTTGAAACCGGTATCAATTTTTACAATATCAGCTCCCCAGGCCGTAAACAAATCTTTCATTTCTGCTCTTGAAGTAGAAAAACCTTTCGGATCATTGGTCATGTCGTAGTTCAACATAAATTTAACCTGGCTTAATGTTTTGTCTTTTTTAGCCTGATCGATGTATGCTTTAGAACCCAACAAACCTTGCTCCTCGCCCATAAACAGTACAAACTCTACGGTACGTTTGGTTTTTAAATTCAGCTTTTTAAAGGTACGTGCCATATCCATAATAGCAAAAGAACCTATTCCATTGTCGATTGCACCAGTTGCTAAATCCCAGCTATCTAAATGTCCACCGACTACAATTTTATCCTTAGGCAACTCGGTTCCTTTAAAAGTGGCCACTACGTTTCTCGCTTTAATTATACCCGAGAAATTGGTCATGGCAATATGCGCGATCTGTGGCTGTGATTTAATTTTTTCCTTTAAAGCTGTACCGTCTTCTAGTCCAATACAAATAGCGGGAATAGAGATTAATTTGCCTGTTACCGAAGCGGTTCCGGTTAAAAGTACACCACCCTTTACCGTGTTAATAATAATTACCCCAATTGCTCCATATTTTGTGGCAATGGCCGTTTTTTCTGAGCGGTGTAATGACTTTGTTCCAGCCGGAGAGCCTGGTAATACACCTAGGTAAATTAAAGCAATTTTACCTTTAAATTTCTCCGGATTGGCCTGATAATCTGCCTCCAATCCGTTACCTGCATCTACTATCTCACCAGTAATGTCTGCACTAACTGGCGAATGTGCTAAAGTAACAGCTTTCGTTTTCGTCAGACTGTTTTTATCAGTACCAATTTCTACACTGATTGTTTTTCTTGCCCAACTTTCTACTTCGAAAGGTTGAAACTTCACTTCACAACCATAAGATTTTAATAAATCGAAAGCATATTGCTCTGCTTTTGCTCCGTTTGTAGAACCCGTTAAACGATGACCGATGGTTTCGGTTTCATATTTAAGTGTTTGATAAGCTTTTGAATTTTGCTGTACGTCAGCATTGATTTTAGCGAAAACATCATCGAATTTATCCTGGGCATTTACTAATAAAGTAGTACAAAGAAGCGCTGCAGCGAAGAAATATTTCATTAGGAATAATAGTTTAGTTGCTGAAAGTACAAATTTTAGCTAGAGATTACTAGCTGTAACGTATATTTTGCTTTAGATAATGGCTTTTTCCATGGAAATGGTCGTCATTGCGAGGAGGAACGACGAAACAATCTTTCCTGTTAGTGATTCTGCTATAAAGATTGCTTCGTCGGCTGAAAAAGCCTCCTCGCAATGACGAATCTCTCGGCTTATCGTAATAAAATAAGATTCTTCGATGCGCTCAGAATGACAAAACTATAAAACTATGGCTTTACATGCACTTTTTTCTTTGGGAAAGCCAGCGAAGCCACAATACTGATCACCAGGATACTCAAAATCACGATCAAAGAATGCTCGGTAGTGAAACCCCATTTCTCCAGATAAGTATGCCCTAACATTTTTATCCCGATAAAGGCCAATAATACGGCTAATCCGGTTTTTAAATAGTGGAATTTGTGGATAATATTCACCAACAGGAAGAACATGGAACGTAAACCCATGATGGCAAAAATATTTGAGAAAAATACAATGTAGGGATCTTTTGTTACCGCAAAAATAGCCGGAATAGAATCGACAGCGAATAAAAGATCGGTAAACTCAACAATCAGCAGCACCAAAAATAAAGGTGTTACCAGTGTTTTATGGTTAATTTTTACGAAGAATTTTTTACCCTCATATTTTGGATGGATAGAAAATATTTTCGAGGCCCATTTTACTACAGGGTGATTTTCGGGATCAATCTTATCATCTTCGTCTTTGCTAAAGAACATTTTTACCCCAGTAAAAACAAGGAAAGCGCCAAACAAATAAAGTATCCAGGCAAATTTTGCAATTAATGCTGCACCAACAAAAATGAAAACAAAACGCATGATAATGGCACCCAAAATACCCCAGAACAGTACACGGTGATAATATTTTTCTTCAACAGCGAAAGCAGAGAAAACGAGTACGATCACAAAGATATTATCTACAGAAAGTGCATACTCAATTACATAACCGGTTAAAAATTCTAAGCCGAGGTTTTGTTTATATACCGCTAAACTTCCTTCAAAATCATTGGGGATTAATTTAATGTGATGCTGGTGCCGCGTTACAATTTCTTGCAGGTGTGCAAAATCTTTAATTCCATGCAGCTGGTGCCCCTCGGTTAATAGGATAAAGTAAAAACCAATAGCTAAAGCCACCATGATCAAACTCATTACTCCAGCCTGTTTTAAGCTCACTACATGCTCTTTCCGGCTAAAGAGACCAAGGTCTAAAGCAAGAATCAACACAATAAAAAGAAGAAAACCTAAGCTAAAAAGTAATTCGTTACTCATTATTTTTTACGTTCAGTGGTGTACAGTACAAGTTGTTCTAAACCAGTTCGTGCTTCGCCAGCTTCAAAACTGTGCAAAATATCAAATGCTTCCTTCTGATACTCCAGCATTTTCTGGTTCGCATAATACACACCTTCGTGGGCATTTACGAAATCTATAATCTGCTGAATCTTAACCGGATCATCCTGATGATTTTTCACCAGGTTAATTATTTTTTTACGTTCAGTTTTTTCGGCTTTATTCAGCGCATAAATTAAAGGCAGCGTTACTTTCTTCTCTTTAATATCAATACCCAAAGGTTTACCTACATCATCTGTCCCGAAATCGAAGGTATCGTCTTTAATCTGAAAGGCAATCCCTACTTTTTCACCAAACAGACGCATTTTTTCTATCGTTTCGTCATCAGCACCTGCAGAAGCAGCTCCAGCAGCGCAACAAGAAGCAATTAAAGAAGCTGTTTTCTGTCGGATCACATCAAAATATAACTCTTCCGAAATATCCATCCTCCGCACCTTTTCTACCTGCAATAATTCGCCCTCACTCATCTGTTTCACCGCTTCCGATACAATCTGTAACAAACGGTGTTCGTTATTGTTTACCGAAAGCAACAATCCTTTAGCCAACAGGTAGTCGCCAACCAAAACGGCAATCTTGTTTTTCCACAAAGCATTGATAGAGAAAAAACCACGGCGCTCGTAAGCATTGTCTACCACATCGTCGTGTACCAAAGTGGCGGTATGTAAAAGTTCTACCAAAGCAGCCCCGCGATGGGTTGATTCTGTAATTCCACCGCATAGTTTAGCCGCAAAAAATACGAACATCGGCCGCATTTGTTTGCCTTTTTGCTTTACAATATAATGGGTAATCCTATCCAGCAACGGTGCGTCGCTATGCATAGATTCTTTAAAGGTTTTTTCAAACGCTTTAATATCAGCAGCAATAGGTGTTTTTATCTGTTCGATTCCCGGCATTAAGTCGAAAAATTTTGATTGCAAACTTAAGCTAATTTCCCATAAAAAGGTAATGTGCAATCGTATTATTAAGGATTTGAAAAGCAATAGCTTAATCTTTAACATCTTTTACTCCTGCTATTGCCCATAGTCCTCTCCCCCATGCTTCGGGCTGTGGGCTATTTGGCGCGATCAGGTTAACATTATCGGTTAGTGCAGGTAAAAACCCCTCCATGCGACAATTAATTCCTCAAAAATATTAGCTTTATTTAATTTCAAATTTTACATTTAAACCAATATTAGCTGAGCCATAGATGAAAAAACGCTACAAAGTACTTATCGGCCTTTCGGCATTAATTGTTGCAGGCTACTTATTGGGGCCAAAACCTAAAAAGCCGGTTTACAACAAAGAACTTACCCAGGTTCCCGATCTCGAAGATTTAGACCGTTATGTGGCCAGTATCGAATCGATGCACAAAATAAAACCGGGTAACGAAGCCGAAATCATCTGGGCAGATTCCCTGCACAAGCAAACTGAGTATGCCATTGTTTACCTGCATGGTTTTTCGGCATCAAAAACAGAAGGAAACCCCGTTTACCTAAATTTAGCAAAAGAACTAAATGCCAATTTATATTTAGCGCGTTTAGCTGACCATGGCATTGATACACTTGCGCCCATGCAATATTTTACCGCCGACCGCCTTTGGGAAACCAGCAAACAGGCTTATGCCATCGGTAAAAAGTTAGGAAAAAAGGTGATTTTGGTGGGTACTTCTACAGGAGGCACAGTAGCTTTAAAGTTAGCAGCAACCTATCCTGAAATTAACAGTTTGATATTGTTATCGCCAAATGTGGCCATTAACGATAAAAATGCATGGCTTTTGAATAATCCATGGGGCTTGCAGATAGCCAGAAAAGTGGTGGGTGGCGATGAACGCAAAGTAGACGATCGCACTGACGAATATAAAAAATACTGGTACACCAATTACCGCCTCGAATCTTTGGTAGAACTGGAAGAATTTATTGAGAGCAGTATGATAAAAACAACTTTCCAAAAAGTAAAACAACCTGTTTTGATGCTCTATTATTACAAAAATGAACTCGAGCAGGATCCGGTAGTGCGTGTAGATGCTATGCTAAAAATGTTCGATGAACTGGGTACGCCGAATAATTTAAAAAGAAAACAAGCCATACCAAACGCAGGGAATCACGTAATGGGATCGTATATTACTTCGAAGGATCTACTTGGTGTAGAGGCTGCTATTGATAGCTATATTAAGAATGTATTGAAAATATCATTTGAACTTACTAAATAACATCATCTAAAATGAAAAGATGCTTCTCAATTATTATCTTAACAATATGCTTTTTAAGCACCAAGGCCCAAACCGTAAGCTATGAAGATTTTAAAAAATTAATTCCTTTGCTAGAAAATGAAGATTGGAAAAATGTGTATCAACAATCCGAAAAGTTGTTAATTTCTTCAAAAAAGGACACCTCAGATTTTAGAGCAATTATATTATATGCTAACATTTTATCTGCGGCAGGCATGGTAACCGAAAATTCTATGTCATACAAAGAAATAGAGAAAACCTTAATGAGTTATAGGGGGCAGAAAATCATATTCTCTTCTCACCCCATCACAGAAAAAGAAGGTTCACTAAACTGTGTTCAGTTCTCAGATCCAAAACTGGCAGTAAGCGCTTTTATCACAGCTACAAATAAACGGGGCATTAATATTCTGTGTTTTGAAAAAATTGTTTTTAAGCATCCGGTAAAGCCTATTGATTTTGTTGGCTCGTTTGTACGGTGTGGAGGGATATTGGATAAAATAGAATTTAACCCGAATAAATCTTTAATCTGGATTAGCAGGTTATCAGTAAAAGAAGGTTTTGCAAGATCAACAAATTAACTTCAGAAGACTAAAAAACTAATAGCGAAGAAAGCTTCAGAAGTTTTAACTTGGGTGTAAGACTTACGAATTTATTCCATCGCTTATCCCCTCACTAAACTTCGTAAGAAATTTAACTCAGAATATTCTTCACAATCATTTCGGCATGTACCCTTGAGTTTTCGATAAAAAGTTTGTGTGTATCTAGCCCACCGCAAACCACACCTGCCAGATACAAACCTTTCACATTCGTTTCCATCGTCTCTTCGTTATAAACCGGACACAGTGTTTCGGGCAGTTCGATGCCGAATTTCCTCAGCATTCCAAAATCTGGTTGATAACCGGTCATTGCAATTACAAAATCGTTCGGTATTGTTTTTATTCCTTCGGGTGTTTTGATATCTACTTCGCCTTCTCTTATTTCAAGCAATTCTGAATTAAAAAGTGCTTTAACTTCTCCCTCTTTAATCCTGTTCTGTATATCCGGACGCACCCAATATTTCACATGAGGACCAAGATCGCCACTGCGCACTACCATCGTCACATTTGCGCCTTTCCGGTAGGTTTCTAAGGCGGCATCTACGCCTGAGTTATTGGCACCAACCACCACTACATTCTGAAAGGCATATAAATGTGGATCTTTATAATAATGCGTTACTTTTGGCAAATCCTCTCCTGGAACGTTCATCAATAAAGGCACATCATAAAAACCCGTAGCCACAATTACATTATTGGCCGTATAATTGGTTTTAGCGGTATTGATTTCGAAAACATCATGATCATTCTTAACAACTTGTTTTACGCTTTCAAAAAGATGGATATTTAAATCAAATTTTTCGGCCACACGGCGGTAATATTCAACCGCTTCATTGCGGTTAGGTTTCGAACTGATGGTTACGAAGGGAACTCCTCCAATTTCCAACTTTTGAGAAGTAGAAAAGAAGGTCATAAATACAGGATAATTGAACAAACTGTTCACCAAAGCGCCTTTCTCTACAATTACATAGCTTAAGTTTGCTTTTTGCGCTTCTATTGCGCAAGCCATCCCTATTGGGCCAGCACCGATAATTAATACGTCGTAATGATTTTGATTGTCAGACATCCAGTTTCTATTTCGCTTAAAGAGTGGTCGTCATCTCGCCTGGAGTGTCGTCCCGATGTTAAGTCGGGAGAGAGATCTATTGATATAGATTTCCCGGCTACACTGCGTTCCGCTCGAAATGACGATTTCCTTTAATTATTATACTTTCATTGCTTTGCTTGGGCAGGCGAAATCGGTTCTTTTTAAACCGGTATTTTTAATTGCGCCATAACCGCCTGCAACATCAATCACATTTTCTACCCCACGCGATTTTAAGATGGAAGCAGCAATCATCGATCGGTAGCCACCTGCACAGTGAATGTAATAGGTAGCTTTTGGATTGATCTCGCCGGTCCAGTCGTTAATAAAATCTAAGGGACGGCTCAGTGTAAATTCCAGATGTTCTGATTCATATTCACCTGGTTTGCGCACATCCAGTGCTGTAATTTCTCCGTTATGACTAGCTGTTTCAAATGCCTCAGCAGAGATTGATTCAATCGTATCGATTTCCTTGCCAGCATCTGTCCACCTTTCGAAACCGCCATCTAAATAACCAATGGTACTATCGTATCCTACGCGGGTTAAGCGGGTAATGGTTTCTTCTTCTTTACCTTGATCTGTAATCAGTAAAATTGGCTGCTGTAAATCGGTAATCAAAGCACCAACCCAGGGCGCAAACTGTCCGTTAAGGCCTATGTTGATCGAATTTGGAATAAAACCTTTGGCAAAAACCTGTGGATCGCGGGTATCAAGCATAATAGCCCCTGTTTGGTTTGCCGTATCTTCAAACTGCTGAGGTGTCAAAGCGTTTAATCCTTTCTCGTAAACCTCATCAATGCTTTCCACACCACCTTTATTAATGGCAGCATTTTTAGCAAAATATTGTGGTGGCGGCATAATGCCATCCGTCACTTCGGCAATAAACTGCTCTTTCGTTTCAGCTTTCAAAGCGTAATTTACTTCTTTTTGGTGCCCTAAAGTATCGAAAGTTTCTTTACTCATGCTTTTACCACAGGCCGAACCTGCACCATGTGCCGGATAAACAATTACATCATCAGCTAAAGGCTTTATTTTCTCATTTAACGAATCGTAAAGCATTCCGGCTAAATCTTCCATGGTTAAATGACCTTTCTGCGCTAAATCTGGACGACCAACATCACCGATAAATAAAGTGTCGCCACTAAAAATGCAATGATCTTTACCGTTTTCATCGGTCAATAAATAGGTAGTCGATTCTAAAGTATGTCCAGGAGTATGTAAAGCGGTAATGGTTACGTTTCCAATTTTAAACTGCTCGCCATCTTTAGCGATGTGCGATTTAAACTCAGTTTTAGCGGTTGGGCCATAGATAATTTCGGCACCAGATTTTTCTGCCAGGTCTACATGTCCGGAAACAAAATCAGCATGAAAATGCGTTTCGAAGATATATTTAATGGTTGCCCCTGCTTTTTCAGCTTTCTTTAAATAGGTTCCAACTTCTCTTAGCGGATCAATAATTGCAGCTTCACCATTACTTTCGATGTAATAAGCGGCTTCTGCCAGGCAACCTGTATATATTTGTTCTATTTTCATGTTATTTACGCAGCGTTACCCTGAATTTATTTCAGGGTCTTTGAGATGCTGAAACAAGTTCAGCACGACGGTTCTACTATAGCAAAAATAGCGCTAAATACTTATAACCGAAATGATGTCAGTCATAATTGCAGAAGTTTTACTTACTGTAATGCAAAAATGCTAACTGAAAATTGTCAAATGCAATTGATTTGGGCGTTACCCTAATCCCGATGAATCGGGAAAGGGTCGGGCTTTTCAGGGCTTCGCTTCGCTCCGGTACCGATGAAGGATCGGTACTGAAACCCTTACAATCCCTAACGCGGATCCATCGCAATTTTAGAATTTATGCAACAACCCATGTTACTAAACCTGATAAAGCGTAAAGCCCGGAGCGAGTGAGGACTTGCAACGGTAGCAGGACTAAACCTGCCATTATAACAGAATCCATCATTTCCAAAAACAATAAGATAAACCTACACTTCTGGATTAAAAATCATTATTCTGTAGACGGGATTACAAATCCCAACTAGCGTTTAATCCTTAGTCAATTCACCTCTTAGTGATTCTTCCATCAGCTTGCGACTTTCTTCTATTGACAAGCCTAAGCCCATTACAAACATTAGTTTTGTGACTGTAGCCTCGAAAGTTAAATCGTAACCACTTAAAATGCCCATTTTCAGCAATTCTCTGCTGGTTTCGTAGCGGCCTAGTTGAACCGATCCTTTTTTACATTGAGAAATATCGATTATAATCTTTCCATTCAGAATAGCCTGACGCAAACTATCTAAAAACCATTGTGCAGTTGTGGTATTGCCTGAGCCAAAAGTCTCTAAAATAATGGCATCAACCTTAGAATCTGTTATTGCCTGAACTGCCTGTGGCGTTATTCCAGGGTATAATTTCAGCACCCCGATATTAGAATTAAAATTGGTGTGTAATTTTAATTCTCCTTCGGTAGCTTTTAGGATATAGTTTCGATGAAATTGCAAGTGAACGCCTGCTTCGGCAAGTATCGGGTAATTTGGCGAACGGAAAGCTTCAAACTTTTCGCTGTTATATTTTATAGAGCGGTTGCCTCTAAATAATTGTGCATCAAAATAAATGCAAACCTCTGGAAAAAGTGCTTTTCCATCTTCTTTGGTCGCTGCAATCTCTAGAGCGGTAATTAAATTCTCTTTGGCGTCAGTCCTGATTTCGCCAATTGGCAGTTGCGAACCGGTTAAGACAACAGGTTTAGATAGATTTTCGAGCATAAAGCTCAATGCCGATGCTGTAAAAGCCATAGTATCAGACCCGTGTAGGATCACAAAACCATCGTACTGATCGTATTTATGATAAACAAGTTCGGCTAATGTTTTCCATATTTCAGGATCCATGTTTGAAGAATCCAATACTGGATTGAAGGAATGCACATCTAAATCGTAATCTAAACGGCTTAATTCAGGAACGTTTTCTTTTATCTGCTGAAAATCAAATGGAATTAACATCCCATTTGTAGGATCGTTAACCATACCGATGGTACCACCGGTATAAATTATAAGTATTTTGGTCATTTGGTTGGGTGAAGGTTGCTCACCGCAAAGAAACTAAAAATTTACAAATGATTGGACAATATTTTTAAATTAGCAACAAAAAGAGTTATCGCAGCTATTAAATTATCAATTAAATAATTTAAATGGAAAATAATTATCAAATTAATAATTGTATTCATGTGAAGTAGTCTCAAAAATCAATTGCTGAATCCTGCTAAACAGATTTCTCCATTACGTTGCACTTCAGTCGAAATGACGGCCGACTAAACCCGACTAATAACTTCAGACTGAGGACTCCGAACTCAATCCTAAACCCCGAAAATTTTCTTCGAATTCTCAGTGGTTACATCTGCAATTTCTTCAATAGGAACACCATAAATATCGGCCAGTTTTTGGGCAACATAAATCAAATAACTGCTTTCATTGGGTTTCCCGCGGAAAGGAACTGGAGCCAAATAGGGTGAATCTGTTTCTAAAACTAGGTTAGCTAAAGGAATTTCTGACAATACAAGATCAAGTCCGGCTTTTTTATAGGTGACCACACCACCAATGCCTAAATAGAAATTTAAGTCGATGGCCTGTTTAGCCTGCGCTAAATTACCCGTAAAACAATGAAATATTCCGCGCAGTTTTTCGTCCCTTTCGCTTTCCAGTAACTCAAAAACCTCATCAAAAGCTTCACGACAATGGATCACAATCGGCAAACCTAAATCTTTTGCCCAGGCAATCTGTTTACGAAAAGCATCTTGCTGAATGGCCAACGTAGTTTTATCCCAATACAGATCGATCCCGATCTCACCAATGGCATAAATTTTCCGACCAGAAATGCTATTGTAGATTTCGTCCAATTGATCAAGGTAATCTTCCTTCACATCACAGGGATGCAGACCTGCCATAGCAAAACAGTTTGCCGGATATTTCTCCACAAGATCATTTATCATGGCAATTGATTTTACATCAACATTGGGCAAAAACAAACGGTTAACGTTATTCCCGAAACAACGCTCCATTAACTGCGCTTGTTTCTCAGCATCCTGTTCGTAATATAAATGGGTATGGGTATCGGTAAAAAGCATGTTTATAATGTAAAATGGGTTAGAGGTTAGGTTATGAATTCATAAATGTGTTGCTAAGGTTAATCTGAACTCGAATTTGTCATGTTGTCCAAAGGACTCCTACGGAGAGCTTGTCGAAACACTTAACGCAAATTTAAGCAGCTCCTTCGACAGGCTCAGGATGACAAATTTATTTGTACATAAAGACCATGAAACAAATCCGATAGCTATCGGATCAGGTGACGATCGCTTAAAACCTCTGTAACTTCGGTCTTTCTGACTTCCAACCTCGGACTATTTCTTCTTCTTAGACGCTTTGACCTCCGACTTCAGACTACTGAACTCGGACTCTAAAGCCATTTCCTTTTTCAAAAACTTTCCGGTTAAACTAATTGGATTCTGGATTAAACCTTCTGGTGTACCTTCGAATAAAATCCTTCCGCCACCAGCACCGCCTTCTTCACCTAAATCGATCACCCAATCGGCCACTTTAACCACATCTAAATTATGTTCGATTACCAAAATCGTATTTCCTTTATCAACAAGCTCTTGCAATACGCCTAAAAGCACATTAATATCTTCGAAGTGAAGTCCGGTGGTAGGCTCATCTAAAATATAGAAGGTTTTACCGGTATCTTTTTTAGAAAGTTCTGTAGCCAGTTTAACCCGCTGCGCCTCACCACCTGATAAAGTAACAGATGATTGCCCTAAAGTGATATAACCTAAACCAACATCCTTTAAAGTTTTAATTTTTCTATAAATGATCGGGATATTTTCAAAGAAATTACAAGCATCTTCGATACTCATATCCAAAACATCACTGATCGATTTTCCGCGGAAACGAACTTCTAAGGTTTCCCTGTTATATCTTTTTCCGCCACATTCTTCACAAGGCACCTGCACATCAGGCAAGAAGTTCATTTCAATTACCTTTAAACCGGCACCCTGACAGGTTTCGCAACGGCCACCTTTTACATTAAACGAGAAACGGCCTGGTTTGTAGCCACGTATTTTTGCCTCAGGCAGTTGCACAAACAGATTTCGGATATCAGAAAACACTCCGGTATAAGTAGATGGATTAGAACGAGGTGTTCTGCCAATGGGTGCCTGATCGATTTCAATCACCTTATCTATTTCTTTTAATCCGTTAATTTTCTCATAAGGCAAAGGTTGTTTTTTCGCCCTAAAGAAATGATGATTTAAAATCGGATATAAGGTTTCTGTAATCAAACTCGATTTACCACTGCCCGAAACTCCGGTTACGGCAATAAATTTACCTAAAGGAAAATCTACCGAAACCTCTTTTAAATTATGGCCGGTAGCTTTTACGATAGACAATTTATGTCCATTTCCTTTTCTGCGGGTTTTTGGCGTTTCAATTTTCTTTTTGCCGTTGAGGTAATCGGCAGTTAAGGTATTCGACTTCAGTATCTGTGCGGCAGTTCCTTCTGCAACTACTGTTCCGCCGTGGATACCCGCTCCAGGGCCAACATCAATTACCCAATCGGCCTCCAGGATCATATCCTTATCATGTTCTACCACCAAAACGGTGTTTCCAAGATCACGGAGGTTCTTTAGCGCATTGATCAAACGTTCGTTATCGCGTTGATGCAAACCGATACTTGGCTCATCGAGGATGTACATGACGTTCATCAACTGCGAACCGATCTGCGTAGCCAAACGGATCCGTTGAGCTTCGCCACCTGAAAGTGTGCGGGCTGTTCTATCTAGCGTCAAATAGGTTAAACCAACATCTGTTAAGAAACCGATCCTGGCTTTAATCTCTTTTAAAATTTCCTTTGCAATAATATTCTGACGGTCGCTAAGGCGTTCATCTACTTTTTCGAACCAGATGTTCAGGTTAAAAATATCCATTGATGACAGTTCGAAAATATTTTTGCCATCAACTTTAAAGTGCAGGCTTTCTTTTTTCAAACGGGCACCATGACACTCTGGACAGGTTTTCAGCTTCCTGAATTCGTCCATATCATCTGATGCAGATTCACTTCTCTTTTCATTCTGCTCTTCGAGCATCTTAATAATACCATCAAAAGTGATATTATAATTTTGAACGTTCCATTTATTGTATTCTACCTCAACCTTGATCAGGTCGGGCGTACCGTTTAAGATGATGTTTATTACTTCATCGCTTAACTTTTCGATCGGGGTTGAAAGTGAGAAACTATATTTTTTGGCTAATGCTTTTAATACCTGGAACATCCAGATATCACGATATTCGCCTAACGGAGCCAAACCACCGTTTAAAATACTCAGTTTTGGGTTCGGGATCACCGATTCTTTATCCACCACAAAGATATAGCCTAAACCATCGCAACGCTCGCAGGCACCATATGGAGAGTTGAATGAAAAACTGTTCGGTTGAGGTTCATCGTAAGAAATACCCGTAGTTGGGCACATTAAAAACTTACTAAAATGTGCAACGTTATTATCTTTATCGCTGATTTTGATTACTCCCTTACCCATTTTCATCGCAATCTGTAGCGAATCTAGCAGGCGTTTTTTATCCTTTACATCAATAATCAAGCGATCAATCACCACTTCGATATCGTGAATTTTATAACGGTCTACCTGCATTTTAGCAGAAATATCCTTTATTTCTCCATCCACACGAACTTTTACATAACCCTGTTTACGGATCTGCTCGAAAAGCTCGCGGTAATGTCCCTTTCTTCCTTTAACAACAGGTGCAAGAATATTTACTGCAACACCATCAAATTTATTAAAGATATTCTGCAGGATCTGGTCTTCACTCATGCGCTCCATCTTCTCACCGGTATTGTACGAATAGGCATCAGCAACACGTGCATAAAGCAAACGCATAAAATCGTAAATCTCTGTAATGGTACCTACGGTAGAGCGCGGGTTTTTGCTAGTGGTTTTTTGCTCAATGGCAATAACCGGGCTCAGTCCCGAAACCTTATCTACATCAGGGCGTTCCATCCCCCCCATAAACTGGCGGCTGTAAGCGCTAAATGTTTCCATATAACGGCGCTGCCCTTCAGCATATATAGTATCAAAAGCCAATGACGATTTACCACTACCACTTAAACCTGTTATAACAACAAGTTGGTTGCGTGGAAAACTTACATCTATATTCTTTAAATTATGTACCCTCGCACCATATACTTCTACATCTTTTTGCTCGCCGAGGTCGATAGATTTATTGCTCATATTTTATTTAAAGTTGGAGGCAAAATCGAGTCTTTAAAAAGACAAAATTTCAATCCGCAAAAATGCTAAAAATTTTATCAAAATGAAAGTCAAAACCAATCTTGATTAAGGATTAATTGTCATAATGTCGACTTGTATTTCGTAGGAAACCAGCCGTAAACAGAAGAGACAGATTAAAGGGCTAAAAAAAGTATTTGCCATACTTCACAAACGCTGTAAATGATATAATGGTTTTGTATTTTTAGAGAACTTTTAAAGCTTTTAAGCTCCTTACCCAATGCAACCTAATAAACATCTTTAAAAGATCTCTCGACTCCGCTGCTCTCCGCTCGAGATGACGACGCAAAGCGAGCACCATGCTAACCAATGAACCAATGGCTAATGAACTATCCTACCACTCTATCGTTGTTCCGTTCTCTGTCGGGTGTCCGGTACAAACTAAAACCCTGCCTCTTTCCAATTCATCATCGGTAAGCACTTCATTATAATCCATCCTTACGCCGCCTTTAATACAATTGGCTACACAAGTACTACACACTCCGCCACGGCAGCTATACGGAAGTTTGATCTTATTTTCCAGCGCAACATCTAAAATTCTTTTCGGCCAGGGCACTTCGAGGTTATAAGATTCTCCTCTAAAGTTTAAAATTACAGAATAGGTATTTTTATCGACAAGCTTTTCTGCCGAACCATCATCCTCATCCACCTCATCTTCCGGTAATACAAAAGTTTCTCTTTTAATCTGTTTGATATCGAAACCCATGCCCAGCAAGGTGATCCGGCATAAATCCATATAAATTATCGGGCCACAGCTATAAAACAGCGCATTATTCCGATCAAAATGCAAATGTTCTTTGAGTAGCTTTTCGATATAGAATTTGTTTAGGCGGGCCGTCATCAGGTTTTTGCTATTGCTAAAAACCCAAACAATCTTTAATCTATCCGGATACCTCTTTTGCCATTCGTTCAGCTCATCATAAAATAATGCATCCTCCCTTGATCGGTTGCTATATATCAGTGTAACCAACGATTTTTTCTCGCGCACTAAGGCCGTTTTCAAAATTGAGAATAATGGAGTGATTCCTACCCCAGCCGCGAACAGAAAAAGATCACGTTCCAGGTTTTCTTCTGGCAAATAGCTGAACATCCCTTGAGGCTCTTGAGCCAAGAGAATATCATTTACCGAAGTTTTGTGATGTAAAAATCTTGAGATTTCTCCATTTTCGACCCTTTTCACCGTAATCGCCAAGGGCTCATCCACATCTGGCGAACTATTAAAAGAATACGACCTTCTTATCTCTTTATGTTTCCCCTGAAAAACCAACGAAATAAACTGACCGGCCAAATACTTTGGGTATGGTTGATCCACTTCCTCAAATTGAAAAGTAATATTATCTCCAGGTTGATTTATGATTTTGTTGATGCGCAGTTTGAACATAACACAAAGAAAGGAAATTGATTTATTAGTTCAATCGTTCATTGGTCATTAGTTGTTAGTTAGCATGATGCGGAGAAAATTCTCGTATCACTCAATAATTCCTAAAAAAACGTGCAGTGGTTAGCGTTTAGTAAAAAAACAAATTTGTGTAATCCAACAATCTGTGTAATCACTTTCCAAAAAAAAAGCGTCCCGATTTAAAACCGGGACGCCTTACCAAATGCTTGTCTTTATCTTAATTATATTATTCGGCGTTGTAAGCCAATAATACTCTCGGTTTTTCGTAACCGTAACGTTTCGGGTGTTCCATAATCTGTTTCATAGAAATCACTTTATAAACATAGCCTCCGGTTTCGCGGTTCAGCTTCATTTTGTAGTAATTATCTTGATTTTGATTATTGATCTGCTTGCGCAGGCGTCCGTCGCCAACATTGTAAGCCGCAGCTACCAATGTCCAGCTTTCTAAACCTTTATACATTTCTTTGATGTATTTGCAGGCAGCGATAGTCGATTTACGCAGATTATAGCGTTCATCAACATTTCCGTTTACTCTTAATCCATAGGTACGGGCCGTGCCAGGCATAAACTGCCAGATTCCGGCTGCACCTTTTGGAGAAACTCCTTCAGCCATTCCAGATTCGACCAAGGCCAAATACTTAAAATCGTTGGGAATTCCGTAGGCAGCAAGAATAGGCTCGATTACAGGAAACCATTTTGCTGCTTTTGCATGCAATTTATTGGTTTGCGTATTTCCGTAAGTGTGTGCTGCAAGGATTTTTTTCATTTTGCGTTCTACCTTTTTATCGCCTAATGGCAGGGTTTCTTCGGCAAAATTTAACTGTGCCATTAAAGATAGCGGCTTTTCCGCATTTTCAACTTCCAGGCTATCAGATTTGGGTATTGTAGTGTTTAATTTTTCTTCTTTTAAAAGACTTTTTTGTGCTAAGGGCATTTGGTAAGCGAACACTTTTGCCAAGATAAATA
>Ga0163161_10001064_pt1 | contig 20812 bp, 13 predicted proteins | sample S45metaG_FD_129847 | JGI IMG/M metagenome (GOLD analysis project Ga0163161, IMG submission 129847) | Switchgrass rhizosphere microbial communities from Kellogg Biological Station, Michigan, USA - S4-5 metaG | ecosystem: Host-associated > Plants > Roots > Rhizosphere > Soil | place: USA... | reverse complement strand
TTAAGACTGAATTTTTATGGCCTGTTTGAGGTATTGTCCAGGAATGGCCGGTTGGCAGCAGTAGTGCTGGTAACCGTCATATCGCCCCTAGAACTCACTGTATATGTTCTTCCATAGATAAAGGAAACAACCGAAGTTCCATTTCTGGTAATCACATTGGTGGTTCCATTCGCATACCGGGCATATACTTCATATACGCCATTAGGTACAAGTGCAAAGTCAGAAACGCCTTTGTATGCAATATTCCTTGCTACCACTGTTTCTGTTAAGGTTGTTGTATTTTTAACTACAAGGTCAAATGCTGCCGTGGCATTAGGCACAGTATTTACAAACCTGACATTTGCAGAGGTGGCATTCGCTTCCGGGATCTTATCCTCTATGATAAATACATCGCTGGTTTTTGCTGTAGTGTTGTAAAAACCACAGGTATAGAGCGAATAAAACTTACCGTTTACGAGTGTAGTCTGAAAAGTGGCAACAGTTAAGTTCGGGTCTGCCGTTGCCAGGGCAGGAGTGATCCCCCTGAAGGTGTAAGCACCACCAGTTAAAAAGCTGTAATTTGATGAAGGGAAAATACTTCCGTAAGCAATTCCTGTGGTAGCTTCAATGCCGGTAACGCTGCTGATAGCAGATAGTTTGGCCTCGTTGGCATAAAAGTTTACTGAAGGAGAATTGATGCTGAAATTATACAGCTTAATCTGTGCGGCATCATCAGCTCTTGTGGTAGTAATTTCGTGAATGCCATCCTTCTTACAGGAAAAGATGAAAACAGAGAATAGCAGTGCTGTTGTGAATATATTGAGTTTTTTCATGACTGAGAATTAAGGTTGAACGATCCAGGTTTGTTTGGTATGGTAATCCGGTGCTAATCCGCCTACTTTATCCAGGCCTGCCCTGTTCCAGATGTATTCAGAGTTATAGCGCGGCCTGATACGGTACACTGGTTTACCTACATTATCAGGATAGATATCTGTAGGGATCACAAAACCGGCAAATACCTGCTGGCCGGTAACAGGATCAGCATCGGTGTAATGGTACCTCCGCAGGTCCATCCATTGCTCAAGGCATCCCCAGCCCCATTGGGCAATATATTTCTGCTCCATGATCTGGGTTAAAGTTAAGGCAGCCGGAGTAGAAAGAACTGAGGGCGATGATAAATAGGCAAGTTTTTCTGCGGCTGAAATCTGTGTAGGTGATTGTGATGCATCTAAATTCCTTGCGTTGACAAAATCCATGTGTGTAGAAATTCCATTGAGATAAGCAGTTAAAGCTGTCGCTTTATCACCTTTTTTATAAGCAGCTTCGGCCTTCACAAATTGCAGCTGTGAGTAGGTCATCACAGGCATCTTGGTTTTATCATCAAAGATATAGATGGTCGGCGTACCTGTCGCAATAGTGGCTGATGTGTAGCCCCAGATATTATTTGGAATCTGAGCAGTTAATAACGCGCCGTTACCAAAAGTCGGGTTCAATCCTCTGTACTGTCCGTCAGGAGAAGGGGATAACATTCTTCTTAACCGTGGATCTACTGCACCTGCAAACTGGGTGCCATTGAGCAGGCTCAGTATAAACAATGTTTGTCTGTAACTCCCCATATTCGCTCTCGACGGGCCTAAAAAGTTCCTGTCGTCATTGGAGACACCGGTATATCCAACCAGGGCATCGTCAAGGTTGTTCGCAAATGACTTGTCAACAGCAGCAATGACGTCATCGGGTTTGTATAATGATCCTTTGTTACTGAAGTGGTTAAGGTTAATGGCCAGCAGGCCGTATGCAAATTTTAACCATTTACTGCGGTCGCCCTTATAAATAATGTCCGTTTTACCAAGGAATGTGGCATCCACCGCGCCATCCGTACGCTGCAGGTTAGTGATCGCCAGGTTAAGCAGGCGCTGAATTTCCTGATACGCGAACTCCTGACTGTCATAGTTGAAGGTTGTTTTTGTCGGGTCAATAGCTTCCTTGATGATGATCTCGCCATGCACATCTGTGAGCGACTGCCAGCCCCATGCCTTTAATACATATCCTACGCCGAGCAGATCCCATCTTTGTTCAGCTTCGGCCTTGGTCATCATGTCAACAAGATTTTGTCCGAAAGACCAGTATACATCTCTCCAGAGTTCGGCTCCGTTGTCAGACACCGGATCATAACCATGGCGGTCCCAGGTACTGATGGTGGTGTTCACCGTCATGTTTTGTGTATAACGATTGATAAACCGGCTGTCATACTGAGGTGCTGTGGCCATCCAGTGTAACATGGGTGCCAGGTACAGATTTGCTGTAACTGATTGCGGGGCATTTGGATTGGTGTTGACATCCAGATATTTCTTACATCCGCTGGCGGTAATCAGCAGGCAGGATATCAAAACTACTGTATATATTTTTTTCATGATCTTATCTGTTAAATTATAAACTTACTTTAAGGCCAAAATTGAGGCCGATAGGCATTGGGAAATTTCCGAAATCAATTCCCTGGCCTCCCGAACCGCCCACTGCGGCAGAGTTTCCGTTGACCACAGGGTCCATACCAGTGTAATTGGTGATGAGGAAAAGATCCGTGCCCGTGATAAAGATATTTACATCCTTAAAGAATTTCTGACGCTTTAACATTTTAGCCGGAAGTTTGTAAGAGAGGGTTACGTCCTTCAGCCTCACCCAGTTGATGTCCTTTTCAATGAATTGTTCTTCACTTGTTAGTGTATAATAGCTGTTCTGGAGGTTAGGGATAATGACAATAGAATTTTTAGTTGGTGTACCGCTGTTTTCTTTTCCATCCTGTAATACGCCTGCTATAACACGCGGAGTATTTCTGTCCAGGGTTCGGGTGCTCAATCCAAGGGTGGTTAAGTAATGTTCAGTGGCGTTCAGGATGTCACCGCCTTTACGTGTGTCAATCAGAAAGGAAAGCGAGAAATCCTTGTATCTGAATGTATTGGTCAAACCGATACTGAAATCAGGCTGCCTGTCGTAACCTCTGTCAATAAATGTAGTAGATCTTACCGGCAGTCCTGTGGTTGGATTAATCAGGATATCACCATTGTTATTTCTCAGATAAAATAGTCCTGATAAGGACCGGGTAGAGTTGCCTGGGGTATTGCCATTGCGCACGTTTGCATATAACCAGGTGTCAGATACATAAGATTCCGGCAGACTGTTCGGAAGGCTGATCACCGTACCTTTTGCATGCTCAAAATTGGCGAGGATATCCCAGCTGAAGTTGGTGCTTTGCAGAGGTGTGCCTCTAAGGGAAATTTCGACACCATTGTTACGCGTTACCCCGCCGTTGAGGTTGAGCAGTATAAAGCCTGTAGCATAACTTCCGCGGATGTCATTTACAATCTGATCTCTGGTTTCCTTGCGGTATACTGCCACATCCAGTCCCAGGCGGTCATTCAGAAATGCCAGTTCCGTTCCAAATTCATATGATCTTGCAAACTCGGGCTTCAGGCTTGGGTTAGGGCCGGTAAAGCCGTATCCGTATCCGCCTCCGGTGGTAAGTTTGTTTTCCAGTGAAGGCTGATAAGCGTAGGGGCGTGCATCTTTACCTACTTCTGCATATGCAGCTCTCAGCTTACCTGAAGTAAAAATCTTTTTAAGTCCGCTGAATGCAGGGACGTCTGTAAAGACAAAACTACTTGTTACCGAAGGATAGAAGAACGAATAAGAATCAATAGGTATGGTAGAGGTTCTGTCGTTTCGTCCTGAAACGGTTAAATACAGGTAGTCTTTATAGTTTAATGTACTTGTAGCAAAAAAGCTGACCAGCCTGCGTTGTGCGATAGTCGTTCTGTTCAGCCTGCTTCCTGTATTGTTCAATGATACAAAGTTCGGGTCGAGGAAATTTTCGCCATAGCCTGCATCAATATTGGATTTGGCATCCTGGAAGGAATTTCCAAGGGTGGCAGTAAAGGACAGGTCTTTAGTAAGGTTCTGCTTGGTGAAATTCATCAGGTTCTGCATGCTGAGGTTTCTGGTGATATCATTCGCAACATCTATAGTTCCTCCTCTTGAGTAACCCGCTGCACTTTCCGGATGTTTAATGATGATGTTTTGGTTGGTAAAGGCATCAATACCAATGTTGGTTTTAATATTTACCCATTTGAATGGGGTTACTGTTAACCCGAAATTTGATATTATCCTGTTGGTTTTGGAATTAATGAGGTTTTTGTTAAGACTGAAGTAGGGGTTGTCGATATCATTTAACTGACCGTTCGTAAAGCCCGGAACTGTGATGCCTCTTTTTGTTCCGGCCGGGGTAAGATAATTCCTGGCATCATCAGTTTGTGGCCAGACCAGCAATCCGATCAGCGGGCCACTGCCGCCTTTGAAAGACTGGTCATTGTCAGAATAAGAGTAAGACATCGAGAGGTCTGTTTTCAGCCAGCTGTTTACCTGTCCCTGTGAAGACCCATTCAGATTAAACCTGTCATATTTTGAATTGGGAACAACTCCTTCCTGATTGGTATACGATGTAGATATGCGGTAGTTTACTTTTTCAGAGCCACCGTCAAATGATAAATTGTGTTTCTGCGTAAATCCCTTCTGAAAGAAATCATCAATATTATTATACAATTGAGTACCAGGGGCAAAGGGTGTCCCGAAATTGGTGTATGCACCAGAGGCAAGACTGGTGATCGTCGTGTTTTGTCCGTTTGTGCCCAGCCCGTATACGTGCTGGATTTCTGGTTTTGACCGGATAGCTTCTACCCTGAAGCTATTGCTGTAGTTTACCGAGCCTGCACCGGCTTTACCTCGTTTGGTAGTGATGACGATAGCACCGTTAGCAGCATCAATACCATAAAGCGCTGCTGCTTCAGGGCCTTTTAGCACAACCAGGGATTCAATATCCTCCGGATTGATGTCTGCCGCCCTGTTAGTGAAATCCACGCCCCTGTTGGCAAAGGAAGTTGTAGCGCTCGCATCAGATACAAAAGCAGAAGTGTTCAGCGTTTTATTATCTACCGGCAGTCCGTCCACGATAAAAAGAGGAGAGTTGCTTCCGCTGATGGAACTTACTCCACGGATGGTAATGGCTGTCGATGCTCCCGGTACACCCGAAGTGCTGGTCACTTCCACACCCGCGACCCGGCCTTGCAGGGCGTTAATGAAGTTTTCTCTTTGCGTCCCTGCAATATCAGATCCTTTCACCGTTTGCTGTGAACTACCAAGTGATCGTTTGGAAACTTTCTGCCCCAGGGCTGTCACTACAACCTCGTTCAGCGAATTTTCATCGTCTGTCAATATGAGGTCTATTCTGTTGCTGTTGCCAATGGTCCTTTCCTGCGAAAGTGTTCCTATGTAAGAAAATACAAGCACATCACCCTTTTGAGCCTTGATGGCATAAATACCTGTGGATTCAGTCAATGCAATTGTTTTAGCGCCTTTGACTCTGACAGACACGCCTGGCATGCCGAGTCCATCCGGGGAAGTTACCTTTCCGGTTACATTGATTTGCTGGGCATACGCTTGTGCAGCCAACAAAACAGTTCCCCATAATAACAGGAGTAGCTTTTTTTTCATAAAAAATTGATTAGAGTAAGAAAATGGTTTAGGTTTTGTCTTTAACGACAGTTTAAAACACGCATATAAACGCATAATAAAACTGAATTATAAATATATACTATGTTTTCCACTAATAAAATAGGATTATACACTTTTTATGTAACAAATTTCAATATAAACCTGCAAAACACTGCAAGAACCTGCAAATCGCTTATAATTTATTTATTTTACTACTTTAGCGGAAAAAGAGTGATGTTGAAAAAAGAAAGGCATGAATTTATCATGCGCCAAATTCATTTGCACAATAGGGTATTGTCCGCTGATCTGGTACAGTTGCTTTCGGTTTCTGAAGACACGATCAGGCGTGATTTACAGGAACTTTTCGAAGCTAATCAGCTGCATAAAGTTCATGGCGGTGCACTCTCCAAATCCTATCAAACTACCTATGACGACAGTGATGTCTATGCAAAAGAGGCAAAAAGAACCATTGCCAAAAAGACGATTCCACTGATCAGGGAAGGTATGGTGATCCTCACCGGAGGGGGTACAACTATTATTGAGCTGATGAAACAACTGCCGGAGAACCTGCGTGCTACCTTCTTCACGATCAGTCCATTTGTGGCTATAGAGCTTGCGAAGTATGTCAATATTGAAGTAATCCTGATCGGCGGACTGTTTTCGCAGCATTCGCAGGTGACCTACGGCAGTAATGCCATCAACCAGATCTCGGAGATCAAGGCAGACCTGTGTCTGATGGGAACGAATGCCATACATCCCGAAGATGGTTTGACCGATGTAGACTGGGAGATCAACCATTTAAAAAAGACCATGCTGAAGTCATCTGGTAAATCTGCCATTCTCTGCATCTCAGAAAAGATGGACATCTCTTCCCGTCTGAAGGTAGCTTCTCTCGACACGATAGATTACCTGGTAACAGAACTTCCTTCTACCGATGAAAAACTGGATAAATACAGGGTGAAAAATCTGGTAATCCTGTAGATGCTACTTTTCTATGCGGTGGTTTCATTAAATTTAAAATTCAAATAAAATAAATTAACCGTTTTTATCTTTATTTAAGCCTACCTTGATCAGATATTGGCAATCCGTCAGTATCTCATCAATCATTCCACTTGGAAAAGATATTTAATCAACTCATTGATAGTTTTATATGTGATAAAGTAGGTATTGCAGAAAATTTCCTCAATGATTCGCTGGCATTTCATTTAAAAGAAAACCTGATCAGTTTATTCCACGAACAACACATGCGCCCCGCAGGTACAGGAAATGATACCCTGGTGGTGCATAACAAACTGGTGAGAAGCGATATGATTTACTGGCTCGACCGTAAAAACAACAACAGCTGGGAAAATGATTTCTTTGACCTGATGGATCGCTTTGTGAGTTATTTAAACAGCAGTTGTTATACCGGGATTACTGGCTATGAATTTCACTATACTTTATACGAGGAAGGTAGTTTTTACACCCGGCACGTAGATCAGTTTGGTAATAATGCGAGCAGGCAATATTCGATGATCATGTATTTAAACAGTGACTGGAAGGAAAACGACGGAGGCGAGCTGCGTATCCACCACATTGATAATTTCCAGAATATTGCTCCTGTGAACGGCAAGAGCGTTTTCTTCAAAAGCAGCGAGCTGGAACATGAAGTCTTGCTGACCAATGCGCCCAGAATGAGCATCACGGGTTGGCTAAAGATGAACTAAACATCTGCTGATTGAGCCTGATATGATACATTTTACCGAAGCAGTTCAGCGAGGTAACCGGCGCAAAAGTTGTAGAAATAGCCGCGGATCATATATCCCAAAAAAGGTGTAAATCCCCGGGAGTTATTGATCTACTCAGTAAGAATATCACAGCTGTCTTGGCTGCTAAAAATATAAGATGGTGATTTTCAGTATATAAAAATCACCGCAATTGAAAAAAAATTATAAAAAAAATCATTATTTTGATCATAAAATAAGGGTTTCTGATGAAGCACTAAAAGGCCATACAGTAAATTAAATAGAGTTTAGAACGGGTATGGAGAATGATCTGGAGTTCGTAAATATTTTAAAGAAACAGTTCCTGGAATATCAGCAGTTGAATGAGTTTTTTATGCTTTCGGGGGATCTGCTTTGTATTGCCGGTTTTGATGGTTTTTTTAAAAGGATAAACCCGGCCGTGTCCCTGCTGCTGGGCTACACCGAGGAAGAACTGTTTTCCCGGCCGATCAATGAATTTGTCTTTACTGACGATAAAACAGCTACCATAGATTCCAGGCTTCAGGTCTATAGCGGCAAACCCCTGCGGCATTTCGAAAACAGGTACCTGACAAAAGCCGGCGATATCGTCTGGCTTTCCTGGACATCCATGCCTTTGCTGGATCAGCAGCTGGTGATTGCCATTGCCAAGGATGTCACTAAGAAGAAGCTTCAGGAGGAGGAAAGGAATATTTTTATAGATAACCTGACCAAAATCAATGAAGACCTGAAGCAGTTCACACGCATGACCTCACACGATATGCGTTCACCAGTGAGCAACCTGCTGGCCATATTTAATCTGCTTGATCTTTCTAAAATTGAGGATGGCGAAACCCTGGAGCTGATCAGATTATTGAAATCTACCAGTGAGCGCCTTCATGAAACCCTCGATAACTTTGTGGATGTCATGATTCAAAGTGACAAATTGAATGTGCCGGTAGAGAATGTGATGTTGTCTGTCGCCTTATCTACAGTGGAAAGATCAATACACTCTATAATTACTGATGCCGGAGGGCTGATTACCCAGGATTTTTCTGCGTTTGATGAGATACCTTTCAATACGATGTATATGGAAAGTATCCTGCTGAATTTAATTACCAACGCGATTAAATATGCGCATCCGGGCAGAAGGCCGCACATTTCGATTGCTACAAAAGTATTTGATGGCCTGCAGCAACTGGTGATTTCTGACAACGGGCTGGGCTTTGATCTGGAAAAGGTGAAAGACAGGATATTTGTATTACACCAGGTTTTTCATGATCGTCAGGACAGTAAAGGAGTGGGCCTTCACCTGGTGAATACGCATGTCAGGGCAATGGGCGGGGAAATCAATGTTGAAAGTAAAGTGAATGAAGGAACGACTTTTGTAATATCATTTAAAAAACAGGATTATTCTCAGTAATTTAGGAAATATAATGCTCTGATGAATGGATGAGGTTTTCTCAATTAAAAACGGCAGCATACAGGCCTTCGAAGCTGCTTATCATCATTGGAGCGGCAAAATTTTTTCTTATATCTACAGGCAGTGCGATTCTGAAGCCATTGCTGAAGAGGTGGTACAGCAGGTATTTGTGCGCTTATGGGAAAAACGAGAAAGGCTTTCTTCAGCTCATTCCCTTAGCACGCAGTTATTTCGCATGTCAAGGACGATATTCATTGATGAGCTTCGCAAGAATGCCCAATCCCGCCGGTACAAGGAAACACTTCAATATAGAAAGGAGGGTTTTACAGAAAATACGCTGGAGCATAAAGAAACTCTCGAAACCGTTTACAGTGCTATCGAACAGATGCCGCCGGTACGTAAACGCATTTTCCTGATGAGCCGGATGGAGCATTTGAGTTACGACCAGATAGCCGAACAGCTTTCCATTTCCCCAAAAACAGTTGAAAATCATATTGCTCTCGCCCTGAGATACCTGCGCAGTTTCACTCCGCTATTGATTGTCCTGCAAATCTTATAAAATTGCCTGCCGTTTTTTTCCCTATCCTCCAGCTGATATCCGGGCAGCAGATATAAATATATTTTTTTCTTTTGGGGGTACAACCCGTTTCAAACGTAATGTCTGAAATGGAAATAAACAGAGACCTTATCGAACGGTTTTTAAAAAACCAGTGTACTGCCGATGAAGCCGAATATATTGCAGCGCAGTTAAAGGAGCAGCCTCATCTTTTGGATGCTTTCCTTCCCGAAGAAGAATGGGATCACCTGCAAGACCCGCTTGGTTTGAATGAGGATAGAAAACTGGATATTCTGAATCAGATCAGGCAGCAGCTGAGCTATAACGAGTCTAAACGTAACCACTACTGGTGGATCAGTATCGCTGCATCTGTGCTGATCCTGATCAGCCTGGGCATTCTGCTCAACAAACCTGCAGCTCCTGTTGCGAAAAAAAGTGCTGTAGTGTATAATCTGGTGAAAATCAATTACGGAAAAGATGATATTCCCCTTCAGATTGAGGATGGTTCATTTATCCTGTTGAAAGCAGGCAGCGAGATCCATTATCCTGAGCATTTTACAGGAAAACACCGGACCTTCTATCTCAAAGGTGAAGCACGCTTCAAAGTAGCAAAAGACCGCAAACGCCCATTTAATGTATATGCAGGCGGTACCATCACCACTGCACTGGGAACTGAGTTCACAGTGCTTGCCCCGGCCAGCAGCAGCCGTACCAGGATTGTGTTGCATGAAGGAAGGGTCGTGGTTAAACCAGAGTATCCACAGCGTGTCGCCCATTTCAAAAATGTATATCTGAATGCCGGGGAGGAAGTGACGCTGAACAGGGCCACGTACCTCGCGCTCCGCAGCCGTACCAGGATAAACAAACCTCTGAGGATCGCTGCCTCAGGGACTAAAGGCAGTACAGAGATCAGTTCAACAGAAATTATTTTCAAAAACCAGAGCTTAAGGAATATCTACCAGATGCTGGACAAAGAATTTTCTGTCAATATACGCTACAAAGAAAAAGAAATTGCTGACCGATATTTTACAGGATCTTTTAAAAAGGACAGCCTTAGCCTTGATCAGATCCTGGAAGAAACCGCATTGCTCAACCAGCTGCATATTGAAAAACGTGACGGCATCTATTACCTCAGTTTAAAAAAAAACACCATCAATAATCAATAACAAAATCAACTAACCCATCAATTTACAAAAGAACCATTGTAAAAATTACAATTATGAAGAAAAAACTACTTAGAACCACAAAACAGGGGATTCGGAGAATTCTGCTGGTTTGTTGCGGGCTGCTGATGCTCGCCGGACAGTTGAGTGCCCAAACGGGGGCATCCGTTACGGGGATCGTCAAGGATGCCGCAGGAGGCACCCTCCCTGGCGTATCTGTCAGGATCGAAAACACGGCAAAGAATTTCAGAAGTGCCACGACCACCAATATGCAGGGGATGTTTGGCGCCTCCGGTATACCGCAGGGCGGTGGGTATACCTTTACCTTCAGCTCTATCGGATACAAAACAAAGGTACTGGAAAACTACTCCATCAACCTGCTTGATAAATTATCAATTGCGGTTACACTGGATGAGGACGCTACAAAACTCAACGATGTGGTCATTACCGCACTCGGCATCAAGCGCAATAAAAAGGCACTTGGATATAGCATGGCTGAGCTAAAGGGCAATGAACTGACCCAGGGCAGTGAGGTCAATGTGGCCAATGCACTGTCCGGTAAAGTATCAGGTGTGCAGGTAAGCCGCGCAGCATCTGGCTCCGGGGGTTCATCAAAAGTGGTGATCAGAGGCAATAACTCCCTGATTGGCAATAGCCAGCCGCTGTATGTTGTTGATGGGGTGCCAATTGACAACCAGAATATTGGTGCGGCAGGCAGCTCCGGTGGTACAGATTATGGAGATGGGATATCCAACATCAATCCCGATGACATCGAGACCATGTCTGTTTTAAAAGGCCCCAATGCGGCTGCACTCTATGGACAGCGCGGAAGCAACGGTGTAATACTGATCACTACCAAATCAGGTAAAGCAGGTAAAGGAATGAATATCCAGTTCAAGTCTGATTTTTCTATCGGTACTGCACTGGTGGCACCGGATTTTCAGAATATTTATGGACAGGGATTAAACGGAGACTTTACCAATTTCAGAAGAACAGATGGCAGTATTGTTACGATGGCGCAGGCTATTGCCGGTGGTTTTACCGGGATGCCAAAGGTGAGCGGTGGCCGCGACCGGCTTACACGTTCCAGCTGGGGAGCCAAAATGGAAGGACAGACCTATGAAGACCAATGGGGAAATGTGCTGCCATTTAGCCCTCAGGCAGATACGTATACCGGTTTTTTCCAAACTGAAAAAAACTACGTAAATACACTGAGCGTAGAAGGAGGAAATGAGAAAGTAAGCTACAGGTTATCCTACAACAATACCTATGTGGATGGGTATGTGCCTACCAATACCATTAACAGGCATAATTTTAACCTGCGTACACAGGCCGCTATTACAGACAAATTTCATCTGGATGCGAAACTGAACTATATCATGCAGGACGCCGTTAACAGGCCAACCCTTTCTGATGCATCGGATAACCCTGCATACCTGCTGATCAGTCAGCCAAGAAGTACCCCAATGAGTATTTTAAGCCAATACAAATGGACTGCAGCGGATGTGGCCAGGCAGCTGGGGTATTCCAATCCTGTTGTGGGACTGGAAAAAACCTATGCCACCAACAGTTCTACGGCTAATCCCTTCTGGACAATTAATGAAACCAGGAATACTGACCACAGGGACCGTGTGATCGGATTTCTGAGGTTATCTTATGACATCGCCCCATGGCTCAAACTGAGCACTACCGGCGGAACCGACTTTTACACAGACCAGCGCCTGAGATACCGCGCTGTTAATACCTACCAGAGCCTGAACCGTAAAGGGGATATCAGCGAGAATGTAATCCGTGTACGCGAAGATAACTTTGACGCACTGCTGAACAGTAATTTTAAAGTTAAGGATGATTTTACGATTACGCTGAATGCCGGAGCCAGTCACCTCAACCGTTTCCTGCGTCAGACAGGCAATACAGGCAGCCAGTTTATTGTGCCAAACCTTTATGTGATTAACAACACACTGACCAATTCTTATGTGTTTGATCTCGTAGAATCAAAGATCAATTCTGTATACAGTTCAGGCCAGATCGGCTATAAAGATTACCTGTTCCTGGATCTGTCTGCAAGAAATGACTGGTCGTCTACACTCTCAAAAAACAATAATTCATTCTTTTATCCTTCTGCAAGTGCAAGTTTCATCGCTTCAGAAGCCCTCAACTTTAAAAGTAATGCCATCAGGTACCTGAAGTTAAGAGGCTCCGTAGCGCAGGCCGGAAGCTCAGGAAATCCTTACCAGCTCACCGGTACCTATAGTCTTGACCAGTTTGGTCATGGCGGCATCCCTCTGGCCACTTTTACTACCGTTATCCCTGATCCGAACCTTAAAAATGAGCTCACTACCTCTATAGAGTTTGGTGCTGACCTGGAAATGTGGGGAGGCAGGCTTGGTTTTGCTGCTACAGTATACCAGGCATCCACTAAAAACCAGATCCTGGATGTGCCGATTGCGCCATCAAGTTTATTTAATGTTACCCGTATCAATGCGGGGGAAATCCGTAACCGCGGTATAGAGTTTTCGGTAAACGGTACCCCAATTAAAACCGCATCTGGTTTTACCTGGAAAACTACCTTTAACTTCAATAAAAATGTCAACAAAGTATTGTCGCTTACACCAGGTGTTGAAACCTTTATCATGGGCTCAGACAGAGGCGTAAATGTGGTTGCCCAGGTTGGACGTCCTTTTGGTGAACTAGTTGGTACCCAGTTTGCATGGATTAAAGATGCAGAAGGCAACAGGCTGATTGATCCTGCAACCGGGCTTCCGCTGAGAAGTAACGGGAGGGTGGTAGAAACCATCGGAAATGCACAACCAAAATGGCTGGGCGGTTTCTTTAATACTTTTACATACAAAAGCATCACGCTCAATGCATTGGTGGATATCCGCCAGGGTGGGATGATTTTTTCTCAGAGCAACCGTGAAGAGATCATTTACGGTACAACAAATAAAACTGTTCCGGGAAGAGACGGCACCTATGTAGCATCAGGAGTAGTGGCCGTAAGAAATGCTGACGGCAGCTATTCCGGAACCGGTGTGGCCAATACCAAGGCCGTTAAAGCACAGGATTACTGGAACCTGGTGGCCAGTGATAAAGAAGTGATGGTATCAGAAGAGATGTTGAATGATGCCAGCTATATCGCTATGCGTGAATTGAGCATCCGTTATCAATTGCCGGCTAAACTGATCCCAACGTCGAAAATTAAAAATATCACTGTTGGCGTTTACGGCCGTAACCTGTTCTATTTTCAGCGTAAAACAGATGGCTTCTCACCAGAATCTTCTTCGTTTAACACCTCTAATTCATCCATCGGTATAGAGTCTACCTCGCTGCCCATGCTCAGGAATATTGGTTTTAACTTAAGCTTATCACTCTAACCCAATTAATCGCTTTGCGATTTACAGATATAAAAGGATGAAACCTGCATAAGATTACATCTTACAAACAGGAATGAATAATCTGATGCAAGCTTCATAACAGTTAAAAAATAAATATATTCAAATGAAAAAATATATAAAAATGGTACTCTGCAGCCTCGCTGTGGTAACGGTATTCAACTCCTGTACCAAAGACTTTGATAAAATTAATACGCCGCCCACGTCTGTTACAGTAATAGATCCGGTGCTGATTTTTTCGCGCGTTTTGCGTGATGGTACCTTTGCAGAAGGCGGAGAGCTGCCAAATAATAAATTTGGTTCCTGGGCGCAACATTGGGCAGGGGGGCAGGTAGTTCCGGTTTCAAGGTATCTGGAATCTTCTGAAGATGCGATCTGGGAAGCACATTATGCCCTGATCAAGGATTTGAAACAAATTACTTACGAACTGAGAGGTAAAGAATCTGATCCCTCGGGACGTTCCAAGCTGGCGATCGCGAAGATCTATGAGATCAGTATCTGGCAGCGCATGACTGATATTTTTGGGGATATCCCTTACAGTCAGGTTACCAAATCAGCTGATGCCCTACAGGTGACCCCGGTTTTTGACACCCAGGAAAGTATTTATACCTCGCTGATCACCGATCTGAATACGGCTATAGCACAGCTTACAGACGGTGACGAAAGTTATGGTACTGCTGATTTCTTTTATTCGGGAAGTATTCCAAAATGGCGCAAGTTTGCCACTTCATTAAAACTACGTCTTGGATTGCGCCTGCGTTATGCCAACCCTGCACTGGCAAGAACTACCGTGGAATCGGCGATGGGCCAGTCTGCATTGTTGTTTACAGCCAATGCTGATAATGCCGCAGTTCCTACATTTAATAACGCACAGCCGGTGAATGCCAATCCGATGCTCAGACAGTTTCTTACAGGAAGCTCAGACTTAAGATATCTTGCCGCTGCACTGGTCAATAAGCTAAAGGATTATAATGATCCGCGCCTGCCGCTGCTGGCACAGCCAACGGTAAGCAGTGTTAGAGCGGGAGCACCGGCCTATGTGGGGCTTGGCGTTGCATTAACAGATGCACAGTTGGGACAGGTGATCAGGGATAATTACTCGACTGCCTCGCTGACTACCTGGTTCAGTGCTTCGTTCGCGCCGATTCCAGCCTATGCGCTGACCTACTCAGAGGTCAGCTTTTTCAAGGCTGAAGCTGCATTGCTGGGCTGGGGCGCAACAGCGGCAGATGCAGAAACGTTTTTTAAAGCTGGTGTTGCTGCTGCATTTCAGCTTGCCCCATATGCGATTACGACCGTACCAGCTGCATATACCGCATCAGCACTGGCTTTTACGGGCCTGTCTGATGAGCAGAAAATGGAAAAGATCATGTCTCAGAAATGGATACACCTTTTTGGCAGAAACTTCGAGGCTTTTGCAGAATGGCGCAGAACGGGCTATCCTGTGTTGGTTCCCGGAAGCAACCCCGGATCTACAGGCGGCAGGATACCGCGCCGGGCGATCTATTCTACAAAAGAAGCTCAGCTGAACAATGCGAATTACCAGATTGCAGTTTCACGGTTGTCAAATGGAGATTCTTTCCTTTCAAAGGTGTGGTGGGATAAACGCTGATGCTGTACAGTTCACAAAAACCCGGACGTGCAGCAGCATGTCCGGGTTTTTTTTTTGATAATTCTGAAGATAATTTCTTCAGCAAGTGCAACAAATCGATTGAATAGTTGTCATATGAAAAAACCAATCTTCATATGAAGCAACTTTCCTTAATTATAGTTCTTTTTTTATCTCTTCTTACTGCTTTTACCATCTCCGCACAAACACAAGAATCAGTTTCCATTCACAAAGAACCAACTATGATTAAAGGTACTGTTGTCGATTCCATCAAAGGTGGGGGTGTCGGTTTTGTGACCGTTAGTCTGCAGGATGCAAAAACAGGCTTGCAGATTAGAAATACGTTGACAAAGGATGACGGTTCATTTGAAGTTGCTGCTGCTAAGGGCGGAAGCTACAAGCTGGTCATCGCTTCTGTAGGCTATGCAAATAAAGTGGTAAGTCCTGTGAGTCCGGGAACCAGTTTGGGCAGGATAAAGCTATGGGCCACAGCTAACCAGTTGACTGAAGTAGCTGTGACAGCCAACAGGCCGGTGATCAAACAGGAAGTTGACCGTATCAGTTATGATGTGCAGAGCGATGCAGAAAGCAAGGTGCTGACGGTGCTGGATATGCTGCGCAAGGTCCCGATGGTTTCTGTAGATGCAAGTGATAATATCAAACTGAAGGGGACCGGTAATTATAAAATACTGATCAATGGCAAAGAGTCTGCTCTGATGGCTAACAATCCGGCCGATGTTTTTAAGTCAATGCCCGCAAGTAATATTCAGAAAATTGAAGTGATCACCACTCCTCCGGCGAAATATGATGCTGAGGGCCTGGCGGGTATCATCAATATCATTACTAAAAAGAATATTGAACAGGGATACAATGTAGGCGTAAACGCCCGTTACAATACACGTAATGGATATGGCACCAACCTGAACGGAACACTGAAGCAGGGCAAGTTTGGGATGAACGGCTATATCGGAACCAGCAGGCGTGACAAACAATCAACGGCCTTTGGTAACCAAAACATCATTATCAATCCTGTGAGTTCCAGCTTATTTCAGGACGGAACACGGGAAAACAACTGGCGGAATATATATGGAAATACCGAACTGAGCTATGAGATAGATTCCCTAAATCTTATCACAGCTTTGTTCAGTGGCTATAGCAACAAAGACTATGATCTTACAGATCTTTTCTCAACCGAGCTCAATGGAGATCAGACCAGTTCCAGGTATTACAATCTGCTAAACAGTCAGGTGTCAGGGAATAAGGGCTTTGACCTGGGCACAAATTACCAGCGCGGTTTTAAAAAGAATAAAGAGCAGCTCCTGACTGCGTCCTATAAGTATAGCTCCTCTTCTCAGCGCAGGGACAATGATGCGGACTATCTTCAGGACCTGAATTACAACTTTCCCGACGCTCAGGCGAATAATTACAGGCAGTACAATACCTCGGGCAATAAAACACATACGATGCAGCTGGATTATATTCATCCCATGAAAGTGCTGACGATAGAAGCCGGTGCTAAAAGTGTGCTCAGAAATAGCCACAGCGATTTTGAAAGCTATAACGAAGAGCCTGCTTCCGGCCTTTACAGTCTTGATCCGGGACAGTCAGATCATTTTAAATATCAGCAGAATGTGTATGGGTTGTATAATACTTATCAGCTGAAACTAAAAAACTGGGTGATGAAAACAGGCCTGCGCGCGGAGCGGACCACTGTTGACGCAGATTTTGAAGGTGCCACACTTAACCAGAGGTATAATAATTTTGTGCCTTCTGTTTCTGTCCAGCGTAAACTGGATAGTACCAATAACCTGACACTGGGTTTTACCAACCGTATCCAGCGCCCTGGGCTTTATCAACTAAATCCATTTATTAACAGGACTAATCCGAAGTATATCACTACAGGAAATCCGGACCTGCAGCCTGTGACTAATCATACCTTTGAGCTGAATTACAGTAATTTTAAAAAGAGCGCGATCAATATCGGGCTGAACTATGCATTTGCGAATAATACCGTTGAAAGCGTAATGTCTGTCAGTCCTGATACGGTTACTACCACTACCTTCGCGAATGTCGGGAAGAACCGCAGGCTGGGGATCGATGCAAATACCAATCTTCAGCTGTCAAAAAAAATGAGCATCAATTTAAACCTGGAGCTGGTACGCGTCTGGCTGACCGGAACATACGCCGGTGAATTCTATAATACCAAAGGTTATCAGGGCCACGCTTTTACCTATACAAGCTATAAGTTTGATAGGGGCTATACTGCAGGACTGAATCTTGGGTATGACAGCCGGTATGTGATGCTCCAGGGCCGTGACAATGAATTTTTGTTTTACTCCGGCAGTGTACAGAAAGAAGTCCTGAATAAGAAGGGAACAATTTCTTTTAATGCCAATATGCCTTTCAGTAAATTCAAAAGACTGGATTTCTACAGCAATACCAATGATTTCAGGCAAAGTAATTATTTTGATATCTATTCCAGAAGTTTTAATATCAGCTTTAGCTACAAATTTGGTAAGCTGAACGGAGAGATCAAGAAAAATCAAAGGGGCATTTCGGGCGATGAAGGCAGCGAGGGAGGAAGGCCATAGCCCTTTTGCAGTCAAAGCAAAAAAAAAGCGCCTGAAATAAATCTCAGGCGCTTTTTATATAGGGTAATTAAAATTACATTTTTACAGTAGTGTCTTTTACTACAGTGTCTTTTGCAGCTGAATCTTTAACAGCAGTATCAACAGTAGTGATTGTAGAATCAACAGTTGTAGTTGTAGAATCTGTGCTTGAAGTTTCTTTGTTACCACCACAAGCTGCAACTGATAGAGAGATAGCTAAAGCTAAAAAGCCAAATTTGAATACGTTTTTCATAATTTATGTTTATATATATGTTTTGTTCATAGCTTAATGCCATAAACAGAAAAAGGTAACCCACAATTTGTATAATTTCTCAGGTGAGCAAAGTGGTACTCTTTTTCATGCTTCCCGTACTTATGTTTACAGGTCCGTGAGAATAGGTATTATGAATTTATACCGGGAAATCATAACCGTGATCAGATGGTGCCGCCAGAGCTGGGCACAGTCTTGAAGGTCCTACTGAAATCAACGCTAAACAGAAACCGGACCTTGTGGTGGTTAAGAATGCCTACGCAATTCTGATGAAGATGAAAACCAGCGCAGAAGCTGAATAATTATTTGAAAATTATTTGTTCCCTTCTTCGGCCTGCTAAATCAGTTTAACCTTAAATAGCTGTTCTTTAGTGTTTTTAGTTGTTTTTTTCCTGGAGTTTATGTGTATATATTCGTTTACACAATCATTCATTATTTCCAGGGCAGGCAGGTGAATTACAAGATACATGAAGAAACATTTGATAAGTTATGGCTGTGAGCGGTATTCATTGCAGAGAGAATTATTCAGGGCAATAGCATCCACTTCAGCGTTTTTTGATGAAGTTACTGTGTACACACCTGAAGATTTTGATAAGGACTTTGCAGCCAGGATGAGAAACACGCTGAGCCTGACGAAGGGTGGTGGATTCTGGCTGTGGAAGCCCTATTTTATCAAAAAGATGCTAGACACTCTGGAGGATGGTGACCTGTTGATTTACTGTGGTGCAAATTGTGTGGTCAATATTACCGGTAGACTGAGGTTTGACGCGTATATAGGCCGTTTAATGGAATGTTCTACCGGTGCGCTTGCATTTGAACTGCCGCATACAGAAAGTGAATATACCAAACGTGAGGTATTTCAGCATTTCAATTCTACGGAAGAAGTGATCCGGTCAAAGCAGCTGATGGCAACTATTGTGATGCTGAGAAAATGTGAGCATACTTCTATGTTGGTTGATGCCTGGTTTGATACGGCTTGCGCCCATCCTTTTCTTTTTACGGATGAATTGAGGACGTTGCCCCAGAACAGGGACTTTATAGCCCATCGTTATGACCAAAGTATTTTTAGTGTCATCCGTAAGATGTACGGGGTTGATATTGTACCGATGGAGGAATATTTCTTTGACTTTATCAGGGAATGCAGCACATTTCCTTTCTGGGCAACTGGTCTGGGACAGCGCTAATATGTGTTGTATATCTCCTCCTGAATTGCTCATCCCTCAGCAGGTTGTTATATGTATTTTATTCGGTATTAACAGAGGGTCGACAGGGTGTTAACAGGGTAAAACGGTCATTTGATCCTGTAAGAACCCTGTTCACTTCCCGTCAATAACGAATGAATTACGAGTGAAAAACATTGAAGGTCTGGTAAATGATACAGTGAATACACTCTTGTGCACGAACAAATCAGGTGTTTTTTAGAAATCTTAAACCTCAAAAATAAGGGAGAAATCAGGATTAAAAAATTTCCAGCGCATTTCTGATTTCATCATAAATTTTATCCAGATCATCATCACTGATACAATAAGGTGGCAGGATATATATCACATTTCCCAGAGGCCTCAATACTATTCCCTTATCCAGAAAATAATCATATAAAAGGTTTCTCAGTTCAGAAAAATAAGAAGTTCCTGATGCTGTTTTCCACTCGATAGCGATAATTGTTCCTGTCTGACGCACTGCTGCCACCCTTCGATGATCTTTGATCTCCTCTAAAAAGAAACTGTGACGGGCGCAAATCCTTTGGATATTGTCTTGTGCTTCATCCTGTAATAACAGCTCAATACTGGCCAGTGCTGCGGTACAGGCAAGTGGGTTGGCGGTAAAGGAATGTCCATGAAAGAGCGTCTTCATCTGATCTTCTGATAAGAAAGCTGCATAGATATCCATGCTGCAGGTGGTGACCCCTAAGGGCATAGTCCCTCCGGTAAGCCCCTTTGAAAAACACATGACATCCGGTTTTGTGACCAGATGATCAGCCGCAAAATTTTTGCCGGTACGTCCAAAACCTGTAAAAACCTCATCCTGGATCATGAGTACACCTGTATCCCTGCAATGCATCAAAAGCTGGTCTAATGCTGCAGCAGAGTGCATCAGCATGCCGGCAGATCCCTGAACCAGGGGTTCGTAAACAAAACAAGCGAGGCCGTCAGCATGGTCGGAAACTGTTTGTTTGAGCGCAGCCAGGTTTTCTTCAGTTGGCGTATCTATAAAGATCACCTCAAAAAGGAAATTGTCAAAGGGGGCAGTCCAGGCACTTCTTCCGCTAACTGACATCGCGCCAAAAGTATCTCCATGATAACCATGCCTGAAGGCCAGAACTTTCCTTCTTGGTGCTCCCTTATTGAACCAGTACTGAAGGCACATCTTCAAGGCCACCTCTACTGCGGTAGAACCATTGTCTGTATAGAAAACTTTTTGCTGTTGATCCGGAAGTATAGCCAGCAGGTTTTCTGCCAGGGCGATAGCCGGCTCATGCGTAAATCCTGCAAAGATGACCTGGTCAAGTATCTTCAGCTGGGCCACCACCTTTTCCACGATGTACGGA
>Ga0163161_10001060_pt1 | contig 20831 bp, 15 predicted proteins | sample S45metaG_FD_129847 | JGI IMG/M metagenome (GOLD analysis project Ga0163161, IMG submission 129847) | Switchgrass rhizosphere microbial communities from Kellogg Biological Station, Michigan, USA - S4-5 metaG | ecosystem: Host-associated > Plants > Roots > Rhizosphere > Soil | place: USA... | reverse complement strand
GCAATCTTAGCTGTTGTTACTGCGCCTGTACCTAATTTAGTTTCTGTCACAGCGCCTGTTCCAAGTTTTACCTCAGTTACTGCGCCTGCGTTAATGTCGATTATCACATCTTTTAAAAGTGCTGTATCTCCATCTGCACTAACAGAAAGGTCTGTTGATGTTAATGCTTTCCCTGCAATACTGCCGGATGGAATTGCATTACTAAAAGTAACTGCACCTGTCGCATCAGCAATAGCAATCCTGTCGGCTGCACCGTTATTAGCATTAAGCTTATTAGGCGTTATAGTTTTTGTAGCAATATCCTCACCAAGGATAGTACCGTTAAGTATTTTATCTGTGCTTACAGCATCATTAGAAAGATCAGCATTCTTAACCTCGCCGTCTTTTATGTTTTCAGATTGCACTGCGTTATCAGCAAGTTTTGCATTTGTTACTGCATCATTCGCCAGTTTAACTGTCGTGATACCACCGTCAGCCACGCTTATCTGTGCATTTTTAAGCAATGCATCTGTACCGTCATTTACTAATATAGAAACCGGAGTTTCTCCTACCGGTGACGAAAGCGTACCTTTATTTGCAAGGTTAGCTGTGCTAACCGGAAGGTAGCTAACTGTTCCGTTTCCATTTGAAGTAGCTACAGTACCCACTGCTGCCGAACCTGCGTCCAGTTTATCGTTTGTTACCGCTCCGTTAGCAATATCTGCTGTTTTAACTTCGCCGTCTTTAATTTGCGCTGAAGTAATGCTTTCTGCTTTTACCCTAAGGCTTGTAGCAGCAAGAACTGCATCTGTACCGCCTACTACCTCTATGGTAGCTGCAGTTCCGTCTGCCGCTGTAAGATCTTCTTTACCTGCAAGGTTTGCAGTGCTTACAGGAAGGTAGCTAACACTTCCATCCCCATTAGAAGTAGCTACCGTACCTGCTGCAGCTGAACCTGCGTCCAGTTTATTATTTGTTATTGTTTCGTTAGCGATATCCTCGCCAAGTATTGTTCCGTTAAGTATTTTATCTGTACTTACTGCATCATGGGCAAGATCTGCATTCTTAACCTCGCCATCTTTAATTTTTACAGATGTCACAGCATCATCAGCAAGTTTAACTGTAGAGATACCACCATCTTTAACTTTTACGTTTGCCGGAGCAAGAAGTGCGTGTGTACCACCTGCAACCTCAACAGAGTTATCGCCCGCAGTAAGGTCTTCGCCTCCAAGGGTAACATCAGAACCGTCATTATTTGTAAAAGTGTATTTGCCTGTAGCTACGTTGTAAGCAAGGTCTGCTTTGCTCACAGTTCCAAGATTAACCCCGTTAGCACCGATAAGAGATACAGTACCGTTTCCGTTATCTGTAAGCGCAACTGTATTTATTTGAGTAGTAATGTTATTATTAACCTCATCAATAGCACCCTGAACGGTATCAGCATTTAATCCTGAAGCTGTATTGTCATACCCAAGAGCCGAAGCATTTGTATTGATAGAGCCAAGTACATTACCCGCAGCATCTGCAAAAATGTAGATACCTGCATTTTCTGTAATAACAAGGTTATTAGAATTGATAATCACATCGCTACCGTCATTGTTAGTAAATGTATACGTTCCGTTACCATTGTTAGTAAGGTTAGCTTTATCTACTTTTACTTTAGAGCCGTCTGCCTTAACTAGTGTTACTTTACCGTCGTTGTCTTCAACAAGCGTGATATTGTTAAGCTGAGTGTTAGTTGTTGTATTGGCAGCTGCCAAAGCATCAATAGCACCTTGTACTGTTGTAGCGCTTATTCCTGAAGCAGTATTATCAAACGGTATGGCAGTAGCCCTTACATCTATAACTGTCTGGATGCCGTCTTCGTTTGTATATGTATAAGTACCATCACCATTATTAACGATGTTGGTTGTAGTCTCAATATTTTTAAAGTCAATAGTTGTGCTTGTACCGTCGGTGTAGTTAATTGTAAATGTACCGTCACCATTGTTGACTGTAGTAGTGATACCTTTACCATCTGTACCGTTTACTCCGGCAGCACCATCTGCTCCTTTTAGAGAAGCAAGAAATTGAGCTTCTGTACCTGTATTACCTGCATTAAGCCAAATTTGGTAAGCGCTTAGTCCGTCTGTACCCGCTGCTCCGTTTGCTCCTTTTAAAGAATCAAGGAACTGAGCCTCTGTACCTGTGTTACCTGCGTTAATCCAAATCTGGTAAGCGCTTAAGCCATCTGCACCATTAGAACCAATCACACCATCTGTTCCTGCAGGACCCTGAGGACCTGTAAGGTTAGATGTAGTAAATGTAGTTCCATCTGTATATGTAAATGTAATTGTACCGTCTCCGTTATTAACTGTAGTAGCGATGCCCACCCCCTGAGCACCCTGTACACCCTGCGCTTTAGTAATAATAGTTTGCACACCTGCCTCATTTGTATAAGTCATTGTACCATTACCATTATCTACAAGCGTAGTTATAGTTTCTGAATTTTTAACCAACGCGTCGATATCTATAACCGTATTCTGTCCGTTCTCGGCAGTATAGGTTAATGTTTTCGCTGTTGGGTTATAAGCAAGAAAAGTTAATGTCTGATGACCCGGAACATCTATAGTAGTTGTCGATCCGTCAGGATTTACATAAGTATATGTACCATCACCATTATCAATAATAGGGCTAGAACCGTTTGGCCCGCCTGCAGCAAGATCTGCATCATTAATAAGCCTGTACCATTTGTTTATATACCAGTAATAGTATCCCGGTTTAATATCTGCACTGGTAGAAACGTTATAGACTAATAAACTCTGCACGTTTCCGGCAGTAATTGTAGTTGTATCAGTTGTACTTGTTAACTGAACCTGTGGAATCAAAACACCTCGATCCTGAGAAACAATCTGTAATTGTGCCGAAGGACTAGGATTTGATGTACCTATACCCACCTGAGCGCTTACTGCGTAAGCACCTAAAAGTGTCAACATTGCAGGTAAAAGTTTTTTCATCATCATTAAAATTTAATTATTATTTGGGGGTAATGCTAATTCTAAATTTTTTTATTCTTTTTCAATTTTCTGCATACAAACAGCAATCACATCAATGCGTAAAACGCTTTAACATAACATAAACTAAATAACAAAAAATTGCCCTGGAGTTTCCTCAGTCCCTTAGCAAAGGATATAGTTACCTATATCCAAATACCATCTGTAAGACTCTAAATCTGATTTTTCATCAACCGTTAGGCTAGGCGAAAAACCAGAAACAACTGAAGGAAGGGTAGAAATAAATAAAGCCCTATCCGTATTTGCCAATAAGGCAGGATAAAGCTGAACGCCATGAGATGACGAAATCTGACCTTTATTCAAGATTGAAATAAAGAGAAATAAAAATAGAATAGTATACTTTGGGGGCAGCTTACTGTTCATTTTAATTAAATATTATGATGCAAAGGTGCAACTATTTTCTTAAATACACGTTAATTTTTTTGAGAAATTTTTACAGTAAAAAATTTTACAGTAAAAAACTCATCTCTCAAGAGCTCTCAAAACCACTATTTTAAGCGGCCGATAGTACATCTACGACAAAAAAAGAGTTATGGTTTTGTTAATTATAATTATTTTTAGATTTTGTATTATTTTGAGCATATTCTTTAGGTGTCATATTCGTAAAGCTTTTAAAGTGCCTGTTAAATGAAACCTTCGAATTAAAACCGCTTTTAAAAGCGATTTTCTCTATAGATAACGATTCTTCATTGTTTTTTAATACACCTTTTGCATAAGCTATACGATACCTGTTGATATATTGATTGAAATTCTCTCCTAAATGCAAATTAAATAATTGCGTCAGGTGATGCATCGGCAATTTAATTTTTTTTGCAAGCAGTTCGAGAGTTAGTTCGTTATCAAGATAAATTTTTTCATCATTTATAAGCCTTTCCAGCTTTTGTTTGTAATCATCCAGCAGAGCAGCCGATAAAGCCGACTTAGTATATTTTTGAGCAGGAACTCCAGACAATCGGGACACGCCCTGACGTTCATGATCATCTTTATCGATTCCTTTACCAACATCATTAATTACACTCAACGAAATAACATCTATAATTGCAGGTTGTTTAACATTGTCAGTAAGGTTTTCGATAGTATACACAAATGCGAGGATTACAGATGCAAATATTCCGGTATATAGCACAAGCATAATTATATCTCCCTCAATATTTTTACCGAGGATAAGGCCTGCAATTGCAGCACCTGCAAAGATAAGGCCCATCAGCACCATAGAAAAAGCCCCCGTTTTGATAAGCTGTAAAGTTAAGCGGGTGTCTACCGCTTCAGGTTCAGATTGCAGCATTTCCTGCATAGTCCAGAAGGCGTAACTAAATAGCGTTACTACTACTACTGCGCATTCGGCAACATAAAATACATAAAAATCTCTATTACCTTCCTTTGAATGGATTATAACCAGTGTATATATAAGAGTGAATAAAAGGACAGGACTAAAATGAGGAAATACTTCATTTCTTTTAAATCCTTCTTTAGTCAGTGATTTTATACCTGCATAAAAGAAAGGACCATATCCAAATACGAAAGGAAGGGACACAATCTCGATTTTATGTAACAGCGATATTTTCAAAGAAATTACCGAGAATGCTGCGTGCAAAAAAACATATAAAAGATAAAAACAGCATACCCTGTCAAAAGGAGAATCTATGCCTTTTTTATAGATAACATACCATGTAATGAGCGATAATGCTGCGGTGCTATATAATATATATTCAGTCATAAAAAATTTAAGTTGAGGGAATTATATAAAACGTAATTCTTTACACTCCACAAATCGCATCAATCTATTGCGCAATACCTTGAGCTTTATTGCAGTTAAAACCAACGATTTATTGATTCATTAAACCACAAAGATATTATTTAGAAAAATTCCTACACTATCAAAACATCTCCATTTTTGTAGAATTAATTCTACATATTTATTTCTTTTCGGTTTACTATATTTGACCCCACACCTCCCCCATCCAATAATGACCTCTTCAAATTATTTCTACAATTCGCTTTTTGTTCTATTGTTTATAACCTTAACCGGATATTCACAGGATAAATACCATCTTACCTGGTATTCTGCAGACAGTAACCACTTACCACAAAACAGTGTAAAATCTATTACTCCAGACAAACATGGGTTCATATGGCTTTCTACAGAGAATGGCGTAGTGCGATACGACGGGCAAAACTTTAAAAATTACAATAGCGAAAATGTAAAAAACATACTTGCTAACCGCATGATGTTCTTTTTTGGAAACAAACAAAAAGACAGCATTTTTATATTCAACGAAAAGAAAGAAACGCTGCTGATAAATAAAAGGAATGTGAAAAAAATTGAGGGTTTCCCTTATCCTGAAGATTTTTTCAAAAACCCTACTAAAAACTCATATATACCGCACCCTACCGTTTCTTTTGCCATAAAAGGCAGAGCAAGCGCTTTTTCTTCCGGTGGCCACACGTACATTGTTAATAAAAACAGTGTAGGTCTTTACGATAAGAATTTTAAACATGAACAACAGTTTGCATACAAATACAAAGACTCATCTCAATTTTTTTCGCTAAACGGAAATCTATATTTATTAGGCGAGAATAATAATTACGCCATTTGTACATCAAAAGGCACCTTTTATAAAAATTTTGATATTAAAACCGGAAAAGCACCCAGGATATACAGCAACGCTTTTGCAGAGCAAACCTTTCTATATTCTGGAAACAAGCTGTACCACATTCAAAACATAGACGGAAAGCTAAAAACCCGATTAATATTTGAAGATTTTGATTGTGAAAGCAGTAATATAGTATCAATATATTTTGACCTGCAAAACGAGATATTATTTTTAGGCAGTACTAACAAAGGTCTGCTTGTCGTCAAGAAAAAGCTTTTTGAGCATAATGCAACAAGTTATTATCATCCTTCCGGTACCGACGACGTATACTACGCCATGGAACAATATGCTCCGGGAAGTATATTAACATCTACTGGGGAAATATTTAATAAAAATGGCACATCAGCTATTATTGACATTGGAAACTATACAGATAAATACACGCTGATTATAGACAAAAATGGCGACGTGTGGACAAAAGAGCATGCTATATTATCGCGATTTACAAAAAGCAGCGGGTTTAAACAGCGCAAAGAATGGGTTTTTAAAAACACTATATCTGCTCTCGCAAAAGGCAAAGATGGCAGCATATACATAAGCGTGTTTAACGAAAGTGGAAAAAAAGGTGGCTTTTTGTACAACTTTAAGCCATGGACCCCTAAAGTAGCACCTAAAAAGTTAATGTACCTAAGTGCGGCTGCCTCTGAAATAAAAGACGTTAATGGAAATGATCTCTGGGCCGGTTCATGGAACGGGCTTTACAAAATAAACCTCAGGAAGAAAAGCTTTAAAAAAATTAAGCAAATTGGAAATGTACATGTACGTAACATCTATATGCCTAGCAGCAACGAAATATGGGCATGTACTTATAACAAAGGCTACTTTTTACTAAAAAATGGTAAAGTAACAAAACTACCTCTGGACAGCAAAGCATACCTCCAGACGGCGCATTGCATTATAGAAGACAAGTCAGGTTACTTTTGGATAACCACAAACAAAGGCATATTTCAGGTAAAAAAAAAGGATCTCTATGACTATGCAGATAACAAGATCAAAAGCATATATTACCATATTTATGATAAAGACACCGGCTTTAAAAATAATGAGTTCAACGGGGGGTGTAATCCCTGCGGAGTATATGCTGATAAAGAGATCGTTTTCTTTCCTTCTATGGATGGCGTTGTGTATTTTAACCCTGCCGATATTAAAAATAGAGAACCCCTAAACAACATTTATACTGACGAAATAAGAATTGACAACAAAAGGTATTCTGTACAGGATACATTAGTTTTCGGCCGCAATTTTGAGCGTATTCAATTTTTACTCTCCAGCCCTTTTTACGGAAATCCATACAACCAGAATATTGAAGCAAAACTGGAAGGCCCTGTAGAACAGGATTGGGCCGCCATTGCCGATAATACCGCCTCATTTTCAACATTGCCGCCAGGAGATTATATCTTTACAGCACGAAAATTAGGAGGCTTTGGCTCAAAATACATTTACACAACAATTCACTTTTATATAAACCCTGCCTTTTGGCAAACCAAATGTTTTACAGTATTTCTTATTATCGTGATTCTCCTTTTAGGATATGGTACTTATGTGCTGAGGGTGCGTTATATAAAACATAAGAACATTCAGCTTGAAAAACAGGTCATACTAAAAACAGAACAGCTGTATGGTACTATCGCAGCTTTGCGCAAAACAAAAGATGAACTCTCTGCCCAGGTTACAAACCACAAAAATTTGGTAACCACAATTACCCACGACATAAAAAGTCCGCTTAATTTTATGGCAATAACAGGGAGATACCTGTTTAACAATATAGACAACCCAAAGAAAACAGCTAAAGAAGACATTAAGGCAATCTATACGTCTTCACAGCAGCTTTACAATTTTGTAGACCAATTTTTAGTATACGCAAAGGAAACAGACAGTAATAATGACGAGCCAAAGCCTTACAGCCTGTATGTGTTAGCCCAGGAAAAACTGGCGTTTTTCAAGAATATTGCGTCTGCAGAAAAAACAATGCTTATAAATAGTGTAGATCCTAACCTGAAGATAAGTATAAACAGGCATTTGCTTTCCATAATACTCCACAACCTAATCGACAATGCGGTTAAAAATACGTTTGACGGAAAAATAACCACAAAAGCGTCACTAAGTAATGGAAAACTACAAATTAATATTACAGATAACGGGAACGGAATGGATCCTGAAAAAGCTAAATACTACCAGGATTTGTCTACAAAAGCGTTAACAGCCGAAAAACAAAATAGTATTGGCCTTCACATAATCATTAATCTTCTGGCAATAATGGACGGAGCATTACTCATAGAATCTTCGCCAGGTAGCGGCACATCTGTAACAATAACCTTTATGCAGTAAAATTAGCTTATATGGAGCTTGTATTTTTCAGCAAGCATAACCACATTAGTTACACCTAGTTTTTCAAAAATCCTGCTTTTGTAAGTACTTACAGTAGACATGCGAATATCCAGCTTGTTGGCAATTTCAAGATTACCCTCGCCTTTTACTAACAATGCCGCAATTTCAAGTTCCCTGTTAGAAAGGGCGTCGAGAGGATTTACGGTAAATCCTGCCGAATTGCCTTTAAGCTCGTTTTTAGAGTAAATCCCTCCATTAATTACAGTAGTTACGGCCTTAATAATCTTTTCCTCAGAACTCAGCTTATTAAGATAGCCACTTGCACCCGCCTGTATATAACGTAAAGCATATTGATCTTCATCGTATGCTGAGAACATGAGTATTTTGACCTCAGGATCAATTGCCTTACATTCAGTAATCATACTAACTGTATTACCATCAGGGAGATTGATATCCAGCATAAGCATATCGTAACTCCTCGTTTCCAGCATTTTTAACGTTGAAGAAAAGTTTTCACTATGATCTATTGATATATCTTCAAAAGTATCGCGCAATATCAGGGACACACCCTGTCTTACAACACTGTGGTCATCAGCTATTAAAATCGTCATGTAAAATATTTCTTTAGGTTTTTTGGGTAGCTTAAAGATAAAGACTTATTAAGAAACAATTGTAGTGAAATAATCCTACAACACAATCCTGAAAGAAAATATCTCCATTAAAATATCTAAAAAACTAAAAATCAAACACATAACTTTTAGTGAAATATTTGTTAAAAATTTCAAATCAGTTGATGAAATTTCAAATTTTTTAGTGTCCCGCTATGTATTTAACATATTTATTCAGAATCAAAATTGCATTACTATTCCTGCAAAGTAGATTTTCAGTATCATCTTCCATCAAAGGAAGCCTTAATCTCCCACCATTTTAACTTCCTGAAACCGGTTATATTTTCCTATGTATGCATATAGTAAAAATACTTTTGCTTACTTTTAATAATTCAAACCAAACAACTTTAAAAATAACTATGGCTTATACAGATAAAATGCTTCGCGATAATGCGCTTCAGGATAAAGTAATTGTAGTTACCGGCGGCGGAAGTGGCCTTGGCAAGTCTATGACAAAATATTTTATGGAACTTGGCGCCAAGGTAGCCATTACATCGCGCGATCTTGAAAAGCTAAAAACTACAGCAAAAGAACTTGAAGAACAAACCGGCGGAAAATGCCTTGCTGTACAGTGCGATGTGCGCCATTATGAAGAAGTAGAAAATATGCTGCAGGCAGTACTTAATGAATACGGGAAAGCCGACGTATTGCTTAACAATGCTGCCGGTAACTTCATCTCCCCTACAGAGAGGCTCTCGGCAAATGCTTTTGATACGGTAATAGACATCGTACTAAAAGGTTCCAAGAACTGTACACTGGCATTTGGAAAACACTGGATTGATACCAAACAGGAAAAATCTACAGTAATTAATATAGTTACTACTTATGCCTGGACAGGATCAGCTTATGTGGTGCCAAGCGCAACTGCAAAAGCAGGGGTTCTCGCAATGACGCGAAGCCTTGCTGTAGAATGGGCAAAATACGGTATCAGGACAAATGCAATCGCTCCGGGGCCATTCCCTACAAAAGGCGCATGGGACAGGTTGCTTCCGGGTGATTTAAGAGAAAAATTTGACCTGGCACAAAAAGTGCCGCTTAAACGTGTGGGCGATCATCAGGAACTTGCAAATATTGCAGCCTATCTCGTTTCAGATTTTTCGGCCTATGTAAACGGAGAGGTAATAACGATAGATGGCGGAGAATGGCTTAAAGGTGCCGGACAATTTAATTTACTCGAAGCTATACCCGAAGAAATGTGGGACATGCTTGAGGAAATGATCAAAGCAAAAAAGAACAAATAAATTTAAACAACTGCAATATATTCTGTTTTTTGAGGGTTTATACACTCTTAAAAAACAGAATTTTCATTTACATTCAACTATAAAATACCATTCGGACACTTTATTATCAACCATTCGTGCCTGAAAAATATTTAATTCTCAATTATTTTGTTATTTTTTTAACGAGAACAATAATCATTTAATTTTTCAATTTATTATTTAGACTTAGTATAAATAAATTTTTATATTTGCCACGAAAATTTATTCTTAATCAATCTAAATAAAATATCATGAAGAAAAATTTACTTTTGGTTGCTTCATTATTTGTAGGTTCTATTGCCATTGCTCAGGAATGTGCAGCAGTAGCTACTCTGGATGAAAACTTTAGTGATTTCACCGTTGCTCAGCAAAATGCATTTCCACAGCAATGCTGGACAGCTAATTCCGGCTCTCCATTAATGTACACTGCACAAACTGCAGACGATGTGTATGCAGTTTACTACAACGGAATGGTACCTAACGCTACAGGATACCTTGTTACCCCTGAGCTTTCTACAATAGATGGTAACCACCAGTTATCTTTTGATACTTACAGAATCGCAATGGGCGGACAGGTTCCTGCCGGAGATGTAACTATCCAGGTAGGTACACTTGCTGTTGCAGGAGATTTTACAACATTTGTGGCTTTTGGAGATCCTATCGCTGTAACTGCAACTTCTACAAATCATGCGAATATCGTAGTAACTGCTGAAGCTACTCAAAAATTCATTGCATTTAGAATTAGCGGTACAGGAAACCACAATGCTACTGCAATTGATAACATAATTTGGAATGAAGTTCCTGCCCCTGCCTGTACAGCAGTTGCAACATTCAACGAAGATTTTAACGACTTTACCGTAGCACAACAAGGCGCCTTCCCACAAAACTGCTGGTCTGCTAACGCTGGATCTCCACTAATTTATACTGCTCAAACAGCTGATGATGTTTATGCAGTTTACTACAACGGAATGGTCCCTAACGCTGTTGGATACCTTGTATCTCCTGAAGTTTCTACACTTGACGGAAATCATGAATTATCTTTCGACACTTACAGGATTGCAATGGGTGGACAGGTTCCTGCCGGAGATGTAACTATTCAGGTAGGTACACTTGCTGTTGCGGATGATTTTACAACTTTTGCTGCTTTTGGAGATCCAATCGCTGTAACTGCAACTTCTGAGACACACGCTAATATCGTTGTAACAGGTGCTGCAACTCAAAAATATATCGCATTCAGAATCAGCGGTACAGGAAACCACAATGCTACTGCAATTGACAACGTAATATGGAGTGAAGTTCCTGCTGTAGAATGTACAGCGGTTGCTGCTCTTGATGAGAACTTTAACGAATTTACAGATCTTCCTGAAAACTGCTGGTCTGCGATTGCTGCTAACAGCGGTCCTTTCTTAAGTATTGACAACGCAGAAGGAAGCGAAGACAAATACATCTCTTTCTACAGCTTTACCGCTGTAAATGTAGCTGCAACTATCGTAACTCCTGAGCTTACAACAATTGGCGAAAACTACACGTTATCTTTTGATGCAGGATTAAACCCTCAAGGCGCTGCTGGTATTGTTACTGTACAGGTTGGTACACTTACAGATGCTGCTGACGCTGCAACATTTACTGCTATAGGCGAGCCGATAACTTTAACTGCAGAGATGACAACTTACCCTAATATAGCTGTAACTTCAGGTAACGGAAACTTTATCGGATTTCAGGTATCTGCAAACGGTGCTCACGTAGCTGCATTCCTTGACAACGTTAAATGGCAGGCAACTGCTGGTACAGGCGATTTCAACAAATCAACTTTCAGCATCTTCCCTAACCCATCTACAGACAAAAACGTTACAATCAACCACAACCTGGAGGCTAAAGGAACTGTAAACGTTTACACTCTTACAGGTGCTAATGTATTTTCTGGCGAGCTAAGCTTAGGCTCTCAAAACCTAAACCTTTCTGCTCTTTCAGGAGGTGTTTACATTGTTAAGATACAATCTGGAAACTATTCAGAATCTAAAAAACTGATAATCCAATAAGGATCGAAACCATCCAAATACTATTTAAGCCCTGCATAATAATGCAGGGCTTTTTTATTTGTCTATTGTTAACAAATTCCGTTTTCATAAACCATAAATAATTGTATTTTTACGGTTCAAAATTTACAAACATAAATGGGTAAGATTATTGCCATAGCCAACCAAAAAGGCGGCGTAGGAAAAACAACAACTTCGGTAAACCTTGCCGCGGCGCTTGGTGTACTTGAAAAAAAAGTATTATTGATTGATGCTGACCCACAGGCTAATGCAAGCTCAGGTCTTGGCATTGATGTAGAGACCGTAGAAATAGGCACCTATCAAATCCTGGAACACAGCAATACACCCGATGAAGCAACCATAGAATGCAGCGCTCCTAACGTAAAAGTTATCCCTGCACATATTGACCTTGTAGCTATCGAGATAGAACTTGTAGATAAAGAGAATAGGGAATACATGCTTAAACAGGCGCTTGAAAGCGTTAAGGAAAAGTATGACTATATATTAATTGACTGCGCTCCGTCTTTAGGTCTTTTAACGCTTAATGCGCTTACAGCGGCAGACTCAGTTGTAATTCCTATTCAGTGTGAATACTTTGCACTTGAAGGGCTTGGTAAACTTTTAAATACAATTAAGAGCGTTCAAAAAATACATAATCCGCAGCTTGACATTGAAGGATTGCTGCTAACGATGTATGATTCACGCCTTCGCCTGTCTAATCAGGTAGTGGAGGAAGTACAAAAACACTTCCATGATATGGTATTTGACACCGTAATACAGCGTAACGTTAAGCTAAGTGAGGCGCCAAGCTTTGGCGAAAGCATCATAAACTACGACGCAACAAGCAAAGGGGCAACAAACTATATTAACCTCGCAGAAGAGATTATAAAGAAAAATACAGTAGTACAAGAGTAGGTTTATGACAAAAGCAATTAAAAAACAAGCACTGGGCAGGGGTTTATCGGCATTGCTAAAAGATCCTGAAAACGATATCAAATCGGTAGATGATCAAAATGCAGATAAAGTTGTAGGCAATATCATTGAGCTTGAACTTGATGCCATAGAAATAAACCCGTTCCAGCCGAGGACTAATTTTAACGAGGAAGCCCTAAAGGAATTAAGTACATCCATAAAAGAACTGGGTGTAATACAGCCTATCACCGTAAGAAAGCTTGATTTTAATAAATATCAGCTTATATCAGGAGAAAGACGTTTGCGTGCATCAAGACTGGCAGGCCTTGAAACGGTACCTGCTTACATACGTATTGCAAACGATAATGAGTCGCTGGTAATGGCACTTGTTGAAAATATTCAGCGCCATGACCTTGACCCTATCGAGATTGCTCTTTCTTACCAGAGACTTATAGACGAAATACAACTTACACAGGAGCAGATGAGCGACCGTGTAGGCAAAAAACGTTCTACGATCGCAAACTACCTTCGTCTTCTTAAGCTGGATCCAATCATCCAGACAGGAATACGCGATGGCTTTATATCTATGGGACACGGTCGTGCCATCATCAACATCGAAGACCATGATGCACAGGCTGATATCTACCAAAAAATAGTTAGCGGCAACCTTTCTGTAAGAGAGACTGAAGCTTTGGTAAAAAGCTACCACGAAGGCGTTAAGCCTTCGGTAGAGAAAACCGTAAAAGCAACATCTTTTGATGTAGAAGACACGCAAAAAAAAGCATTTACAAACTTTTTTGGCGCTAAAGTAGATGTTAAGGTAGACGGCAAAGGAAAAGGAAAAATCACGATTCCTTTCCATTCAGAAGAAGACTTCAACAGGATAATCAAACTTATAAACGGCTAGTGAAAAAGCTGTCAATCATATTCATATCGCTATTTTTCCTCTTTTCGTTGAGTGCAAAGGCACAAAACGAACAGGAACTCGTTATTGATAAAGACACCACTAAACTACCTGTTAATTATCCACCGCCCAATCCTTTAGCCCCGGCTAAAGCCGCATTCTATTCGGCTATATTTCCCGGAGGCGGACAGATCTATAATAAAAAATACTGGAAGCTTCCTCTTGTATACGGTGCTATGGGCGCAAGTATATATTACTATTCATGGAATAATAAAAAATATCACGAATACAGGGATGCATACAAAGTAAAAATAGCAGGAGGAACTCCTAAAGGGTTACTCGCAGACCTCGACGAGCAGCGCCTTATAAGCGGACAGAAATTTCATCAAAAGAACCGTGACCTTTCGGCCCTGCTTACTGCTTTATTTTATGTAACGCAAATAGTAGAGGCCAATGTAAACGCCCACCTGATGCAGTTTAACGTTAACGAAAATCTTTCTTTGCGCCCTAACATACAGCAAAACGACATTGACTACAAATATAACATGGCGCTAAAATTTAGTTACCAATTTTAAAATATGAAAATCGCTTTATTAGGATACGGAAGAATGGGAAAGGTAATCGAAAGGATTGCTTTAGAGAGAGGCCATGAGATAGTACTACGAAAAGGGTCTGGCAACTCTTTTGAAGGCGTTGAAAATGCCGATGCTGCCATAGATTTCAGTATCCCCGATGCCGCTGTAGGTAATATTTCAGCCTGCCTTAACAGCAATATTCCGGTGGTATCAGGAACTACGGGATGGCTGGAAAAGTACCATGACATGGCAAAATTATGTGAAGACCGCGAAGGGGCCTTCATCTATGGATCTAATTTCAGCCTTGGCGTAAACATTTTCTTTGAACTGAATGCCCATCTTGCTAAAATGATGAGCAACCTGAAACAGTACAAAGTTTCTATGGAGGAAATCCACCACCTGCAAAAGCTGGATGCACCAAGCGGCACAGCCATATCATTAGCAAAAGACATCATAGACAACTCCGATTATTCCAGCTGGGCATTGGAAAATGCCAAAGAAGACGAGATACGCATAGATGCTAAACGCGAAGAAGGTATACCGGGCACGCACAGCATATTCTATGATTCTGAGGTTGATTCCATCGAAATTAAGCATACAGCACATAATCGCGAAGGCTTTGCGCTGGGCGCTGTTGTTGCTGCAGAATGGCTTGCCGGTAAAAAAGGCATCTATACCATGAAAGATGTTCTTGGTTTATAGTAACATTTTTACCAAATAGTATACTTATTATAAAAAAATACGAAAGATGACACTATTACAATGGTTTATATTTTTTCTTGCTGTACAGGTTGTACACTTTTTAGGAACCTGGAAACTATATGAAAAAGCAGGCCGCAAGCCTTGGGAAGCCGCAATACCGGTATATAATGCAATAGTACTGATGCAGATAATCAGAAAACCACGCTGGTGGACTATCCTGTTATTTGTTCCTATTGTTAACCTTATCATGTTCCCTGTAGTTTGGGTACAAACACTTCAGGTATTCGGAAAAAGATCTGCTACAGATACAATCCTTGGCATAGTAACACTAGGTTTTTATGTTTACTATATTAATTATACAGGCAATGCCCAGTACGACCCTGAAAGAGAAGTAAAAGACAGCACACTAAGTTCGCTTCTTTTTGCAATTGTTGTGGCAACCATAGTACATACCTATGTAATACAGCCATTTACGATACCTACATCATCATTAGAGAAAACCCTTTTGGTGGGTGACTTTCTTTTCGTTAGTAAGTTCAATTACGGGGCGCGTACGCCAATGACGACAGTCGCCGCGCCTATGGTACACGATACCATTCCTTTTATCAATAAGAAATCATACAGTAACTGGCCTCAGCTGCCATATTTCAGGTTTCCCGGCTTTGAAAAAGTTGCGAAGAATGATATCGTAGTATTCAACTGGCCGGCAGATACTGTAACTAAATTCTTCGACAGATCGGCTGTTGGGCTTAGAAAACCGGTAGACAAAAAATCAAACTACGTGAAACGCTGTGTAGCAACGCCGGGAGATATATTCTCTATAAAAGACGGCTTTGTTTATATTAACGGCAAAGAGCTTAAACTGTCAGACAGAGCTAAACCTCAATACAACCATACTATCTATTCGAAAAATGGTATTAGCGCACAAATATTAAAAGACAACGGTTCTACTGAATTTAACCGTTCTTACATACTTAGCAACGTAACGAGCCAGCAGCAACTGGATGCATTAAGGCCATTTATGGCTGCATACCCTAGCCAGAATGCTGATGCCACCATCACATTCATCGCTAATCAAAACGGACTACCTGCAAACGTTACTGCCGGTATGGGCATTACCGCACAAGAAGTTTTATTAAATACAATTGAGGCTAACCTTACAATTAAAGGTGCAGAAAACATACGCCATACAACAGGTGTAGATTCTGTTGTTCGTTTTATTGAGCGCCAGCCTACCAAGAGTGTTTTCCCATACACTAAAGACTGGAACCAGGATAACATGGGGCCTTTTACCATCCCTGCTGAAGGCCAAACAGTGCAACTTACGACAGAAAACCTGCCTTTCTACAAAAAAATAATTGGTGAGTACGAAAAGAATGACCTTAAAGTCATTGGCAGCGAAATCCGCATAAACGGACAAGTAGCAGCATCATATACATTTAAACAGGATTACTACTGGATGATGGGCGATAACCGCCACAGGTCGGAAGACAGCCGTTACTGGGGCTTTGTTCCTGAAGATCACATAGTGGGTAAACCGGTATTCATATGGATGAGCCTTGACCAAAATGAGTCATGGAAAAACATTGGAAAAAAAATACGCTGGGAACGACTGTTCACAACAGTAGGCGGAAGCGGAGAACCGGTTTCTTACTTTAAGTTCTTCCTTGTTGCGCTTGCACTTTGGTTTGCCGGAAGTTACTTCTGGAAAAAGAAGGAAGCTAAAGAAACAGTTTAATTTGTTGATTTGAGGATTTGGTAATTTGATAAATTGTTACGTAAACTTATTCGTTTTAGAAACTCGAAATTTGGATTGAGTCAAAAGAGTTTGCAAAGACGATTTATCAAATTACTTCCTCTTTTCCAGACTCTGAAAAATTTGGTTTAACCAGTCAGTTAAAAAGAGCATCAGTTTTAGTGTCTTCTAATGTTGCTGAAGGCTCTGTCAGAAATTCATTTAAAGACAAAGCCCACTTTACAACCATCGCTTTCGGTTCTGCTGAAGAAATCATTAACCAATTGATCATAGCTTTTGAAATTGGTTTTATCTCAATAGAAATCTATACAGAATTACGTAAAAAACTGGAAAGCATTACAAAAAAACTTAATGCACTACGGAACTACCAAATTCAACAAATAACCAAATAATCGAATAGACCTGATGAACATCCTCATCCACCCTACTTATTTCCCTTCAATAAGCCATTTTGTGGCAATAGCTAAATCCGACACGGTAACTTTTGAAGTGGAAGACAATTTCCAGAAGCAGACCAATCGTAACAGGATGTACATTTACAGCCCAAATGGACTGCAGCTTTTAAACATTCCTGTTAAGCACGGATCCAGACCACAGCAAAAGTTTAAAGACACCAGGATAGAGCAGGCTTTTGACTGGCGTAAACAGCATTTTAAATCGCTTGAAGCAGCGTACAGGACTTCGCCCTTCTTCGAGTATTTTGAAGACGATATAAGGCCGCTGTTTGAGAAAAAACACGAATTTATGATGGATCTCAATTTTCAGGCAATGGAAATTGTTACATCTTGTCTTGGAATGGATTTTAGTTACGATAAGACCGCTGAATATTTTCACGATGTACAGGAAGGCCTTGAAGATTACCGCTATCTTGTTAACGGGAAAAAAGATACTGCCCAATTTGAACCTTACACACAGGTCTTTGAAGAGAAACATAATTTCCTGAATAACCTGAGCATACTCGATCTTTTATTTAACGAAGGCCGCTATTCTATGGAATACCTTAAAAAACAGGAGCTATAATCACTTCTCCTCCTTTTCAAAGCAAAGGCGTGTCATTACAGGAAAATGATCTGAATTTTCAAAGGTACCAAATGTAGTGTACTGCTTTACATCAATATTTTTATCGGCAAAAATATAATCTATCCTTGCAGGGTAATATTTGTAGTTGTACGATTTACCAAAGCCATTTCCAGCCTCTTCAAACGAATCCTTCATCTTACCCTTTACGCTTCGGTAAACGTATGAAAACGCACTATTATTAAGATCGCCGCAAATGATCATAGGATATTTGCATTCGCTCTTATGCTTTTGTACTAGTTCTGCCTGTAGCTGCTGTTTTTTAAACGCAGCACTCAGCCTCCTGAATATAATCTTAGATTTCTCTTCGTCAATAGTTTCGTGAATATCAGGGCTTATTTTTATTGACTGCAAATGCATACTATACACACGCAGCGTGTCCCTTCCCTTTTTGATATCCGCAAAAACAACATTGTTTCCGCTATCGGGAAATTCAATATGTCCGCTATCGATGATAGGAAATTTAGAATATATCGCCTGGCCTGAAATTCCGTCACGCCCAAAGATAAATTTATGCCTGTATCCTTTAAATTTTACATTACCTCTTTTTGTATACTCCTGAATACAAACAATGTCAGGATTTTGTTCTTTTACAAATTCCATTATTTTCTGAGGAATGTCCGTATCAGGAAGCCACTCATAAAGATTAAACATCCTTACGTTATAACTCATGAGTGTAAAGTCGTCCTTATCCTCCGGCAGGTCTTTAGAGGAGAATTTATAGCACTTACTTATAAACGTAATCCCTAGTAAAAGTACAAGTCCGGAAAGCAGCATCTGCCTTTTGGTTTGCAGCAGCCAATAGAGGAAAAACAAGAAGTTAAGTATAAGCATCAGCGGCATTACCAATGTAAATACAGAAAGTATTGGAAAGAGATTTGGTGCCAGGAAAGGTAAAATATATGCAATGAATGTCAATACGGTAAGAACCATATTGAGTACAAACATCATCTTGTTGAATCCTGACAGTTTTTTCATGTAGTAACGCTTCTAACCAAAGCTACTTAATTATTTTCCAACTTTAAATAAAAAATCTTTTTCTTCTTTGGTAAGGCTGTCATATCCTGATTTGCTTATTTTATCTAGTATATCGTCAATCTGCTTTTGGGTTATGTCTTTTAGCGGCTTCGTCGCGGCCTTTTCTGTAGGTGAAGGATTTCTATGCACCTTTTTGAATGGTGTCGCCTTTTTTGGCTTAAACAGATTAGCAAAAAAGTCTATTACTGCCGATACGCCTTTACTAAGATCTGTACCGTTTTGCAATAACTTAATATATACAAAACCAAAAAATGCCCCGGCAATATGTGCCAAATGCCCTCCGGGATTTTCAATAGATATGTTGATCAGGTCAAGTACCAAAAACACCACGGCTATATGCCACAATTTTACATAACCTATCAGCATTAGACGTACCTCATAAAGAGGAGAATATGTAGTAACCGCAAACAGTATTGCCATTACAGAAGCCGAAGCACCCGTAAGGCCTGCTATATGCCCTGTAAAGGCAGGAATAAATGAATAGCCTAGTATATAAATGAACCCTGAAAAAATAGCCGAGAGAATATAAACCCCTAACAGCTGCTTTTGCGTAAAATAAGTTAAGAATAACCTGCCTACAAAAAACAACATAAGCATATTAAACAGCAAATGGAAAAATCCTGAATGCAGGAAAGCATACAGCACTATAGACCAAGGTTTCCATGCCAGATCTGCAATATTGCTTGAAAGGCTAAACCAGTCGCCCGTGTAAAAATTACCCGACCAGTCAAACGCAGAAATATCTACATGGAATATTTTACAAATACTAAACGCCAATACCGGTATAAACAATGCTATGTTCCAATATATAAGCCTTTGCGTAATGCCGCCTATCCTGTATTCCATCTTAAGATCGTCAATAATACCCATAGTATTAATTCCAGCGATTATTGTTAAACTCGTTCTTTTTCCAGTACCACATCATGATGAATCCTATAAAAGCACCACCAAGGTGGGCAAAATGTGCGACTCCATCACTGCTGCCGCCAAAGATAGATTGACCTCTTAAGCCCAGGAACAAGTCGACAGCAAGTATACCCGGAACAAAATATTTGGCTTTTATCGGGATAGGAACAAACATCATCATCAGTTCGGCATTAGGAACTATAAAGGCAAACGCCACAAGTGTGCCATAAATTGCACCCGAAGCACCAACCATAGGTATCTGGTTAAGTGCAGCTGCATTAAACAAACTTGTAAAATTTTCTTCATTTACTAATTGCAGCTTACCTGCTTGTCTTAATATTGGAACAACTTCCTGCTGAAACAAATCACCACGCAGCGAATTTCCGTCTGAGAAGTTCACGTTTAGAATTTTATGAAGCGTTTCTGAGGACAAATTAAGATCGGCAGCACCTTCCAACATTTGATGTATTTCAAGATATGTTATCCCTAAATGAAGTGCCGCGGCGCCCATACCGCATGAGATATAGAAAAATATAAATTTTTTAGGTCCCCACATCTGCTCTAACAATCCTCCGAATGAAAATAAAGCGAACATATTGAAGAGTATATGCATGATATTACCATGCATGAACATATGCGTAAGCAGCTGCCAAACCTGAAACTGGCTGCTTTGCACAGAGTGCAGTGCCAGGTAATTTTGTGCAGCAGGGCCCACCAGGTAACTGCCTATAAAAAATATAACATTAATAATGATTAACTGCTTAACAGTTTCGGTGATACGCATCATATAGCAAAACGTTTATCAAGGTCTTCCACACTTACCGTAATGAAAGTAGGTTTATTAAAAGGTGATATTCCGGGCTCTTTGCAGGCAAAGAGCGAGTTAACCATGTTTTCCTGTTCTTTTTCAGACAGTGCGATTCCGGTTTTTATCGCCAGGCTTCGCGCCATAGACTTTGCAATGCTGTCAGTCTGGCTGAAACT
>Ga0163161_10001059_pt1 | contig 20844 bp, 13 predicted proteins | sample S45metaG_FD_129847 | JGI IMG/M metagenome (GOLD analysis project Ga0163161, IMG submission 129847) | Switchgrass rhizosphere microbial communities from Kellogg Biological Station, Michigan, USA - S4-5 metaG | ecosystem: Host-associated > Plants > Roots > Rhizosphere > Soil | place: USA... | reverse complement strand
CTCACGCCGCCCAGGCACACATCGGTGAATACCAGGTCGAACCGTTCGCCGGCCTGCAGCAGGCCGAGCGCGGCCTCGGCCGAACTCACGGCGGCAACATCACAGGCTTGGCTTTCCAGCACCATGCGGCTGAGTTCGCGGGTTTCTTCGGTGTCTTCGATCAACAGCACGCGCGGTGCAACGTGGCGCTTGGACAGCAACATGACGCAGTGTTCCCTGGCAGTGGTTCGGAATGGCGCGCAAGTATGCGGCGGCACCGGGTGAGGGGATCGTGCACGTCAGCGGTGGCGGCATTCCGTGCGTCGCCGCCACTGCCGCAGCGCCACCAGCCCCAGCACCGCCAGCAGCGCGGCGGACAGCCGCAGGCTGTTGCCCTGCCAGCCGATGGCCGTGGTTTCGCTGACCTGCATGACATTCCAGGCCATGTTCAGGGACACGTGCAGCACTACCGCGCTCCATACGGTATCGCGGTCCAGGCTGCACAACGCGGCGAACACCAGCCCCCCGATGAACGTCATCGCCAGCACCTGCAGCGCGACGCCACCACCGCCACCGAACGACCACCAGTGGATCGCACCGAACACCGCCGACTGCAGCAGCGCCGCGGGCCACCAGGGCCAGCGCATCTGGCGATGCACGAAGATGAAGCCGACGCCGCGGAAGATCACTTCCTCGGCAAGCGGAAACAGCACCGCCAACATCAGCAGCGACAACCAGGTCCAGTCCGTGCCGACACCGCCCAGCCACCACAGCCCGAACCAGCACGGCACGGTTGCCAGCAGCACCACCGCCGGGCCCTGCCAGCCAGTGCCGGCCAGCCCCACGGCGCGTACCAGCGAGTGCCCGGGGCGCAGCAGCCAGGCGGCCACCGCCAGTGCCAGCAGCACGCCCAGTCCGTTGTCGACCACCGCGCCCCCGAATGGCATCGGCAGGCCCGGCACTGTCCATCAGGCCCATGCGGCGATGTCGCGCAGGTTGATCGAGGCCACCAGGGTGATGACGATCAGGCCGACGGTGAGCCAGCGGGGGCGGGACGGGAGGGGGTGGCATGGGCGACATCCTTGGCGTGTGTGCCGCACAGTGTCGGCAGGTCAGGCGGCGTCGCCATGGGGCATAGGTCAGGGGGACCTCGGTCATGCGCACGTTGCGCGGCGCTCAGGCGCGGCAGGGTAGAGTCGGGGTTTGAACGATGGAGCCGCGACGATGCAATGCCCCGTATGCAAGACCCAGGCGCTGGTGATGTCCGAGCGCCAGGGCATCGAGATCGACTACTGCCCGCAGTGCCGCGGCGTGTGGCTGGACCGCGGTGAACTGGACAAAATCATCGAGCGCTCGACCGATTCCGCTGCGCCGGTGCGTGCCGCTACGCCGCCACCGCCGCCGCAGGCCGTGCAGCACCGCGATACCCGACACCTGGGGCAGCAGCAGTACGGCGACCAGCACGGCTACCGCAAGAAGAAGAAAGAAGGCTTCCTGTCGGACCTGTTCGATTTCTGAGGCAGGTGCCGGCCCTGTCTGATCAGGGCCGGCGCAGGATGAATTCCAGGTCGCGGCTGTCGCCCACCACGAAGTAGTAGGTGCCGACCTGGACGCAGCCGTAGCGCGCATAGAAGCGCTGCGCGCCGAAGTTCTCCGACCACACGCCCACCCACAGGGTGCGGCGTGCGGGGCGATCCAGCCACTGCAGGAATGCCTCCATCAGGCGTGCACCGTGCCCCCCGGACTGGTGGCTGGCCAGTACATACAAGCGCTTGAGTTCGATATCGCCGTCGACGGCATCGGCGTGCGCGAGAGTATTCGCACCGGCGGCCAGATAACCCACCGCGCGCCCGTCCTCTTCCAGCAGCCAGACCGCACTGCGTGGGTCCTCCAGTTCGCGCCGCTGCGGCGCCGGGCTGTAATGCTCGTCCAGGAACGCGTGGAGGTCCTGCGGCGGGTAGGAATCGCCGAAGGTTTCGGTGTAGGTGGCGATGGCGATCGCCGACACAGCCTGTGCATCGGCCGGGGTAGCGCGACGGATCTGCAGGGTCATGGCAGGGGGGGCACGGAAGGGGGGTGGCAGCGTACGCCATCCGGGGCGCCCCCGACAAAATCGGGGCGAGGATGGCGGAACCCTGGCCCCGGCGCATCACATCACTATCCGGGAGCGCCGCTGAGCACGGCACCCGGGTGTCGGGCAGGGTGCGCTGCGGTACGCGCGCGCCCTGTGACGCCCCGTTCGGGCCCGTCGGATCCGGCTTGCACCATCCCTGTTGTGTTGTCCCGGGCGCATGCCGCGCCCGGGACTTTTTTTGCGCAGGCCTTGGCCTTAGAACCAGACGCGTACGCCGGCCACCCAGCGGGTATCGCGCGCACGCTCGCCGGCGGCCTGGTGGTAATCGGCGGTATCGCCGAACAGGCGTTCATGGCTGATGCCGATGTACGGCGCGAACCGCCGGTTGAACTCGTAGCGCAGGCGCAGCCCCGCTTCGACCTTGTTCAAGCCGCTGCCCGTGCCATGGCGCGGATCGTCCTTGGCCGCGAGCGTGGCCTCCAGCAACGGCTGCAGGATCAGGCGGTTGGTCAACAGCAGTTCGTACTCGATTTCGGCCGTGGCCATCATCTGGCCCCCTTCGCCCACGTAGGCGGTGGCCGAGGTCTCGAACTTGTACGGCGCCAGGCCTTGGATGCCCAGCGCCGCCCAGGTGCGGGAATCGCCGGGGCCAAGGTCCTGTTTGACGCCCACCAGCACATCCCACCACGGTGAGACGCTGCGCCCGTACAGCACTTCGACATCGGCCGCTTCGGTACGCCCGCCGCTGCGTTCGCCTTCGCTGCGCACCCACAGGCGGTGGATGTTGCCGCCGACCCAGCCGCTGGCTTCCCACGCCTGGCCGTTGCCGTGCTGGCCATCCCACTGCTCCAGGCGATTGACCAGCAGCATGCTGTGGATTTCCGGCGCGTGTTCCATCGCACCGTGTTCGATCGGCGGGAACGCGGCGAGGCGGTCGGCGGCAGTGACGGCGGGAATCGGCTCGCGCGGTTCGCTTGGCGCGGTTGTCTTGTGCGCGGCGTGGTCCATGCTGCCGTGATCCATCGTCGAATGGTCCATCTGGCTGTGGTCCATGCTGCCGTGATCCATTGTCGAATGGTCCATCTGGCTATGGTCCATGCTGCCGTGGTCGACCGGCGGATCCGCCGGCAATTCTTTGGTGGCCGGGGGTGCAGCGGCGGTGCCGTGCGCATGCGACTGCGCCCAGGCCGGGGTGGTCAGCGCGATCAGCAGCGCGGCGGTGAGCAGGCGGCGGGTTGGCGTGGGGAAGCGGCTCATTCTTCGATCCTCACTTCGCGCATCATGCCCGCTTCCATGTGGTACAGCAGGTGGCAGTGGTAGGCCCAGCGGCCCAGCGCGTCGGCGCGCACGCGGTAGGTGCGGCGGGTGCCCGGGGGCATGTCGATGGTGTGCTTGCGCAGGTGGAACTGGCCGTCGGCATTCTCCAGGTCGCTCCACACCCCATGCAGGTGGATGGGGTGCTGCATCATGGTGTCGTTGACCAGCACGATGCGCATGCGCTCGCCGTAATTCAGGCGCAGCGGTTCGGCGCTGGCAAACGGGATGCCGTCGAACGACCAGCTGAATTTCTCCATGTGACCGGTAAGGTGCAGCTCGACCTCGCGGCTGGGTTCGCGGCCGTCCGGGTCGTCGAACAGGCTGCGCATCGCGCCGTAGGTGAGCACCGTGCGGCCGTTGTCGCGCAGGCCGATGCCGGGGTCATCCAGCTTGGGCGCGGTGGCCATGCTCTGCATGTCGATCAGCGGGTTGCCCTTCTCGCTGGCTGGGTGGCGGGGGGCCTTGTCATTGTTGCCGTGCGCGCCGTGGCCCATGCTGGCGCCGCAGCCGCCTTCCATGCCTTTCATGTCGTGGCCCATGCCGGCCATGTCATGGCCCATGTCGCCCATGGTCAGCAGCGGCCGGGGATCGCGCGCGGGAATCGGCGCCCGCAGGCCGTGGCGCACCGCCAGGGTGCCGGCGGCAAAGCCGGTCCGGCCCATGTCCTGGCAGAAAATGGTGAACGCGTCCTGGCCGGTGGGCTCCACGATCACGTCGAAGGTTTCCGCCGGCGCGATGCGGAACTCATCGATGCTGACCGGATGGATGTACTGGCCATCGGCGGCCACCACGGTCATCTTCAGGCCGGGGATGCGCACGTCGAAGTAGGTCATCGAGCCGCCATTGATGAAGCGCAGCAGCACCTTTTCGCCGCTGCGGAACAGCCCGGTCCAGTTGCCGGCGGGCGCGGTGCCGTTGAGCAGGTAGGTGTAGGTGTGCGCGTTGATGTCGGAGATGTCGGTGGGGGTCATCCGCATGCGGCCCCACATACCGCGGTCGGCGGTGGCCGCGGCCCAGCCGTCACGGCGCACGTCGCGCAGGAAATCGGGCAGGGTGCGCTTGTAGTAGTTGTCGAACTCGGCCAGCTTTTTCATGCGCCGGAACAGGGCGCCCGGGTCCATGTCGGTCCAGTCCGACAGCATGATCACGTGCTCGCGGTCGAAGTGGAACGGCGCCGGCTGCAGCGGGTCGATGATCAGTGCGCCGTACAGGCCCGCCTGTTCCTGGAACATCGAATGGCTGTGGTACCAGTACGTGCCGGACTGCTTGAGGGTGAAGCGGTACTGGTAGGCCTCGCCCGGGGCGATGCCGTTGAAGCTCAGGCCGGGCACGCCGTCCATGTTGGCCGGCAGCAGGATGCCGTGCCAGTGGATCGAGGTGGGGTGCGCCTGCAGCGCGTTGGCCACGCGCACGCTGACGGTGTCGCCTTCGCGCCAGCGCAGGATCGGGGCCGGCAGGATGCCGTTGACGGTGATCGCCGGGCGGGTCCGGCCGGTGAAGTTGGCCAGCGATTCGCCGATGCTCAACTGGACATCGGGGCCGCTGAGCACCTGCGGGGCCGTAGCCACGACAGGGCCGGCGGCGGCGAAGGCGCGGCTGGGCAGGCCGCTGGCCACCAGGCCGGCGACCACGCCACCGGCGGCAGCGCCCTGCACGAACAGGCGGCGCGACGGCATGGGCGGGGCGCCCGGGCCGGGGGGAGGGGAAAAGGACATTGCAACTCCGCATCGGATTCGAAAGGCACACAGGTGCCATCAAGACGCGTACGCATGGCAGCGCACGGCATCGCTTTGCACAGGCGCTCGCAGTGAGCGCAGGCTCAGCCGATCGGAGGGCGGGTGATGCGGTCCATGGGCGGCATCGGCAATGCCGCGCGGGTGTGGCCCAGGGGCGCCAGCGCGGGCGGCGGCGGGCTGGGCAGCCACGCGACGGACACGGTCAGGCTGGGCTGCTGCGCACAGCTGCGCAGGCAGTCCTTGATCTTGCAGTGGTCGCCGTCGTGCGGTGCCTGCGTGCCGGCGGTGTCGGCAGCGGCGTGGTCATGATGGGCGGGCATGGCCGGGGCATCGCCGTGGCAGGGCGGCGCCGCCGGCTCGGCGCTGGCGGCGTGGGCCATGGCGAGGGTCATCGGGCCGGCCATGGCCGCGTTCAGCCCGTTGAGCAACAGGCTGAGCATCAGTACCACGCGCAGGAGCAGGCCACCGGGGGTCATGGGCGTTACCCTAGCGCCAAAACCGGGCGTCCGCACCTGTGGCTGAACGCGGCGTTCAACTCTGGATGCCGGTCCGTGCGGGCGCGGGGGGGCATCAGCCTTCCTCGCGCACGATCTCGACCAGGCGCTCGCCGTAGCGGGCGAGCTTGGTGCCGCCGATGCCGCCGACCTTGCCAAGCGCGTCGATGCTGGTGGGACGCTGTTCGGCGATGTTGCGCAGGGTGCTGTCGTGGAAGATCACAAAGGCCGGTACGTTCTGTTCCTTGGCCAGTTCGGCGCGCAGGCTGCGCAGCGCGTTGAACAGGACCAGATCCTCGGGCAGCACGGACAGGCCGGTACGCTGGCCGCTGCGGTCGCGCTCGCGGGTTTTGGGGCTTTCGCGGCGCATCATGACCTTGCGCTGGCCCTTGAGGACCTCGCGGCTGCCGTCGGTGAGGCGCAGGCCGCCGTAGGCTTCGGTGTCCACTTCGAGCAGGCTGGCGGCCACCAGCTGGCGGAACACGCTGCGCCAGGTGCGGGCGTCGAGGTCCTTGCCGATGCCGTAGGTGCTCAGTTCGCTGTGACCGAACTGGCGGATCTTGTCGTTCTCGCCGCCGCGCAGGATGTCGATCAGGTGGCCCACGCCGAAGCGCTGGCCGCTGCGGTAGACGCAGCTGAGCGCTTTCTGGGCGGCCACGCTGGCGTCCCAGGCGTCGGGCGGCACCAGGCAGTTGTCGCAGTTGCCGCAGGGCCGAGGGTAGGTTTCGCCGAACCCGGCCAGCAGCACCTGGCGCCGGCACTGCATGGATTCGCAGTAGCCGAGCAGGTGGTCGAGCTTGTTGCGTTCGAGGCTTTTGCGTTCTTCGCCGGCCTCGGACTGTTCGATCATCTGTTTGAGCAGGACCACGTCGCCCAGGCCGTAGCAGAGCCAGGCTTCGGCGGGTTCGCCGTCGCGGCCGGCACGGCCGGTTTCCTGGTAATACCCTTCCATGGACTTGGGCAGGTCGGTGTGGGCGACAAAGCGGACGTCGGGTTTGTCGATGCCCATGCCGAAGGCGATGGTGGCGCACATGACGATGCCATCCTCGCGCAGGAAGCGGCGCTGGTTGGCGGCGCGCACTTCGGCGGGCAGGCCGGCGTGGTAGGGCAGGGCGTTGAGGCCTTCCTTGCAGAGGAACTCGGCGGTTTCCTCGACCTTGCGCCGTGACATGCAGTAGACGATGCCGGCTTCCTGGCGGTGGACCTTTAGGAAGTCGAGCAGCTGGCGCTTGGCGTTGTCTTTCTGGACGACGGTGTAGCGGATGTTGGGCCGGTCGAAGGAGCTGACGAAGTGCTGGGCGCCGGTCAGGTCGAGGCGTTCGGCGATTTCGCGCTGGGTAGGCGGGTCGGCGGTGGCGGTGAGGGCGATGCGCGGGACGTCGGGCCAACGTTCGTGGAGGACGGTAAGCTGGCGGTATTCAGGCCGGAAGTCGTGGCCCCACTGGGAGACGCAGTGGGCTTCGTCGATGGCGAACAGGGCGATGCGGCTGCGCGAGAGCAGGGACAGGAAGCGGCCGGTGAGCAGGCGCTCTGGAGCGACATAGAGCATGTCGAGCTCGCCGGCGAGCAGTTCGCGTTCGACCCGGGCGGCGGTGTCGCCATCGAGGGTGGAATTGAGGAATTCGGCGCGCACGCCGAGCTGGCGCAGGGCTTCGACCTGGTCCTGCATGAGGGCGATGAGGGGGGAGATGACGATGCCGGTCCCCTCGCGAAGCAGGGACGGCACCTGGTAGCACAGCGACTTGCCGCCGCCGGTGGGCATCAATACGAGCGCGTCATTGCCGGCAGCGACATGTTCAACGATCGCCTGCTGCGGACCGCGGAAATCGTCGTAACCAAAGATGCGGCTGAGCAGGTCGTGCGCGGGGCGGGAAGACATCGGACTAGTTTACCCCGCCACGCGCGCCGGCCGTGTCCTCCAACAGCGGATCAGTGGGTAGGGGCTTGCCCACGGGTCTCCCCAAGCCGAATCTCAAGCCAGAGCCAGAGCCAGAGCCAGAGCCAGAGCCAGAGCCAGAGCCAGAGCCAATGGTTTTCACTGCCGATGGTTGGCGCGGGGTGGGCGGGTTGGCGGGACACGCCGTAAATCCATCCTTGGAGGCTCGTGGGCGCCATCCATGGCGCCCAACGGTCCCGCCAACCCACCCACCCCACGCCCCGACGGTTGGTTGGTGCTCATGGGGGGAGAGCCGAGGCCAAGGCTGAGGCAAGGCAAAGGCGAAGCGAAGGCAAAGGGCAGAGGCAAGGGCAAAGGCAGAGGCGAGGGCAAAAGGCAGAGGCAAGGGCAAAAGGCAGAGGCAAGGGCAAAAGGCAGAGGCAAGGGCAAAAGGCAGAGCCAGAGCCAGATTTCTCTCCCCAATCGCTGAAAAGGGGGCCCGAAACGCAGAACAGGCGCCACCGGGCGCCTGTTCTGCATGCTTCTCTCTCTTCCCAACCGCCGGATGCACAAATCCATCTGGGCGAGGGTTCCACCCCCCTTGCCGGGACCGTTGAGCGCCATGGATGGCGCCCACGAGCCTCCAGGGGTGAGAGCGCATTGCTTGCGAGGCACTGCCTCGCATGCGCCCGAACGACCAGCCGCCAGCGGCTGGGCCGGACCGCGGAGCGGGATTTACGGCGTGTCCCGGCAAGGGGGTGGAACCCTCGCCGCGCGCAGATAACAGAAGCGCTAACGACTTTACCGTTACTGCAGCAACGACCGAAGCATCCAGGCGTACTTCTCGTGCGTCTGCAGGCGCTGGGTCATCAGATCTTCGGTGGGGGCGTCGTCGGCGTCGTCGGCCACGTCCAGCGCCTTGCGCGCCGTTCGGCACACCGCCTCGTTGGCAGCCACCAACTGGCGTACCATCTCACGCCAGTCCGCACTGTCGGTCAGGCCCGGCTCCTCGGCGATCGAGGTCAGGGCCGCGAACTCGCGGTAGGAGCCCGGGGCATTGAAGCCCAATGCGCGGATACGTTCAGCAACGTCGTCCAGGGCTGCCCACTGCTCGGTGTACTGGGTCTCGAACATGGTGTGCAGCGAGTTGAACATCGACCCGGTGACATTCCAATGGAAGTTGTGCGTCTTCAGGTAGAGCGTGAACGCATCGGCCTGGAAAGAGGCCAGCCCGTCGGCAATCTTCTTGCGATCGCCTTCCTTGATCCCGATATCAATGTTCGGGGCCGAGGGGGCGGCCGATGCCAGCTTCTGCTTACCGGTCTGGGTCTTCTTCACCGGTGTCTTGGTCTTCGCCATGGGAATGATGCTCCTTGTGGAATGGATGGCCTTCACAATAGATCAGACTAACCTTTCAGTAGTAATCAAAGTTCTAACCGATTCGATTGATGAGCACTATCGACAAACAATCTGCTTCCCGCCTGCGCCAACTGCGCGCCGCGATCGATGCTGGCATGAGCCGCGACCGTGGTCGTCTGCTCGGCCTGCTCTCGCGTTGCCAGTCCAAGCCCAACGATGCAGGCGTGGCCGCCGCGTTCGAACAGGCCCTGCAGGCATCGGTGCAGCGGCGCGAAGGCCGCGCCCGGCACCAGCCGTCGATCACTCTGGACGACAGCCTGCCGATTGCGCGTGAAGCCGAACGCATCACCGCCCTGATCCGCGACCACCAGGTGGTGGTGATCGCCGGCGAAACCGGCTCGGGCAAGACCACCCAGCTGCCCAAGCTGTGCCTGGCCGCCGGTCGCGGCGTGGCCGGCATGATCGGGTGCACCCAGCCGCGACGGATTGCCGCACGTGCAGTGGCCACCCGCGTCGCGCAGGAGCTGAAATCCGAACTGGGCACGGTGGTGGGCTACCAGGTGCGCTTCACCGACCGCGTCGGCGACGACACCCGCATCAAGTTCATGACCGACGGCATCCTGCTGGCCGAGATCAGCAGCGACCGTTATCTGTCCCAGTACGACACCATCATTGTCGACGAGGCGCACGAGCGCAGCCTCAACATCGACTTCCTGCTGGGCTACCTCAAGCAGTTGCTGCACAAACGCCCGGACCTGAAGCTGATCGTCACCTCGGCGACCATCGACACCTCGCGGTTCGCCGAACATTTCAACGATGCGCCGGTGATCAGCGTCGAAGGCCGCACCTTCCCGGTGGAAGTGCGCTACCGCCCGCTGGAAGGCGAGGGTGGTGGCGATGAAGACGGTGGCCGCGATGGCGAGCGCACCGTCAACGAGGCCATCGTGGCCGCGGTGGACGAGATCACCCGCATGGATCCGCGCGGCGACATCCTGATGTTCTTCCCCGGCGAACGCGAGATCCGCGACGCGCACCAGGCGCTGGAGCGGCGCAAGTACCGTGAAACCGAAGTGCTGCCGCTGTATGCGCGGCTGTCGGTAAAGGACCAGGACGAAGTCTTCAATCCCGGCAGCAAGCGCCGCATCGTGCTGGCCACCAACGTGGCCGAAACCTCGCTGACGGTGCCGCGGATCCGCTACGTGGTGGATCCCGGCCTGGCCCGCGTCAAGCGCTACAGCCCGCGCCAGAAGCTGGACCGGCTGCACATCGAGCCGGTGTCCCAGGCCAGCGCCAACCAGCGCAAGGGCCGCTGCGGACGCGTGTCCGAAGGCATCTGCTACCGGCTCTACTCGGAAGCCGATTTCCAGTCGCGCGATGCCTTCACCGATCCGGAAATCCGCCGCTCCAGCCTGTCCGGGGTGATCCTGCGGATGCTGCAGCTGGGCCTGGGCCGTATCGAGGATTTCCCGTTCCTGGAAGCGCCGGATGAGCGCGCCATCGCCGACGGCTGGCAGCAGCTGGGCGAGCTGGGCGCGGTGGACGACCAGCGCCGGCTGACCCCGGTCGGGCGGCAGATGGCGCGGTTGCCGGTGGACGTCAAGCTGGCGCGGATGCTGGTGGCCGCGCAGGCGCAGGGCTGCCTGCGGCCGATGCTGGTGATCGCCTCGTTCCTGGGCATCCAGGACCCGCGCGAGCGCCCGCCCGAAGCACGTGGCGCGGCCGACACCGCGCATGCGCTGTTCGCCGATGGGCGGTCGGAATTCGTGGGGGTGCTGCGCCTGTGGGATGCCTATCGCCAGGCCCACGAGGACCTCACCCAGTCCAAGCTTCGCGGTTGGTGCGAGCGGCATTTCCTGGGTTTCCTGCGCATGCGCGAATGGCGCGAACTGCATCGCCAGCTGCGCGTGCTGTGCGAGGAGCTGGGCTGGACCGAAGAAGCGGCGGCCACTGCGCTGGACCCGTTGCTGGCCGGTTCATCGGCGCCCGCCCCGGCACGCGATGACGAAGCCAAGGCCAAGGCCACGCGCGGCCAGCAGCACCGCGCCGCGCGCCTGGCCCGCGAAGGCAAGTCCGAGCCGGCCGCCCCGGCGCCGGCCGCTGCGCCGGAGGTGGGGGGGCGCGAGACGCGCAGTGGTTTCAGTGACAAGGTGCGTGCCGCGGCCTACCAGACCCTGCACCGCGCGCTGATTGCCGGGCTGCCCACGCAGATCGGGCATCGCAGCGACAAGGGCGATTTCCTCGCGCCGCGCCAGCGCCGCTTCCTGCCGTTCCCCGGCTCGGTGCTGGCCAAGCGGCCGCCGCCGTGGCTGCTCACCGCCACCCTGCTGGACACGCAGAAGATCTGGGGCCTGACCAACGCAGCAATCGAACCGGACTGGGTGATCGCCGAGCTGCCGCACCTGCTGCTGCGCAAGCACTTCGACCCGCACTGGTCACGTGCGCAGGGCCAGGTGCTGGCGTCGGAGCAGATCAGCCTGTTCGGGCTGGTGCTGGCACCGAAGAAGCCGGTGCATTACGGCCGCATCGCGCCCGGCGAAGCGCACGACATCTTCGTCCGCCAAGGCCTGGTGACCGGCGAAATCAACACCCGCGCCAGTGTCATCGCCGACAACCTCACCCTGCTCGAACAGGCGCGCGAGGAGGAGGCCAAGCTGCGCCGCGCCGGTATCGTCGCCGACGAAGCCTGGCAGGCGCGCTGGTACCTGGACCGGGTGCCGTCGGAGATCCACTCGGCCACCGCGCTGGATACCTGGTGGAAGGGCCTGACCCCGGAGAAGCGGCATGGCCTGGCCTGGTCGCTGGCCGACCTGTTGCCCGGCGAAGGCAGCGATGCCGAACGCTATCCCAAGTACCTGCCGCTGGGTGATGCACGCCTGGCGCTGCACTATCGTTTCGAGCCGGGCAGCGACGACGATGGCGTCAGCCTGGACGTGCCGTTGCACCTGCTCAACGCGCTCGATGCTGCGCGCCTGTCGTGGCTGGCTCCGGGCTTCGTCGCCGACAAGGCATCCGCGTTGATCCGCAGCCTGCCCAAGGCGATGCGCCGCAACTACGTGCCGGCGCCGGATTTCGGGCGCGCCTTCGCCGAAGCGTTCCCCGACCCGAGTGCGGATGACATCCGCGGCGAGCTGGCGCGGTTCCTGTCGCGAGCCACCGGGGCACAGGTGGCGGCCACCGATTTCGACCTGGCCGCGCTGGACACCCACCTGCACATGAACCTGCGGCTGTTCGACGCGCAGGGCAGACTGCTGGCCAGTGCACGCGATCTGGATGCGTTGCGCGCACGCTTCGGCGGGCAGGCCGGCGAGGCCTTTGCCGCCCGCGCAGGACGCGCCCTGGCCGTTGAAGGGTTGCGCGATTTCCCGGCCACGCCGATCCCGGTGCAGGTGCCGGGCGAAGCCGGCGTTCCTGCTTACCCGGCCCTGGTGGATACCGGTGAGAGTGCTGCGCTGCGGATCTTCGCCGACCGCAACGAAGCGGCCGAGCAGCATCCGCAGGGGGTGCGTCGCCTGTTCGATATCGCCTTGGCCGACAAGGCCAAGCAGGCACGCAAGCAGCTGCCGGTGCCGCCCAAGACCGGGCTGCTGTACGCCGCGATCGAGTCGCAGGAGCGCCTGCGCGGCGACCTGGTGGATGCCGCCATGAACGCGGTGCTGGCCGACGGACTGGGCGACATCCGCGACCCGGCCGCCTTTGCCCAGCGCCGCGATGCGGCCGGCAAGGGATTGTTCGCCGAAGCGATGGCGCGCCTGAAGCTGGCCGAGAACATCCTGGCCCACGTGGCCGAGCTCAAGCCGTCACTGCAGTCCACGCTGATGGGCTGGGCGCGCGGCAACCTGGACGACCTGGAGCAGCAGCTGGCCGGGTTGGTGCACCCCGGGTTCCTGCGTGATACCCCGGCCGATGCATTGGCCCAGTATCCGCGCTACCTGCGCGCGATGATCCTGCGCAGCGAACGCGCCAAGCGCGATCCGCCGCGTGACCAGGCACGCATGCTGGAACTGCGGCCGTTCATCGACGCGCTGGCCGATGCGGACCGCCGCGGCCTGCGCCAGCGCCCGCAATGGCAGGCGCTGCGCTGGGACCTGGAGGAACTGCGGGTGTCGTTGTTCGCGCAGGAACTGGGGGCCAAAACCGGGATTTCGGCCAAGAAACTGGCGCAGCGGATGGATGCACTGCGCCAGCTCTGAGAACACCCGCGCCTGGGCCGATGCCCCGCCTACTTGGTGCGGCGGACCTTGGCGCGGGTGTTCACCCCGTCCACGCGGAGATACCAGACGCCCAGGAGGCCGGGGCTGATGGACACCGCCGGATTGGTCTTGCGCACGCCGGAGAGCACGGTGTCATCGCTCTGCTCCCACTCCTGGCCATTGGCCAGAACGAACCTGCGCGCCTTGCCAAAACCGCGGAACTCGCCCTGCAGGGTGCTGGTGATCGGCTCGTTGCTGCCGAAGTCGAAGAAGCCGCGGTTCTTGACGATGACTTCCTGGCGGCCTTCCTCACGCGCCTGTTCGCGCACCTGTTCGCGCGTATCGGCAGCCACTGCCGCCACCTTGCCCTGCAGCCAGCCATTGAGCGCGGTCAGTTCGGCCGGGCTGAGCTTGTCCAGGCCGGCGGCCTTGAATTCGGCCGGCGACATCTGCTGCTGCAGGTCGCCTTCGACCACGCGCTGGGCAAGCGCCGGGCTGGCCAGGCTCAACAGGACGGCCGCACTGGCCAGCAGGCGAAGACGCGAAAAGCGCATGGCAGATCTCCTTGGGTTTGCCGCAGTGTAGGGCCAGCGGGGTGGTGGTGGTGCGGGCCCGGCATGAGGACATGCCGGCCGATGCGGTGGTTTTGATTGTCCGCGACCGGCCTCGGCGCTAGTGTAGGGGTCTCTGTCTTGCCTGCACGATGCTGTGAACCGCGCTTCTGTCCCCGGCCTGGATGCCTTGTTGAACCGACCCTCGGCGGCCTCGCTGCCGCCCGCCCTGCGCGAGGCGCTGCTGCAGCGCTGGCAGCTGCCCGATGCCGACGGGCAGATGCACTCCAGCTGGTCGGTACTGGCCGATACGCTGGATGCGCTGGCGCTGCTGTCTGCCGATGAAAGCGCGCTGCTGGCCACGGTGTTGTTCGACCTGCCCGGGTTGCGGGCCGGCCTGGACACGCTGCCGCTGGGCGCGCTGAAGCCTGCGGTGGTCGGCCTGCTGGACGGCCAGGATGCGGCCGACCAGGTCTGGGCACTGCACGCCGGGCGCGATGCCGGGCGCAACAGCGAAGGCCTGCGCCGCCTGCTGCTGTCGATCATCCAGGACCTGCGGGTGGTGCCGATCCTGCTCGCCCGTCAGCTGGCGCGCATGCGTGGCGCCGACCGCCTGCCCGAAGAGGAGCGCCGCGCGCTGGCCCAGCTGACCCGCGACATCCATGCACCGCTGGCCAACCGGTTGGGCATCTGGCAGCTCAAGTGGGAGCTGGAAGACCTGGCCTTCCGCCATCTGGAGCCGGAGACCTACCGGCGCATCGCACGTGAAGTGGACGAGACCCGGCTGGCGCGCGAACGCTACGTCGAGACAGTCAAAAAGGTGCTGTCGCGCGAACTGCTCGCGCAGGGTATCGACGCCGAGGTCAGTGGCCGTCCGAAGCACATCTACAGCATCTGGCGGAAGATGCAGAAGAAGAAGCTCGCCTTCGAGCAGCTGTACGACATCCGCGCGGTGCGGGTGATGGTGCAGGACGTGGCCGCCTGCTACGCCGCGCTCGGCGTGGTGCATTCGCTGTGGGCGCCGGTGCCGAGCGAGTTCGACGATTACATCGCCCGGCCCAAGGCCAACGACTACCGCTCGCTGCATACGGCGGTGATCGGTCCGGACGGGCGCACCATCGAAGTGCAGATCCGCAGCCACGACATGCATGCCCAGGCCGAACTTGGCGTGGCCGCGCACTGGCGTTACAAGGAAGGCAGCAAAGGCGCGGAAAAGGCGTTCGATCGCAAGATCACCTGGATGCGGCAGCTGCTGGAACATTCGCAGGACAGTCCCGCCGGCGAACTGGCCGGTGCCCTCGATGCCGAGCTCACCGAAGACCGGGTGTACGCGCTCAGCCCCAAGGGCGAGGTGATGGATCTGCCGCAGGGTGCGACCCCGCTGGACTTCGCCTATCACGTGCACACCATGGTCGGGCACCGCTGCCGCGGGGCCAAGGTCAACGGCCGCATCGTGCCGCTGACCTACCGGCTGCGCAGCGGCGACCGCGTGGAAATCCTGACCTCCAAGGAAGCCGATCCCCGCCGCGACTGGCTGCTGGCGTCCAACGGCTTCCTGGCCAGCAACCGTTCGCGCGAAAAGGTGCGCGGCTGGTTCCACAAGCTGGATCGTGCGCGCAACGTGCAGGCCGGCCGGGACCTGCTCGACCGCGAACTGAAGCGGCTCGGCCTGCAGCATGCCGACCTTGCCGTGGCAGCGAAGAAGTTCCATGCCGACAGCGTGGACGACCTGTACATCCAGGTGGCGCTGGGCGACACCGGTCCCAACCAGGTCAGCCGGGCGCTGCTGGAAGCCGAGCGTGCCGCCAGTCAGCCCGTCGCCCCGGCGCTGCCGCGCCCGACCGCGCGCCGCAACAGCCTGGGCACCTCCAAGTTCACCGTGCAGGGCGTGGGCAACCTGCTCGTGCAGCTGGCGCGCTGCTGCCAACCGGTGGCCGGCGAGCCAATCGTCGGCTACCTCACCCGCACCCGCGGCGTGACCGTACACCGGACCGACTGCGCCGCGCTGGCGCGGTTGTCGGCCGCCAGTCCGCAGCGGATCCTGCCGGTGGAGTGGGGCCAGGCCGGCGGTGGTTATGAGGTGGACGTGGTGGTCGATGCGGTGGACCGGCGCTGGTTGCTCAAGGACATCACCAACCTGATCGCACAGGAAGATGCCTATGTGCTGGACATCCACAGCGACAACGTGCGCAACAGCGGGCGTGCGCATCTGCGCCTGCGCCTGAAGGTCAGCGACTACGGCCAGCTGTCCACGCTGCTGGGCAAGCTGGATGCGTTGCCCGGCGTCAGCGAAGCCCGGCGTCTAGGCTGACATCACGTGGCAGCGGCTAGGCTCAGCGGATGAGCCCCCATCGCGACCAGCAGGACGCTGCGCACGCCGCCTTGCGCCGGGTGCGCCGTGAAGGGCGCTGGTGGTGGCTGCAGGCGCGCCATGCGCGGCGCGTGTGGCGCTGGGCATTGCTGGTGGCCGTGCTGCTGTTCATGGCACTGGTGCTGCTGCGGCGGCCCTTGGCCAACTGGTTCTGGAACGAACCCCAGATCGAACAACTGCTGGACCAGGGCGATCGCGCGCTGGCCGCCGGTCGCCTGAGCGCGGCCGACGGCAGCGGCGCGCGCGAGTGGTACCAGGCCGCATTGGCGTTGGACGGTGACCGCAGCCAGGCACGCACCGGCCTGGCACGCACGGCGCAGGCGGCGCTGCAGCAGGCACGCGATGCGCTGGACGCCGGCGACCTGGACGCGGCACGGCGCGCCCTGGCGCTGGCGCGCGAACTGCAGGTGCCACAGCGCGATGCCGACCAGCTGGCGCAGCAATTGCAGCAGCGGGGCGGCGCCCATGCCGGCATCGCGGTGATGCTGGGGCGCGCCGAGGCGGCGCTGCAGGCACAGCGCCTGGATGATGGCCCGGACAGCGCGTTGCCCCTGTTCCAGCAGGTGCTGGCGGTGGCGCCCAACCAGCTGCGCGCGCTGGAAGGGCGCGAAGATGCACTGTCCGACCTGCTGCTGCAGGCACGTAGCGCGTGCGCCAGCGGTGAGCTGGCCACGGCGGCAACCCTGCTCGGCAGTGCCCGCCGCTACGACCCCGGGCATGTGGATCTGCCGCAGACCGAGGCACAGTTCAATGCCGCGCTGGAGCAGGCACTGGTGCGCGCCGACCGCGATCTTGCCCGCGGCCGTACAGACGCGGCCTGGGCGGGTTATCGCCAGGTCGCAGCTGCCGCACCCAGCCACCCGCGCGCCCAGGCCGGGCTGCGCGAACTGGCCGATCGCCAGGCCCGCCACGCGACGCGGCTGGCGGGCGATTTCCGATTCCCGCAGGCCACCCAGGCGCTGGAGAAGGCGAAGGCAATCGACCCGCAGGCACCGTCGCTGGCCACTGCGCGCACCGCCATCGAGCAGGCCCGGCATGCCCAGCAGGCGCTGCGCGCGCCGCAGTCGACCCGCACCAAGGGCGAGCTGCGCGTGCTGCTGGAGCGTTTCGAACAGGCGCAGGCACGCGGCGACTGGTTGCTGCCGCCGGGGCGCAGTGCCTACGATGCATTGCGCGCCGCGCAGGCGCTGGCCCCCGCCGACCCGGCCGTGCGGGCGGCTGCGCATCAACTGGTGCCGGTGTTGGTGACGTGCTTTGACGATGAACTGCGCCGCAACCGGGTGCGCGCAGCCGGTGATTGCCTGCAGGCCTGGCAGGCGTTGGCCGCACACGACAACGAACTGGGCGAGGCGCGACGGCGCCTGGGACGACGCTGGCTGGCCATCGGCAGCGAGCGCCTGGGCGCCGGCGATGCGCGCTACGCCCGCGAGGCACTGGAGCAGGCGGCCGCGTTGGGCGTGCCGGCCAGTGAGATCGAACCGCTGCAGGCGCGGTTGCGCGACGCAGCCACGCTGGAACGCTGAACGCGGCGCACAACCGGGGCGGGGTGGGTCGGCTATAGTGCGGGCGCTGTTTCGCCCGCCTTTTTCCCCGGTATGACCTCTCAAGATCCCGCAGCGACCCGTCAGTCCCTCCCGATTTGCGGGCAACCGGCCATCACTGCAGCAGACATCTGCGCGGTGATCGTCACCTATGCCCCCGAACCGGGGCTGCTGACCCAGGTGCTGGACAGCGTGCAGCCGCAGGTGGGGCATGTGGTGGTGTTCGACAACGGCAGCCCCGGCCTGGATGTCGCCGCCGGATTATCGGGAAGGGAGGCGGTCAGTGTGGTCGCCTCGGCATCCAACGTAGGGCTGGCGGCGGCGCTGAACCGTGCCATTGAACGCGCACGCGCGCTGGGTTTCGGTCATGTGCTGTTGATGGACCAGGACAGCGTGCTCGATGCGGGCATGGTGGCCACCCTGGCGCAGGCCCTGGCCACGTTGTTGCAGCACGGGCCGGTGGCAGCGGTGGGGCCGCAGTTCGTGGATGCGCGCAGTGGGAAGGCCGCCCCGTTCGTGCGCATGGGCTTTCCGCTCAACGTCAAGGACTACGGCGCGCCGGGGCAGACCGTGTCCTGCGATTTCCTGATCACCTCCGGTTCGCTGATTCCACTGGCGATGCTGGACCGTGTCGGTGGCATGGACGAATCGTTGTTCATCGACAACATCGACATGGACTGGTGCTTCCGGGCCAAGGCGGCCGGGCTTGCTCTGCATGGCGTGTGCGACGCACAGATGCACCACCGCATCGGCGAACAGCTGCGTGCTTCGCGGGTCAAGCGCGATGGGGTCGTGGTGCACAAGCCGTTCCGGCTGTACTACATCATGCGCAACCGGCTGCTGCTGTATCCGCGTGCCAGCACGCCGCGGGTGTGGGTGGCCCAGGACCTGCCGCGGCTGGTGCTCAAGCTGATCGGCAATGGTCTGTTCATTGCGCCCCGTTGGATTCGGCTGCGGTTCATGTTCCGGGGGCTGTGGGACGGGATCCGCGGTCGTAGCGGGCCCATGCCGGCGCCATAACGCTTGCTGTAGTGCGCCGGAACGGCCGCCACGGCGATGCCGCCGACGCTGGTGTGCTGCGTTAGACTGCGCCGAGCCCACTGTTTCCAGATGCCCGTGCCCCGACGCTACGATACCGACGACACCGACGAGTTCGACGACGACACCGATAGCCGCGGCCCGCTGTGGCGGCGTCGGCTGATCACCTGGGGGATGGCCGCGGTCGCGCTGTCCCTGGGCTTCCTGATTCCGTACACGGTCTATCTGAACAAGCAGGTCACCCAGCGGTTCGGTGAGCTGCGCTGGCAGATCCCGACCCGCGTGTATGCGCGCCCCCTGGCCTTGGCGCCGGGCGTGGCGATGGATGCCTCCACGCTGAAGACCGAGCTGGCCGCCGCAGCCTACCGCGATGACGGCACCGGCAAATCGGCCGCCACCTACCAGCAGGAAGGGGGCCGCTTCGTCATTGCCAGCCGTGGTTACAGCGACGTCGATGGCCCGGTGGCGCCGCGCCGCGTCGAGCTGAGCCTGTCCGGCGGGCAGATCGCCTCGCTGCGCGATGCCGACACCCGCAAGGCGCTGAAGGCCGCGCGGCTGGACCCGGCGCGTATCGCCACCTTGTACGGGCAGAAGCAGGAAGAGCGGCGGCTGGTCCGCATCGAAGAAACCCCCGAACTGCTGGTCACCGGCCTGCAGGCCGTGGAGGACAAGGATTTCAACCGTCACCACGGTATCGACCTGAGCGGCATCGCCCGCGCGATCTGGGTGACCGTGCGGTCCGGTGGCCAGAGCCGCCAGGGTGCGTCCACGCTGACCCAGCAGCTGGCCCGCAGCGGCCTGCTGGGCATCGGCAAGGAACAGACCGTCACCCGCAAGTTCAATGAAGTGCTGTACGCGCTGATCATGGAAGCGCGTTACGACAAGCGCACCATCCTGGAGGCCTACCTCAACCAGGTGTACCTCGGGCAGCGGGGCAGCCAGGCCATCCATGGCATGTCCTCCGGCGCCGAGTTCTGGTTTGGCCGCGACCTGTCCTCGCTCAACACCGAACATGTCGCGCTGCTGATCGGCCTGGTCAAAGGCCCGTCCTACTACGACCCGCGACGCAATCCCGAACGCGCGCTGGACCGCCGCAACTTCGTGCTGGGCAAGCTGCACGAAAGCCAGCTGATCGACGACGCCGAGTACCAGCGCGCGCTCAAGGCGCCGCTCGGCGTGCCCAAGGTGCCCGGCCTGATCGCCGCCAACCGGTTCCCGGCCTACGTGGACCTGGTGCGCCGCCAGCTGGGCCACGACTACCCGGAATCGGTGCTGCAGGGCGCCGGCCTGAGCGTGATGACCGGCATGGCGCCGTCAGCCCAGGCGTACGCCGAAGGCGCGGTCACCAAGACCATCAAGTCGCTGGAGAGCAAGAAGCGCCCCGAGCTGCAGGCCGGCATGGTGCTGACCGACGTGCACAACGGCGACGTGCTGGCCGTGGTCGGCAGCCGCGATTTCGCCGAGCCCGGTTTCAACCGTGCCATCGAGGCGCAGCGCCCGGTCGGCTCGTTGCTCAAGCCGTTCGTGTACCTGCTGGCACTGGCCCAGCCGGACCGCTACTCGCTGGCCACCTGGGTGGACGATTCACCGGTGACGGTGCAGCTGTCGCGTGGCCGCAACTGGTCGCCCGGCAACGCCGACAACCGCAGCCACGGCACCGTGCGCCTGATCGACGCGCTGGCCCATTCCTACAACCAGGCCACCGTCCGGGTGGGCATGCAGGTGGGGCCGGAGCGCGTGACCCAGCTGATCCATGTGCTGGCCGGGATAAAGGCCGAGCCGAATCCGGCGGTGATCCTGGGCTCCACCGACCAAAGCCCGTATGCGATGGCCCAGCTGTATCAGTTCCTCGCCTCCGGCGGTGAGATCCAGCCGCTGCATGCCGTGCGTGGCGTGCTGGACCCGCAGGGCAAGCTGATGAAGCGCTACGACAAGTCGCCCGCACCGGCCCAGGAAGGCGACTCGATTGCGGCCAACCTGATCAGCATCGGCCTGCAGCAGGTGGTGGCCAGCGGCACCGCGCAGCGCCTGAACGCCGACGGCCTGGGCCGGCTGCAGCCGGCCGGCAAGACCGGTACCACCAATGATGGCCGCGACAGCTGGTATGCCGGCTACACCGGCGACCACCTGGCCGTGATCTGGATGGGCAACGACCAGAACGAGCAGGCCGGGCTGTATGGCGCCACCGGTTCGATGCGCGTGTGGTCGAGCATTTTCCAGCGCCTGCCGAGTGCGCCGTTGAAGGTCAGCAGCAAGGGCCTGGACTGGCAGTACGTGGAGGCCAGCGGCACGGCCAGCACCGATGAAAGCTGCCCGGG
>Ga0163161_10001058_pt1 | contig 20875 bp, 16 predicted proteins | sample S45metaG_FD_129847 | JGI IMG/M metagenome (GOLD analysis project Ga0163161, IMG submission 129847) | Switchgrass rhizosphere microbial communities from Kellogg Biological Station, Michigan, USA - S4-5 metaG | ecosystem: Host-associated > Plants > Roots > Rhizosphere > Soil | place: USA... | reverse complement strand
TACAAACGTTTAAATGCCCCTAAAACCAGCGTGCTATTTGCCCCTGCTGCTGCAACATTAAACTATTTGATTCCACTTCCAAAAACTGAGGCAATTACTCAATAATAAGTAAAGAGAAATGAAAACGTTAAAATATATACTGATTGTTATAGCTGTTATAGCTATAACATCATGTAAAAAAGATCAATATTATTTGTTTAATGATACCGCACGGATTCAGTTTGGTCCGGATGCTACCCGCATTTATACTGCTTCTTACAATCTGGCAGATACCTTAAAGCCTTTTACCTTCTATTATGAGCTGCCTTCTGTAACTGAAGACACCGTGTTTTTTGATATCTATGCTATAGGCGGGGTATCCAAAACTGACCGAAGCTTTACGCTAAAACAGGAACAGGTTCCGAATGTAAGTAATGCGGTGGCTGGTACACACTACGTGGCATTTACAGATGCGAGGGTAAGCAAATTCTATACTATAAAAGCAGGAACGGTACATACCTCAGTTCCGGTTATTGTATTAAGGGATCCGAGTCTGAAAACAAACACTGTTGTACTTAAGTTGGATGTAGTTTCCGACGGTAACTTTCAATTGGGAGAGAAAAGCAATTTATGGCGGAAAGTTCAGCTTACTGACCGTTTGAGTCAGCCGGCGTCCTGGAATGCCAGTTTTAGCCAATATTATTTTGGAAAATACAGTACGGTGAAGCATGCCTTTATGATCCAGGCTACCGGTCAGAAATGGGATGAAAGCTTTATTTCTGTGACGAGTGCGGATTATGCCTTGCTGCAATATTATATAGGTGTGGTCAAAACTGCACTGATTGATTATAATAAGAATAATCCTGGAAATCCACTTAGAGATGAAAGTGGGGAACTGGTTGTTATACCTTAAAAAAACCGAACAAATATTATGAAACACATATATGTATTGATAGGCTCAGGATTGCTTCTGCTGATGGCATCTTGTGCAAAGGATAAAACCAATTTTGATTTAAAACCTAAAGAACAGATTACGGTAACGGGTCTGGAGTCCTCCTATACGACTATATCACAAAAGGATCATCTGACCATTGATCCTACCGTGACTTCAACTGAGCCAGATGCTAATTTTGATTATTTATGGGGTATCTATGAAACGAATGTTCAGGGCTCGGCACCTGTTTTAGATACAATAGGAAGAACAAAGAAGCTGGATTATTTGGTTAAACAACCTTCAAAGGGGTGGGTTCTGGTATTTCGGGTAACCAATAAAAAAACGAAATATGCCCAGTACTTTACCTCCTCGATTAATGTGGTCACTCAATTTACCCGGGGTTGGTATGTAGCTAAAGATGATGGAAACCAGGCTGATATGGACCTGTTTTTAACGCCGGTATCTCTTGTGCCCGACAGCAAGGTAGAAAATGTGTACAGTGTGGTTAATGGTAGTAAACTTAATGGAAAGGCGCAACTATTAACGTATTTCACCAGTTATAAATCTACGGTTACGGGCGTGCTTTCTAATACCAAAGCCTTGTTCCTGACCACAGACAAAGACGTTTCTGCGATGAACATGAATACTTTAAAACAGATCAGGAATATCAATACACTCTTTTATCAGTCTCCAGCCACAGCAGCGCCGGATGCTGTATTTTTAGGCTCAAGTGCAAATTATCTGGTCAACGACGGGCAGTGTTACAGTATTTATGCGATGTCTGCCAATTCCGGTCAGTTCGGGGTACGTAAGATGAAGGATGATGCAAATACGCCATATCATTTGTCCAGATACTTTCTAACAAGTACGAGTACGGATCCCTATTTCTTTGATGATTTGAGCAGTTCTTTTTTAATGGGAACGGCAACCGGTGCTGTAATGACGGCGGTAACGGATGATGCAGTGACAGCTATGCCAGCACAAAACAACAATAAAAAGATGCTTTATATGGGATTCAAAACAGCTACTTATGTAGCAAGTGAATTCGCGTCTTATGTGAGTGGTTATGCCATATTTCAGGACAAAACCAATTCTTCTTTAAAGATTTTGTCACAGTTGAATCCTAAAAAAACGAAAATGTCTATGGTCAATGACACCTTAAAAACTACCGATAAGATCTTCAATGCGACGAATTATGCGCTGCTAGACGGGGATGAGAGCCTGATTTATTTTGTAACGGGTAACCAGGTATGGTCCAGGAATCTGAGCAATAAATTTGAACAACTGCAATTTACCGCTCCGGCCGGAGAGGAGATTACTTTTATACGCCATAAAAAATACACGGAGACAGGTTACACGCACAATTACATCTTGATTGGAACCAAATCGGGCGACAGTTATAAGGTGAGGATGTTCACCAAATCATCCGGCAGTTTAGCTTCCTCACCTGATATTACCCTGGAAGGAAAAGGAATCGTAAGGGACGTAATGTACATGTCGCCATCTGTAAGCGAATATACTTACAGCAATTCTTATTAATCGGAACACCAATAAAAACCACACATAAAAAAACAAACATGATTAAAAAACTATTTGGAGCAGCGCTGATCCTTGGTATGGCTTCGTCTGCATTTGCACAATTGCCGGTTGAAATTACCGGATCGTTAAAAAAACAAAGACTGGTTCCTGTAAAACTTTTTAAAGTTGAGGAAGGAAAACCAGTAGAGATTTCCACTTCAACACCGGGGGCAAAAGGAAATTTTGGTTTTATATTTTATCCGGAATATGAGGGCTTATACGTGATTGGTACGGGAACCGTGGGTAGCCCCAACGATAATTATAAGTTTTACTTTAAGGGAGGAGAAAAACTTTCTTTATCAATCCTTGATTCAAGTTATGTACTTAACGGAAAACTAAATTCAAAAGAGAATGTCGTACTGACCCAGTGGCATGATTTTGTAAATCCTTTAGAACAAAAGGCCATAAACTTCATGAAAAACCAGAGTACTTTTGTTGATTTCTTTCCAAAACTGGAAGAAATTTCTGCAAAAAGTAAAGGATTTTTGGCCGGTAAAGCTACAGGTAATGCGAAATTTGATAGAAATATGAAGCAATATATGGCATGGGATATGGCTTGTTATGCGACAAATTTTCTAAATACCCCGCGTTCTGCGCATCCATCCGTAGAAGAATACAGTCCGTATTATAGTACGCTTAAAGCAAAAGATTTTGCAGGAAGTGCTGCTGCAGCATACAGTAATCCCTGGGGAATCAGAACGCTGTCAGGTCTGATCAGTGTGAATATGAGGCAAGAGAACATAAAGTATTCGAGGGGAATTGAAGGTGTGAAAAATAACCTTGTTTTTCTGCCAAATGACACCCTTAAAGGAAACTTTATTTTAGATCATGCTGCCGGTTATAAAAATTACTCGGATTATAAAGAACTTATCGATACCTATGGCAAATACGTCATTACGCCGAGTCAGAAAAAGAGAAACCTGGAAATCCTTGCGCCATTAGCGCAATTGAAACCAGGAGATGCTGCTTTTGCTTTTTCATATCCGGATAAAGATGGAAAAACAGTTAAAATGTCGGATTTAAAAGGAAAAGTTGTACTGGTAGATGTTTGGGCAACCTGGTGCGGCCCTTGTAAAGCGGAGATCCCGCATCTTAAAAAACTTGAAGAAGAGATGAAAGGTACAGATGTGCAAGTAGTTAGTATCTCGGTTGATGAGGCCAAGGACAAAGATAAGTGGCTTAAAATGATCAAGGATGATCAGCTGGGTGGCTTACAGTTATTTGCGACAGGATGGAGCGATATAGCGAAATATTATAAAATCAATGGAATTCCCCGTTTCATGGTATTCGACAAAGAAGGAAAAATCGTTACTGTCGATTCTCCAAGGCCATCTGATCCTGCACTTAAGGCCTTGTTAGAAAAAACACTGGCCGGGAAATAATGAAGAATATGAAACCAATATTCATTGCCCTAGCTATGCTTTTTTTAAGCCTGGGGCTTAAAGCAGAAACTGACAGCCTTACCATTTCAGGCACCTTAACCGGGCTTGAAAAGAATAAAGTGGTGATCTCATTTACAGATGAAAACGGAAAGAACCAATACCTTTCTGCCCAGGGAGTGAATGACCGCTTTGTTGTTCATGTGCCTCTTCAGCGTCAACCTGTTGCAGCCAGGTTATCTGTCTCCCTGCCTTACAATCCTTCTGCAGGTCATGAAATGCCCCGGTCACCTTTTAATTTCTTTATATGGAATAAAGACTTGGTTATTCAAGGCAAGGCCAGCACCATCATTTCGCTGAAGGTTAGGGGAGATGCAGAGAATAACCTCTATAATGAACTTGTTCAGCAAACTGCTGGAGGAGAGCTCCGTTATCAGGAGCTTCTTCAACAGATGATCAACTCCAAAAGCAAATTATCGCCCTCTGATTCTGCTGCGCGGAGTGAGGAGATCCATAAAATCTCTATGGAGAACTATAAAAAACAGAAAGATTTTGTACGCGCACATCCGGATGCATTTGCCTCTGTTTTTTTATTGAGTCGTATGGAGAACTTGTATAGCGCCGATCACTATGTAGAAGCCTGGAAGAGCCTCGCACCGACTTACAAAAATACAGCTCTTGGTCAGGGTATCCAGAAATCTGTAGATAAGCTGACCCCAACCCTGGCCGGTACACCAGTATTTGATTTCGAAAGATTGGATAAAGATGGAAAGAAAGTAAGTACGGAGCTGTTGAAAGGGAAAACCTATCTGCTTGATTTTTGGGGAAGCTGGTGCGGACCTTGCCGTGCAAGTCATCCCCATTTAAAAGAACTGTATAAAAAATACAGCGGCAAAGGCTTTGAAATAGTGGCGATTGCACAAGAACGAGGTAAAACACTTGATGAATCGAAAGCCAATTGGTTGAAAGCCATTAAAGATGATCAGATCAATTGGGTGCATATTTTAAATCAAGACGGGATAGAAAAGCAAAATATTGTTAAGATGTTTCATATCAGTGCTTTTCCAACTAAAATATTGATTGATTCAAATGGTAAGATCTTAGTGCGTGTTACGTCCAGCGCTACCGACGACATCGATAAAGCATTAGAAAAGATTTATGGGATCTAAACAACATCTGTATTTGTTTTTTCTGCTGATGCTGGGATTTGGGGTTTCTTATGGACAAACTGAGACGAGTGGAAATATACCCTCAAAATTACTGGTAAAGGTTCCATTTGAAACAGAACATGGTTCCATTATCCTTAAGGTAAAGATCAATAACAGTTCTAAAGTTTTGAGGTTACTATTCGATACCGGTGCAGACGGAATGGCCATCAGTCAATCACTGGCAGATTCAATTGGTTTAAAAATAACCAGGAAACAAAATGCTTCTGTGGTTGGCGGTCATATGGAGATCCAGGTTTCTGATGGAAATACAATCCATTTAGATGATTTTGAGGTTAAAAACCAAGGTATTGCTGTTTTTAAGGAAATGCACAAAGATTTGGATGGAATTATTGGAAATAGCATTGCCAGAAGGTACATTACCAAAGTTGACTACGATAACAAAGAACTTTCTCTATACAATTTCGGTGATTATCAATATGAAAAGGAGGGAGCATCCATACCTTTTACAATGCCTTCAGGTTTGTTTATTATCCCCGGAGCTTTGAGTATAACGACTGAACCTGTGCATACCGGTGATTTCGTTTTTGATACTGGTGCCTCTTACAGTTTGATTTGTTTCAGACCTTTTGTAAAAAAGAACAAGTTATTGGTTAGTGGATTTAAGGCAGAATACAATGGCAGTACCACCAGTATGGGAATGACTACACCTACCTTTGGCGGCAGGGCAGCGACATTTTCTTTTTCTAATATGCCTGTTATAAAGAACATGCCGGTAACACTGGTGGCAGGTGGCGGGCAAAGCGAAAGCTGGAACCCAGGTTTTGATGGCTCTATTGGTGTCCGGTTGATCAGCCGTTATAATTTTACGATCAATATGCAGAAAAAAGAAATCCACTTTTCGCCCAATAAAACTTATAGTTATCCTTATGATTTTTCGATAGGAGGTTTTCTTTTTGGTTTTGATCTAAATGGTGATCTGGTGATTCAGGGTTTGACTGCTGTTGAAAATCCTAAAGTTGGTTTAAAGACTGGGGCCAAAGTGTTAAGCATCAATGGACTTCCTGCTCAAGTGCTTTTAAAAGACAATAAACAATTTAATAAGCTTATGGCATTGCCAGCAGGAACATCGTATGTAGTAGAATCTGTTCAAAATGAGAGATCATTTAAAGACACTATTATTAAACAAGAATAATGAACACATCTCACCTCTTATTAACGATTTTCATATCGTTAATAAGAGGTTTTACTCGCTTCAAATTAACACTCATGAAAGGTAAGTCTGAAATAACATCTGTTAGCTTTGGAAACTATATCCGGAAAATTAGAATTAGAAGAAAATATTCTCAATATTTTATGGCCCATGCCTTAGAAATATCCCAGAATTCCTATTGTTTACTCGAAAATGGAAATACTAAAATTAATCTGGAACGTATTGTAGAACTGGCTTTAATCTTTGAAATTGACATCCACTTTTTTATACTCGATTATCTTAATGAATTTGGTCCATCAATTTCTATGGATATAATTTCCATGCATCAATGATTTGATAGGGAATATCTATTTTTTTAACCGTTTTCTCCTGGTATTTTTAGGTGTTAATCATTAAAAATAATTAATATGAAAATAGTAATTAGTGCTCTAATAATTGTCCTTTTTTTTTCTTGTAATGAAAATGGGGCTGGGCTTAAGAATATGGACCTTGATGAAGCAATTAACCTCTTAGGAGGTGATAGTAAAGATTTGGTGTTTATTTCAGCAATTAATAACTGTCACCCTTGTGATTTGATATCTAATGAATTAAAAAACAACGATACTTTGATAAGTGGTTTAAACAAGTATCACGTTGCTATTTACTCCGGTGGTAACGGGAAATTTTCTGTCGTTAATAGAATTACCGAAAATATTAAAAGTCCGGGGATATACATCTTTGATAAAGATAAACGACTTAAAAGGGTCTTTTGGGGGTATAGGAATGCGAAAAAATTCTTAGAAGATTTGAAAAGGCCTTATATGTTAAATTTTCAAGAAAATAAGCATTTTAATAGTCTCTTAACAATATATATTAATGTTAAGAATGATAGGAGTCTTATTCATGAATTAAACTACTTAAAGAAATATAGCTATCGCTCATTTTATCTTTATTACTTGGCATTTAGAATAGATCTTAATTTGCAGAAAAAAAAAGAAGCACTTCTAAATGCTCAAAAAGCAATTACGATGTCAAATAATCACATTAAATTTCTCTATGGTAGTGAACTATATGAATTAAACCAATTTATAAAAAACAATTAATTTGGACTTATATGAAAACAAAAATGAATTTACAATTAAAGAAGAAAGGACTATTTCTTGCAATGCTTTTGAGTTTATCTATATCAAAACCAGTATTTTCTCAGGAGATAGAGGTTACTGATTTCAGTGGGATTTGTCCGGATGGCCTTATCTATAACCCAGCGACAGATTATTGCGAATGGGATCCGTTATCGACTGAAATTGGAACAGTAACAAGATTCAAAACTCCAAGAACGATTAACCAATCTACAACCTTTAAAATTAGGGGGACCAGTATCACTTTTTCCGTTTCATCTTATGATCTTTATGAATGTTCTCTTGATGGCCGAGATGAAAGATGTGGCTGCAGTGCTGTAGGAACTTGGTATTTATTTCAAGGTTATAAAAGATACAGTCTATGTTAAGTGTCTGCCCACGCTTATGAGCAGTAAAAGACATTTAAAATCCAGAGTAATGCTCTTCATTCTCCTATCACTTTTTAAGTCCCCCATGTCAAAAAACATCAATTTTTTATTCTTCATAATTATATTTTTTTTTGCCTGCAAAAATCATAAAAAAGTAGAAATTAAATATACTAAATCATCGAAGGCAATGGCCTTAAATACCATTACCATTAATAATATAGACGAATCAGATCATATTCCTGATGATATTATCTCTGAAGCTGATGTGGTTACCTTACAAAAGGCACAGATTAACTTTAATGAATTAACTAACTCAAGAATAAGATTCTTTCAAAAGAAGATATTTATTTTGAATTGTATTGGATTAAAGTTTTATTGCTATGATTTTAAAGGCAACCTACAGTATTCGATAGATCTTTCAAAAAAGAAAGATCCTGGTGGTAAAAATTATAAAATATCTGATTTTTTAATAAAGAGCTGGAAAGAAATCCGTTTTATTGTATCTGACCGCTCTACCTTGCTTTTTTTTGAAAAAAATGAATTAAAGGATACATTAAAGTTTAACTTCTGGGCTAAAGAGTTGGAACAACTCAAGAACGGAGAATATTTGTTCTATCAGGATTTTGTTAATGACAGATATGGTAAACCCAGCCATGTGATCAAAACTAATTCTTCTTTTGAGATTAAAGAAACATATCTGCCAACCAGTGATATGGAGGCCAATATGGCGAATAAAAATAGTACGGTAATGTACAATATGTTTAAAAGTGGTGAGAATATAAATATCTTACAGGAACAATTTTATAATATATTCAGATATCCTGATTTTTCTAAAGCATATTACTATATAGACTTTTTAAAATATAAGTTTAGTCCACTTGACGCAGGAAGTCATTCTTTGAATAACAAAAGAAAAGCATTGTTAAACTCATTTTGGGAGATATCTAATACAATTAACTTTTCCTACTTTTTTGAAACCAAACCAAATTTTGTGTTTTATAATAAAGAAACTAAAAGTCTCCTTAAAACTAAAGATTTGAATTCGGTTAACAGAATGATATTGAGTAATATCAAAGCTGTGAACGAGGACTTCTTTATTAGTGTCGTGTCTTCAGATGTGATAAAGGAGATTTCGAAAATATCAGATAAAACAAAAATGGGCGTACTTAGAAATCTGGATCTACATAAGATGCCATCAGCAAATCCTATCCTAATATCATTTAAGTTGCGTAGGTTTTAGCAACAAACCGAGTACTTTGTTGTTGTAGATGTTATGGCATGGAACCCAAACACCTACAACAAATTCAAATCAGAACGATTTGCCCCTTTTGATGATTTAATAACCCTCATTGACATCAAGCTCGATTTGAAGGTGATTGACCTGGGCTGTGGAACAGGAGAACTAACGCGAAAACTGGCTGATCAATTGCCAAACAGCCAGGTGTTGGGGATCGATTCTTCCAGCGAAATGCTCAATCAGGCCGCGGCCTTTAGTAATGACTATGTTAGATTTGAACAAAGGGCTATTGAAGAGCAAGTGAAATTAAATGAGAAATATGATCTTGTCTTTTCTAATGCTGCCATTCAATGGTCAGATACGCATAAAGAACTGTTACCTGAAATCATTGCCATGCTCCGTCCGGGTGGACAGCTGGCCATTCAGATTCCAGATCAGACAGGCAACATACTTAACCAAATCCTGGACGAGCTGGTGCAGGAAGAAATTTATAAGCATGCGCTAAACAATTGGAGAAGGATCTCCCCAGTATTAGATATAGATGAGTATGCACAAGTACTTTTTGAAAATGGAAGTAAAGATATGACCATTTATAAAAAGATCTATCCATTGATTGTTTCGAATAAAGAAGAATTGTACAACTGGATCTCCGGTACAGCTTTAATTCCATACCTGGATCGATTGGATGGTGAAATAAAAGGTAGCTTTATCCAGGAATTTAAAACCAGAATTGATAACCGGTTCACAAAAGTACCCGTTTTGTATCCATTTAAAAGAATCTTGATGGAGGCTAAGTTTTAGTTGTCTGTTCCCCCTGGTAAATAGACTCTGAAGGTTGTACCGGTATTAACCTGGCTTTCTACTTCTATTCGGCCTCCCTGTGCTTCCACCTGGTTTTTGGTGATGAATAAGCCGATTCCTCTTGCATCTTTATTTTGGTTAAAAGTCTTATACATTCCAAATAACTCAGAGCCATGACGATCCAGATCAATCCCTATCCCGTTATCTGCGATTTCAAGTGCCATTTCCCCTTGAACCGAATACACTTTGATTCCTATTTTGGGTGTCCGGTTAGGGGAGCGGTATTTTATGGCGTTTGTCAGAATGTTTAACAGTATGCTATCCAGATAGGCCGGATTGCAAAAGACAGAAAGGTTTGGATCTACATCTAAAGAAAACGACGATTTCTGCTCTTCGGCAATGGCTTTGATACTGAGCAGTACTTTTTTGATCTCCTGTTCCAGGTTTAATGCCTTTTTATGCTGATGACTATTGAGCTGGACCTTTACCACCTCGTTCAGGTTATCTATAGTTTGCGACAAGTGATCTGCATTTTGAAGAAGTAAGGAGATGATCTCTTTTTTTTCCTCCTCATTGCTGGTCTCTGCAAGTAATTTCAACATGATTTGAAAGTTTGAAGAGTGGGATCTCAAATTGTGCGAAACAATATGCGCAAAGTTGACCAGTCTGTTGTTCTGGTCATTGATGATCAGCATGGTTTTTTTTTGTTCCTGTTCGGCCTGTTTGCGGTCAGTAATATTTTTGATCTGCGAAACAAAATACAAAGGAGTGTCATCCTTCCAGACCAGACTCACATTAAGCTGTACCCAAACAATCTCCTTGGTTTTATGGATATAACGCTTTTCCATAGAATAGGAGCTGATCTCCTTGCGGAGTACTCTGTGCAGGTATTCCAAATCCAGGTTTAAATCTTCAGGATGGGTGAGTTTCTGAAAACTCCTCCTTAATAATTCTTTTTCCGAATAACCTAAGAGCTCGCAGAGACTTTTATTTACTTTGATCCATTTTCCTTTGGGCGAGACCAGAGCCATGCCGATCGGTGCGAAATCGAAGGCCTGATGAAACCGGTCCTGATTGATTCTGAGCGTTTCAATAAGCTCTTTTTGTTCCGTAATGTCCTGAACTGTACCTACTAACTTGTAACAAACACCGTTTGTAAATTCGGCCTGAGTATGGGATTCTATCCATTTGATAATCCCTGTTGCGGTTTTTATTTTATACTCAGTACTCAACGTCTCCTTGCTGGAGGTGAGCTGTTGAAGGAGTTGATTCAGCCGATCTGGTCCTGGAGCGTCTATACGGTAAGCCATGGCCTCATTAAGATCTGGCTGATAAAATTCATCAACTTCAAATATTTGTTTGGTCACAAGATCCCAGGTGAGCTTTTTGCTCGGAAGATCAAGCTCCCATAACCCGATTTTTGCAATTCCAGCGGCTTTCTTATATAGTTTGAGTTGGTGCTCCATTCAGGTCGTCACAAATTTGGAATGATGGTTTGGTTCGTCCAAAGATAATGGAAAGGATGTAATTATAATGTTACAATAGAATAAAATGTTTAAAAGGTCTTTGTGTTTTCTTTTCTGCAAAGGACCAGAGGGGGGTGGTTTTTGTTGCAGAATAAAAATGCCCATAGGAGCATTTTTATTCTGATCAGAAAAAGAGGTACTTGCAGTGGTGCAATTCCAGATTTAAATCTTTTTCAGTTTTTCATAAAGATCAATGATCTTAGCCTGCAGCTGGATGTATTCTTCTTCGCGTTTAGCCAGCTTTGCTTTAAGTTCAGTAATCATACCTTGTTCCTGGGATTTGGATCCTGCGAGTTCATCAATCAGAATATCTACAACCGAAACATTGAAAAAAGCAGCCACCTGATGAAGGCGATCAATGTTGATGTCTGTTATACCGGTTTCTATTTTAGAATATGCCGGAATTGAAATTTCAAGTCCTTTTGCGACTTTCTCCTGCGACCAGTTTTGTTTCTTACGCAAGCTTCTGATATTTTGTCCTATGTGGTTTGTCATTAGTTCTAAATTAATAAATTTTATTTATTTATAAAAATATAGCAAATATATGGAATCGTAAAGATTTTAGGATTTATTGACTGTTCTTCTTGTAATCGCTTGGCGTACAGCCGTATTTGGTTTTGAATACGGTTGCGAAATAATTTGGCGTGGAAAACCCAACCATATAAGTAATTTCAGAAATGGAGTAGCTTTCGTTGATCAGCAGATAACTGGCCTTTTTTAACCGGCGGTTCAGGATATAATCTGTAATACTGCAATCAAGGAGCGCTTTTACTTTTCTGTACAACTGCACCCTGGAAACACCGATTTCTCTAGCCAGATCATCAACACTAAAATTTTCATTTCCAAGGTTCTGCTCCACGATACCAGCGAAGTCATTCAAAAATTTTTTATCCAGTGCTTTAGAAACAGGAATTTTTGAAGAAGAGCTGATGTCGCTGCTGTAATGCGCTTTAAGCAGGTTTCTGTTTTTGAGCAGATTATTTGCGCTGGCAAGGAGGTAATCAAAATTGAATGGTTTTACAATATAAATGTCCGCCATACTTTCCATTCCCTGGATTTGCTGTTCAACGCTTCCTTTAGCCGTTAATAGTATAATTGGAATATGAGAGGTCCGGACATCAGATTTTAGTTTGTTGGTCAGTTCGGTACCCGTCATTCCGGGAAGTACCACATCTGAAATGATCAGATCAGGGACTTGTTCGTAAGCTGAAGTGATACCGCTAGTGCCAGTATTGGCGGTAAAAACCTCATATTGATCTGCAAACTTATGGCTCAGATAGTTCAGCAGATCAGGATTGTCCTCGATGAGGAGCACAGACTGTTCTTTTAAAGTATGAAAGGCATCAGTATGCCGTGTCTCTGCAGGTTCATCCAAATCTGTGGTGTAAATCTTAGCCTGCTCATAGAGTTCTTCTTTATCCAGGCTTTCTTTCTTTTTCTCTTCTTCTCTAAAATGTCCGTCGCCTGCAGGAAGCTTTAGCGAAAATGTTGTGCCCCGCCATTTTTCACTGAACACATTGATGTCGCCATAATGCAATAACATTAATTCCTTAGATAAGGCCAGACCGAGGCCGGAGCCTTTGGCCGCATGAACACCACTTTGATAAAAACGCTCAAATACATGCTCTGTTTCTTCTGGCGACATTCCACTGCCATTATCTTTTACATCAACATAAATATAATCTTCTTCCTTTCGTACATAAATATGAATGGTCCCATTTGCGCTGGTAAATTTTAAAGCATTCGAAAGCAGATTAAAGATCACTTTGTCGAGCATATTGGCATCAAACCAGACCATCAGTTGCGGTTCTTTCGTAACCAGGCGAAGATCAATATTGTGTTTTTTTGCATTGTGCTGAAAGCTCTCCAGAATTTCCTGGATAAATTCTATCAGGTTGTTTTTGGAAGCACTGATCCGCATTTTTTCATGCTCTATCTTGCGGTATTCAATCAGTTGGTTAATTAACCTCAACAGTCTGAATACATTTTTGTGGATCAGTTTAAGATTTCGCCCTGCTGTGGTCTTTATTTTCTCATTTTGCAGCAAGTCTTCCAGTGGGGAAAGGATGAGGGTGAGTGGTGTCCGGAATTCATGCGACATATTGGTGAAGAAATTGAGCTTGGCTTCTGTTGCCATTTCGGCCTTAGCCGACATTTCGATCAACTGGTTCCGCTGTTTCAGGATTTCCTGGTTGTTGGCTTCCAGACTTTTATTGATCTTTCGGTTCTCCAGCAGGGAATAAAAGGCAAGTCCTCCAAATACTACGGCTAAAACAAGGGTAATCACCGTAATATTCAATACGGTCTGCTGATTGTTAAATAAAGCTTTCTGTTCTTCCAGTAGCATTTTCTGGCGCTCAATGTCTTTCTGTTGGCTGCTGATCTTGCTCCATTGTAATTTCATCAATTGAACATTCGTGGAATCGATGACCAGCGATTGAAGGATGTTCTCTTTTGAAAATTCCTCTTTGTTCAGGATCTTAAAAGCGGTCTGAATGGCTTCCTTTCCACCGGTTGCATAGAGCATACTGGCATCCAATATCCGGTTGGCTACCATTTCTAATCCACCACCTGTTCCTGGAAGTGCATCAATACCAATAATTTTAATGTGGTGATCCAGCTTAAGCTGATTTACGATACGCCTTGCACCTGAAGCCATCATGTCATTGTGTGCAAATATGGCGTCTGTCTGCTTTAGTGCGGCTTTTGCTTTAAGCAATTGTTTCTCTGCATTTTCTTTAAGCCAGTCTCCGTAAATTTCTGTACGGATCTGTACACCAGGAAATTTTTTCAGGCCGTCGGCAAAACCTTTTTGACGCTCAATGGTTGGAGAGGAGCCAGGTAGTCCCATTATTTCCAGAAAATTGCCTTTTCCCTTCAGCATCATTCCTGCATATTCACCCGCCATTTTTCCTATCTGGTAATTGTCGGCTCCTACATAGGCTGTGTAAGAACCAGAGGAAGTTTTTCTGTCAATAATAATTACTGGTATTCCTTTATTATAGGTTTGTTCTACAATTGGGGTTAGGGGCTTAGCTTCATTAGGGGAAATGATCAGCAGGTCAATTCCCTGTTCCAGCATGTGTTTAACCTGTTCTATTTGCTTCTTACTGCTATTGTCAGCGTCTGTATAAATGAGTTTCGCATTGGGATGCAGGGAGAGTTCCATTTTGATTTCTTCCAGCATGGTCCGGCGCCACAGATCGGACCCCACACATTGCGAAACACCAATGGTGTATTCTGTATGCTGTTTTTTCTGACTGCAAGCCAGCAGCAGCATTCCGCTGCAAAGGAATAACAAGATCAGTTTTAAATTAAGACTTGAAGGCATATTTATAAGACACTATGCTTAAAGATATGAAAAATTAAAGTTTAGCATTAAATCTGAAGGTCTGCAGAGGGAGGTTGAAGAGTACTTTTATGTATCAAAACTATACATTTCAGGTTTTAAAATTGAAACTTATGCGGATGAAGGGGCAGTAGTTTAAAAATAAATAACTGTTTTACAGTGTTTTGTGATTTTGTTCAAATTTTAATGCATTTGAAACAATATCAGTATCCCTCAACAACCATTTGATCTACTTTGCAATCGTTAACCAATATATAAACCCACGTATGAAAAAACATTCCGTCCTGGCCTGGTCCATGGTCGTAGCCCTAGGCGGCTTTTTATTTGGATTCGATACCGCAGTTATTTCCGGCGCAGAGAAATCTATCCAGCAATTCTGGCACCTCTCTGTTTTTGAACATGGACTGACCATCTCTATCGCATTAATAGGGACTGTAATCGGATCTCTGGTGGGTTCCCGGCCCTCAGATTATTTCGGACGAAAAAACACACTTTATTTTGTTGCCATTGCTTATCTGTTGTCTTCGCTCGGTACTGCCCTTGCAGATAACTGGTATGTCTTTTTAACCTTCAGATTTCTGGGTGGCTTAGGGGTTGGAATTTCTTCTGTAACTGCGCCCATCTATATATCAGAGGTTTCGCCGGCAGATCGACGTGGCAGACTGGTGGGTTTGTTCCAGTTCAATGTTGTATTGGGAATCCTGATCTCTTACTTATCTAATTACCTGATTAGTCAGGGGGGAGAAACCTCCTGGCGCTGGATGCTGGGCGTACAAGCTTTCCCCTCGTTTTTATTCCTGGTTCTGATCAAATTCATTCCAGAAAGCCCAAGATGGTTAATCCTGAAAAAAGGTGCAACAGATAAGGCGCTGGAGATTCTTCGGATCATCAATCCGCTTAATTGCGAACAAGAACTGAAAGCGATTCAAAACTCAGGCACAGCACTTTCAGGTTCTTCCGGTCAGAAAGAAAAGTTGTTTTCGGCCCAATATAAGAGACCTGTACTATTAGCCATGCTGTTTGCTTTCTTTAATCAGGTTTCCGGTATCAATGCGATCATTTATTATGCGCCAAGAATATTTGAAATGGCCGGACTGGGCGCACATTCTTCCTTGTTATCTACCGTTGGTATCGGCCTCATCAATTTTATATTTACCCTGATCGCCATTAATTTTATAGATAGAGTGGGCAGAAAGGTACTCATGCTTATTGGGTCTGTGGGTTTAATCGTATCCTTATTCCTGGTGGGTTATACTTTTTATTCCGGTAATATGAGCGGTTTTGCTATTCCGGCGTATATGATGCTCTTTATTGCCTTCTTCGCCTTCTCGCAAGGTGCGGTGATCTGGGTATTCATTTCTGAGATCTTTCCCAATCAGGTCAGGGCAAAAGGTCAAACACTGGGAAGTTCTACCCACTGGGTAATGGCGGCGATTATAGCCTTCTGCTTTCCCTACCTGGCCGAAACCTTTGGAGGAGCAACCACTTTCTTCTTTTTTTCAAGCATGATGGTGCTTCAGCTCATTTTTGTCTGGCGTCTGATGCCGGAAACCAAAGGACGTTCCCTGGAGCAAATTGAAACTACCCTGGTCATGCACTAAATGGACAAAATATGAAGACTAGATCCACAAAAAAAATAACCGTATGTTTTGGTGAAATCCTTTGGGACATGTTGCCAACTGGAAAGAAGCCGGGAGGAGCGCCAATGAACGTAGCTTACCATCTGCAAAAACTGGGGCTCCAAAGTTATATGATCAGCAGAGTAGGTCAGGATATCGCAGGAGAGGAGCTGATTGACTTTGTACAAAGTATTGGCCTGCCGGCAGATTATATACAGAAAGATAACCTGCATAAAACCAGTGAGGTGCTGGCTACAATTAAGGAGAACCATGAGGTATCTTATGATATTGTTTTCCCTGTAGCCTGGGACTTTATCAGCTGGCAACCGGAATATGAGACGTTATTGCGCCGTGCTGATGCTTTTATATTTGGTAGCCTGGGCTCCAGAAACAGCGATAGCCGGGAGGCTTTATTCAGTATGCTTGAGTATACAGCTTATAATGTATTTGATGTAAATATCCGGGAGCCTTATTATTCTCAGGAACTGATTGCTGCATTATTGCACCGGTCGCACCTGGTTAAAGTGAATGCAGCCGAACTGATGATGATCGCGGGTTGGTATGATGCTTCCTGTAATACAGAAGAAGGGGCGATAGAGATGTTGTTTAAGGTGTTCCATATTCAAGAAGTACTCATTACCAAAGGAAGTAGAGGTGCAACTTATTATACTGCATCCTTCCGTTACGATTACCCGGCGTATAGCATTTGCGTAGCAGATACCGTAGGGAGTGGAGATTCCTTTCTGGCGGCCTTTCTGGCCATGAAGCTGGGAGAACAGCCCGTCGAAGTGACCCTGGATTATGCGGTCGCAATGGGTGCCTTTATCACTGCACAATCCGGTGCCTGCCCGGAGTATTCCAAATTTGACCTCGACAGGTTCATCTGGAAGCGAAAGCTGGGTATAGAAGAAAAAAGTATTTAAACCAATATATAACCAAAAAACCAAATTGTATGAAACGAACAATACTATTTTGCTGCCTTTTACTGGCAGTAACCTTGCAGGGGTTTGCGCAAGTCCGTACATTAACCGGAAACGTAACAGATAAATCTTCCAATCCGCTGGAAGGTGTTACGGTAAGCCTGGCAGGAACAGATAAGACCGTTATAACAGATGCCAGAGGTAAATTTTCTATTCCAGGTCAAAGTGGTCAGGTGCTCAAATTTATATACATGGGCGCCCAAACCGTTTCTGTAACAATTGGAAAGGACAATACAGTAAATGTTCAGTTGGATGTAGCGGCTACCAATTTAAACGAAGTGGTGGTAACCGGCTATCAGAAAGAACGTAAAAAGGACATTACAGGGGCTGTTGCAGTGGTCAATGTAAACGAAATCAAGGATATTCCAGTGGGGAATCCGATCAAAGCTTTACAGGGAAGGGTTCCTGGGTTATTCATTACTGCAGATGGTTCTCCAAATGGTGCAGCGGCTGTTAGGGTACGGGGAAATACGACACTTCCTTTACCCGGTCTGCCTGGCAACGATCCTTTGTATATTATTGACGGGGTGCAAACCCAGCGTGGTTTGCAGGAGATCAACCAAAGCGATATTGAATCCATACAGATCTTAAAAGATGCGGCTTCTGCTTCTATTTATGGATCAAGGGCAGCAGCAGGTGTAATCATTGTAACCACTAAAAAGGCCAAAGCCGGCTACAGTAATATTAATTTTGATGCTTCTGTTTCCCTTCAGTTTTATACCTCAAAATTGAAGACCTTAAATACGGAAGAACGCGGCAGAGCATACTGGCAAGCTGCAGTAAACGATAAATTGGATCCCAATACCAATCAAACCTATCAGTACAAATGGAACAATGACTTCAGCAATCCGGTATTGAATCAGGTGATACTTCCCGAGTACCTGGATGCGGCCAAGACGATGAAGCCGGCCAATACCAACTGGTTTAATGAGATTGCCCAGACTTCGGTGATCCAGTCTTACAACTTGTCTATGGCTAATGGAAATGAAAAGGGAAACTCCCTCTTTTCTGTAAGTTATTATGACAATAAAGGCGTGATCAAAGAAACGCACAATCAGAAAATTACTGCCCGTTTCAATTCTGAATACAGCTTTTTCAATAAACGCTTAAAAATAGGAGAAACATTTACAGGTACCTATATGAAGGATGTACTGATCCCAACGGGTGACGTGACTTCTCTTTCGCAAATTGAAGAACCTGCTGTTCCTATCCATACCGTAGATGGAATAGGATGGGGAGGTCCGGCACCAGGAATGGCCGACAGGCAGAACCCGGTAAGGTTGATCGAAGATAATAAACAGAACAAAAATAACTTCGGTAGAATATTGGGAAATGCTTATGCAGAAGTCAATATCGTTAAAGGCTTGAATTTTCGTACCAGTATTTCAGCAGATTACAACGGCAATTATGCCCGTACTTTAAGGAAATCCTATGTATCTGGTTTCCTATCCGATCCAACCAATCTGGTAAACCAAAATGCAAATTACGAGGGCAACTGGATATTTACCAATACATTAACCTATAATCTGAACAAAGGAAAGAGCAAGCTTGATGTGCTGGCTGGCCAGGAACAGGTAAAATATATCAATCAGAGCTTCTACGGCACCAGACAAGGTGTTGGTTTGGAAAATATAGATTATGCCTACCTCAGTTCCGGATCTACCAATATCGATAATGGCGGCTCTGGCGCAACCTATGCACTGCTCTCTTACTTTGGCAAAGCCAATTATTCTTATGACGATAAATACCTGGCCTCCGTTACGGTAAGACGGGACGGTTCTTCCAGGTTTGGAACCAACCAAAGATACGGGGTCTTTCCGGCAGTTTCCCTGGGATGGCGTTTAAGCGAAGAAGCTTTTATTAAAGACAATATTCACGCCATATCAGATTTGAAACTGAGATTTTCGTACGGACAAACCGGTAACCAGGCCAGTCCGTATTATGCCCCTTATACGCTGTATTCCGCAATTTATGGCGTAAACCATGTTTTTGGTTATGAAACAGGTTCTGCTTATGATATCGGCGGAGCAGGAACAGGCCAGTTGCCGTCTGGGTTTACCCAGATACAGCAGGGTAATGATAATCTGAAATGGGAAACCACCTCCCAATCCAATTTTGGTCTGGACTTCGGTTTGTTCAACAATACCATTACGGGATCTGCAGATTACTTTGTTAAGAACACCAAGGATATCTTGCTTACACCGGCTTATTTAGCGGTTTTAGGCGAAGCCGGTAACCGTACCATCAACGCTGCCTCTGTTAAAAATACCGGTTTTGAGTTCCTTTTAAACTATAGTGGAAGAGTTTCGCAAGATCTTTCCTTTACTTTAACAGGTAACATAGCGGCCTACAGAAGTAAAATTACCAGCCTGCCGCCAGATGCGATTGCATCTTACCCGGGCAATGGTACTGACCAGACCATTTTAGGTAGATCTGTAACCTCTATTTATGGCTATGTTGCTGATGGTTTGTTTACTTCCCAAAGTGAGGTAGACAATTCAGCGGTTCAGCCGGGTAAGGGGCTTGGCCGTATCAGGTACAAGGATTTGAACGGAGATGGTGTTATTGACAGCAAGGATCAGCAATTTATAGGAACAACAGATCCAAACTTTACCTATGGGCTGAATGCCAGTATCAGTTACAAGCGGTTTGACCTGGTGTTCTTTTTCCAGGGCGTTCAGGGTGTAAAGGAATATAATACTTATAAGGGATTAACTGATTTTGCTTCTATTGCACCAGGCGCCAACTGGGGAACAAGAACACTAGATGCCTGGACACCTCAAAATCCAGATTCAACCATTCCAGCCCTAACCACTGTAGACCGCAACAACGAAGGCAGGAGTTCTACTTATTTTATAGAAAACGGGTCCTATTTGAAGTTGCGGAATATACAACTGGGTTACAACCTGAAAGATGCCTTAAGTCGTTTGCATATCAAAACGGCCAGGATCTATGTTCAGGCCAGTAACCTGCTGACCATTAAGAGCAAGTCTTATACCGCAACAGACCCGGAAAACCCTTCCAATATTTATCCAATTCCGGTAATCGGAACCATGGGTATTAATGTTTCATTTTAATTCTTACAGACATGAATAACAAAATATATATAGCAGTTCTAATGTGTGTGTGTTTAATGTCCTGCAAAAAGGCCTTAGATACGAATCCGCAGGGCACGGCAGCAAGCAGTGATCTGAATACGCCCGCCAATGTAGATAAAATGGTCATTGCTGCTTATTCTGCCTTAGGCAATGATGAATATATGACGCCTTACAGCAGTATGTGGCCTTATGGCAGTATTCGTAGCGGTGATGCTTATAAAGGGGGAGACGGCCCAGGTGACGTTAGTGAATTTCATGGCTACGAAACTTTTTCACTAAACCGTGTAGACTATGGGCCAACTGATGCACTTTGGTTTCGTTTATACGTAGGTATAGGAAGGGTAAATGATGCCCTGGCCCGTGTAAATGCCATATCTGCAACCGATTTTCCCAATAAAACCATCAGACAAGGTGAACTGAAGTTTTTAAGAGGACATTTTTATTTCCTTTTAAAAATCCTGTTTAAATATGTGCCTTATATAGACGAAACCCTTCCCAAAGAGAATTATGCGACCATTTCCAACCGGGCG
>Ga0163161_10001056_pt1 | contig 20894 bp, 21 predicted proteins | sample S45metaG_FD_129847 | JGI IMG/M metagenome (GOLD analysis project Ga0163161, IMG submission 129847) | Switchgrass rhizosphere microbial communities from Kellogg Biological Station, Michigan, USA - S4-5 metaG | ecosystem: Host-associated > Plants > Roots > Rhizosphere > Soil | place: USA... | reverse complement strand
TTTACGGGGAGGACACCTGCTAAACTAATATTCTCAATATCAATGTCACAACCCACTCCTTTAACTCCACCGCAACCTAACTGTAAACGTTTAATATTTGCATTTAAGTCTACTTGTGCTTCCATTCCGAGACGATAGAAACCTACATCTGTATTTGGATTACCATTTTCATTAGCTGCAATATTGGTTAGATTAAATAATGCTTGACCACTTACGCTAGCTAAACTCTTATCATCTAAAAGGTTGAGTTCGGCTTTTACAAATGGACTGACCAACATTAATGGTATTGTAAATAAAAAAGCCTGTCTTATACTTCTAAGGTTGTTCATGTCAGTTCCTTTGCTTAAAGATTATTTAGCCGATAAGAAAAATAATATTTCTCATTGGTTAAATATTATTTTTCATGTGCTTAGTGTTTTTCTTGAAATTCTTCACTAGGCAATATGGATATTTATAAGCAGCTTTACTGAACGAGAATTATGATTTGGTCTCTTGTGAGAATTAAAAAACAATACAGTCATAATGTGTTCAGTGCACACATTATGATCGCGTTATGTGTTTGGTGTCAACATGTCTTTAAAGCAATCAGAAAATTTAAGTCAAAAATCAAATTATCATCATGGAAATGTACGGGAAGAATTATTAAATGCAGGATTAGTTCACTTAGAAAATAATGATGCTGAAAGCCTTAGTTTTAGAGAAATGGCGAGACAAATTGGTGTAAGCGCTAATGCGGTATATCGGCATTTTGAAAGCAAAGATAGTTTTTTAGCAGGACTGGCAGCCAAAGGGTTTCAGCGTTTGCAAGAGGAACAAAGTCAAGCATTACAGGAGGGGAGTTCTCAATACGAAGCTTTTAAACTTTTTGGTTTAGCCTATATTAACTTTGCAAAAAATAATCGAAATCTCTTTGCCTTAATGTTTAATCCTGACTTACAAAAAAATGAAGCACTTGAATTAAAAGAGGCAGTAGATAGCACATACAATCAGCTACATACATTGACTGCTTCTATCTTGAATGTCGGTGATAATGATGCGCAAGCTGAGTTATTAGCAATGTTAAGTTTTAGTCTTGTACATGGTCTTTCTCATCTTTTATTAGAAGGTCGTTTAGCTGAATCTGAGGAAAAAGCAAATAATTTAGTTTTTTTAGTAATGAATTATGCTGCGAGTTTACTTTCCTCTTCGGCAGAGAAAAAATCTTAATTTATTCGACATGTAAGTTTGAAAAAATCAGCCTAGATGTTACTAGGCTGATTTTTATTAATATTTAAAACAACTCATTTGAGCTTTTAACTAACTACTAACAGTTTCAGGCTAAGCTGTCTAGCCAGTAACTAAGCTTATCCAGCAGCGTGGTCATTGCCACCGTGCGCGGCAATGAACATGGCGACGGCTGATTTACAATAGGATTCGATTTCATTATCGTCGTTTGCTTTCGTCTCATCGAAGCGTGCAATCATCAAGAGATCACATCCTTTGAAAAGCGCGGCAAACATTCGTGCAGATTGATGAGGATTAGGCACGTTCAGAAGTGCTTTTGTATGTAGCTGACACAGTATGGCCTCAATTTGGGCAATGACATGGGTAGGGCCAGCTTCGTAATGGAGTTTGCTTAATGATTTTTGATTTGTTTTGTCGGCTACGATCATAGCCTCGACACTGCGAACATCTGGGCTCAACAATGTACGCAGTAGAGATGATCCCACTGCCATGAGTTGTTCTTCGGCAGAACCTTCAAGGCCTTCAAAAAGGTCCTGTGGTGCAAACTGTTGGCATCGGGCTAATATTGCTGCGCTGAAAAGTGCTTCCTTGTTCTCAAAGTGCCGATAGATACTGAGCTTCGATATCTTTGCTCTTTGAGCGACTTTGTCCAATGTTGCTGCCTGAAAACCCAATTCGACAAAAAGTTCATACGCAGCATCGACTATCTTTTGGGCTAATGCTTGATTCACTGGCCGACCGCGCGGACTTCTTTTTTCTTCGTTCACAATAATTACAGTCCTTGACAGTATCTTAATTGTTGAATTAGGATACCATCAAGTATCCAAAATGTGCAAACCATTGGACAGGTTTTAACTCTGTCTTCCAAATCCAGTTCACCCTGCAATATTTAATGCAGTATTGTCTGGTGGTCAACACAGTGATGGGTGACTTTCTCGGCGATGCCGAAGTCCTGTTCAGGACCAACTAACTCTAGATCCATAATGGGAGCCCATCACCATGGATGACGTCATTATTATAGGCGGTAGCTTTGCTGGTCTCGCTGCTGCTCTGCAACTCGGCCGTGCCCGCCGCAAGGTCACTGTTTTTGATACAGGCTTGCCGCGTAACCGCTTCGCTGGCCATTCGCATGGTCTTCTTGGCCATGATCATAAGCCACCGCTGGAAATCTTAGCTGAAGCACGTCAGCAGTTAGAGCGCTATCCAACTATTAGGCTAGTCAATGCTCGGGTCGAAAGCATTTCTGGCTCGATTGATAATTTCTCCGTGCTTACTAGCGATGGCGAAAACTTTGGTGCACGTCGCCTGATTCTAAGCTATGGCGTCGTCGATCAGATGCCAGATGTTTCTGGTTTTGCTGAAAACTGGGGAGCATCCATCGTACCTTGCCCATATTGTGATGGCTTTGAAGTTGCTGAACAGCATTGGGGACTGATTTGGTCTGGTCCAAAGTCCCACAATTATGTCCGTCTGTACCATGATTGGACCAATACATTATCAGTCTTCACAGATGGTCACGAGATTCCACTTGATATTCGGGCCGATCTTGCACGTCGCAATGTAACTGTCGTCGATGGCCGGGTTGTTCAGATTAGCCGTAACGAAGGGCGCACTGCAACGGTATACCTTGATAATGCTCACAATGTTACGGTTGATATCTTATTCGCTCATCCGAGTACCAAGCCATCTGCACGCCTACATGAATCATTAGGTCTTGCCACGGTCGAGACGCCTTTCGGTATTGTCCTTAAGGTTGACGAACGTCGCGAAACCAGCATGCCCGGTATATATGCTGCTGGGGATATTGCTAACCCCCTCATGGCATCAGTTACCATGGCATCATCGCAAGGCGCGGTAGCAGGTATCTCTGCCCAGCAGTCGATGCTGGTTTGAGAGCATAGGTTCCTTGAGTTAAAAAACCAGCCTTAGGTTTTAGTAGGCTGGTTTTCATTACTATTTAAACCGATTAATTTGAACGCTCAACTAACCATTGACTAATTTCAGGCCAAACTGCGGTAGGTGCTTGGCTTCCAGAAACAACGCCCATATGACCACCCGGCACGACCTTGAATGTTTTATCTTCGCTACTAATTAAATCCATAAGCGGCTTGACAGCTTCTGCTGTAACAATGATATCTGTGTTGCCACCTACTGCGAGCACCGAACATTCAATATCTTTTAGATTTGCTGTAAGTTCGCCGAAGTTAATTACCCCATTCGATAACTCATTATCAATCCAGAAACGAAGGATAATGTCGCGCATAACCCCACCCGGATAGGCCAACATGTTATCGATAAATGAACTTGCGGTAGCATGATCAATAATAAATTCTCTGTTATCAAGATTTTTAAAAAGTTCCCAATATATTTTTAAATTTCCAATCGGGTCAGTGAGTTTAAATCCCAACGTGTTTAACCATCCATGAATATGAAACGCTTCACTTGGTACGTGTTCACGAATACGAAATGAGGTATGTTTGCGTACCCATTGCGCTGGTTTTGTTAAGCTGCCATAAATTTTACCCATGTAACCTGCTTTATGAGTATCAATAGGCGAAGCCAAAATAATTAGATTTTTAATATCTTTATCTTTAAATAGGGCGGTATAGCAAAGAGAAAGTGCGCCACCTAAACTCCAGCCATGTAAAGAAAGCTGTTGCTGTCCACTATGGGCGCGGACTTGGTTTAACATCTCTGGCATGAAAACCTTAATATAGGTGCCGAAATTATATTTTGCCTGATTGAGCGTAGGAACACCCCAATCAATTAAATAGACGTCAAAACCTTGTGCTAAAAAGAAACGTATGAAACTGCGAGTTGGGAACAAATCATAAATGAGCATGTTCACTGCTAATGGTGGAACAATAACTAAAGGTACGCGGTGTTTAGGTGTAGAGCCCTCAGTCTCATTTTTATAATGTCGTAAACTAATGATTTCATGCTTATAAATCACATCAAAAGGTGTTTTACCAGACAAGGCAATATGAGGCGCTCTAAAAAATAGATCGGATGCATTCGTTAGCATGCGAGGTATTTTTTGACCTGCATGTGTCTGAAATGATTTTTTAATAGACTGTAGCTGGGGAGCATTTTGTCGAACTTTAAGCAATAAACTCATTGAATATAAAACCTATAAAGATGTTGCCCAGAGCAATAACGAGCTGTTCTTTTAAAGATATTAAAGGGAATGAAGGGCAAGTTCAGTGACTTAAAAGACAGTATTTTATGCTTAAGGTATCAAGAGTTAATAATTTTTATTTAAGAAAAATTTTATTTAAGGGTTTGAAATTAATAATAAAATTATTTTTATAAAATATTTTTGTATAAAACATTTAAAAATTTAAGCTTTTTTTAAGAATGGTAAAAATTTATTGGTAGGGTAATTTTGTAAAGTTTATTTGTGTTTTTTTTACATATTAAAAAATAAAATATAATTATTTTACAATCCCTTAGGAATGTAATTAGAAAGTAGTATATATGGAATTTGTTTTTAATGGTTTTTATACGCTAATTTCGGCGGTTATTGTTTTATTGTTGGGCCGCTTTCTTGTTAATCGAATTGATTTTTTAAAACGCTACAATATTCCCGAACCTGTAGCAGGTGGTTTGGTAGCAGCGGTTGTCTCGCTACTGGTCCATACAATATGGGGATATAGCATTGTTTTTAGTAGTGAATTACAAACCAGCTTTATGCTCGTATTCTTTGCTTCAATTGGTTTAAGTGCCAATTTTATGAAGCTTAAAGAAGGCGGCATGGCTTTGGTTATCTTCTTGGTCTGTGTAGCGTCATTCATTGTTGTTCAAAATGCGGTGGGTATGAGTCTTGCGACTTTACTTGGTCTTGATCCACTCATTGGCTTAATTGCGGGCTCAATTACCTTAACGGGTGGTCACGGTACAGCAGGGGCATGGGGTGAAATTTTAGAAACTCAGCATGGTATTCAAGGTGCGTTGGCACTTGGCATGGCGAGTGCTACTTTTGGTTTGATTATTGGTGGTGTAATTGGTGGTCCGTTAGCAAAATTGCTGATTAACCGCTATAGCCTTGCTCAACCGAAAACCAACGCTGAAATCCAACATCGTGATGGCCATGTTGAACAGAATTCAGATGCTTTGGCGCCGTTTGAAAACCCGCATCAAGTTCGTTTAATTACTGCTGACAATGCAATTACTACATTAGGTATGTTTGCTGCTTGTTTGGCATTTGCTGAATTTATGACTGGCTTTAGTAAGGGAACTTGGTTTGAGTTACCAACCTTCGTTTGGGCACTCGGCGGCGGTGTAATCTTAAGAAATATTTTAGAAAGCGTGTTGAAAATTGATATTTTCGACCGTGCGATTGATGTTTTTGGTAATGCTTCTTTGTCACTTTACTTAGCAATGGCATTGCTTTCATTAAAGCTTTGGCAACTTGCAGATTTGGCTGGGCCGCTTGTTGTTATTTTGGGTGCTCAAACTATTACGATGGCGTTATATGCGGCCTTTGTGACCTTCCGTGTGATGGGTAAAAATTATGATGCAGCGGTTTTATCGGCGGGGCATTGTGGTTTTGGTATGGGTGCAACACCAACAGCAGTTGCAAATATGCAGGCCATTACTAACATGTATGGCCCATCGCATAAGGCATTTTTAATTGTTCCGCTTTGTGGTGCATTCTTTGTCGATTTAATTAATGCGACAGTCATTCAGCTCATGTTGAAATTTGTTGTTTAATCAAAAAAGCCCGTAAGGGCTTTTTTTATGGGTGCTTTTTCTTAAAAGTAATAATCGCCCTTAAACATAGTTTCACATAGAATAAATTGCAGATAAATAAAATGAGAAATGTATGAGCTCAGAAGCACATTCAATTAGCTTGGTTGCCCCTGTGGTTTTATTGGCAGCGGCTGTAATTGCAGTCCCTATTTTTAAACGTATTGGCTTAGGCTCCGTATTAGGTTACTTAATTGCAGGTCTGATTATTGGCCCATTCGGTTTTGCTTTTTTTCAAGATTCCACCGCGATTTTACATATTGCCGAGTTGGGAATTGTGATGTACCTATTTTTGATTGGTTTGGAAATGCAACCATCACATTTATGGAGCCTTAGGCGCGAAATTTTTGGTCTTGGCACACTACAGATCATCAGTTGTGGTTTAGCTTTGACTGGCGTAGGTTTGCTATTTGGTTTTACATGGCAAGTGGCTTTTATTGGTGCGGCAGGGTTTGTATTAACTTCGACCGCTATTGTGATGCAGCTATTGGGCGATCGCGGTGATTTGACGCAGCCTCATGGGCAAAAAATTGTAGCAATCTTACTATTTGAAGATTTACTGATTGTTCCATTGCTAGCCATTGTCGCTTTTATGGCGCCTAATCATGTTGTCGAAAGCACATCGGTACGTTTAGAAAATATAGGAATTGGCTTAATCGCAATCGCGGGTCTTATTGCGGCAGGTTATTGGTTACTTAATCCGTTATTTAGACTCTTGGCTGCTGCTAAAGCCCGAGAAGTGATGACTGCCGCCGCATTATTGGTTGTGTTGGGCGCAGCGCTGCTCATGCAAGTCAGCGGGTTGTCGATGGCGATGGGTGCTTTCTTAGCGGGTGTGCTTTTATCTGAATCAACTTTTAGACATCAAATTGAAGCGGATATTGAACCATTCCGAGGAATTTTGCTGGGCCTCTTTTTCCTTGGGGTCGGCATGTCATTGGATTTATCTGTTGTTGCTCAAAACTGGCAGCTCATTGTAAGTGGTGTAATTGCTCTAATGTTTGCCAAAGCCCTCATGATTTATATTGTCGCCCGAGTAACTAAAAGCTCTCATACTGAAGCGTTGGATCGCGCTTTACTCATGGCTCAAGGTGGCGAGTTTGCCTTTGTACTTTTCTCTGCCGCGCTAAGTGCACAAGTCATAGACAGTACTATTAAATCTAATCTTACTGCTATTGTTGTACTTTCAATGGTGTTAACTCCAATTTTAGGAATTATTTTTAAACGGTTTACTCAAGCTAAAGCGAATGTTTCATTAGAAAACGTCAATATTGCTGAGGGCTTAAGCGGTAGTGTTTTAATGATTGGATTCGGAAGATTTGGTCAGGTTACCAGTCAATTATTGTTAGCACGAGGTGTCGATGTCACCATTATTGATAATAATACTGACATGATTCAAAACGCGGAAAAATTTGGTTTTAAAATTTATTATGGCGATGGTTGTCGCCTAGATATTTTACATGCTTCTGGCGCTGCAACAGCACAGGCAATTGTGGTGTGTGTCGACAGTAAAGAAACCACAAATAGAATTGTGGAACTCGTGACTCACGAATTTCCTTTAGCGAAATTATTAGTCCGTTCATATGACCGTGAGCACTCACTGCATTTAGTCAAACAAAAAGTAGACTTTATGATTCGAGAAACCTTTGAATCTGCGATTAAATTTGGCGAAGTGATTTTACAAGAACTTGGGGTAGATGAAGACGAAGTAATAAGAATTAGCGAGGAAATTCGAGATCTCGATAATGAGCGTTTTGAAACTGAAATCGCAGCAGATGATGTCAATGCGGGAGTCGGGATGCAATATACACATACGCATCCACGACCAACAGCACCATTGATTCGACCAAAACGGGAAGGGCGGATTTTAAATAAAGACGATAATGCAGATAGCGAGTCTTGATGAGCATCGAGTTCAGTAGAAGCCTCTTTAGAAGAACTTCTACTGAACAATTTCATGGCTAGAAGATTTTACAGCGCTAAATCAGACTATAAGTGTTCTAACGCCGTGCCTTTAACTGGGTTTCTGCGCCAGTAATAGGGCTGCAAAAATCTAAGAAAAAGCTTCCACGGCGTGATCCACGCGATACGTCGGTTAGCTTTTTTATTTTGAATCATTTGTTTTGCTAAATATGCACAAACAATTTCTGGCGGGTCAATCACAAAGAAAAATAACCGTTTCATCTTTTTCCAGTTTTGAATGTTTCCATTGGTCCAAGAAGAAACTAAAAGATCAGTGGCAACCATGCCCGGACTAAGCGTGCCTGTTAAAATCGGAGTCGATTTTGTTTCTTTATAAAGTGCTTTACTAAAATAACTTACAGCTCGTTTGGTGGTTGCATAGGGTGTCATGCCTGCACTCCATTCGCCGTTACTACCCCAACCCTCCATGTTAAAGATTTGACCATGGCCTTGTTTGAGCATTCCCTTTAAAGCCACTTGTGAGCCCAACATCGTGCCTAAAATATTGGTTGAAACGGCCGTGTTTAACTCTTCAGGTTGAAGGTCAACGAAGTCTTTGGTTGGATGACAGCTGCCTGCATTATTTACCCAAACATTTACTTGTCCGAATTGGCTTACTGCAAAATCCCAAAGCTTTTGTACATCTGCTATTTGGGTGACATCGCAGCACATACCACTTAATTTTTCTTTATTAAAATGTGCTTCTAAATGGGCGAGAGCATAGTTTAAGTGTTCTGGATTTCGCCCCGCAATAACAACTGAACATCCAAGATCTAAAAAAGCATGGGCAAGGGCTAAACCAATACCTTTTGTACTGCCCGTAATGACCACACTGCAAACTTCAGTTTTGGGTAAACTCATCGCACTCTCTATATAAAATCTTTAAAAATAGTTAAATGAATGGCTATAAGTTAATTTTGCTCATTTAATAAGATGAGATAGACAATAGATAAACTTATCATCGAAAGATTCATTACGATAGGGTTGTAGGGCAAGATCAGAGTAGAAGGTATTAAAAAACCAATTAAAAGAAGCAGCCCAAGCAAACCCAAAATACTTAAATAGTGAATATATTTATGTGCAGTAAAGAGAAAACATAAACCAAAAATCATTTCGGCAATACCACTTGCATGGCCTGCAAGTTTTGCATGTTCAACTGAGAGTCCTAGCCATTGCCACACAAAGATTTCATCAGAATTAAGAAATAGAAATTTCGGAACGAGACCTTGATAAATCCATAAAAAGGTCAGCACAAGGTTTATAAATTTGAAGATATTAATATTTTTCATGGAAATGACTTTAAGAATTAAAAAATTCATTAATTTGGTTTGGCTTATTATCTTTTGGTTCATTTATTTGTTCAAGCTACATGGGTGAAGTTAGCTAACTTAGGATTTTTGATCAGACTTGATATACTACGGAAGCAAGGAAAATAGTGAACACATAATTTGATTAAACTTTAGGGATAAAAATGAAAAGAAAAAATGCAAAGATAGGGGACGTATTTGCTGTTAAAGTCGATAATGAGTGTAAAAAATACTTTCAATTAGTAGCTTTAGATTTAACTCAATTAAATAGTGATGTAATTCGAGTATTTAAAAAAGAATATTCTGAAAATGCTCATCCCGATTTATTTGAAATTATTAATGATGAGGTAGATTTTTACGCACACTGCGTAACTATTTGGGGTGCTAAATTAGGTTTCTGGGAAAAAGTGGGGAATATGCCAGAAGTTGGAAATATTGATATCTTGTTTCGTAGTAGTAGCGATAATCCAAAAACTAAAATATCTAATAATTGGTGGATTTGGAAGGTGAATGAACAACAGCAATATGTAGGAAAATTAGAAGGAGAAAATAGAAAGGCAGAAATTGGAAGCGTAATACCAGCAGATAGTATTATTCATAGAGTCAAAACAGGGAAATATGATTTTGTATATCCTGAATTTTAATTATCTAATTGAATGAAAAACAATAATTATTTAACCAATTTCTAGCCAATATCACATTGACACTCTAAACCTTGCCGATTATCCTTTGCCTGCTGACCTACATTGTCAGCCGGCTTTGACAGGCTGTTTTAGACCGCATCAGAATTATTCCTTCTGAGGAATAGTTTTGTGTGTAAGCTCCTCGTCTCCTCCCGTTGCGGTAGGACGGGAGAGGGACACCCTCGGGTGTGCTGGCGTCTAACCAGTCTGTCAACCTTCTCTCGTTCTGCCACCATAATCATTTGACAGTGATCAGGTAGAACTTCTTTAGACATGAGGAGCCCTCTATGCGTACTATTTCTTCTTATTTTTTGGCCTTTGCCAAACTCTCTTTATTCATACCGCTTAACTGGTCTTTAAAACGGTTTAAACATTTATAGGTTTAGCCTTTAGATCATTGCGACTAAAAAATCATAGCAACAATAAAACCCGAGGTAGGTTAGCGCATCTTTTTTTGCAGCTTATCTATGCCTGTTTTTAGCACTCATTTTAAGAGTGACGGTATTTCTATCTCTTTTATATACAACAAAAAATTATTTTAAGCGGTATAACCATGCCAAATTTAGAAGCTTCATTTAGAGCACTGCGAGTGCTCCACACAGCAAAAGACTTATTTAATCAATATGGTTTTCATAAGGTCGGTGTTGACCGAATTATTGCGGAAGCTAAAATTGCCAAAGCTACTTTTTATAATGACTTTCATTCAAAAGAAAGGCTCATTGAGATGTGTCTGACTTTTCAAAAAGACGCTTTAAAAGACAAGGTATTTTCAATTCTCTATTCGTACCAAGAACTCATGGTACTTGATAAACTCAAGCAAATTTTCTATTTGCATGCAGATTTAGAGGGTTTTTACCGTTTACCATTTAAAGCCATTTTTGAAATTGAGAAGCTTTATCCTGCGGCATATAAAGTCGTCATTGACTATCGAAACTGGTTCATTCATGAAATTTATAAATTACTTTTAACCCTAAAGGCTACAGCTTCAATTGAAGATGCCCACTTTTTTTTATTTGTGATTGATGGCGCCATGGTTCAACTTGTAGGGGAAAATCAGGCAGATGAGCGAGATAAGCTTTTGGATTACTTTTTGCTGATGGTTGGCTAATAGGTTCTTAAAAAACCAAGCTAATGAGTTTGGGTTTTAATCCCTTTAATCGTAATAAAAAAAATTCTAAATACCGATTAATGTAATGCCGTCATATTCATTTTCAGCTTTCTCAAGAAATTTTGTAATTTCTATAATCATTTTTAATGCTTGTGGCTTAAAAAGACTAAAGTTATTTGCAAACAATTCTGTTTCTTCTTCAAAAATTAATTTTAAAGTTTTGTCGTAAGTATCTGATTGATTTATCAATGAATGAATTTTATATAGATCTTTTATAATATCTTTGAGTTTTTCAGAACTAATAAAGGTAATTCCCCAATGAAAAAACTTTTCTTTATTTCGATTAAATAAATTTTCAACTAGTGAAAAAGCAACTTCATCAATAGCTATAGAGTCTACACAATCGTTATTTCTTTTTAGATCTAAAGGTATAATTTGAATATTTAAAGAGCCTACTAAACCAGAAACGAATTTAACATCGAAATTAATTTTCATATTAAATGGATTAATAATCTAAGTTTTATGGTTCTAAGGTTAACCATTTATATTCAAAAATTCTAGTTGATTAGATAAATATATTAAATGTAAAGCTACACTGTAATTTTTTGAGTTGAAAAGTTGAATAGCAAATTAAAGAATAGAAAGGAAAAAGTGAGGCTGCTAGAGCCTCACTTTATATAGGTATTTATTTTCCTTTTTTTGTTTTTAAGTACTCTGCATAAGCTTCATCAGCAAAGCGTCTTAAAGAATCACCAATAGCGGCATATTGGTATTCATTCAGGTTAGCTAAAGATGCACGGGCAGAAGGGTGCTGTACACCGAAGCCAGAACCTGGTAATAAAACTACACCTGTTTCATCAGCCACTCTAAATAATAGCTCGGTCGGATTTTTATTTTTCATTACCCAGTCGGCAAACTCATCTCCATAGAGAGTACGAGATGTATTTTCAAGGTTGACTAGAGTGTAGTAGTCCACAGCATTTGGATCGGTTGGAACCTCAACACCAAGTTGCCGGTAAAGTGCTGCGTCACGTTCACGTACAACAGACTTAACCGCTTTTTTGTAGCTTTGGCGTGAGTCCATCAGATTAAACAGTGCAAATAAAACCATTTGAACTTGTTGTGGTGTAGATAGACCAGCAGTATGGTTTAAAGCAACATTACGGCTGTCTGCAACTAAGCGGTCAATAAACTTAATACTTGCTGGGTCAGTGGTTAAAGATGAGTAGCGCTCTTCAAGTTCTTTCTTCTCTTCTTTTGATAAATTTGCAATTTGTTTATCAAGTACATTGTTATTTGAAAGTGCAATGACACCAAGTCGCCAACCAGTAGCACCAAAGTATTTAGAAAATGAGTAAACCAGAATTGTGTTATCTGGACAAATTGCAAAAAGCGACTTGAAGTTATCGGCAAAAGTACCGTAAACGTCATCTGTTAAAATAATCAGATCAGGACGTTTTTTTACAATATCGGCTAAAATCGCGAGCCCTTCATCGCTCATTTTTACAGAGGGTGGATTACTTGGGTTGACTAAAAAGAATGCTTTAATAGACGGATCTTCTAATTTTCTGAGTTCTGATTCTGAATATTGCCAACCGAGTTTAGGATCTGCCTCAATGAGCACTTCTTCAAGTTGGTAATCATTGAGTTTTGGAATCTCAAGGTAGGGCGTGAAAATTGGACTACCAATTGCAATACGGTCGCCATTTTTTATAATTTTATTTTCTTTTAATGAGTTAAAGATATAGGCCATTGCGGCTGTTCCGCCTTCAACCGCAAACAAATCTAAGTCTCTTTTCTGCATGCCTTGTACGCCCATTTCTCGTAAGACGTACTCTTTAATAATCGTTTCACTCACTCTGAGCATACGGTCTGGTACAGGATAGTTACACCCTAAAATACCTTCAACCATTTCAAGCAGAAAAAGATCTGGGTCTAAACCTAACTGATCTCGCACGTAAGACACGGCTTTGCCTAAAAAAACGACTCCGGGTTTATCACGGTTTTCCAAAATGAAATTATCAAAACGTGACTGGAGTCCAACGGGGCGAGGGAAGCCACCTAGACCTTCTGGCATATATGAAAACGAAAACTCAGATTCGGTCGCTGAAAAAAGACCCAATTGAAAGAATGCTCTACGAGGAACGGTTGCGAGAAAGATTGGATTACCTCGGCCGGCATTTAACATCATGCGGTCGGTTCTACTTTGAGCTAATTCTATTAAATTATCTTTTAGTTCAAATGGGCTGAGTTTTGCGTATTTAGAATAATCGACTTTCCCCATGGGACGTCTCCTTAATTATAGTGAGATGAATAAAATTTTTAATTCAATGTATAAAGTTAGGCCAAGCCTACGATCAGTGGTCCGAGTAACGTCAAGAACACATTTGCCAAGGCATAGGTGATTGCAAAAGGAACGGTCGGAATTGAATTTCCTGCTTTATCTAATATTGCCCCGAAAGCTGGATTTGCACTTCGTGAACCTGAGAGCGCACCTGCCATAATTGCAACGTTGTTATACCGTAGAACATAACGAGCAAAGAGCATAGAAAGAAGGAGAGGTACGAGTGTAACGACTACCCCAATCATAAAGAGTGAAAGGCCACTTTCTTTAATGGTTTGAATTGCCTGTAAACCCGATTGTAAGCCAACGGCGGCAACGAAACCTGCAAGACCTAAATCTTTAAGAAGCTGTGAAGCTGCTAAAGGCATATTGCCATGTACCTGATTTCTGCTACGTATCCAGCCAAATAGAAGACCGGATAGTAAAGCTCCGCCGCCTGCTCCTAAAGTGAGTGGAACATCGCCCAAACGAATAACAAATAAGCCAATCACTAAACCGACCACAAGGCCTGCACCATGAAAAATCCAGTCTGTTTTTAAGCTTTCAGGTAAGGCTTTACCAGCCTCTTTCACTAAACGGTCGAGATCGCTTTTTGTACCGTATACGGTGACCACATCACCTTGTTTTAAAATGGTGTCGTCACTTAAAGGTTGTGCTTCATCGTTACGCTTAATCGCAAGTACATAAATGCCGTGCTTCAAATAAGCAGGCGTATTTGCTTTAATATCTCCTAAGGTACGGTTAAGATATTTGGAATTTCTTAGGATGACATCACTTGTATCCATAATCAGTTCCATACCTTGCGATGACTGTAATTCACTCCCAATTTGCTCGGCAACTGAAACCACATTGGCACGGCGGCCAACGAGCAATACAATATCGTCAGTTTGTAAGCTTAGCTCGGGAGCTACATCAATTAACTGATCTTTACGTTTTAACCGTTCAATCGTAATACTTGGTTCTTTTGCTTCAATCTCCGCAATAGTGTGTCCATTAGCTTGATTGACTTTATAAATACGACCCACAATTTCCGGCATTGCAAGTTCTTGACCTGGGGCTAGTTCAAAAGCACCTTTAAGTCGTTCACTTTGAGCTTTTAATGCTTCATCATGAATTTCTTTGCCCATAAATTTAGGTAAGATATTCACACAGACAATAATCGCTCCTAATGAACCAAAAATATAAGTGACGGCATAGCCAATCGCGACATTGGCTTGAAGTCTTTGAATTTCTGCGAGTGGGAGATCGAGTCTAGAAATTGCATCTCCAGCTGTACCAATAATTGCAGATTGGGTCATACCGCCAGCAGCAAGACCCGCGGCCAAGCCTTTATCGAGATGAAAAATTTTAGCCATGACTAAAACAGTGACTAAACCACACACTGCCATAAATACCGCTAAAAGAATTTCTTTTATAGACTGTGGCCCAAGCGATTTAAAAAACTGTGGACCACTTTCAAAGCCGACTGCATAGATGAAAAGAGCAAACAAAATTGCTTTAACGCCGTTATCGACAGGTACGCCAATAAGACTTAAAACAACTGCGACAAGTAAGGAGCCTGCGACTCCGCCAAACTGAAATTTTCCAAATTGGAATTGTCCAATCCAGAAGCCTATTGCGAGTGATAAGAACAATAATATTTCGGGGCTGTGCTTTAAGACACTTTGTAACCATTCAATCATTTTGATCTCACTTTTATTATTAAATCTATCTTTAATATATGGATTTATTTATTTTCATTTTTTAAAATACTATATGAAAATTACTTAAGCAAACCTTTAGGTTGAGTGGTTTTCTTAAGTTTAATTATAAAAAATAATGCATTCAAAATGCTTGAGATGCTATGTGTGTCAGTAATTCTGAGTGATTAAATCAACTTTTATTTTTTAATATAAGGTAAAGATTGTTTACAATAATATAAAGAATATTTTGTAAATATAAATATTTAAATTTTGGTTAATTAATTGATATTAATTAAATTTTTATTTTATGAAATATATTATAGGGAATTAATTTAAAAAATGAATATTAATTTGCTTAAAATAATTTTTTTGTTAAATATGTCTCATAATTATTATACTAATTTAATTGTTAATTATTTCTATATAATAATCTTATATTTTAAACTAAATATAAATGAAGAGTTTTTTAATTTTTGTGTGTGTTTAAATAAATTAAAAAGTCTATTTATTTTTGAAGCCTTTAAATTTTTATATATAAGGTTACAACTCTAAAGAATAAATCGGTAGGGTTATTTGAAGTTACACTGTTAAAGCTATTGTTTTTACATATAGATCGGCATGTTGTGCATGACCAAAGCACCAATTTTTTGCACAATCACAAACATGACACCTTGTTCTGGTACATCAAAATTCTATGTAAGCTCTGCTCTAGCATCCAGCATTAAATCTGGTAATGTTATTCAGCAATTTCAAAAATATATTGAACAGCACCTTCAGTAATTTTTCTGTCTAAAAAGTTGAATTTAACTAGATAGTCTTTGGTTTAATTTATATTTTCATTTAACTTGGTAGCCAAAAGGTTCCCTATAAATTATTTTGGGAGCAGTAAAATAATCAAATTTTTCATTTTTCTCTTATATTTCTTAACTTGAAAATTGATATACCAATGATATAAGTTAAATTTTGGAATGATATTTGCGTGTAGTAAGTCATCGTTTTAGGTAAAACAAGCTCGTTGAAGAATGTAATACAAACTATAAATCTCAGAGTATAACTATGAAGCTTAAAGAATTAGCAGGTTGTGAGGAGTGCGATACTGTCTATCGTAGAACCCCGCTTGCTTATGGGAAACGAGCTTATTGCTTATGCTGCGGTGCTGAACTCTATCGGCACACCAAACCTTTTTCAACATTATTGGCTTTGATCTTAACGGCATTAATCGTATTTGTTATTGCCAATAGCTTCCCGATTGTAAAAATTGAACTGCAAGGAAATACATCTGAAACGACCTTACTTGGGGCAGTCTGGGTAATGTTTCACTATGACCGCGCTTTCGTAGGCATCCTTATTTTAATCACTACCTTTGTTGTGCCGCTTACCTATCTTTTACTACTTTCCTATGTGTTGGGTACGGTAAGTGTATTGAAGAAACGGCCAACGTTTTTGGTGATTGCCTTACGCACACTTTTCTTTATGAGAGTGTGGGGAATGGTTGAGGTGTTTTTAATCGGAATTTTGGTCACGCTTGTGAAGTTAATGGGAATGGTGTTAGTGATTCCCGAGATTGCTTTATGGGCGTTTGCGATCTTAAGTGTATTGTTGGTCTATATTACTTCCATAAAGGTGAGTGATATATGGAACGAAATTGATAGGTCACTGCCATGAAAACGATAAAAAATGTGACCCAAGCAAAAAGCTCGCAGCACAGGTTGGACCTTAAACCATATCCACGAGCCAAAGATCTTTCATTAATTGTGTGCCACTGCTGTGGCGTCGTAAATTCTTCTCAAAATGAGAAAAGACGACGAGATAAAAGCCAGCAAGTTTTACGCTGTACTCGATGTAATAGTGTGCTGCACCTACGCAAACCAGCAAGCTTAAATCGTACTTTTGCTTTGGTAGTGGCTGCGACAATTCTCTATATTCCGGCCAATGTCCTTCCAATGACGGTGACTGACTCACTTTTGGGTAGCCAGCAAGATACGATCATGAGTGGGGTAATTTATTTTTGGCAAAGTGGAGACTATCTGGTTTCAGTGGTCATTTTCATGGCCAGTATTTTTATTCCCATGTTGAAACTACTGATTTTGTATTTTTTATTATTTGCGGTATATCTACAGAAATCGGCAGGTTGGAAATTTTTACCCGAGCAATGCGTTAAATTATATCGAATTGTCGAGTTTATTGGACGGTGGTCGATGATTGATGTTTTTGTGGTAGCACTTTTAACAGCACTTATTCAGATTCAATCGCTTGCTACAATTTTAGCAGGACCAGGTTCGATTGCTTTTGGCGCGGTTGTGGTGTTAACCATGTTTGCATCGTTAAGTTTTGACCCACGTATTATTTGGGATAACTTCTACGCATCTCAAAATACAAATAAACCTTCTTCTTTTGCTTCAGAAAAAACCAAGATTATTCAGGCAGAACATCCGCCGTTGAATAATGATTCTATTAATCCCAGTCAATAAAAGAACAATGAGTATGTCTGAAAATGAAATAACCACTGGTAACTCAGATCATCGTGATCCAGATGTTGAACTGGATAGCATGAATGATTTACCAGAACCCCAAGAAAAGAAAAGTCGGTGGAAGCCTCTTTTAATTTGGCTTATTCCATTAATTGCTCTTTTAATCGCACTTTCGTTAGCTATAAAAGCGTTACTGTCTCACGGCCCTACCATTGATGTGTCTTTTCGGACAGCCGAGGGTCTGGTTGCTGGCAAAACAACAGTTCGTTATAAGCAGGTAGATATTGGTGTAGTACGGCAGATTGATCTTTCAGATGACCGTTCACACGTTATTGCCAGAATTGATTTGCGCAAAGGTGCGAGTAACTTTGCAGCAAAAGATTCGCGATTTTGGGTCGTGCGACCACGTATTGGGACGAGTGGGGTTTCAGGAATAGACACATTATTGTCAGGTTCATATATTGAAGTGGATGGGGGCAAATCAGAAGAGGATAAGTTTGAATTTACCGGACTAGAAGTGCCACCTGTGATTTCTTCTGATGTTCCCGGAAAAGTATTTTTCTTAAATGCAGATGATTTGGGATCTATAGATGTCGGTTCTCCAATTTATTATCGTCGAATTAATGTGGGGCAAATTACAGCCTATAAATTGTCTAATGATGGTAAAACTGTAGAGCTGCAAACTTTTATCCGTGCGCCGTATGACAAGTTTGTAACCACCGATGCGCGTTTTTGGCAGGCGAGCGGGATCGATGTGACATTAAACGCTTCAGGCTTTAATTTAGATACTCAATCTCTGGCAAGTATTGTCGCGGGCGGTATTGCTTTTGGAATCCCTGAAAGCTCGCATGCGACGATGGCAGCGAATCAAAGTCGCTTTAATCTTTGGGACTCAAAATCTGAGGCATTAAAAGAACCTGACGGGCAACCTCGTGGTGTGATTATGTACTTTGATCATTCATTACGTGGACTATCTGTTGGCGCACCAATTGATTTTATGGGCATTGAGGTTGGTAATGTTAAAGCGATTAATGCTGAGTTTACTAACAATTATAAGCAGATGCGTATGCGTGTAGATGCAGTCATTTATCCTTCACGTGTTGAAAATGGTCAGGCACTTAATCCAAACAGTGTAATTTTCAAAAACTTTATTGAACATGGATGGCGTGCTCAAATGAGAACGGGCAACCTTCTCACCGGTCAAAACTACATTGCCCTAGATAAGTTCCCTAAAGCCAAACCAGCCACGTTACAAATTTTGAGTGATGACCGTGTGGTGATTCCGACTACACCAACAGAACTAAGTGGTTTACAAGCTCAAGTTTCTCAGATTGCTGATAAATTAACGAAATTCCCGTTGGTTGAAATTGGGCAAGATGTACGTAAAACACTTAACAATATGAACACAGCCATTGAGTCTACCGACAAACTGGTTAAGCAGTTAGATGGTAAAGTTGCACCTGGTTTACAAGCAACTTTAGACGATGTTCGTAAAACCGTAAGGTCATCTGAGTCTATCTTGTCAAGCGATGCGCCGTTGCAGCAAGACGTACGTAAAGCATTGCAGCAAATGACACGTGCGGCAGCTTCTTTACAGTTAATGTCAGACTATATTGAACAACATCCTGAATCAATTATTCGTGGTAAGACACCAGAGGCCGATGATGAAAAATAAAAACACTCTATCTTTTCAACATCCTAAAGCAGCCAGTTGGCTGCTTGGGAGCGGCCTGTTTTTAACGGCAGTTGCTATGACAGCATGTTCGAGTTCACCAACGCCAAGCTATTATACGATGAGTCCTAAAGTTATAGGGGCTACAAAATCAACGGTGCAGGTGATTGAGGTGTTACCAGTCGGGCTTCCAGACCGATTAGATCGTGCGCCTTTGGTACTACAAGATAGTAGCGGTAAGTCTACGGTGTTAAACAACGAGCGTTGGACCTCGACCATGAGTACGCAATTACGCGATACCCTATCTGCCGGTTTACAGCAAAAATTAGGAGCAATTGACAGTTACAGCAGTGGACTAGCGGGCAACAATCAGCCTTTATACCGAGTGTCTACTGACTTTTCTCATTTTGATATTGTCGATAAAAGCTATATTAATATTGCGGTGTCTTGGGTGGTGAAGCGTCAAATACCTCCATCTCAATTAGAGTCAAATAATGCAAAAGTCATCACTAATGCAGGATCTCAGCTCAATTGTCGAATTGCGTTTAAGCAGCCGATTGATCAAAAAGCTAAGAAAATGGATGCGATTGTGAGTGCTTCAAGTGAGGCAATGACTCAAATTATTAATACGGTTTCTTCTTCAATTGTGACGTTAGATTCAAATAAAAAATCGGTTATTAGCAATGGTGTTTGTTCATAAAACCAATCGCTTTTAATCAACCCCTTTATTTGTGCACAACAGATAAAGGGGTTTTTATTTTAGTTGCCTCGATAGGTTGAATAACCGTAAGGGCTGAGTAATAACGGAATATGGTAGTGGTTTACGCTTCCATCCACTTTAAAAATTACAGGAACTTCGGCAAAAAAAGTTTGTTGTTTGTTCTTTTTAAACCAGTCTTCAGTTTTAAAGGTAACTTTATAAACACCTTGCTCTAGTTTTTTATTTTCTGGATAGAGTGCAGTAATACGCCCATTTGAATCGGTCACTTGCTGGTTGAGTTTAACCCACTGGTTATTGGTGTTTTTTTCTAAAACGACTTCAACCTGAGACGATGGCAAACCCGTTTCTAGATTTAATACGTGCACACTTAGCGGATTAGTTTGTGCAAATGTAGCCGAAGCAATAAATAACGAAGATAAAGCAATAAATGATTTAGTCATGGTGAAGCTCCTTATGAATTAAAAACGGTTTCAATGGCTTTGCTTGCACATTGATTGTCATTTTGTGCGCCGCCAGCACCTGCCACACCAATGGCTCCGATCACTTGGTTCTCAAAACGAACAGGTACGCCGCCTCCTAACAAAAGTAAATTTGCTACGGTGGTTAAATTTTTTGCATCGGGGTTTTGATTACTGTTTTGGCTTAAAACCAAGGTCGATGTTTTGGTAGATAGCGCCGTATAGGCTTTTTTCTCGGCAGCCATTAAGTTATGCGGACCCACCAGCTCATGCCGTTCGGCAGTTAAAGGGTTACCACCACGGTCAACAACAACGACCGCAATGTTTTGATTTAATTTTTTGCATGCCTCTTTAGCACTGTCGGCTAACAGGTGCGCAGTTTTTAGATCTAACGAATAAACTTGATTCAAAGCAGGGGGCTGTGCAAAAGTACTATGACCGCACAGCACGGCTGTTAACATCAGCCAGTTCAATTTTTTCATAATGATTGCCTCTATCTCGCTTTGAAAATCT
>Ga0163161_10001055_pt1 | contig 20897 bp, 17 predicted proteins | sample S45metaG_FD_129847 | JGI IMG/M metagenome (GOLD analysis project Ga0163161, IMG submission 129847) | Switchgrass rhizosphere microbial communities from Kellogg Biological Station, Michigan, USA - S4-5 metaG | ecosystem: Host-associated > Plants > Roots > Rhizosphere > Soil | place: USA... | reverse complement strand
AACCTTCCCCATCCTGATGCAGGTATTCTCCGACTTCAAAATGATGAACCTTTTTCTCCAAACTGATACTGATCTGATAATTTTCCATAATGCCTGTATCTGGAGTTAACAATAAAAAAAGAGGATGGTTTTAGTATTTGTTCTGCCCGTGAAAAACCGGTATTATAATGAATCTTAAAACTATTTAATAATGCCAATAGTTGGTTCATATAACCTTTTGAATTTGAACCTATGGAAGATAAAGATGATTATAAAGGTAGTTCAAGAGCTGCCGGGGATGAGGATCTGAAAAAATTTATTACAGCACAGGAACGAGACTATACAACTGCGCTCGATGAGATCAGCAGGGGCAGAAAACAGTCCCACTGGATGTGGTACATTTTCCCTCAGATCCGGGGCCTTGGGTTTTCCGAGACCGCAAAATATTATGCCATAAGTGACCTTGAGCAGGCTTCAGCATATCTCAAGCATCCTTTATTGGGCACCAGGCTGATCGAAATCAGTGAAAAAATACTCCTTCACAAAGACAGTAGTGCAAATGAAGTTTTTGGGAATCCGGATGATCTAAAACTTCGGTCAAGTATGAGCTTATTTGCTTCTGTTCCGAATGCTCCGGCAGTGTTCCAACAGGTACTGGATGCATTTTTTTCCGGAGAGAAAGATATCAAAACGATGTGCATACTTGCGCTATGACTTTAATGGTATCTGTTTAATATATACGTATATTGTGGATTATAACCTAGTCAAAAGTATCCCTTGCCATGGCAATTGCAGCACCCATATCAATACCCTCCGCCAGCACACCTGAAAACAGATCGCCGGTTTCCTTCAATCTATCAATGGCATTGAGGATGGTAAAATCACGCATTTTTAGTCCAGGTTTTACTTCATCCCATAACAGTGGCATTGATACCGTGGCGCCGGGTTTTGGTCTAAGTGAGTAAACACCTGCAATCGTGGCACCTGGCCTGTTCTGCAGAAAATCTAGGTACATTTTTCCACCACGTTTGGAAATGGTTCTTTCCAACGTAGTGAATTTTGGAAGTTCCCTGTTCACTTGCCTAACGATAATATTTGCAAATAATTGAGATTGTTCATAGGTATATTTGGCTTCGAGTGGAATATAGATATGCATGCCCGTTGAGCCTGAGGTTTTGGGAAAGCTCGGGACGCCAATGGCATCCAGTATCCCTTTGGTAACCTGAGCGGCCTGGATCACTTGTTCAAAAGTATTCTTGTCGGGATCCAGGTCTATCACGCAGTAGTCCGGATAATCAGGCGAGGCTGCCCTGCTGAACCACGGTTCATTTCAATACATCCAAGGCTTGCCATCCACAAAAGAGTAGCCCTGTCATTGCCCAATAGATAGCTTTTTTCTTCGCCTTTCTCATTGGTATCGGGCATTGTCCGTGCCCATGTTGGCGCAGTTTCCCGGACATTTTTTTGGTAAAAACTTTCTCCGTGGATGCCGCCTGGAAAACGGTTTAGCGACATTGGCCGGTCCAGTAGGTAAGGTAGCATAAGTGGAGCGACCTGATCGTAATAGTTGAACATGTCCCGTTTGGTCACTTTATCCTCCGGCCAATAGAGCTTGGAAAGGTTGGTAAATTTCAGCACGTGCCCATCTACTTTTTTCTCCTGCGTTTCTGATGGGCCTTCCAGAAGAAGCCTGCCAGTGGTTTTCAGCGCCTTTCCCTTTTTAGGTTTTGGTGCTGCCGCAGGTTTTTCCTGTTTAGGACTGTCCTTGAGATCATGTTCCAGTGCAACTTCATCTACAACGGATCCGGTATCTTTTTCCAGTTCAAGCACAACTTCTTTGGGGTTTTTATCTGCCCTTAATCCTTTGAAAGAGGCTTGCCTTACCTTGCCATCGGTAGTCAGTTCTGCAAATTCAATTTCGCACACCAGCGTAGGCTTGAGCCAGGTCGGTTTTGCGCCCAGGCGTTGCGGGCGAAACTGCGAAGGTTCGTCCACGTCGGGTTCCACGTCAAACGGGCATCTAGAGGTAGCGATCTTTTCAAATTCCGCCATAAGTTCTTTTTGAGAACTTTGGTTAAATCCTGTACCCACCTTCCCGATATAATGCAGTACCCCCCTTGCATCATAGACGCCGATAGCCAACGCACTAAAATATTTCTCGGTTCCTTCGTTCCGGGTATAGCCGCCAATCACCACTTCCTGTCTGCGCTTGGCCTTGATCTTCAGCCATTCCCTGGAGCGGCTGTCTGAGGAATAATAGCTGTCCGCACGTTTCGCGATGATGCCTTCCCGTTTCATTCTTCTTGCGGCCTCAAAAAAATCAATGCCACTGGTCTGATAGGCCTCGCTGAGCTTGATGTTGGGATGGTCTTTTGGAATCACCCTTCCCAGCAGCTTTCTCCTATCTGCCAGGGTCAGCGTTAATAGCGAATAACCCTCCAGCCACAAGATATCAAATACATAATAGATGAGTTTGGATCGCTGGGTATTCTTCCAGTTCTGGAGCGCACCAAAATCAGCAGTGCCATCATCTTTTAGTGCTACAATTTCCCCATCAATAATAGCATTTAGATTTAGATGTGTCAGTGTTTCTGAAACAGAAGTAAATTGTGTGAATTCTAAGTTGTTCCTGGAATAGATTGAAGTGCCGGAGCTACTTAAATAGGATAATGCCCGGTATCCGTCCCATTTGATTTCGTAGAGCCAGCCGGGTTCATCAAAGGGGGCATCCACCAAGGTGGCCTTCATGGGTTTTAAGCCTTTTGGCATATCGGTTTTTTCGGCCTCATCAAGTAGATGCCGAAGGTCTGCAGGAATTATTCCATCGATTTTTTCCGGTTTGCCTTTTTTGGATTTAGTTGTTTTTTTAGCGGATGGTTTATCAGAAAGCTGTATGCATACCGGAGCGTGATCACTGGTCCCCTGCCATCCCCTGACCTCTTTGTCCACTTCAGCTGAGCAAAGTTTCTCTGCAAGATCTTCGCTCAACAAAAAATGGTCAAGGCGAAGACCCGCGTCGCGTTCGTATGCTTTTCTCAGGTAGTCCCAAAAGGTGTAAATGGGCTTGTCAGGATAAAGCGTACGGATGGCATCTGTCCAGCCCTGGGCAACCAGATTTGCATAAGCCGTTTTGATCTCATCCTGGAAGAGTGCATTGTCTTTATATTTTTCAGGCTTATAGGTATCAAGGTTAGTAGGCATAACATTATAGTCGCCCACTAACATTACCGGTAATCCTGTTGCTAACAAGGTTGTGCCATGTGCCAATAATCTTGAAAACCATCTTTTTTTATATTCGAATTTCGGTCCCGGGTAGGGATTACCGTTGGGAAGGTAGAGGCAGCCGATGACTATCCCAAAGGTGAAAACCTCAAGGTAGCGGCTGTGGGCATACTCAGTATCCTCGCCCGGCAGGTCGCGCCTTAATTCCTTGATTTCGTTTTTGGAAAGCACAGCAACCCCGTTCCAGCTTTTTTCGCCTTGCCAGACGGCATGGTAGCCGGCATCTTTTAATTTTTGTTCAGGGAAATTCTTATTCTCGCATTTAAGCTCCTGAAGGCATACTATATCCGGACTGGCGGTTTTAAGCCAGCGCAGCAGATTGTCCAAACGGCCATTGATGCCGTTGATGTTGTAGGTTGCAATTTTCATAAGAGCTAAAAAAAGCCCCAATCGGGGCTCATCGTAATTACTTAACCTTTTTTTCTATCGCTTTTCGCTGGTTGCCGGCCGACTCCTTAGCATCTTTTATCTTGCCAGGTTTAACATCCAGTTTATTTGCCTCATAGTTGATTTCGTGGTCCTGGTTCGAAACCGAATTGCGTTCCACTTTTGTTCCTCTTGCCATAATGTTTTTCTTTTAGGGTGTAGGATAATAACATCTAATTTTCAAATTGGTTTTCAGAGCTCCCCTTCAATGAAATTCAACAATAACACTTACTCTTAGAATTAGTTATGGGTTTAACGTATCCATTTTCTTCCGCATCGTCCATATCCTAAACTCGATTGTTAAGATTTCCAGGCAATCAACATAATAGGTTAAGGTATTAATCCTCCTCAATTTCAACAACGCGAAAACCAAATGAATAAAAGCATGGTTGTGCTAATACCTAAAAAACCGGATTATGAAAAATGAGAACAACATCAGCAGGCGGAAAGCAGTGCAGGGGCTTGGTCTTGGAATCGCCACCTTATCTTTAGCACCGACATTCACTGCAACAGCGCTGCCATTTGATAGCACCTTCCCAATACCTCTGGAAGATCCAACCACGAAATATCCAAAACCACCCTTTATTCACCAGAACCAACCCTGGCCCGCCCTGGCAAGCAAAATGGATCCCCGACCGGACCATGGTGAAACCAGTTACAAAGGTTCAGGCCGGCTGGCAGGCAGAAAAGCATTGATAACAGGGGGTGATTCGGGCATGGGACGTGCTGCTGCGATTGCTTATGCACGCGAAGGCGCGGATGTAGCGATCAATTATCTTCCACAGGAAGAACCCGATGCAAAAGAGGTAGTCGATCTCATCAGAAAGGCGGGTAGAAAAGCCATCGCAATACCAGGCGATTTACGTGATGAAAACTTTTGCAAAAAACTGGTGGATACTGCAGCCAAAGAATTGGGTGGTCTTGATATCCTGATTAGTAATGCGGCACGTCAGCAAAGTAACCCCTCAATCACCGATATCACTACCGAACAATTTGACTGGACGATCAAAACCAACATATATGCGCCATTTTGGATCATAAAAGCTGCGTTGCCCTACTTAAAACCTGGCTCTGCGATAATCGGTACGACCTCGGTACAAGCTACAGATCCTTCCGCCGACCTTTACGATTATGCACAGACAAAAGCAGCAACAACAAATTTTATTAAATCATTGGCTAAGCAATTAGGTCCAAAAGGGATTAGGGTAAATGGCGTGGCACCGGGCCCGATCTGGACACCTCTACAGATGGGAGGAGGTTCCACTCCCGAAAAGTTAAAGGAATTTGGAAAAGAAACCCCACTAGGCAGGCCCGGGCAACCAGCGGAACTGGCTTCGATATATGTGCAACTTGCAGCTAACGATGCCAGTTATTCTACCGGTCAAATATATGGCGCAGCAGGAGGAAATGGACAACCTTAATGCAACAATAACATTCAGTAAAAATTTCCGCTTGACGGGACGGAGGGTTATTGCTCAAATCCCATATCAGACTTATCCCCTAAAAACTTGTGCGGGAATAGCCGACTGCTAATCTGTTTTTAGAAACTGGTGGATAGTGTGAAGTAGCGAGCCGTTATCATAAGGTTTTCCGATAATTGCGTCTGCCTGACAGTCAATCCGTGCAATTTCATCGTAGGCGAGACCTGTCAGCAAAATTACAGGAATGTGGGAAGTTCCTGAATTTGATTTAAGGCCATCACATATGATCCTTCCATCAGCAGTATCCAGATGGATATCCATCACAATCAGGTCAGGTTTAAAATCGGCAATCGCAAGTTCGACGCGCTCCGCTTTTGCCACAGTACGGATCTGAAAATGCTCCTGGATTAAAAAAAATTCCAGTGCCTCAAGCATTAATTCATCATCGTCAATCACCAAAATTTTTTCAGCCATAACCTAAAATCCCACCAACAGAAACGGGCAGGTATCAAAAATACGTGTTTTCCGAGAATAATAATACAACTACTGGCTATATTTTGTCCTGTCTCCCTTTTATTAGACTATTCAGGGCAACATTGTTCTTAAACTTAACAAACTCGTCATCCATCAGGATTCCATATATAAGTCAAAATACCTAAATTACCCTAACCGAAAAACACAGCCCATCTCTGCACAAAAACCAAATGTATTATAATATGAGCGAAGACGATTTCTATTATTCAAAACTACAGGAACTTGTACTTTCAGCCTCCGGGATAAAATCTATCTGTATGGGTGACTGCAGGGGAATATCCATAAAAATCTTTGAAAAGGATAAAAACTATCTCTCGGAAAAAACTATAATCTGCTTTTTCGGACTTAAGGACAATCAAAAAATGCCATCAGCCTTTGTCCTGGATAGTCTGTCCAGGTTTACCGGGCAAAGCGATTGGGAAGGATTCAAAAATGCAATTGCAAAAAAACACTTAAAGCAGCCCGATGAAACCTGATGGCCTGCAAAAAGTTTCTCCTCTCTCTGTATCCATAGCCCGCCATCATAAATCCCTTTAATGCACTTTCCCCTATCCCAATGGCCCCACGTTCTCTAGAAAACCTGTCCGCTGAAAACCTGGAAACTGCCCCAGATTCCGTTATTGGCCCGGAAAACAATTACCTCCCACTAACCGGGCAATATAAATCTGGAAATGAATCAGTTCCATATCTTTATACCCTTCCAGAAAAAAAAAGCATCTCAAACCGGAGCCGGAAAATATCAATTATAAAAAACCTGCCGGGGCGCTGTACAAATGAAATTTTACATGGCATCAGCGAAGGAGACTGCATTAATACCGCAGAGGGTATAAAGGGAACAGTGTCGGTAATCTACATTAAGCGGTATACAAATGAAACACACTACTATTTCACTTTAAAAAAAGGAAAAACACTACTCTACATCATCTAAACCTGCATGATACAGCACCGGCTACTTTAGCGACCGGCTTTCCTCGAAGTTATCGGTTAGCTTTGGAAGCATGGCCGCTGTCCAGGCCCTAAGCGAATCCTCTGCCACACCCTGCGGCGAGCTCGCCCTTACATGTAGACCGATAAGCTCCTGATCAGCTTCGCTAACCATGGCGATGAGCCTGACCCTCTACTGCTCCCCTTTCAATAATTTAAGACCTTCCATCCTTTTCGCGTCACAAGCGACAGCACACTGTCCGCAGGCTTACCGGTGATCAGCGCCAGCTCCCTGATATAGGGTAGCGACTCCCGGTCCCTCTTTTAATTTACCGTCCGCAAAGGCAGCTCAAACCCATCAGCTCAGCAGCAAGTGAACGCTGATAGTGCCGCAGATCATAGGCAGCATCAGAAAAACTTTCCGCACTGAGGCGGTAAGCGCCAACATTCCTACGGTGGCACGAAGAAAGTACAAGACACAAAAAAGGAAGATGGATATTCCTGAAATTGAAACAGAACGTCCAGATCGGTCACAAAAAACATTTCATAGTCTGATAAGGAATTAAACTGTTCGCCAAAAATATTGGTAAGCTTTAACCTTCTAAGGGAAATATAAATACCGCATCAAGATATGAATCGTTTAGCTAATCCCAGAAATCCTTCCTTGCAGCCAGCTACACTTTAGAGTATTCGATCGATTGCACATGATCTCCCTAAGGTATCATTTATCTGTTAACCTAAACAGGACGGCAATCATCACAGAATCAATTCATTATCATGCTACGCTCCGATCTCCGCTACATTTCAGCAAAATGGAAAGAAAAAGCTGAATCAAGGATATAACCAGGATAAAAAATCTCCTTCTGGAACATCCAACAGTAAGGAAGGGCAACTAGATAGATAAACCAGATTATAATGATTACCTTCACAGAAGATTTGCATGCAAGACCAGCTTTGCATTGCCAGTGGTATGGAAGATACGGTTGAACTTAAAGAAAAGCTATCACGTTACGAAAAGGAGAACGAAGAACTCAGGACCAGGGTTGAGGAACTGACGGACTTTTTCGAAAATGCCTCCATCCCCCTTCACTGGGTTGATGGCGGGGGCATCATCATATGGGCCAACCAGGCTGAACTCGATGCCTTGGGCTATGCAAAAGAAGAATATATTGGTTTTCCGATCAGTGATTTCCATGCCGATCCCGAAGTGATAAGCGACATCCTTGACCGGCTGGTCAACAACGAAACACTCCATGATTATTCCGCCAGGCTCAAATGCAGGGATGGTTCAATCAAACACGTACTGATCAATTCCAATGTACTGCGCAAAGATGGTAAATTCATCCATACCCGCTGCTTTACCCGTGATGTGACCGAAAAGAAATATGAAGAACAGCGAAGGAACGATTTTGTGGCCATGGTCAGCCATGAACTAAAATCCCCCTTGACAGCAATCACCTCTTACGTTCAGCTTTTGATGCGGAAGTGGAACAACGATACCGACGGCTTCAATATGCAGGTGCTTTCAAGGATAGAAATCCAGGCCAAAAAAATGGTTAACATGGCGCATGATTTTTTGAGCCTGGCGAAAATCGGGGACGGCAAGATCCAGCTGCGCAGGGAAAAATTTGATCTAAACATCCTTATATCAGAGATTGCGGAAGATGCCCGGTTACTTACCTCAAAACACGCCATCCAGACATTAAACCGTACCGAAACCGAAATTTATGCAGACCGCGATAAGATCGGCCAGGTGCTGATCAACCTGTTAAGCAACGCGGTCAAATACTCCCCACATGGCGGACAGATCATCATCGGCTGCGATAAGAAGCCAGGTGAGGTTACAATCTCTGTTACCGATCAGGGTATGGGTATCAACAGAACAGATCAAAAAAGATTGTTTGAGCGGTTCTACCGCGTAGACCAGAAATCCAAAGAGGTATCCGGTTTTGGTATAGGGCTGTATCTAGTATCTGAAATCCTCAAATACCACCAGAGCGAAATAAAGGTTGATAGTGAAGAAGGAAAAGGATCGACTTTCTATTTTGTTCTGCCAACAGCGCTTGAATAGGTGATTCATTTTATACTTATCTGTCCGGCCACGCCAAAATAAAAGAAGCTTTCACTGTAGCCATCCGAGGACAAAAGGGATGACCGGGGCGAAAACCGAGCGGACATGAATATTAAGAAATAAAACTATGGAAAAACATCCAGTCCACCTCAACAGCGAGGTAACCGAATTCCTGGATAAGCTAAGGCACCCGTTCAATAAAGAAATCGAACTGCTGAGAAGTTATATCCTGTCCACAGATAAGGACCTGCGGGAAAATATCAAATGGAACGCTCCCAACTATCACATTGATGGCGGGGACAGGATAACCATGAAGATACTGCCGCCTAAAGAGCAGGTCCAGCTCATTCTTCACCGTGGCGCCAAAAAACAGGCAGAGCCAGAACAAAAACTCATTGACGCTGACAGCAAAATGCTGACCTGGAAAGAAAATGACCGGGCGATCATCACCTTTAAAAGCCGGCAGGCCATCGAGGATGGAAAAGCTGAACTCATGGCGGTCATCAAAGACTGGATAAACGCGGCCGGAAAACCATAACCAGGAGTACCCGGCTGCATAAAACAATACTAAGATATCACAGCCCGGATGACGGTAACAGTATGTAAAGAAACTTCTGGCATAAATGGTCCATTATTTGAAAATGCAGGTAAATCCCTTTATTTTTACATCCTTAATTCCGCTCAAACCCTTCGATAAATGATCAGGTAACTGACTTTCAGCTTTGCTGTTTCCTTTCCAGGTGCTGATTTTATGCACAGAACATTTGATCCTTGCCAACATATCAATATAATGAAGATATTGACTTTTGCTTAAAGAACCATTACCAAAGCAATAAAAAGGATACTTTTAGACTTCCACCAAATATGTAGATCTTGTAACTCCAAAAAAGAACAAACAGTCTTTACCGAAAACAGACATGCAGGTAAGCAGATCTGCTTTTCTTTTTACCCCGGTTTGCATATCTTTGGCTTATTGATGAATCCCGAAGAAACCCAGCACGAGCGCGCCTTCAGCGAAAAACTGATCATCCACGCACTCCAGTCATCTCCAGAGCCTACCGCCATCTATAGCGGGGAAAATATGGTCATACGTTTTGCAAACAAAGGAATGCTGGCCCTATGGGGCAAAGAAATCAGCGTGATCGGAAAACCACTGATCGAGGCGGTACCCGAACTTGACGGACAGCCTTTTCTGCCCATCCTTGAGCAGGTCTGGCGTTCAGGGCTCACCTACTCGGTCAGCGATGCCCCTGCCAAGCTGAACAAAAACGGGATACTGACCACGGATTACTTTGATTATGAGTATAAACCCTTAATAAATGATGAGGGGAAAACCTGGTGCATCATCAATACCGCAAAAGAAGTTACCTCAAGACGGGCATACCTGGAGCGGATACAGCAAAAAGAAGAAAAAGAACAGGCCCTTGTGGAAGAAATGGCAACAACGATGGAAGAGCTGACCTCTACCAACGAGGACCTTCACAATTCCATGAAGCTACTTGAACACAGCCGGGAACACGTCAGGACCATTATCGAACAGGCACCCGTGGGCATTGCGGTGTTAAAGGGGCCGGACCACATCATAGAAATGGCCAATCCGGCCATCCTGAAAATCTGGGGACGCGAAGGCATAGAGGTCATCGGACAGCCCCATAAGACGGCCAGGCCAGAACTCAAAGGACAACCGGTCAATATCTGGCTGGACCATGTCTACTCATCAGGCCAGCCCAAAATCAACAAAGAATTCCAGGTAAACCTGCGCCACCAAAAAGGACTTAGGGAAGCGATCGTAAACTCGGTCTATCAGCCCATTATTTCCATGGGAGAGATTACCGGTGTACTGGTCATCCTCGAAGAGATCACCCAACAGGTGCTCGACAGGCGCAGAAACGATAAAGACCAGCAGATGCTTGCCATGGCCATCGATGCGGGAGAACTAGCAACATTTTATTATGAGCCCAAGACCAACCTCTTCTCAGGTAACACCCTGCTCAAATCCTGGTTCGGGCTTACCGAAGATGAACACCTGGACCTTTCACTCGCCCTCGCCTCCATCCATGATGAAGACAGGGAACGTGTCACGGCCGCCATCAGCGGATCACTCCGGGAAGGATCAGACGGCCATTACTTTATTGAATACCGCCTAAAAAAAACCGGGGAGGGAAACGGAAGAATGGTACAGGCAAGGGGAAGGGTATTTTACGGGCCCGACGGAAAGGCTGCGAGCCTGAACGGCACCTTAAGGGACATCACCGAGCAGAAAAAGGACGAGCAGCGCAAAGATGACTTCATGGGCATGGTGAGCCATGAACTTAAAACGCCACTTACTTCCTTAAATGCTTATCTACAGGTGCTCCAGCGCCAGGCAAACCTGGATGAAAATGCCTTCCAGCAGAGCGTTCTTGCCAAGTCAGTCCGACAGGTGCGCAACATGAATTCCATGATCAACGGCTTCCTGAACATTTCGCGGCTGGAATCGGGAAGAATGCAGATCGAAAAATCGGCAATCGATCTAAAAAAACTCTTCAGTGAGCTGGAAGAAGAAATGCTTTCCACCATCCATACCCACATTATCGAATTTGAACATACAGAGCAGCTGATGCTGACCGCCGACCGTGAAAAAATTACGCAGGTAATCCAGAACCTGGTAGGAAACGCTGTCAAATACTCACCCATGGGAACCAGGGTCACAGTTGGCTATAAGCACGTAGCGCCAGAAAAAGTCCAATTTTTAATAACCGATCGAGGCATAGAAATCTCGGACGAAGACCAGGAAAAGATTTTTGAACGTTACCACAGGGTCCAAAATCCTAAGATCGGATCGATAGCAGGCTTTGGGATCGGTCTTTACCTCTGCCGAGAAATCATTGAACTGCACCAGGGCCTGATCAGCGTGCAGAGCGGACAGGGAAAAGGAACAACATTCATCGTTGAACTGCCATTGGGGAATTAAACTGCGCTCAAAAATACAAGGTTTCCATATAACCCATAACCATAATCCCGTCACCAAACTCTATTAATAGAATCGTCTTCCAACCAGCTTGCTGAAATGCTTGGGTTAAATGTATACAGTTATGTTGGTGCGAGATGTTAAAACTTAAAATCCCCATTAGCTTACCAGCGCAAACACAAATCTGAAAACTAATCCATTTCGCAATGCTGCCTTAACTGCTTTGGGCCCTGTGGCCATATAAAAGCTGTTTTCTGTCTCTTCCAGCCCATGCTTTTATAGAATTTATCCGCTCCCGGAGCAGCGCTTAGGTTCACAAAGTGATAATCCGAAAGCCCGTTATTCAGGTAAGTGACTATATATTTCCCCAATCCATGGCCCTGGTAATCAGGATCCACGATAACATCGGCCAGCATGGCATAATACCTTCCATCACTGATCACCCTGCCAAACCCGATGATCCGGTCATCACGGTATATAAATAGTGTTGCAGAACTTTGCATGAATGCCTTTGCTATTTCTTCGGCGACCCTGTATTTCCAGTTTATTTTTTGGAACAGTCCAAGTACCTGCTGCCAGTCGATGGCGCTCAGGTCAGCATTTTCGATGTAATTAAATTCTGGTTTTTTTTCTGTATAGGTCATAATTTTTAGAATCAATAGAAATAACTGGTTAGCGCCCATCACCACAGCCGGGTAATCAACTGGGCTTAGCCTTTTTTCCGGCCGATCTTGCCCAAGCCATGTATACTCCTGTAATAGAACTTGTAAACAAAAGACAGACTAAAGGCCACTCAAATGAATCCATCTATCCGATATTCCTTAAACCGCATAAACTGTCCTATAGTTTTATGGACGGTATGTTTGTAACCGATTATTTCTTTTTATGCCCATTATTTCTTGTCAATCGCCGATAGCAGAGGTAAAAGAGGACTATTTCAAAAATTGACTTAAAAGCCGGGGAAACTGTTTTGCTTGGCCACGGCAGCCACAGAATGAACACGCCCTATTCCATAAAGTTTGAGATCGATTTGTGCAGTGTCGGAATAACAGAGTCCATCGAAAAAAAAATCAATTGATTATTTTCTTAACAGGTAGTATTCCCAAAATAGGCATCCAGCCACGCCAACAACCTGTTTTTCGCATCTTCCCCAGCTCTCATGCCGATGCGCAAAACAATGCAACCGGAAAACAGGTTGTCTAATTCAAACAAAACTTCAGGCGATGAAAGGATTATCACCATGGGCACTCTCTGCGATGGCACAGTTTAAAAATGCCACGCAGCTACATCAAATGATTACCGGCAAAATAAACGTCCAGGTACTGCAGACCCAGGATGCGGTATGGATTTCTGTAATCCGGGGATCTGGCGATCCAATATATTTCAGTCCCTGCACGCTTGAAACCGGCGGGGTCCTTACCCTGAAAACCCAAGTGAAGGAAAGCACAATCCATATCCATATAAAAGCCATTATCGGCGACATTGACACGGATATAACAGTTGGCGAGGATGACCTTCCATACCTAACGTATGAAACTGTATTGACCCCCAGAACAGATCTATTCCTACCTTTCTGCCCAAGGGATATCCTGGTTGCCGGGTCTGCATCAGACACTGCAGTTTCATGGGGAGAGCTACACCTTAGCCAGGTCGGTACCCGTTCAGGCCTGGCTTATTTCAGCAGGGAAAAAAGTGGGCTGCGAGTGCTTTACCTTCAGAACCTGACCGCCCTCTCAGCCTACGCGCAGCAGACCGGGGCCACATTGGCCGGAGTAGTTTCCGGAGATTTACCTGAAATTGGGCTTTCGCTTCCCGCAGCGATTGAAAAACCTTTAAAAAAAGGTAAAAAGGTGGTCGTTTCCCATGCTTTTATTTGCCTGAAAGGGATTGAAGCCGGGGACGGTGATATCAGTCTTGATTATTTACATCTATTGGCCTCTGCTTACCTGTTGATGCCCCGACCGGAGACCCATTATCAGGAATGGCCGGAAATCCTGAAAAAAGGGCTTACAGACCTCCTAGAAAATCCCGGTTGCTGGTCGATGGTAGCGGGGAATAGTTACCTGAATGCTTATGTGAGTGATTATGAAACCCCGCCGGAAATCATGGTACAGCTCGCTGTCCTGTTACCGCTTATCGATTATAGTGAATGGAGTGGTGAACATCTGAGGATCATTAAAACGATCAAAGATGGCCTGCCTGCTTTCTACAGCGATAAACTTAAGACCATTTTGCGCTGGCACCCTGCAGCAGAGGATCAGTTAAAGGGCGATGAGGAACAGAAAACACCCATGGTCATGGATTCCTGGTATCTGCACCATCCCCTGCTGAACCTCTCCAGATTGGCACTTAAAGGTGACAAGGGTGCAGAAAAGCTTTTCGTGGATTCCATTGGCTTTGCGGTCAGGGTGGCCCACGCATTTCAATACGAATGGCCTGTATTCTACAAAATGGATACGCTGGAGATAATCAAAGCGGAAACGGCCGATGGTGAAGGCGGTGAACAAGATGTGCCTGGACTTTATGCCCATGTGATGCTACAGGCTTATGAACTCACTGGTGAGAAGAAATACCTGACGGAGGCGGAAAAAGCTGCAAAAAAACTTGAAGCCGTCGGTATGAAGATCATGTACCAGGCCAATAACACCGCATTTGCAGCTGGTGCACTCTTAAGGTTATTTAAGATTACCGGTGATGAACTTTATTTGATTTTGAGCTACCGCTGTCTGGCTTCCATCTTTCAAAATGTGCAGCTTTGGGACTGCGGCTATGGTTTCGGGAAACATGTGCCTACTTTTTTTGCGCTATTTCCGTTGGCAGATGCACCTTATACAGCGGCATACGAAGAACAGGAAGTTTTCTGCGCGATGCATGATTACCTGAAACATGCAGAAGGAGTTGACATTATGCCGGGCGTAAGGATCCTTTGCACTGAATTTATCCGATATCTGGTAGAGCGTGCGCCTTATTATTATCCCGCTATGCTACCAAAAGAAATGATATCACAGGAAGCCAAAACCGGAGAGATTGATCCTAAACTATGGATTGCGCTGGAAGATATACAGGACGGAAATATGCAAAGCGGCAGCGTCGGTCAGGAAGTCTATGGAGCAGGAAATGCGTTTGGTGTTTTGCCACGCCACTTTATCCAGCTGGAAGGAGAGGATTTTTTCATTTTTACCGATTACCCCTTTACTGACCTGCGAAAAGGCAAACAAACCGTTAATTTCCGTTTGCAGGGAGATCAGCGCATCAGTTGCCGGATGAAAATTGTTCCTGCGGTGACGACAAATATTTTAAACAAGCTGGATTTCACCCTTAAAGCAATGAATGTGGAACTTAGAACGGTCAGGGGCAAAAAGGGCGAACTGGAATGCCTTTTACCGGGAAATGCCAGCGTGACTGTTTCCTGGAAAAGATGAAACATACAGGACAATGATTTATTTTGGTTTGATATAGCTGCCATTAACGTAATCACCAGCTAAAACTTAGACAGCAGCAATTGCGTTGCCGTTTTCCTTGTAATGCCGAAGTAGACTTTTTGGGCAGGGCGATATCTCTCCCTTAGCTCAAAATTTTCAAATGACGGTCCACCGGGTATATCGATATAATCTTGCTTATTGCGGCTTCCCCCGCTCCAGTATTTTGCCCTCCCGTTTACCCGCAACATCAGCGAGAAATCATACTCCGATGCTTCCTTACGCCAATATTGGCTTAGTTTAAGATTTGGGCGGTAACGCCAACCGATCCTGTCGAGATAGTTCTTTTCCTGTGGCCAAGAGTTAAGGCTGTTAAAATCTTCATCAGATTCAGCAACCGCCAGAATATCGCCATTGCTAGCCTTCCATAACTGCGAAACTGTATAGCTTTCCCTTTCTGTGAAACCAAGCTCATCATACCCCTTGTAAAGCTCTTTTGAATTTATCACCTTATCTTTTAGATGCAATTTACGCAGCCGCGAATAATTACCCATGGTAGCGGTCACGGCGCACCGCTGCATTGGCGCACTTCCTTTGCGATTAAAAACCTCTATACCAAGCTCTTCAGGATTATCGCTACGGATAAATAGCCGTAAATACGGATGCGCACCATTTTTAAACTGTTCCATAAATATATATACTGACAGTTCTTCAACCTCAGGATACCGGCTATCAGGGTGCAGGATAGCACCGCGTGTTTTTGCTCCCTCGAAATAACCAGTGTCAGTTTCGCTTTCACCGGACCACATTAACTTGCCCCATTGATTATCGATCAGTGAGGGGGATATTTCACTGTATTCAATTTTACCGCTCACTACCGGCTCTATGGCCAAAAAGTTGATCAGATAGACTGTACCTTTATTTTCATAGCCAACCCTGATCAACCCCCGTGGCCCACCGGTATTTTCCCGGTCGCCTTCTACGCCCGTAGGCCATATACTAAATACAATACCATTGCGGATGCCCCACATGGCTTCACTTTTTGCATGTACCGGCATTATCCAGTTTTTATTCGGGATCTGTGCGTTCAAATCCTGATAAAACAACATCATTAAAAAAACAAAAATGCAATTGTCGGTTTTCATAGGTAATATGCTATATGTGGTCAAAGCTATTTTCACTTCTTTTTCAGCCGGGATACAACCTCTTTTACTCGCGTACGCTAAGTGATATGGGTACCATTCGATTGTGTCTATTATTATAAATCCGGTTTAATGAAGTATTTTAATTAGCTGTCCTGATTGCAACAAAAACAAATGAACATCTGCTTCGCCGGCCTTATCAAAGTGAACTTTCCGGTCCCCAGCGTGGTAAGTAACAAGAAACCGGCCACCTTTGCAAGCACTCGGTGGAGGCCATCAGGATAGGTGTCAACAATACCAATGCAGAGCAGATACCCCCTTAAGAAGCCAGATGACTGCATTTCGAACTGCTGAGGGTTGTTTTTTTCCAAGCTTCGTTTCGCTTTGGATAACTTTTATAATTATGCTCAATAATTTTCCACGCTTTCATTACATATCTCCATCGCATAGGGTTTAAATCTATAACTTAAATTTAATCAAATCCAACAAACTCAAACAAAAATCAAAATGCAAAACCAAAGGTCTAATCAAAAAGGGTAAGGTCAGGTCCGGATGGCCTGTTGTTATTCTCATCCTTATTGCGCGCATTATTGATTTTCGGATCTACCTGCCAGCCTTTAAGCAAGCTGTCATCCACCGGACGGAGCACTTTTAGCCGTTCTGAAACGGGCAGTTCACGGTCAAGCCAAACCGCACTCTCAGCCTGCGAAAATATGCAGGGCATCCGGTCATGTATCTTACCGACATATTTATTGGCCGGTTGCATAATCATTGTGCAGGATGGGATTACAATACCCGTTTTAGGCTCCTTCCAGCTGTCCCAGAAACCCGCCAGCAGCAATACGCCCCCATCAGTCCTTTCAAAATAATAAGGCTGTCTGCTGTTTCTACTGCGGTCCCACTCATAGAACCCTTCCACCACGAATACGCAATGTCTCCTGCCAATCAGGTTTTTATAACTAGGCAGGGAAAACATGGTTTCTACCCTGCAATAAGTTGTTGAAAATTTGGGCAACTCAGCGGAGCCGGCAGGGATTAGCCCCCATTTCACATAATGCAGCCTGCCGGGCCTTGCATCCAGTATAACCGGCATATCCGTTCCCGGCGGACGGTTGGTATCTTTTTCCCTTGAATCCGATCCAAGCAACAGGCCGGCCTTTGCCGCCATTGCCAGGCTTTCGCCAATCAGTGTTCTTCCGCACATATCTTTTTCCTTTATCTTTTTATTTAACCTTTATGATATCGCACCACCTGGTGGTATAACCCTTTGAGAGGTACTCATGCTTCAGGCGCCATTTTTTCTCATATCCTTCTGTTGCTATCCTCAGTGTCCCCCTGCCATAGGCAAGGTTAAGCTTATCAAGCACGGCGGATACCACATCCTTTTTACCATTGTCATGGTCAAAAAAAGCATTAAGCTGCAGTTCGCTTTCCGGCACAAGGCCGGTGGCAATCACGCCAGCCTTCCTGTACTTTATCCCGGCCCTGAAAAGTTTCTGCGCTACCCGTACCGCTATGCTCACCAGGTCGGTAGTATTATTGCTTGCTATAAGCAATTTATGGTTATGGCTTGGGAAATGCTGGGGATGGTCTTCCCTGTTCTTATTGGTATACAGGAAAACCTGAAGGTAAAGACAGCGCAGTTTTTCATTCCGCAATTTCTCGGCCAGCCGGCTGGCATAGAGCGTAAGCGCTTCGGCAAGCATTTCGGGCTGCTCGATGTAATTCCTGAACGAGCGGCTGACGGTAATCCCTTTTTTCACCTCCCGCACCGCATCCAGCGGTATGGCAGGCCTTCCCCAAAGCTCATTCCACATACGCTGGCCTAAAATGGTCATGTGCTGCTTAAACCACATTTCAGGCATATCCCTCAACTCCCCCGCAGTGCGTATGCCCATCTGCTGGATCCTTTTATAATGCTGCCTTCCCACGCCCCAAAGTTCATGCACGGGAAAATCGCCCACAGCCGCTGCAATTTTTTCATCAGTATCCAGCACCAATACCCCTCCAGTTTTTTTTGACATTTTATTGGCCAGTTTGGCCAATGTCTTGGTTGGGGCGACACCGATTGAAACCGGGATACCAGTATTGCGCACGACTGATTCCCTGATTTTGGGAACATAATTTTCCAGGTCCTGCACCCCGCCCAGCCATCCGAAAGCCTCATCTATACTATATACGTCGAGTTTTGGGAACCAGCGGCCCAGGTTGTGCATAACGCGCTCACTCATATCCCCATAAAGTACATAGTTGCTGGAAAAAACCTGGATACCGAACTTTTTGATCAGGTCCCTTACCAAAAATTCCGGATCTCCCATCCTGATCCCACAAGCCTTGGCTTCTTCACTCCTGGCGATCACGCAACCATCGTTGTTACTCAGCACCACAATAGGCTGGCCATTGAGCTCCGGACGGAACAGTCTTTCGGCCGAGGCATAAAAGTTATTACAATCACAAAGTGCAAACATGGCCGTATCTCCCTTTCCTTAACGTTTGCGGCAGCATGTTCCTGCATACAGCGGTGACCACACCCCATACCTCAAGTCTTCCCATTTCGGTCTCTGCGAGAATTTCATTATCGCCTTTAAGCAAAAGTTCTCCTTTTTCAGAAAGGAACAGCCTGCAGATAAATGATCCTGCAGAAAAGGCCACAACGATCGCACCATGCCGGGCTTTGAGCGAACGGTCAATGATGAGAATGTCACCATCCAGGATCCCGCTGGATTCCATCTCTCCCCCCTGCATTTGAAAATAAAAGGTGGAATGCGGATCGATCACAAGCCGGTCTGAAATGTCAAGCCTTCCCTCTAAATAATCTGCCGCCGGGGACTGGAAACCCGAAATCTTCTGCTCTGCCCTTTTTTCAAACGATCTGATCATAACCACTTTGCTTTTAACAACACAAAATTATACTAAAATTTTTAGCAAATAAAACCCTGTTGTGAGATAAAACACAACCCAAGGGAATAATCAATTTTACGCCCCTCAAAATCAATAGGTATAAATCAAGCCTGCTCACAATATTAACTCATTACAGCACGCCCGCTATGTCCTCGCCTTGTTTATCCTAAAAGTCAACATAAACGGGGGAACCGGACCTAGGGGGCATTTACCACTTTTTTCACTATGAGGCGCCAGATAGACAATTTTACTTCTGGAACTCTGTGTTGATGCCAGGTAATTGCTCAGCACCACCGGGAGGATCAGATACCACTAGTTATTTACCTAAAAAACTCACCAGGTATCTATACAAACCCGAGATAGTGTTCCGCTTCGGTTTTTCATCTGCCATTCGCAATACAGGGAACAATATTTCATTGCCCCCCTCACATGGAAACGCTTTGGGATGTCCGTCATTTTTTCGATATCATAATTTTCCGAAGTCCGACCTTTGCATTATTGATGGCTTCACGGATCGCGCCATCGTCTTTAAAAATGAGCTCCTCCAGGATGAACCGCTCGTAGCTTACCTCAAAGCTATCTGTTTCAAAAGGCCAGGGTGAGACGATGAGTCGTTCTTCTATCTGAAAAAACTGAAATGATGTACCACTTGGACCGCGGCTGATTTCTGTCCTGCGCTCTTCGGGTGGAACCTGGTCCTGACAGATCAGTAATGAAAAAGCATCGCAGAATTCAAGAAGTTCGTAGGCACGGTCAACTTCCTCTTTGCTGCTCTGTGCATCTTTGATCCACCCCGCTTCACACTTTTTAAGCTGCGAAAGATATGGTTTGGCCAAAGGCTCCCCTCCATGGGTAAATATGATATGTTTTAAAAACAGCAGGGCAATAAAACGGCTTTTGCTCAAGGCCATTTCCATCATCTGATCACAGGCAATCCCGTCAAAACCGGTCATCTTAAAATCAAAAGGCCCACCGCTTTCACTGAGCAATGGACCACGCCTGAACTCATTAAACACATCATCATGTTCGGTTGTGGCAATCAGGGTTTCTACCCACCTGGAAGGCTGGTCGGAAATTTTCCAACGCGCACAGATCTGCCCGGCAAGAAGTCCATGTGCCCTTTGTGTAATAATCTCCCAGCCTTTATCGGTATAATTTACAATCATGTGCTTTGCTATTTACTGTCTTTCTAAGCATTTATACTGCTGTAAGCATCATTGCACGCCTCGACATGATTTTTTCGATCAGTACTTTGAGGCGGTTTCTATAATCCTCACCCAGCCATTTGACATAATTTTTTGTTACCCTACCCAGGCATTTGCTGTATTGTTTTATCCTCCAGTTAATCTCTTTATCCAGCTCCAAGGATAGTCCGAGTGCCTGGCTCACCGTATCTGAATTATCGGCACACATCACCGCATGTTGGCGTATCGAATCCCGAAGAACCGTTTTTGCTTTTTCACCCTTTTCCATGGCTGCCTGATAGGCCGAGAGTATATCAAAAGATATGCCCTGACTATTGGGAAACATACTTCTCATTTCAGCGGGCATCTGATGGATATCTTCTGCCGCTCGGCTCAAAACCTGGTGATAAATCTCTGGGTTTTCAAAGATATGTTTCCAGTCCAATGGTGCGTCCCAATCTCCAAACCGCTCGGTATTGTTGCCCAGATCGATAATATTAAATGTTTTTTTGCCCTGTAAGCGCCTAGCGCCCCTGCCTATCATCTGGTGGTAAAGCGTGATTGAAGTTGTAGCCCGGTTCAGAATCACCGATCGGACCGTTGGCTCATCAAAGCCTGTTGTCAAAATCGATACAGAAGTTAAGACGGCTCCTTTTGTTTTTTT
>Ga0163161_10001053_pt1 | contig 20949 bp, 20 predicted proteins | sample S45metaG_FD_129847 | JGI IMG/M metagenome (GOLD analysis project Ga0163161, IMG submission 129847) | Switchgrass rhizosphere microbial communities from Kellogg Biological Station, Michigan, USA - S4-5 metaG | ecosystem: Host-associated > Plants > Roots > Rhizosphere > Soil | place: USA... | reverse complement strand
GCCTCCCTTGGGGCGGCCCGGCGGAAGGCCTGAAACATGAGCCCCCACGCTCATCACTTCGTGTATCCGCTGCCCCCCGAGGGGGCGCAGGCCTCCCTTGGGGCGGCCCGGCGGAAGGCCTGAGATGAGCTGGCACGACGAGGTGCTCGCCACCATCGCATCCGAGTTCTCGGACGTGACGGACGTCGCGCAGCTCACGCGCATCGTCGTGCGCCTCATGCTCGCCGCCATCCTGGGTTTCGTGCTGGGCTTCGAGCGCGAGCAGCAGGGCAAGGCGGCCGGCGTGCGCACGCACATGCTGGTGGCCATCGGCTCGGCGATGTTCGTGCTGATTCCACAGCAGACGGGCATCGTGCCGGCCGACATGAGCCGCGTGATCCAGGGGCTGGTGGCGGGCGTGGGCTTTCTTTGTGCCGGCACCATCCTCAAGCAGGGCAAGGACGAATCGCACGTGCAGGGCCTCACCACCGCCGCCGGGTTGTGGATGACGGCGGCCATCGGCATGGCCTGCGGGCTCGGCCGCGAGGCCACCGCCGTGCTGAGCGCGCTGCTGGCGCTGGCGGTGCTGTCGCTGGTGCCGCGGCTGGTGAGCCTGCTGGAGCGCACCGTCGCGAAAGACGATGCGCAGCGCGTGATCGCCTCGCCGGACGACAAGCCCCGCGACCGCTGACAGGCATCAATTCGCGCCGCGTTCGGCATCAATGGCGGCGCGCCGCGCGGCTAGCATCGAAGGCTTTGCACCGAATCGAACCGAAGGAACCCTCATGCGCAAGCTCTACATCGGCAACAAGAACTACTCGTCGTGGTCCATGCGCCCCTGGGTGCTCATGAAGCAGGCCGGCATCGCTTTCGACGAGGTGATGGTGCGCTTCGATTCGTTCGAGGCGGAATCGCAGTTCAAGCACACCATCGCCGCGCTGAACCCGGTGGCCAAGGTGCCGGTGCTGGTCGATGGCGACCTCGTGGTGTGGGACACGCTGGCCATCGCCGAATACCTGGCCGAGACTTTTCCCGAAAAGCAGTTGTGGCCCAAGGCCGTGGCCGACCGGGCACGCGCGCGCAGCATCTGCGCCGAGATGCACGCCGGCTTCGGCGGCCTGCGCGGACATTGCGGCATGAACATCGAGGCGTCGCTGCCCGAGGTCGGCGCGAAGCTGCTCGAGGAACAGCCCGAGGTGTGCAGCGACCTCGATCGCATCGTGCAGATGTGGAGCGACCTGCTCGGCACCCATGGCGGCCCGCTGCTGTTCGGCGACTTCACCATCGCCGACGCGTACTTCGCGCCCATCGGCACGCGCATCAAGACCTACGGCCTGCCGGTGCCGCCGGCCATCTCGGCTTACATCGAACGCGTGCAGGCGCTGCCGGGCATCAAGGCCTGGATCGACGAAGCGCTGGAGGAAAAAGACTTCCTGCAGTTCGAAGAGCCCTACCGCACGGGGCGGTAAGGCTTTCGGAGCAGGTGCCGGGACCGGTCAGAACCGGTAGGTTGCCGACAGGAGGGTGACGATCGGGTTCAGCTTCAGACTCGCTTCGCTGCGGGCGACCGGCAGGCCGGTGATCGACGTCGTCGTCAGTTTGGCCTTGGTCTTCAGCGGGATGTACGACACCGAGAACGAGATGCCCCAGTGCTTGTCGAGCTGGTAGGAGATACCGGCGTTGAGCACGGGCGCGAACGAGCTGTCGAGCTTGGCGGTGGTGTTCACCGAGTATGGCGACTGGCGGAACTGGCTGGCCAGCGCGCCCTGCAGGTTCGAGGTGAGCTTCACGTCGCTGTACCAGACGTAGGTGGCGCCCAGGCCGACGAACGGACGGAAGGCGGAATTGCCTTCGTTGAAGTTGTACTTCACCAGAACCGTGGGGCTCCACTGGCGGGCTTCGCCCAGTTCGCCCACGCGGGCCAGCGTGCCCTGGCCCTCGAGCTTGAACTTCGGCGGAATGCCCAGTACGCCTTCCACAGCCCAGTGGCTGTCGAGGAAGTAGGCCAGGCTCAGGCCCAGCGTGTCCGAATCCTTGACGCTGGCGCCCGAACCCGGCAGCACGCTCTGCACCGGCGCCGTCACCTGGAGCGGCTTGCTCGAGTCCTGAGGCGCGAGGTGGAACCAGCCTGCCCCCGCAACCCAATCGCCGGCGTTTTGCGCAAACGCGCTGCCGGACGCCAAGGCGCCCAGAGCCGCCAGCGCAAACATTGTTTTCTTCATGATGTGAATGCTCCTTTGGTTGAAATATCCCGGTGAACGCGATGCCGGCCCCTGGTCGGCGCTGCGTTCCAGCAAATAAACGAACGTTCGTTCTGTTTGCAATTCGAAATTATCGAACGCTCGTTCTATTTAGTGGGTTCGGGGTATCCCTATCCCTAACTCCCACCTCATTCCCCGCCCCAATTCGTCGTCTCCCACATTCCTCGTCCCTACACTGCGGCAATGAAAATCTTTCTCGTCGGCGGCGCCGTCCGCGACCGGCTGCTCGGGCGGCCGGTGTCCGACCACGACTGGCTGGTCGTCGGTGCCACGCCCGAAGACATGACCCGGCGCGGCTACCTGCCAGTGGGGCGCGACTTCCCGGTGTTCCTGCATCCGCAGACGCGCGAGGAGTACGCCCTCGCCCGCACCGAGCGCAAGAGCGCGCCCGGCTACCGCGGCTTCACCATCCACACAGCGCCCGACGTGACGCTGGACGAGGACCTCGCCCGCCGCGACCTGACCATCAACGCCATCGCGCTGCCGGCCGAGCTGGTGGGCGCCGATGGCCAATTCGAACCTGACCCCGAAAAACTGGCCGACCCCTTCCACGGCCAACGCGACCTGCAAGACAAGGTGCTGCGCCACGTGACCGACGCCTTCCGCGAAGACCCGGTGCGCATCCTGCGGCTGGCGCGCTTTGCCGCGCGCTTCGACGATTTCTCGGTCGCGCCCGAAACCATGGTGCTGATGCGCGAGATGGTCCGGGCCGGCGAGGCCGATGCGCTGGTGCCCGAGCGCGTCTGGCTGGAGCTCGCGCGCGGCCTCATGGAAGCGCGGCCCTCGCGCATGTTCGAGGTGCTGCGCGAATGCGGTGCGCTCGCCGTGCTGCTGCCCGAAGTCGACCGCCTCTGGGGCGTGCCGCAGCCCGAGGCGCACCACCCCGAGATCGACACCGGCGTGCACCTGATGATGGTGCTGGACACCAGCGCGCGGCTGTCGGCCAGCCTGCCGGTGCGCTTCGCCTGCCTCATGCACGACCTGGGCAAGGGCACCACGCCCGCCGACGTGCTGCCGCGCCACATCGGCCACGAGAAGCGCAGCGTCGACCTCCTGCATGCGGTGTGCGACCGCTGGCGCGTGCCGGTCGATATCCGCGAGCTGGCCGAAGTGGTCGCGCGCGAGCACGGCAACGTGCACCGCAGCGGCGAGCTCGATGCGGCGCCGCTGGTACGCCTGCTGGAACGCTGCGATGCCTTCCGCAAGCCCGCGCGCTTTGCCGAGGTGCTGCTGGCCTGCGAATGCGACGCGCGCGGCCGGCTCGGTTTCGAGGACAGGCCCTATCCGCAACGCGAGCGCCTGCTCGCCGTGCTGGCCACCGCCGCGGCCGTGCCCACCGACGTGGTCGCGCGCAAGGCGCAGCAGTCGGGCGCGACCGGGCCGCAGATCGGCGATGCCATCCACCGCGCGCGCATCGAGGCCGTGGCGGCATCGCTGCAAGAAACCTGAAGAAAAGTCACGGCCCGTCTTCCGTGGGCATGACTTCTGGCACTTCTCCCTGCGAATCGGCCCGATAGCATCGATCGGGTGAATGCCACCGAGCCGACGCTGTCACACCCACCCCCGCCGCCCCGCCCGGGGTTGCCGAGCGATCTCGGGTTGCGCGTGCTGCGGGAGCATGTGGCCTCGGTGTACGCGGCCTACAACGCGTCGATCCTGGTTCACTTCGGTCTTGGTGCGGCGCTGGGCATCGTCATGTACGTGCACCGCCCGCGATGGTGGATCCTGGCCTGGATGGCCGCCCACCTGAGCTTCGGCCTCGCTCTCTTCCTCATGCCGCGCTGGCATGCCGATGTGCCGCTGCAGGACACCACCCGCTGGGCGCGCCGGCATTCGCGCACCGTCACGCTGGTCAGCATGGCGACGGCAACCGCGCCGTGGCTCTTCATCTCGGCCGACGACCTGCCCACCACCTCGGTGCTGACCGTCGTCATCATCGGCAGTTGCGCCCGCGCCATGCAGTTGCTTTGGCCGCTCAAGCCCGCGCTCTACGGCTACACCCTGCCGATGATGCTGAGCCTGATCGCCGCGCTGGCCTGGCAGGGCGATGCGATGCACCTGTTCCTTGCGGTCTTCAGCCTGGGTTACCTGCTGTTCACGCTGCGCGTGGGCGGGCAGCAGCACAAGCTCCTGACCGATTCGTTGGTGCTGCGCTTCGAGAACGAGGCGCTGGCCGCGCAGCTGGGCGTGCAGATCGCCGCCGCCGAGCGCGCGAGCGCCGAGAAGACGCGCTTTCTCGCCACCGCCAGCCACGACCTGCGCCAGCCGCTGCATGCCATCGCCCTCTTCGGCGCCGCGCTGGAAAACGAACTGCGCGAGCACCACGGCAGCCGCAACGCGCAGCGGCTGATGCGCGCGGTGAACGCGCTGGGCAATTCGCTCGACACCATGCTGGACGTCTCGCGCCTGGACGCGGGCGTGATCACGCCGGACATCGCACCGGTGTCGCTGGATGCGATGTTCCGCTCCCTCAACCACATGTTCGCGGCGCAGGCCGAGCAGCGCGCGCTGCAGTTGCGGGTGCGCGCGAGCGGCCTGTGGGTGCACAGCGACGCGCAGCTGCTCTACCGCATGCTCTCGAACCTGGTGGACAACGCGCTGAAGTACACCGCGCACGGCGGCGTCTCGGTGCGCGCACGGGCGCGCGGCGGGGTCGTTTGGATCGAAGTGCTGGACACCGGCATCGGCATCGCGCCCGAGCAGCAGGACCGCGTGTTCGAGGAGTACTACCAGGTGCAGAACCCCGGCCGCGACCGCGCGCAGGGCCTGGGCATCGGCCTGTCGATCGTCGAGCGGCTGTCGCGGCTGCTCGACCATCCGGTGCAGGTGACTTCGCGCATGGGCCGCGGCACGCGTTTTCGCTTGGAGCTGCCGATGGTCGCGGCCGCGCCGCAGCACGACGGCCGGCCCGCCGCGCCCGCGCACCCTGTGGCCACCGTGCCGGTGGCGGTAGCGGTGGCCGCGGCGCACGGCCGCATCCTGCTGATCGACGACGAGGCCGAGATCCGCGAAGCCATGAGCGGGCTGCTGCACGCCCACGGCATCGCCGTCGAGACGGCCGCCAACGAGGCCGAAGCCATCGCGGCGCTGACGCAACCGGATGCGCAGGATCGGCCCTTCGCGCTGCTGCTGTGCGACTACCGCCTCGCCAACGGCGACAACGGCCTGGACGTGGGCCTGCGGCTGCAACGCCGCTTCGGGCTCGACGCGCCACTGGTGCTGGTCACCGGCGAGACCGCGCCCGAGCGGCTGCAGCGCGTGCGCGCCTCCGGCGTGCCGGTGCTGTTCAAGCCGGTGAGCGCGGCCACGCTGCTGCGCATGCTGGGCGATTTCCTGCCGGGCCTGGCCACGCGGCCCGCCTGACCTGCCTGATTCGTGAAACACCGCGGAACCGGCTTTGCCGGGCCGCTGGTGTTGCCCCCGGCGAGGGGGAAGGAGAAGCGACACGCAGTGCGCGAAGCCTGGGGGAGTACCGGCTTTCGCCGACACGCGGCGACAGAAGCCCGTGTTATGGTTTTTCCCAATGCCAAAGTCCTCCGACAGCAACCACCAGTTGCCACCTCCGCTGGGCCGCGACGCCGCCCTTTTCCTCGACTTCGACGGCACGCTGGTCGGCCTTGCGCCCACCCCCGAAGCCATCGAGATCCCCCCCGCGCTCGTCGCTCTTTTGAGCGACCTGCGCGACCAGCTCGGCGGTGCGCTGGCCGTGGTGTCGGGCCGCCAGATCGACTCGATCGACCGATTTCTCGCGCCGCTGCGGCTGCCCGCGGCCGGCGAGCACGGCGTGCAGCGCCGCGATGCCCAGGGCCACATGCAGGAGCAGCACGCGCCCGATCTGGTGCCGATCCTGGACATCGCCAACGAACTCGCGCGCGTGCACGAAGGCCTCTTGGTGGAGCGCAAGCACGCTGCCATCGCCCTGCACTATCGGCTCGCGCCGCAGCTGGAGGCCGTGTGCCGCGATGCGATGTCACGCGCCATCGAGGGCCGTCCGGCGCTCGAGCTGATGCACGGCAAGTTCGTCTTCGAGGTGAAGCCCGCGGGCGTCAACAAGGGCATTGCCATCGACGCCTTCATGACCGAGGCGCCCTTTGCGGGCCGCACGCCGGTCTTCGCGGGCGACGACACCACCGACGAGAGCGGCTTCGCGGTCGTGCAGCCGCGCGGCGGCATCGCCATCAAGGTCGGATCGGGGCCGAGCCTTGCGCTGCACCGGCTCGAATCGCCGCGCGCGGTGTACGAATGGCTGGTGCAGGCGCGCGACATGCTGGTGGCGAAGCCCGAAGAAAACACGCCAGAGAAAACGAAAACCGAAGAACCGAGGAACCCCGGATGAGCGAACAACAACTGTCGCAGGCGCCCGAGGACCGCGCCGGCGAGGCGCTGGCCGACGCCGCCGGCCCCGACGACCGGGCGCCGATCGACGCGAAGGCCGCCGCCGCGGCCGGCCCGCGGGGCTTCGGGCCGCCAGCCGAGCCGTCGCTGAACGTGGGCGTGATCGGCAACTGCGCCTACAGCGCGCTCATCGATGCACGCGGCCGCGCCGTGTGGTGCTGCCTGCCGCGCTTCGACGGCGACCCGGTGTTCAACGCGCTGCTGCATCCAGGCGAAGGCGCGGGCGCGTGGAGCATCGACATCGAGGACTTCGCCGAAGCCAAGCAGTGGTACGAGCCAAACACGGCCGTGCTGCGCACGCAGCTCTTCGACAGCGCCGGCCAGGGCATCGAGATCACCGACTTCGCGCCGCGCTTCTACAGCCGCTCGCGCTACTTCCGCCCGCTCATGATGGTGCGCCGCGTGCGGCCGATTGCCGGTGCGCCGCGCATCCGCGTGTCGCTCGATCCGCGCTTCCAGTGGGGCGCTTCGGAGCCCATCGAGGTGACGCGCGGCAGCAACCACATTCGCTACGTCGGGCCCGACGTCACGCTGCGGCTGAACACCGACGCCTCGATCTCGCACATCCTCGCGCGCCAGCCCTTCGTGATCTCGCGCGAGTACAACTTCATGTTCGGCGTGGACGAGACGCTGCTCGACGGCATCGCCGACACCGCGCGCAAGTTCGAGCAGGAAACCATCGCCTACTGGCGCACCTGGAGCAAGCGCCTGGCGATTCCCTTCGAGTACCAGGACGCGGTGATCCGCGCGGCCATCACGCTCAAGCTTTCTCTGTACGAGGACACCGGCGCCATCGTCGCCGCCATGACCACCAGCATCCCCGAGGCGCCGGGCAGCCAGCGCAACTGGGACTACCGCTACTGCTGGCTGCGCGATGCCTTCTTCGTGGTGCGCGCGCTCAATTCGCTGAGCGAAGTGGGCACGATGGAAGACTACCTGCGCTGGCTCGGCAACGTGGTGATCGGCTCGCACGGCGAGCACATCCAGCCGCTCTACGGCATCGGGCTGGAGCGCGAGCTGCCCGAGTCGTTTGTCGAAGGGCTCCCCGGCTACCGCGGCATGGGCCCGGTGCGCGTGGGCAACCAGGCGCAGGAGCATTTCCAGCACGACGTGTACGGCAACATCGTGCTCGGCGCGGCGCAGGCCTTCCACGACCACCGGCTGCTCGCCCGCGCGGGCGTGGCGGAGTTTCCGCACCTGGAGGCGGTCGGCGAACAAGCGGTGCGCGTCTACGGCACGCCCGATGCCGGCATGTGGGAGCTGCGCACGCGCGCCCGCGTGCACACCAGCTCGGCGCTCATGAGCTGGGCCGCCTGCGACCGGCTCTCCAAGATCGCGATCGCGCTGGAGTTGCCCGACCGTGCCTCGTATTGGGGCGCGCATGCCGCGCGCATGAAGGAAGAGATCCTCGAAAAGTCGTGGTGCGAAGAGCGCCAGGCCTTCGCCGAGAGCTTCGGCGGCCACGAGCTGGACGCGAGCATCCTGCTGATGGTCGAGGTGGGCCTCATCGATGCGCGCGACCCGCGCTTCATCTCCACCGTCGACGCCATGGAAAAGTCGCTCTGCGACGGCCCCTACATGCGCCGCTACGAAGCGGCCGACGATTTCGGCAAGCCCGAGACCGCCTTCAACATCTGCACCTTCTGGCGCATCGACGCACTTGCCAAGATCGGCCGCAAGGCCGAGGCACGCCAGATCTTCGAGACCATGCTCGCGGCGCGCAACCCGCTCGGCCTGCTCTCGGAAGACACCCACCCGGTCACGGGCGAGATGTGGGGCAATTTTCCGCAGACCTACTCGATGGTCGGCATCATCAATGCGGCTGTGCGTCTGTCCGCTCCCTGGGATTCCTGCATATGACGACAACCGCCCCCCGGCTTTTCACTCGCTTCGCTCCTGTAACTCCACCCCCCGAGGGGGAGGCGCGGCCCGCCTTGGGGCGGCCCGGCGGCGGCCGCAGGGAGGCTCCATGAGTCGCCTCGTCGTCGTTTCCAACCGCGTGGCCGACCCACGGAAGCCCGCAGCCGGCGGCCTGGCCGTCGCACTCGGCGAAAGCCTTCAACAAAGCGGCGGCCTCTGGTTCGGCTGGAGCGGCCAGATCGTGGAAGACGGCCCCACGGGCGAAGGCGAGCTGCACAAGCACCAGGCCGGCAAGGTCACGCTCGCCACCATCGACCTGAGCCGCGAGGACCACGACGCCTACTACCTCGGCTACAGCAACGACGTGCTCTGGCCGGTGTTCCACAACCGCCTGGACCTGGCGCATTTCGAGGCCGGCTTCATCGGCGGCTACCGGCGCGTGAACCAGCTCTTCGCGCGCAAGCTGATGCCGATGCTGAAGGACGACGACGTCATCTGGATCCACGACTACCACCTGATGCCGCTCGCCGCCGAACTGCGCGCGATGGGTTGCAAACAGCGCATCGGCTTCTTCCTGCACATTCCGCTGCCGCCGCAGATCATCGTGGCCGCCATTCCGCAGCACGAATGGCTGATGCGCTCGCTGTTCTCGTACGACCTGATCGGCTTCCAGGCCCAGCAGGACGTGCAGCACTTCGAACACTACGTGCGCAACGAGGCGCGCGGCGAATACCTGGGCAACGACATGTACCGCGCCTACGGGCAGACGGTGCGCTGCAGCGCCTTTCCGATCGGCATCGACGTCGACGAATTCGCCGCGCTCACGCATGCGAAGGAATCGCGCGACATGTACGAGACCATGAAGCGCGAGTACTCGAGCCGCCGCCTGTTGCTGGGCATCGACCGGCTCGACTACTCCAAAGGCATTCCGCAGCGGGTGCGCGCCTTCCGCGAACTGCTTGCGAACTATCCCGAGAACCGCCGCAGCGCGACGCTGATCCAGATCGCCTCGCCCACGCGCGAGACGGTCGATGCGTATGGCGACATCCGGCGCGAACTGGAGTCGCTGTGCGGTGCGATCAACGGCGACTATGGCGAGCTCGACTGGATGCCGGTGCGCTACATCCACCGCATGGTGGCGCGCAAGCGGGTGCCGGGGTTGTGTCGCGCTGCGGCGGTGGGCTTGGTCACGCCGCTGCGCGACGGCATGAACCTCGTCGCGAAGGAATACATCGCGGCGCAGGACCCGGCCGATCCGGGCGTGCTGGTGCTGTCGCGCTTCGCCGGTGCGGCGGAGCAATTGAAAGAGGCGCTGCTGGTGAATCCGTACGACACGCACGGCACGGCGGAGACGGTGCAGCAGGCGCTGCAGATGCCGCTGGAAGAGCGGCGCGAGCGCCACCAGAAGCTGCTGTCGCGGATTCGCGAGCAGGACATTCATTGGTGGCGGCGGACCTTTCTCGACGCATTGCGCGAGGCGGCGAGCGAACGCTGAGGCTGCTGTTCGGGGGGCGATCACGCCGACGGGGTACCTTGCTCCGCGAATGTCCCCCGGCTTCGCCTCCTCCTTGATTTCGCTGCGCAAGGCACCCCATCGGCGCGCTCGTTTTCAGAGCACTGGTTGATCGGCCGCACACCAACATCGCGTCCAAGTGCGCAGGGCATCGGGTGCTCCCCGCAGCGAAATAAAGGAGGAGCGAAGCGGGGGACATTCGCGGAGGGGAGCACCCGGTGGCCTGTGCACCCGCCCTGAATGCCTCCTACCAGCCAGTGAGCAGCCGCACAAAGCGCATCACAGGCCGAGCCTCGGAATACGCAGAAACCGGCGCAGGCGACACCTGCGGCGCATGAACCCGCAGGTGCACAGGCGTCAATGCCGACACCTCGATCCACCCGCCGTGCACCATGCGATGCACGTCGCCTTCATCAAGCGCCGTCTCGCTCATGAACACCGTGCCGCCGAACCACCCCGGCGGCGACACCAACCGCACCCGCCCTTCGGCCACCTGCAGCCAGGTGCCCGCATCGACGCAGGTGCGCAGGGACTGGCCGGGCTCCAGGACGATGGAGTCGGGTGCTTGGGACAGGGTGGTGATCATGGCGGGCCTCGAAGGTGAGTGAGTCGGTGGAAAAGCGATTCGGCGAGTCCAGATCGTAGAAATTCGGGCGCTCAAAAAACAGGCACAAACATCGGCTATTCGCACCGGAACAGCCGGCCGGCAGCCCATCTGTTATGGTCCTTTTCCCGTTCAACTGCATCTGTTTTCGGATGCCCGTTTGGGGGAGCATCGACGCCATGGACTCGCTACCGCTCTACCGGCAACTCGCAGCGCACTACGTGGATGCGATCCACACCGGCTCGCTCAAGCAGGGCGACAAGCTGCCGTCGCTGCGCAGCCTCATGCGGCTGCACGAGATCAGCCTCTCGACCGCGCTGCAGTTGTGCCGCGCGATGGAGAGCGACGGCTGGGTCGAGGCGCGCGACCGCTCGGGCTACTTCGTGCGCCGTCCGCAGCGCCTGGCCATCGCGCCGATGGAAGAGCCCGTGGCCGACGTGCCACCCGACCCCGCGCAGTTCGTCAGCATGCGCACCCGCATGGCCACCTTCATGGCACGCGGGCGCCACGCCGGCGTGAAGCTCAACTTCGCCATCGCGCGCGCCGCCCCCGAGCTGTACCCGGCCGAGGCCCTGCGCAACTCCATGACGCGCGCGCTGCGCCAGCGGCCCGAGCTGCTGACCACCGCCTCGTCGCAGAAGGGCCACGAGCAGTTCCGCCAGGCCGTGGCGCAGCGCAACCTGCGCGTGGGCATGACGGTGTCGCCGGACGAGGTGCTGGTCACCAACGGCTGCATCGAGGCGCTGAACCTCGCGCTGCGTGCCGTCGCCAAGCCCGGTGACACCGTGGCCGTCGAATCGCCCACCTTCTACGGCCTGCTGCAGGTGCTGGAAAGCCTGAACATGCGCGCGCTGGAGATTCCGACCAGCCCGCAGACCGGCATCTCCATCGAGGCGCTCGATCTCGCGATCCACACCTACGACGACATCAAGGCCGTGGTGGTGGTGCCGCATTTGCAGAACCCCATCGGCAGCGTGATGCCCGATGCGCACAAGCAGCGGCTCGTGCAGCTCTGCGAGAGCCATGGCATCGCGCTTGTCGAAGACGACACCTACAGCGACCTGGTGGAGAGCGAGGTGCCGCTGCGCGCCGTGAAGTCGTGGGACCGCACAGGCAACGTGATCTATTGCGCCTCGCTGCACAAGGTGCTGGCGCCGGGCCTGCGCCTGGGCTGGATCACCGCCGGCCGCTGGCACGCGCAGGTGGAAATGCTCAAGTACGCCCAGACCCGCAACAACGAGGCACTGGCGCAGATCGCCGCGGGCGAGTTCATCGCGAGCGGCGCCTACGACCGGCACCTGCGGCGCCTGCGCGACCGGCTGCACGCGCAGCGCGACCAGACGGCCGACGCCATCGCGAAGTACTTTCCGGCGGGCACGCGGCTGAACCTGCCGCGCGGCGGCCTTCAGTTGTGGGTCGAGCTGCCCGAGCAGCGCTCCTCCGTCACCGTGTTCGAGGCCGCGCTGCGCGAGCACATGCTGGTGTCGCCGGGCGCGCAGTTCTCCAACTCGGGGCGCTTCGACAACTACCTGCGCATCAACTGCGGATGGCCATATTCGAAGGCGGTTGACGCGGGGTTGCAGCGACTGGGCGAGATCGTGTCGTCCACGCGCAAAACGCCGCGGCGACCCGCCGGCTAGACGATGTAGAAGACGACGGCGTCGCGCCGTGCGGCCGCCTCGGCGAAGAAGCGCTTCACGCCTTCCATGAAGTCCGCAAGATCATCGGCGCTGCCCTGCCAGGTCTTCGCCCAGTAGAGCTCGGCGAACTGCGTCGGCTCGCCGGTGAACCGCGCCACCAGTTCGGGCACGCTGCGCCGCGCCAGCCGGGCCGCCGCGCGCTCGACGTGGCTGGCCGTCAGGTAGATGCAGCCCAGGCCCTCGGTGCCTTCGAGCTGTTCGCCGTCCACGGCCTCGGGCAGCAGCACGCGCACCACGTCCCAGGCCTGCTCCACCGTCTGGCCGGCGTGCGGTCCGCCCTTGTCCTCGGGCGTGTGGAAGAGAAAACCCGACACGCTGGCCGGATCGATGACCAGCCCGCGCAGCCGGTAACGGTCGAAGGCATAGAACGCGCCTCCGATGCTCACGTGCTCGGCTCCAGCCGCGCGGCCCGCGCGACCGCCGCCAGCGCGAGGCTCACGTTGTCGATGTTGCGCTGCGCGTTCGCCAGATTGCCGGAGTGGTCCGGCGCGCAGATCTGGTTGAGCAGCAGCGTGCGCTTGAAATGCTTCAGCGCCTCGCGCAGGTCGCCCTCTTCCTGCGCGATCAGGCCCAGGTCGTTGTGGGCAGTGGCCGCGCTGGTGGAAATGCCCCGGCAACTGCGCTCCTGGATCGCCAGCGCGCGTTCGAACAAGGGCTTGGCGTGCTCGGTCTCGTTGCGCGCCATGTGCAGCTGCGCGAAATTGATCAAGAGGTCGGCGTGCAAGTCGGCATCGCCTTTCGCATTCTCTTCCGGCGCGAGCTTGTCCAGGTGCACCATGGCCCGCGCGTAGCAGAGCTCGGCCTTCTGATCCTGGTCGGTGGTCGCGTAGAGAAACGCCAGGTTGTTGATGGCCCGCACCACATCGTCGGTCGAGTTGCCCTTGCTGAGCGCCACGGCCATCGCGATGGTCTTCTTGTAGAGCACCTCCGCCTCGTCGGAGCGACCGGCGCCGGCGTGCAGCAGCGCGAGCGTGTTGCTCGGGCCGAGCCGCCAGCTGTCGTCCAGGCCCAGCTGGTCGATGATGGCGAGGCTCTCATCGAGCAGCGACACGGCCTTGTCGTGCCATTGCAGCTGCCGGCAGAACTCGGCGTGGTTGATGAGGTGAAGCACGACGGCCTTGCCGAGCCCGCCGCCGCACAGTTGCCGGCTGGTGTGGACGGCCTCGGCGCACAGCCGCTCGGCGAGCGCCAGGTCGCGCCGCTCGAAGGCGGCCTTGTAGCGCCGCTCCTGGTCTTCGAGCAGGCCGAGCAGCACGGTGTCGTCGCCCGGGCCGCGACCGGCGGGCAGGCCCGCGCGCAACTGTCGCGCGGCGTGGTGTTCGCCGATGCCGGCCAGGGTCATGGCCAGCGCCTTGCGCACGATGTCCATGTCTTCCGCCGGCATGCCGATCTGGCGGCCGATGGCGAGGCTTTCCTCCAGGCTGGCCTTGGCCTTGTCGAAGGCCTTGAACTGGTAGCAGGCCTGGCCGTGCATGCACAGCGACATCGCGAGGTTCTGGTGCGGTCCCTTGAAGACCTTGCGCGCGTTGGCGACGATCTGCTCGCCGAGGGCCACCGCGCGGGCCCAGTCGTGCGTCTCGGCGGCGACGACGAAACGCTCGCGCAGCGCATCGGCGTGGCTGAGGGCTTCGAGGTCGTAGGCCTTGGCGGTGGGGCGGCGCGCAGCGTCGATTTCATCCTGCCGCTTCAGGCGCACGTGGACCCAGTAGATGTCGAACAGGAGCCAGGGGCCGAGCAGGCCCAGGCAGAACCCCGCGCCCGGCAGGCCGCTGACGCCGATGAGCAACAGCAGCAATTGCGCCGCCCCGCCCAGGTAGCTGCCCAGATAGAAACGGTGCGCACCCAGGAAGCCCCCGACCACCAACAGCAGCCATGCGAGCGGCTTGCGGCGGGGGGACCTGAGTGGCGGGATGCGCATGGTTCGCCGAGCGTATTCCGCTCAGTCCAGCAGCGCCAGCGCCGCGTAGTCGCCGACCTTCTCGCCGAGCCCCGCGGGCACCAGCAGCACGCCGCGGGTGAGCGGCATCAGCTTGCCGTCGATCTGCGCGTGCAGCCGGGGCAGCAGGAAGTCGCGGTGGTGCCAGAACACGCTGCCACCCAGGCTGATGCGCTGCAGGTCCAGCGTGATGACCATGTTGTAGAGCATGCGGCCCATCACGCGGCACAGCGCATCCACGATTTCCAGCGCATGCGGTTCGCCGGCCGAGGCCGCCGAGAACAGGTCCGGGGCGGGTTGGCCGAAGCGGCGAGAAATCGAGTTGCCGGCGACCAGCGCCTCGACATCGCCCAGGTTGCCGCAGCCGCACAGCGCGCCGCTTGCGTCGTCGGCCACGAAACTGTGCCCCGCATGGCCCGCATTGCCGTTCTTGCCGCGCAGCGCCCGCCCGTCGACGCAGAGGCCGACGCCGACACCCGTGCTCCAGGTGGCATACGCACAGTGATCGAACCCCTTGAGCGCGCCCCAGTGGCGCTCGGCCTCCAGGCCCGCCACCGCGTCGTTCTCGACACGCACCTGCCCGAAGCGCTTGGCCAGCGGCGCTTCGATGATGGCGGTCATCCACTGGTTGGGCAGACCGCGCGCCGGACCGGCGATGCCGCCGCAGATGTTCGGCGTTGCGAGCTCGACCATGCCGTCGTGCAGCTCGAAGGGACCGGTCGACGACACGCCCACGCGGTCGATGGTGGCCGGATCGACCCCCTGCTCGGCGCAGACCTCGTCGATCATCCGCATGATCTGCACCGCCACGGCGTCGTTGTCGCCGGTCTTGGCGGTCGGCTCGCTGCGGCGGCCGATCAGCGGCGCGTCGGCCGAGGGGGAAAGGCTCACGGCCACCTTGGTGCCGCCGATGTCAACGCAGGCTCTCATTGCGGGTTTTCTTTTCTCTGTCGTCTAAAGAAGGCGCGCCACCAGCGCCGCGATCATGCTGAGCACCAGAGTGCTTGCAATCGGCAGCTGCCAGTCGCGGCCGAAGGCACGAAACTCGAAATCGCCGGGCAACCGTCCGAAGCCGAAGCGGCGCAGCCACGCGGTCAACCCGCTCATGAGCACCAGTGCAAGGACGACGACGATCAGCCAGCGGAACATGAAGACAGTCTAGGCGGCGAGGATCGCCATGGCTTGTCGGTGAAGTTCGGGCGTTGCCGCGGCAATCACCCTGCCGTCGGACTTCAGGTTCAGCGGCTGGCCTTGCCAGTCGGTGATGACGCCGCCCGCGGCCTCGATCAAGCCGGCGGGACCCAGGTAGTCGTAGGGCTGCAGGCCGGTTTCCACCACGAGGTCGATGGTGCCGCCCGCCAATTGCGCGTAGCCGTAGCAGTCGCCGCCGAAGCGGCGCATCGCACATTGGCGGCTGAGCCGGTCGAAGGCCTGCCAGTCGGCGGGCGCGAAGATGTCGGGCGAGGTGGTGACGATGCGGGCCTTGGCCACCTCGGTGCAGTTGCTCACGTGCACCGGCTGGCCGTCGCGCGTGGCGCCCTTTCCGGCCTGGCCGATCCAGCGCTCCTTGAGCACCGGCATGTCGATCATGCCGAGCACCACGCGTGCGCCCTGCAGCACGCCGATCAGCGTGCCCCACAGCGGCGAACCGGTGATGAAGCTGCGGGTGCCGTCGATCGGGTCGAGCACCCAGATGCGATCGGCGTCCAGCCGCTCCGGGCCATGCTCCTCGCCGTAGATCCCGTCCGCCGGCACGCGCGCCCCGAGGATCTCGCGCATCGCCGTCTCGGCCGCGCGGTCGGCCAGCGTGACGGGGCTTTCGTCGGCCTTGGTGATGATGTCCAGCGGCGTGCGGAAGTGGCGCATCGACAGCGCCGCAGCCGCATCGGCCAGGGCCTCGGCAACCGTCGACAGATCGGGAGTGGAAGAGCTCATGGGGGAGAGTGAACGCGAGCCAAAACTGCGATTAGACCCGAGGCGGCCGGGGTTTGACACGACAAGGCCTGTCGACCTAGCATGGCGCGAAAATTGCCAGGGATAGAACCAATGGCCTCCTTCAAATTCCTGCGCGCTGCGCTCCTCACCCTGCTGCTCGGCGCTTCGGCCGTGCTGGCCCAGGCCACGCCTTCCGACGCCGAGGACAAGCTGATCGACACACTGATCCAGCGCGTCTCGAAGATGAGCGCCATGGTGTTCCTGCGCAACGGCAACGAATACAACGCCGCCGATGCCGCCAAGCACATGCAGGCGAAGTACGACTACTTCAAAAAGGAACTGGCCACGGCCGAGGACTTCATCGAGCGCTGCGCCTCGCGCTCCGAGATGACCGGGCAGGCCTACAAGGTGAAGCTCAACAATGGCGCGGTGCGGGACGCCAATGAGTTCCTGAACGGCGAGCTGCGCGCGTTGCGGCAGCAGGCGAAGAAATCGAGCGGTTGAGCCCGCTCTTCAGCCCGATGGCCTAGCGCTGCTGACCCCAGCGCCGCACGGTGAGCCGCTCCAGCGTCTTGAACCCCAGGCTTTCCACCAGGAGGCCGATCAGCACCACCATCGCGAGGCCCGCGAACACGCGGTCGGTGTAGAGCTCGTTGCGGTTCTGGAAGATGTACCAGCCGAGGCCGCCCTTGCCGGACGAAGCACCGAACACCAGCTCGGCCGCGATCAGCGTGCGCCACGCGAAGGCCCAGCCGATCTTCAGGCCCGAAAGAATCGACGGCAGCGCGGCCGGCACCAGGATCTGCAGCACGTAGCGCAGGCCCTTGAGCCCGTAGTTGCGCCCGGCCATGCGCAGCGTCTCGGGCACGCCCTGGAAGCCCGCATAGGTGTTGAGCGCCAGCGGCCACAGCACCGAATGGATCAGCACGAACACCAGGCTGCCGCGGCCGAGGCCGAACCACAGCAAGGCGAGCGGCAGCAGCGCGATGGCGGGCAGTGGGTTGAACATCGACGTCAGTGTGTCCAGCAGGTCGCGACCGATCTGCGTGGACACCGCGAGCGTGGTGAGCGCGAAGGCCAGCACCACGCCTGCCAGGTAGCCCTGCAGCAGCACGGCCAGCGAGATGCGCACCTTCTCGATCAGCTCGCCGCTGGCCAGCCCTTCGACCAGCGCGCGGGCGGTGGCGGTGAAGGTGGGCAGCAGCAGATCATTGTTCTGCCAGCGCGCCGCGAACTCCCAGAGCAGGGCGATGACGATGAGGATCAGGCCCTTGCGCACGCCCGCCTGTGCCCAGATGCGGGCTGGCAGCGGCAACGTGCGTTCGAGCGGCGCTTCGGTGAAAGGCTCGAGCGTGCGTTCGTACTCGGGGCGGATGGGAGGCGTGAGGGTGTTCATCGGTTTTGGCTCCTTCCCCTATGGGGGAAGGTTGGGATGGGGGCAGGCGGCGGTGGACAAGCCGACAGCAATGGAGACGCCGCGTGCCCCCACCCCTGCCCTCCCCCAGAGGGGGAGGGAGAAAAGCCGGGCTCATGCGGTCGTCACCACTTCAGGCTCTTCTTCAAAGAGCATGTCGTGAATGCGCTGCGCCGTGCTTTGAAACTCCGCCCCGCCCAGGCTGGCCAGCGAGAAGCCGTGGCTGTTGACCTCGGCGCGCATGCGCCCCGGATGTGGCGACAGAAGCGCCACGCGGTTGCCCACCACCAGCGCCTCTTCGATGGAGTGCGTGACGAACAGCAGCGTGAAGCGCACCTCGTCCCACAGCTCGAGCAGCTCCTGCTGCATCTTGCGGCGCGTGAGCGCGTCCAGCGCGGCGAAGGGCTCGTCCATCAGCAGCACGCGTGGCTGCATCGCGAGCGCACGGGCGATGGCCACGCGCTGCTTCATCCCGCCCGAGAGCTGGTGTGGATGCACGTCGGCGAACTTGGCGAGGCCGACCTTGTCGAGGTAGTGGAGCGCGCGCTCGGCCGCTTCCTTCTTGCCGAGCGTGCGCGATGCGAGCAGCGGGAACATGACGTTCTGCTTGACCGTCTTCCACGGTGGCAGCTGGTCGAACTCCTGGAACACGACGATGCGGTCGGGGCCGGGCTGCGTCACGCGCTGGCCGTCGAGGCGGATCTCGCCCTCGACCGGCGCGATGAAACCGCCCACGGCCTTCAGCAGCGTGGACTTGCCGCAACCCGAGGGGCCGAGCAGCACGAAGCGGTCGGCGGCGTGAACGTCGAAGCTCACGCGGTGCGTGGCGCGGACGACGCGTTCGGGGGTACGGTATTCGAGGCTGACACCATCGACCTGCAGCAGCGGTGCAGGGTCTTGCCTCTGGTCTTGCTCCCTCCCCTCCCGGGGGAGGGCCGGGGTGGGGGCAGACGGCGTCGGCTTCGTCACCGCTCTGCCTGCCCCCATCCCAACCTTCCCCCAGAGGGGGAAGGAGTCAACCCCTGAAGAAGACGCCTTCGCCGTGCTCACTCAGTTCCCCGAAGCGTTCTGCGCGTCGTCGAAGAAATAGTCCTTCACCGACGCCGGCTTGTTCTTGATCGCGCCCACGCGGTGCATGAACTCCGCCAGCGCATAGGTGTTCTGCGGCGTGGTCTTGAACTGCACTTCGGGGTTCTTGATGATCTTGAGCAGCAGCTCGCGGTCGAGCTTCGCGTTGCTCACCTTCAGGTAGATGTCGGCCGCCTTCTCGGGATTGGCCGTGACGAACTTGGCGGCTTCATCGAGCGCATCGACGAAGGCCTTGTAGGTCTTGGGGTTCTCGTTGCGGAATTTCTCGGTCGCGTAGAGCACCGTGGCAGAAGCCGGCCCGCCCAGCACCTGGTACGAATTGAGCACGATGTGCGCATTCGGATTGCCCGCCAGCTCCTGCTCCTGGAACGGTGGGTTGCCGAAGTGCCCCGTGATCTCGGTGCCGCCCTTGATGATGGCCGCGGCTGCGTCCGGATGCGGCAACGCCACGCTGATCTTGTCGAGCTTGTTGAATTCCTTGTCGCCCCAGAGCTTCGCCGAAGCGAACTGCAGCACGCGCGACTGCACCGACACGCCCACCGCGGGCAGCGCGATGCGGTCCTTCTCGGTGAAGTCGGCGATCGTCTTCACGTTCGGGTTGTTGCTCACCAGGTAGTACGGAAAGTTGCCGAGCGACGCCACGCCCTTCACGTTCTGCTTGCCCTTGGTGCGGTCCCACAGCGTGAGCAGCGGACCGACGCCGGCACCCGCGATCTCGATGTTGCCGGAGAGCAGCGCATCGTTCACCGCCGAGCCGCCCGAGAGCTTGATCCACTCGACCTTGGCATCGACGCCCGCGGCCTTCGCGTGCTTCTCGATGAGCTTCTGGTCCTGCGCCACGTTGAGCAGCAGGTAGACGATGCCGAATTGCTCGGCGATGCGGATCTGTCCTTCGGCGTGCGCGGCGAGGCTGCCGGCGAGAAGGCCGAGGCCTGTGACGAATGCAGCGGCCTTGCGTGTGAAGCGGTTCATTGGAAGCAGTCCGGAGAGAAAAATCAGAAAGGCGTGTCGCCCACGATGGTGGTGCGATTGAGGCGACGACGAAGGTGATCGGGCGTACCCGCCGCCAGGTGCATCAGCGAACGGTTGTCCCAGAACACCAGGTCGTGCGGCGCCCAGGTGTGGCGGTACACGAACTCGGGCTTCACGCTGTGCGCGAACAGCTCGGCCAGCAGCGCATCGCTTTCGTCCTGTGGCAGGCCGACGATGCGCGTCGTGAAATGCTCGCTGACGAAGAGCGCCTTGCGGCCGGTCTCGGGGTGCGTGCGCACCACCGGCTGCACGGCGGGGGCGACCTGGTCGATCTGCGCCTGCGAGAGCTTGGGCCGCCACGGATTCTTGGCGCGCAGTTCTTCGTACTTGGCGAGGTAGCTGTGCTCGGCCTTGAGCGGCAGGATGCGTTGCTGCAGATCGTCCGGCAGCGATTCCCATGCGAGGTGCTGGTCGGCGAAGAGCGTGTCGCCGCCTTCGCTCGGCAGCTCCTGTGCATGCAGCAGGGAGCCGAGGCTCGGCTTGGGCTTGTACGAAATGTCGGAGTGCCAATAGACGCCTGCGTCGCCAAGGCCGATGGGTTCGCCGTTCTCCTTGATGTTGGAGACGATCAGGATCTCGGGGTGGTTCCTGAGCTGGAACTGGTGCAGGACGTGGATTTCGAGCGGGCCGAAGCGGCGGCTGAAATCGATGTGCTCTTGCGGGCTGATCTGCTGGTTGCGAAATACCAGGACGTGGTGGTCGAGGTGAGCGCGGTGGATGCGGGCGAAGTCTTCTTCGGTGATCGGCTTCGCGATGTCTAGGCCGATGATTTCGGCGCCTACCGGGGCATCGAAGGGGCGCACTTCGAAGTGCTGCGCTGTGGCCTCGGGTTCGTGGGGAAGAACGGCAGTCATGCCGGGAATGTAGGGGCGGGGGTGCCGTTCCCCAACGAACTCTTCGTTGCTAGCTTATTCCTTACTTTTTCATCTTGTGCTGCTTGGTTTTTTCCCGGGGCCGGGTCTCGCCCCGGCAGGCGACCTACTTTTCTTTGCTTCGCCAAAGAAAGGTAGGCAAAAGAAAGGCGACCCTGCTGTCTGCGTCCCTGCGCTTCGCTGCGGGCAACCTGCGGTGCTCACGTTTCGCGGGGTCTCGCCCAAACTCGCTGCGCTCAAACAAGGGCGAGCCCTGATCCGCGAAACGCTGCGCTCCTCGGCGCATACAGAAGGGCTTTGGGGACCGACGCGCCATCGCTGCGCTCGGCCAGCGCTCGGGCCTTCGCTTTGCTCGGCTT
>Ga0163161_10001052_pt1 | contig 20964 bp, 11 predicted proteins | sample S45metaG_FD_129847 | JGI IMG/M metagenome (GOLD analysis project Ga0163161, IMG submission 129847) | Switchgrass rhizosphere microbial communities from Kellogg Biological Station, Michigan, USA - S4-5 metaG | ecosystem: Host-associated > Plants > Roots > Rhizosphere > Soil | place: USA... | reverse complement strand
TATGAAAAGTGTTAAATGGATAAGCGATTTAAAACTGCGTGTTGGATATGGCCAAACAGGTAACCAGCGGATACCTCCATACCAATACATTAACAGGTACCAAAGTTCTATTGTTAACTCTGCTTATGCTGTTGGCGGGGGTAATGGCCTTACTACTGGTGTATGGCAAAATGCTTATCAAAATCCTGATGTAAAATGGGAATCGTTAAAAGCTTTAAACATTGGTCTTGATTTTACTTTGTTTGGCGGAGCCATAGATGGATCATTAGACTGGTACAACAAAAAAACCTCCGATATGCTTTATAATCTGCCTTTACCTTCTAGTGTAGTTGGTTTAGGTAGCTCGCCTTATGTTAATATTGGCGATATGAGCAATAAAGGAGTTGAGTTTAATGTTGCTTATCACTATGGAAGAACAGCAGATCACCCCTTTAAATTTGATGTTGGTTTAAATTTCTCAAAAAACAACAACAAAATTGTAAGGTTAGCGCCGGGTATTTTTAATCAGATTTATGGTAATTACAGAAGCTTACAGACCAGTGTTTTGCAGGAAGGTGAGCCTTTCGGCTCTTTCTTTGGTTACAAAACTGCGGGGATCTATCAAAGTACAACAGATATTCAAAACAATCCATCTTATGCAGGTGCAAGGGTTGGTGGTTTACGTTACCAGGATATTAATGGCGATGGCATAATCGATCCTAAAGATCGTACCATTATCGGCAATCCAAATCCGGATTTTACTTATGGCGTAAACTTAAATGCATCGTATAAAAACTTTGATATTTCCGCTTTCATATACGGTGTTCAAGGCAATGATTTATTTGAGGCTACCCGTTACTTTACAGATTTTCCATCATTTGCAGGTGCTAAAAGTACAAGATTGTTAAATGCCTGGAGTCCGAGTAATTCTTCAAGCCTTACCCCATCTGCTTATGTGGGTGCATCAGATGTTGAGCTGGCTTCTTCAAGTTATTATATTCAGGATGGTAGCTTTTTAAGGTTGAAGAATATACAAGTCGGTTATTCAATTCCAACGGCTAAAGCATTTGGGCCAAAATCGGGCATTACGAGAATAAGAGTTTATGTAAGTGCTACTAACCTTTTCACCATTACCAATTACACTGGTCTTGATCCTGAGGTTAGTCAAACCAGAGATGCTGCTTCTTCCGTAGGAAGTGCAGGTCCGCCTGCTGATACTTTTTCGGCACTTGGGGTTGATAAGGGCGTTTATCCTTCGCCACGTCAGTTTTTAATCGGTATTAATGTTGGATTTTAATTAAAAGATATCAAAATGAAACATATAAAATATATCCTTCTTTCCTTATTGATTTGCAGTACGTTTTCCTGCAAAAAGGAATTTTTAACGCTTCAGCCACAAGGCGAATTAACAGAAGACCAGCTTACTACGCAAGATGGGGTAGAAGGTTTGCTGGTAGGGGCCTATGGTTTACTCAATGGCAATGTAAATGGAACTTATGGCAATTATGGCGCAGCACCCAGCCAATGGTTATTTGGCGAGGTGGCTTCTGATAATGCGCACAAAGGGAGCGAAATTGGCGATCAGCCACCAATGAATGCGATAGAACAGCATGCACCAACCAGTACAAACGACAATTTATCGAATATCTGGGACAGGTGTTTTGAAGGGATTCAGCGTTGTAACAATACCCTTAAAATTTTGGCCAACCTGCAGGCAGGAAAAGGTACCGCAAAATTTAGCGATGCCCGTGCAAAGGAAATTCAGGGTGAAACCAGGTTGCTCCGTGCCCACTATTATTTCTTTTTAGTACGGATATTTAAAGTTGTGCCTTACATTACAGAGGCCACAAGTGGTACTTTTGTTCCGAATGATAAAGATATTTATCCAAATATTGTAGACGATCTTCAGTTTGCTGTTGCCAATTTAAGCACAACCAAACCGAAAAATCAAAAAGGTAGAGTAGATAAATATGCTGCTCAGGCTTATCTTGGCAAGGTATTTTTATATCAAAAGAAATACCCTGAAGCCTACGATTTGTTGAATGCCGTAATTTTGGCAAAACCGTCTCTCATTGATATGCCGTATTCAGATAACTTTGATATCACCAAAGAAGACGGACCTGAAACCATTATGTCTGTTCAACATTCCGTTGGAACAGACGGCACTGGCGGTGATAATGGCAATGTAGGCGATATGCTTAACTTTCCGTATGGTAATGCGCCGATTAACTGTTGTGGTTTCTTCCAGCCGACTATAGATTTAGCCAATTCATTTAAGGTAAGTGCATTGGGTTTACCGCTATTGGATGGCAGCTACCGCACTAATCCATATAAATCTGATTATGGATTAACCGGCACAGATAAAACAAATTATGCAGTAGACAAGACCTTACCATTAGATCCAAGAATTGAATCGACAATAGGAAGACGCGGTGTTCCATATCGCGATTGGGGTTTAATGCCCGGCGATACATGGATTCGTGATGCCAGTAATGGCGGTCCTTTTCTAGCGGTTAAGAATACTGTTGATGTTGCTCAGATTTCGAGCGGAACCGCTCCTGGTAATACCAACGTAACCGGACTAAATGTTAACCTGATCCGCTTAGGTGATGTTTATTTAATGGCGGCAGAATGTGCGGTAGAAAAAGGTGATTTGGCCAGGGCCCTAACCTTGGTGAATGCCGTGAGGGCCAGGGCAGCTAAAATAACGCCCCAATCAATAAATGGGGTGCCAGCTGCAGCTTATAAGGTTAGTGAGTATGTTTCATTTCCAAATTATACCTATGCCAGAAATGCAGTGCGTTTCGAACGCAGATTAGAATTGGCAATGGAAGGCCACCGCTTTTTCGACCTCGTGCGTTGGGGCATAGCCAAACAAACCCTCGAGAGTTATTTTTCTTTTGAAGGCGGGTACTTTAACTACTTAAAAGGCATTACCATTGAAGCCAGGGATGATTATTTTCCTTTACCGCAGGATCAGATTGATAGAAGTAAGGGGGCATTAAAACAAAGCCCGGGTTATTAGGTTATAAATAAGATACATGAGCGGGATGGTGGTAGTTTATATTACCTCCGTTCATGTATTTTTTGCTTAATTAGATAACTGGCTGTTGTAGGCTTTAACGATAGTTGGCTTTAATTTAAGTTAAAATCAAAGTTCATTTTGTGCGGATTCTGCTGTTGCATTTGTAAATTTAGCTTATTCACCATATTGTTAAACTCTACATTGTCGATTACTTCATTATTGGCTAACCACACTAAGTTTTTATAGTTTTCTTCTCGGGTAAAGCCAAAATTTATCTGGCCATATTTATTGAGCAAAAATTTATTTCTTGTTGCTTTTAAAACATCAATAAAGGTATTGACTTCCGCTTGTGATGGTTTGTTTTGTAAAAATTCAATAGCCTCAACATTTCCATGTTTTACCAGATAAAAATTTCGTTTATAGGTGATTAAAAACAAGATCAACAATATAATCGATATTCCGGAATAGAAGAAGTATACCGAGCTATCAACGCCTTCTCCATCATTTCTTAACAGGTATAATAATACCGATACCAAGCCCAATAAAGTTGATGAAAATAGCAGTCCATAAATTCCCCTGTTATCTTTATAGATTCTTGTACCAACATTCTCATAGGCCAACAGGTACTCTCCTGAACGGAGCAGGCTTTTATGTTTAACCTGAAGTCCTTTTTCGGTAATTAAAAATGATTTATATCTAAATCTTAAGTCTTTTTGTACAAGTGATTCGTTCATATTTATTAGATTGTGTCGACTCTAAACTCAAACGTTCAATGCCAAACTACTTCTCCTCCTTAAACCTGCTAAAAAACAATAGGGCAATTAAACAAAGTCCGAAACCTACAATTCCATTCAGGCGTAATCCGAAATCGTTGCCTGGGTCCTTGCCGTAAATGGTAAGCATGGCAAAAATAGCAATACCTAATGTTTGCCCGAGTTTTACAAAAAGGTATTTTACTGCGAAGAACATGCCTTCGTGGTTTTCGCCGGTTTCTAAGGTATCTCTCTGGGCAATGTCGGCCAAAATAGCCGTCGGTAAAATGCCAAGTGCCGCTAATGGAAACGAAGCGGATAGTACCAGGATGTAAATTTGTGTATGTGGACCAAATGGTAATTTGCCTAAAAAGAAAATGGTGACGAAGATTAAGCACAACACGCCAAAGGCAAGTAATACAAAAGGTTTTTTGCCGATTTTAGCAGAACCAAAATTAACCAGCGGGTAAAATAGCAATGAAGCAAAAACCATGGCACCCATAAATTTTCCACCTTCCGATTCTGGCAAGCCCAATAATACCGTACAGAAAAACAATAAACCGCTCGAAATAATGCTCAATGCCGTATAAAAAGCGAAATCAGATATCAGATAATATTTAAAATTGTTGTTCTTAAAGGTGCTTTTAATAGCTGGCCATAAAGGCACATGGGTAGGCTTTCCAGCCGAAAAGTTCTTTTCATTGATAAAAAAAATTGGCAATAACATTACTAGCCCGGATAAGATACATAAACCCCATATGGCAATCTGAATGGCTTCGCTGCGGTTGGCTATATGAAAATAAGCCTCAACCAGATCAGCAAAGTTATTGGTACAGGCCGATAAAATGATTCCGATTACAAAACCAACCTGTTGATAACTGGATAATTTAACTTTTTGCCTTGGTGTGTTGGTTACTTCGGCCAGCAGCGCGTTATAAGGAATAATATAAGTGGTAACCGATACAAAAAATAGACAAAGTGTGGTGGTTAACCACCAGGCATTATGCAGGCTCTCCGTTTTTTGGATCGGGTAGAAAACCAGTCCGCAAAAAAGCATAGCAGGAACAATTGCCCATTTCATAAAGGGCATCCTACGACCGTTTTTATTGGTGCATGCATCACTTTTAGACGCAATAAACGGATCGTAAATGGCATCCACCAACCTTCCCGAAGCAGCAATAATAGAAAGGATATTAAACGCACCCAATAAAACGAGTTGTGGTACCAAAGGAGGTAAACCAGCGTTGCTTGGGGGGAGATAGAAATAAGGAAGCATTACGATGATAATGTTTGTCATCGTACTCCAACCAATCATACCAGCAGCGTAAGCAATTTCTTGTTTTAAAGAGAGTGTTTTGTTCATTAATTATTTTAAAGTTGTTTCTAAACCTCACAGGTTTCAAAAACCTGAGGTTTGAATGCCCAGTTTGCTATTTTTTCTTAAACCACCTGCTCACAAAATAGATTACCAGAAAGCCTACAAAAATATATAATCCGTTCAATGCCGCGTTCGGGTCATCGGCATAAATGCTGAAGGCAACGAAAGTATAAGCGGCAATAAATATGATAGGCAATATAGGATATAATGGAACAGTATAGATGGCTTTTTTATCAAGATGTGCTGTTCTTTTTCTAAGAATGAAAATCGTGGCTGCCGAACTGGCCATGCTAATGCTTTCTAAGAAAATAGTATAGTTTAAAATCTTGTCGAAGGTTTTAGCATAAAAAATAATTACCACAGCAACTAATGTGAAAACGGTTAAGCTAATGGTAATTACCTCTGTTTTTTTGTTCATCCTGCTAAATATTTTTGGCAGGGCCCCTTCTTCGCCCATGGCAAACATTGCTCTGGGATTGCTCAGCAGATTTACATTTACATAACCCATTACCGAGAAAAAGATGATTACGGAAAGTGCGTTAAATCCGGCAGGACCAAATATCTTCGAAGCCAATATCGCGGCTATACTTTCTGCCGATTTTAATTCTTCAAAACCGATCACCTTTACATATACATAGTTGATGGCCAGGTAAAGAATTACAATAATGGTTAAGCCGATAATAATGGAACGTGGAATTACTTTTTTGGCTTCTTTAACTTCCCCACCAAAGTTGATGGTTTGCGCATAACCTGCGTAAGAAAAAGAAACTGCAATTAAACACAGGCCTAAGGCTTTCCCGTAATCAGGCCAGGTTGGTAAGGCACCAGTTGCTGTTTTAAAGATTGGGGTAACGGTTTGTGTTTGTCCGCCGAAAAATACAGCACAAATAAGTGTTAAAATCATTCCGATTTTAATTACCGTTAACACATTTTGTGTTTTAGAACTCGCTTTTAAACCTAACAGATTAATGAAATAAAATATCAAAATGGTGGTAATAGCTATGGCTACCCTATAGGTTTCATTCTGTTTATCAACAGGTAAAATAATTTTGCTCAGGTATTCTGCACCAATAATTGAAATTGCCGCTACCGATGCCGCACTCGAAATGATTACAATGCAGTTAATGGCAAAAGCAATGGATGGATGATAAGCTGCTGAAAATATTTTATAGTATCCCCCTGTTACCGGAAAGCGGGAACCGATTTCTGCATAAGTTAACGCACCACAAAAGGCTACGAAGCCACCAATAAACCAGGCCAAATAAAACAGTTCGGGAATCTGTGCCTTAGCTGCTACGTTTACTGGTGTACGGAATACACCCATGCCAATAACTAAACTCACCACAATCATGGATAAATCGAATAGCGAAAGTTGCTTCTTTTGTTGCATTAAATAGAATTATGAATATTGGGTTGAAGATAGGGAAATTTGAATGATTGAGTGAGAGAATGATGTAAGATGGAAAAGAGACGATCGACATAATCAGTTGGCAACTGCCGATTAGCAGTTCTCAAAGGCAATTAAATCGGTAAGCAATTGAACCAATGACTAATGAACTAATGAACCACTGGCCATTCATTGTTTACATGTGGAAATTTTCTTTTGCGAGCCTCACAGAATAAATCTATTATTGTATAATAATTCTGAAGAACATATTTGAAAATTTTTTTATTTCAATCATCAGGGGTATTTCTACAAATTCTTCATCGCTTTGCAAGCCAAAAAATGCAGGGTTTTTCATTGAAGAACAGATAAAAACAGTATGGCAGAAGTAGTTTATAACGACGACAGTATTCGTTCATTAGATTGGAAAGAGCACATCAGGCTTCGTCCGGGGATGTACATTGGTAAACTTGGTGATGGTTCTGCTCAGGACGACGGTATTTATGTTTTGCTAAAAGAAATTGTAGATAACTCTATCGATGAGTTTGTAATGGGCACTGGAAAGACCATCGAAATTACCCTTTCGGAGCAAAAAGTGAATGTGCGTGATTACGGCCGTGGTATTCCATTGGGTAAGGTAATCGATTGTGTAAGCAAAATTAATACCGGTGGTAAATACGACAGTAATGCCTTCCAAAAATCGGTAGGTTTAAATGGGGTAGGTACCAAGGCTGTAAATGCACTTTCTACTAGTTTTATGGTGCAGTCGTACCGTGATGGAAAAACGAAAAAGGTAGAATTCTCTAAAGGTGAAATTGTAAACGAACAGCCTGTTATTGATACCACTCAGCGTAATGGTACAGCAATTACTTTTTATCCGGATGAAACCATTTTCAGGAACTACCACTACATTCCTGATTTTGTAGAGAGTATGGTTTGGAACTACGTGTTCTTAAATACCGGTTTAACTATAAATTTTAATAACCAGAAATATTTTTCAGAAAGAGGGCTTTACGATCTGCTCTCTAAATTTAATAAGCCAGAAGAAATCCGTTACCCAATTATCCACATGATTGGGCCGGATATCGAAATTGCGATGACCCATGGTCAACAATATGGCGAAGACTACCACTCATTTGTAAACGGACAGCACACTACACAGGGTGGAACTCACCAGGCAGCTTTTAGGGCAGCTGTAGTGAAAACCGTTAGAGAGTTTTTCAAAAAAGAGTTTGATGCAGCCGATGTTCGTTCATCCATTATTGCAGCAATTTCTGTGCGTGTACAGGAACCCGTTTTCGAATCGCAGACTAAAACAAAACTAGGTTCGCAGAATATGGGGCCGGAAGGGCCATCGGTAGCTACTTTTATCAACGATTTTGTTAAAAAAGAATTGGATGATTATCTGCATAAAAATCCAGATGTTGCTGATGCTTTGTTGAAAAGAATTATGCAATCGGAGCGCGAGCGTAAAGATATTGCAGGCATCAAGAAACTGGCAAACGATCGGGCGAAAAAGGCATCGTTACACAATAAAAAACTGCGCGATTGTAAGGTGCATTTTAATACCACTCACGAGAAACGGTACGAAACCACTTTGTTTATTACCGAGGGTGATTCGGCATCAGGTTCGATCACAAAATCGCGCGATGTAGATTGCCAGGCTGTGTTTAGTTTGAAGGGTAAGCCGCTTAACTGTTATGAGCTTACTAAAAAAGTGGTTTACGAAAATGAAGAATTTAACCTGCTGCAACATGCCTTAAATATCGAAGATGGGTTAGAAGGACTTCATTATAACAATATTGTAATTGCAACAGATGCCGATGTGGATGGGATGCACATCCGTTTGTTGATGATGACTTTCTTCCTTCAGTTTTTTCCCGATCTGGTAAAAGCAGGCCATGTGTATATTCTACAAACGCCGCTTTTCAGGGTAAGAAATAAAAAGGAAACGATTTATTGCTACAGTGATGAAGAACGTAAAAATGCAATTGAAAAATTGGGCAATAAACCAGAAATCACCCGATTTAAAGGATTGGGAGAAATTTCTCCGGATGAATTTGGTTTGTTTATCGGGAAAGATATCAGGTTAGACCCTGTTATTTTGAAAGATCAAACGATTAAAAGTTTGCTGGAATATTACATGGGCAAAAATACACCAGACAGGCAGCAGCACATTATCCGTAACTTAAGGGTAGAGAAGGATGAGGTAACGGAAGAACCCAAAGTGATTACTGAAGAAGTAGCATAAAAAAGGTCCTTCGACTCCGCTCAGGATGACAATCGCGTTTGAATGCTTGCGGTTAAATCAATCGTGGCGTCTTGCTGAACTTGTTTCAGCATCTATCTTGTTATGCTTTGGTTTATGTCTCCACGAACCAGCTTTTATCTATAAAAGGAAGTCATGGTTTTAAAGCGTGACTTTCTTGGTTATAACCGTTTTATAGCTTTAAAATTCCCGTATATGCGTGAATGACGATCACGTTTTGGAAAGATCCTGAAACAAGTTCAGGATGACGACCGACTTATTCTTTAGGCACATTCACTGTATCTTCCGGGTGTTGAGGCGGCAATACATCTACCTTTTTCTCTACGATGGTAATTTTTGTAAATACGGCATACTTACTAGGAGAAATGCCATTATCATACTTTTCGGCATAGGCCTGTGTAAATTCAGCGCCGAAGTAGAGTATAATCGAGGTATAATAAATCCACAATAAAATAACGATGATCGAACTGGCTGCGCCAAAGGCCGAACCTGGGTTACCTTTTTCGATATAAATCCCGATGAGGTATTTACCTAAACTGAATAGCACAGCAGTGAATAAGGCACCGATTATGGCCGATTTCCAACGGATTACAACGTCTGGCAATACTTTAAAAATAACGGCAAATACAGCGGTTACAGCGGCTAGTGTAATTACATTGTTTAAAATATAAATTAGAATCGCCATTGTATCGTTTGCAACAGGGATTACTTCATCTATCTTACTTTGTGAAAGTAGCTGACCTAATTTAGAACCCAAACCAACCACTACAGTGTTAACCACTAGTGAAACTAGCAACAGAAAGCCCATCGAAACAATTAATGAGAAAGACAATAACCGGTTAGAAAGCATTTTTATCCAGCCTTTTTTGGGCACAGCCTTCACTTTCCAGATCATATTGATACTATCCTGTATCTCAATAAAAATAGCAGTTGAGCCAATAATCAATGTACCAATTCCAATAATTAAACCAATAGTAGATTGCCCGGATTTGTTGGCATGTTCTACAAAACCTTGAATTTGTGTAGCTGCCTCTTTACCAACCATTTTAGTAATCTGTCCATAAAACTGACCTCTTGTTTCCTCATTTCTTTTGTCGCCGAAAAATAGGGTAGCGGCAGATAGCATGATAATAATGAGTGGAGTAAGCGAAAAAATGGTATAATAGGCAAGCGAAGCACTCAATTTAGTTACCCTATCTTCCATAAAACCTTTTCCGGCAGCAACAAAAAGATGATAAAGCGCAATGAAGAAATGTTTGATCTTATGGATAACTCTCATAGAAAAATTAAAACGGATATCCTATCCCAATGTTAAAAATTAAATTCTGTTTACGCCAGTCTTTGTTTCCAAAGGCGATATCATCAAACACCCATCTTTGTCCTTCTGGTAGGTAAGGTTTACGTACGGGGAAGGCCACATCTAAGCGGACCACGAAAATGCTGACATCTACACGTAAACCTGCACCAGTACCTACCGCTAACTCGTTAAAAGCATTTTTCAGCTTAAAACCAGATCCAAGTCTTGCCGTCTCAGGTTTGCCAGGTTCTCCAAGATCTTCCTTCCTCAACCAGATATTTCCGGCATCTACAAACAATGCCCCATAAAGTACACTCACTATTTTAAAACGCAGTTCTGAGTTGAGCATTAACTTAATATCACCACCCTGATCGGCAAAAATTGCATCATCTGGAACCTTATAAGTTCCCGGGCCTAAGGTTCTGGCCGGAAAAGCCCTGATATCGTTACTGCCTCCAGCAAAAAATTGCTTAACAAATGGGAGTGAGGTAGAGTTACCGTAAGCATAACCATAACCCAGGTTTAACCTGTTTGCCCAGATTAAGTTTCTGGTGATTTTATAATAATCCCTTAAATCGGCTTCTGCCCTGATAAACTGCGTTAATGGTCTGTTAAAGATAGATCGTTGGCCATTTTCATCTTTTGGGGTAAACAGCCCCCAAACATTACCACCCGTTTCTAACCCTCCAAAGAAATAGGTGTTATTTCTGCGGCTATCTTCCATTTGGTTGGTATAGGTGAAATTATAGTTACTGCCAATAATAAACTGGCTTTCTAAGGTGGTTCTTAATAATGGATTCTGTTCGTATATGTTTTTTTCTGTAAGTGAATCAGGAAAACTTGTAGAAACATAACTTATTGATATCGGATTGAAATTATGTTCTTTGTATAAATTCTCTTTAAAGTTGTAACCATACTGCCCCTTAAATGCATGTAAAGTATATTCAGAACCACGGTTAAGCATCTGGTAAGAAAGCGAAGCTATGGTTTTCGGGATGAAAGCATTGGTACTATTCGGTTTGTAAAAGGGAACAATAAACCTCGGGAAGGTCAGTTTTCCTTCGGCAGTTAACGATAAAGAGTTTTTGCCTAGCGAGGTTCCTTTAGTTTGGGTTTCAAAGCCACCACTAACACTCAAATCTAATTGTTCTGCATTTCTAAACAAGTTTCGGGTGGTTTGCGTTACTTTAACCTCCGAACCAACGAAATTGTTCGATTTACTCGTTCCTACAACCGAAAAGGTAAGTGAGTTTTTCTTTAAGGGGGTTAAATAGATATTTAAATCGAGCTGATTGTTTTTGAAACTATCAACGGGTAAAAATTCGGCCCTTACATCCTGAAAGGCACCTACATTTACCATTCGGTTTAATGATTGGTTATGATCTTTACGGTTATAAGGTTCGTCTTTTTGAAAGAATACTAAACGATCGAAAAGCCTTGGTTTAAAGGTGTTCCGGTCATCGTAAATATTGAAATCATTGTATTGTAACGGCTTTAGTTTTCTTAATGTGCTATCTCTCCTTAAGGAATAGTTAGGATAGATGTTAATGTTTTTAATGGTATAAGGTTTTAAACCTGCATCAGGGGCAATGTCTTTTACTTTAACTGAAACATTAACCAGGTTTTTGCCAATGGTGCTATCCACCTGCATAATTAAATAATCAGGACTGAAATAGAAATAGCCATTTTCTTTTAAGTCGTTGTCAATCCTGATGCGTTCGTTTTTGTAGGTATCGATGTCATAATAATCGCCAACTTTTAACAAAGTTTTATCTTTGTTGGCATTAATGATTTTTGTGAGCGCCCCGGTATCCGGAGGGAAATTAATCTTGTTGATTTTATAACGCTGCCCGGTAACTGCAGTATAAATGGCCTTACCTTTTTTTTCTTTCACAACAGTATCGCCGGTAACATTTGCCTGTAAATACCCTTCGCTAATGAGGTAACTGGATAATACATCATTGTTATATTTCAGCTTTACATCGTTCAATAACACAGGTGGTTCGCCTTGTCTGCGCAACCAGTTTCTAAAGCCTTTTGGCTTTTTGGGCTCTCCTGCAAGATTGTAAATGCCGAGCTTATATTTTATACCCAAAATCGACTTATTGGGACGTGGTCTTGTTTTGGCTTCAAGATCGGTTTTAACCTGTTTTTCATTGTCAATTTTCCCTGATGAGTCTGGATTGATTTTTACTTCAGCACCGGTATACAAAATCTGTCCTGGTTTTAACGATTTGGTACTGCTGCAAGCCGCCCAAACTAAACAGGCCAATAAAAATAAAAGCGGTCTAATTAGTTTTCTCATCTTGTGCTTTCTGTTCAATGTTTCTTATTCTTCTGATTCTTTTCTTTTGAAAAATCTCTCTAAACTTATTGTAATCTACTACCAGGGTAAAGCCTAAGCCTGTTTCAACAATCTGTCCCTGTATAATCATATCGTTCTGGTTTCGGCGGTAGGCCCTTAAACGGTACCGTCCATCGGCTGAAAGTGCATATTCTACGTTTACGTTTCCAGCAATATTGGTCGATTTTTCTCCTGGTGCCTGTGGCCCTTCTAAGGCAAAAGAGCTTCCTACGCTAACGGTTAATCTATCGTTTAACAGTTTTTTAGATAAGCCAACCTCCAGATCAGTTTTTTGCTGCATCGAGCCCGTTGAATAATCTTCAGATGAATTTACGCCGAAGTTAAGATCAACGCCCTGAATTAAATCGGAAGTTAAATTATTCAATTGCTCGGTTAACAGTCTACTTACGCTTGAACGGGCAAGGGTTGAAACACCACCACCGCCACCAGCCAAACTTTGGAAGGGATTGTTTGCGATAAACCGCTCTAAGGCGAGCAAAGAAAGGACCTGTTTGTTCAACTCACTTTCATCACGGTTTACATTAATTAATTTGGTGTAAACCTGGCCATTTAGCGCGCCACGCTCATTTTCAGGTAAATCGAGCTTAAATGAGATGGTTGGCTTTAACAATTCCCCTTTTATCATCAGATAAACCTGGAAAGGCAATTTTGTTCTCGCCTCGTAGAGATCCGGCTGGTTTAACAGATCGATGGGAGCAGCGTTAACTTCGTATAAAGCCGTAATATTGGCAGTAGCTGAAGTAGGCTCACCAGTCCACACAATGGTACTACCTTTAACCAGCTTAAATTCTTTTTTTACAACAGCCAGCGTTAAATTGTATGAACCATCAACTATTTCATAACGACCGGTCATGCTGATTTTACCGCTTGGGTCCATCGTTACATTTAAGTCTGCATCACCCCTAACTTTTAAATTATCGCCGGTAGATGGATCTACAACCACATTCAATTCTGCTTCGGGATCTACTTTAACCGATGCCACCAGGTTTAAGCCTTTAATTGGCGATTTACTGATGCTATCAACTTTTAATGCTTTTTGCCCGTTAAAAGGTGGTGCATCGGCATCAATAAACTGTACTATACCTTCCTGATCAATAATCGATGGATCACTTGAAGGCAAAGCGAAGAAGAATTTAGTACCCTTATTCACATTGATATTCATGTTAACATCCGGCTGGTTCAAATCTCCGCGTACTTTGATGTTGGTGGTTAAAAATACCGTTCCATAAATCATGTCATTATCGGCTGCGGTAGAATTGATTGCCCTGAAATTGTTCGTTCGGATATCTAAACCAAAACGGTAGTTTTTAAAATCGGTGGTGTAAATTTTTCCGTTTACGGTTGCCTTCTGATTTAAGGAATCAAGGAGCGTAAAATTGTTAAAGCTGATGCCTTCATTTGTGAATGAAATCTTCTCATTAGGCATGCGGAAATATGAATTTACATAAGCCACATTAAAGCCTGCATTATTGAAAGTTAAATCGCCCAGTATTTTTGGAGTAGTTAGTGCACCTTTAACTGTTAACGCGCCTGTTAAGGTACCAGTACCACGTTTAAGCTGACCTGCAGATAAACTCTCTATATTTTTCATTTCAATCTTATCGATGTTTACCGTAAGATCTAAAGCGCTTTCGGGCGCGGTATAATAAAATCCGTTAACCCTTAACTCGTGCACGCCGGTTAAGGCAACATTTACTTCGAAAGCATTTTCGGTATTGTTGTTTACGGCCAGGCGTAAAGTGCCCAGTTGATCTTTTTGATAACGCAGCTGATCGATGGTTAAATTTGCCTCGAATTTTGGTGTGCTGGCCAAATCTTTAACATTCGCCGTTCCATTTAAACGGCCACCAACCAATGTGGTATCGGTTTCTGCAAATTTGGTTAAGGTTTCTAACTGAAAATCTTTAAATTCTACTGCCAATGGCGCATTTGGTTCGGTAGGATTACTATTGATGGAAAGCGATTGACCGCTGTTACTGATCTGGAATTGATTAACCAAGATACCTGATGCACCAAACTGGATGTAATTATCCTGCGAAACCACCCATTTTTGATAATCGAGCAATAGTTTTTGTGGATCTAAAGTGAATTTGAAATCCTTATTAATCGATTGGAAGGTACCACCAACTACATATTTATTTTTAAGCTGCCTATCGCGCAGGAAGATGTTAACGCCTAAATTATTATTTGAAGCATCGCCACTTACTTCTGTATTAAAGAGTGCAATAGCCGGGCTTTGGAGACTTTTAACAGTTAAACTATAAGCCAGTTTATTGTTGTCATTATTGATGTTTAAAACTGTAGTATCTACCTTAAAATCGCCATACACTACCTGTGGGAAATTCCCTTTAATCTGTAAGCTGTCTTTTTGCGTATCGATCAATCCATAAAACTGCGATTGTTTAAATACCGTTAACTCGGGCACAAACTCCTTTAATAATTTCGAATCGTAAACCTGTACAAAAAACCTTAACCGTTGATCAGGAACTTTGGTTACGGTGCCAAAAGCATAGTATTTATTAATTTCGTTGATAATGGCATCGCCAACTTTGGTGAGCTGGTACTTGCCATCAATTTTTGCCGATAAAATTTCAGATTTTAAGGTCAGTTCATTTTCATTGGCAGTAGATTTTGCACGGATGGAAATCGTATCAACATTAATTCTTTGTTTATCCTTTACCAATTGTAAGCCTGTAACATCAACCGAACCGTTTAAATAATCTGCATCGGCAGTAGCGAGGTCTACTTTAACTATACCTGCTGCACTTAAAACCGTTGGACTAAAGTTTAATGCCTGTAGGTTTACCTGCTTTAAGTTTAAGTCGGCTTTTACCGCTGGATATTTACCTGCCAGATTCACTTTAGCATCTAAATTAAAGTTGGCATTGCTATCGGGCATGTTACTCTTGATGCTGATATGCTGATTGCTGTAATTCCCGGCAAGGCTTAAATTACGGTAAGTGTATTTGTTATAATAAGCACTAATCACCTTAGCGTTAAACTTGGCGTTAATCTTTTTAGGATCGAGTCCTGTGCCCGCCACATTTGCCTTAACCGAAATCCTACCCAGTTTAGGTTGCATTTTTAATAACCTGCCAACATTAAAGTTGTTTAAGTTAATATCGGCTTTATAACTTTCCTTACCTTTTGGCCCTTTCATTCCTGCCATCAAAATCGCTCCGCCCATATCGGTGCTGATGTTCAGGTTAGTGTTGAAATCGGTCATTGAACCCTTAAACGTGCCTTTCGCATCCACTACATTTGGCAATTCGATCGTAGGTGGCAGAGATTTTTTGGGTACCACCACCAAAATATCTCCTTTGGTTAGATGAAACTTTTTGATATTTAAATCGAGATAAGTTTTTTTGATGTCAGGTAAGCCTTTCGCTTTTCCACTAATATCTATCTGTGTATTTTTTAACCCACTGATCTGCAGCTTTGGGATATTCAGGTTATTCAGATAACCATTAACATCTGCTGTTAGTTTTATTTTTTCGTTACGGTAATTTGCTGGAACAGCATCGCTGAAAAAGCCAGCATCTTTTAAGCCGATGGTGGTGTTTTTAAAGGCCAGATTCAATTTAACACGCTCAGGATGTTTGGTTAAATCCTCCATTGAAGTAAAATTTAATTCTGTCGCATTTTCAATTGAGGTGTTGGGTGTTTTTAGAATAAAATTGCTCAGTTTGATCTGTTTGTCGTTATACACCGCATCGCCTCTCAATTGATCCAGCACAAAACCACTTTTTTCCTTTAACGATCCATTTTTAACATTGGCTTTTATACCGGCGGCGCTATAACTTACATCGCTGGCGCCTAAATTGAGCTGGTTAATTTTAAGGTGATTAAAGTCCATGCCCTTAGTGGCAGGTTTTGCCCCAAGATTATCAAACTGTACATTGTTATCGGCCAGACTGATGTTCTTAATAATTAAACCCAAAGGCGATTTTTCGGGAACCACGGTATCTTTAACTTTCTTTAAATCGTTACTTGGTGCAGGTTTAAAAGCAAAAAGGATATTCGATTTATTTAAATGTGCATCGTCAACAGCATATTTACTGTTGGTTAAATCTACTTTCAGGTTTATCAGGCCCAGATCGTTTACATCGGCAACGGCTTTGGTGGTCGATAACTGATCATCGTAATTTACCTTTACCTTACTAAAAATGAAGTTCTGAACTTCTATTAATGGCAGCTTGCCCTGTTCTTTCTCGCTACTATCAACACTATTTGTAATGTGCTGTACCAGCTGCACTAGTGGTTTTTGCTGCAGATAACGTAAAGAAGTGTTCACTAAATTTAATTCTTTAATTACATAGTGCTGATTGGCTAAATCGAAATCTTTGATTTTGGTTTTAAACGCACCCAAATATAATTTTACATCGTTACCTGCCACGTCATCACGATAGTTGATACCTATATCTTCAAATGAAACTTTATCGACAGAGAATTTAAGAGTAGAGGTGGTATCTTTTTTTACTTTTTCTTCTGGTTTTTTCTGATCGCTCGCAAAGGCATCAACCAGAAATGAAAAATTGAATGTTGTATCGGGAGTGATGCGCTTCACATTGGCGCGTACATTTTTTAGTTCTATATTATTGATCTCGATGGTGTTTTTTAACAGTTTGAATAAGCTGATATCAACCGCAAGTTTTTCAGCATATAATAGGGTATCGCCTTTACGGTCTTCGATATAAAATTTGTTCAAAACCACATCTTTTGGCAGTGCAATCTTAATGCTTTCTAAACTTACCTCTGTTTTGGTTTTGTTTTTAAGGTAGTTTATGGCTTTGTCTTTAACAAAATTCTGAACTGCCGGAATATTTAAAGATAGCGCCAAACCAACAACCAGAATGATGATGGAAGCAATTACCCACAATAAAATTTTTAGACTTTTGCGTACGTATTTATTCAAAGCTAAGCGTGTTTGGTGTTTGATAAATGCCAAAAGCATGCCATTAAAATTAATTTTAAGGCATGTTTTACTAAATAATACAAAAAATAACTTAAATTGTTCGCCCGCTATAAAAATTTAATACTGGCGATTCCCTAATTAGTTACAAATGAATTCAATAAATCTAAATATAACTTTTGAACAATACGAAAGTATTACAGAATTAACAGTGGCAGACAGAACGCTTTGCGAACTTGCAACAAAGGCTTTAAGTACGTCATATTCTCCTTATTCTAAATTCAGGGTTGGTACAGCAATCCGTTTGGCTTCTGGCGAAACGGTATTAGGAAGCAACCAGGAAAATTTAGCTTACCCATCAGGACTTTGTGCAGAGCGTGTTGCCCTTTTTACCATTGGCGCTACCTATCCAGACGCAGTTATTGAAAGTATGGCTATTACTGCCCAAACGGATAATTTTGAGATTTTAAAACCTGTTACTTCTTGTGGAGGCTGTTTGCAGGTGATGGCAGAGTTTGAGCGCAAGCAAAATACACCAATTGAAGTGATTTTTTACTGTTTGAACGGAGAAGTATTAAAAGTGCCCAGTATAAAGAGTTTACTGCCTTTTGCTTTTGTAGAGGACCGGTTGGAGCGATAGGCGTGGGAGGCATCTCTCGATAGGTCGTCATTGCGAGTAAGCTTTTTCAGCCGACGAAGCAATCTTAATGCGGTTGCTATAACCCATAGTTGTAAGATTGCTTCGTCGTTCCGACTTGCAATGACGGCTTTCTATTAGAATGTAATTCTTCCTTCCTTCTCCTGACCTCAGACTTTTATGCTTATATTTGGTTTTTTAACCATAATGAAGCAACTCTACATCCTCGTTTTCTCCTTTTTTATTTCGTTTGGCGCAAATGCCCAGGCCGTCCTTAAAAGTAATGCGGTTTATAAAATAATTTATTTCCGCTCCGCCGATGGAAAGCCCAAAGAAGACCGGAATCCAACTGTGGTAATGGCTTCAGCAAGCCAGAATTTAATTAGTAATGCTGCTATTCTCGATCATAAAGCAAAGTATCCTTACGAACAAAGTATTGTTGCTAAGCCCGCACAAATTTTGTTTCAGGTTGCCGATTTAGGTACGGATAAGCAGATTGCAACTGCCGATAGCCTTGCAATTGGCAAGCAAACTTTTGAGTTGAGCAACGAAATCAAGGTAATTTTGGGTTATGCCTGCAAAAAGGCCACAACAGTTGTTAACTCCAATAGAATAGATTTATGGTACACAACCGAAGCAGGTATTAAAGCGGCGCCAACCAATTTGGGCCAAACTCTTGGATTGGTATTGGAGCAGGTGCGTAATGGCAATAGCTTTGTAACTGCCACAAAAATCGAAGAAATTAAAAATTCGAAACCGATCGATCTGCAAAAAATAAGTGCTAAGCTTACCGATGGATTAACGTATAAAGATTTGCTTTGGAAAAGCAGGTTTACCACGTTAAATGTTTTTAATAACGAAACGATTAATTTTATAGATAAACCACAATCGAACGATTCTGTATTCCGCTTTGCGGGAGGGACCGTGATTGCCAGGAAAGTTAAATTTCCTGAATTTCAGTCCAGTCCCAATGTTTTTGTCGATTTAACCGAGCAATCGAACGGGGATGCCTACGACAGAACAGGATCGGTATTTATCATCCCAACCGATAAGCAGATTAGTTTAATGGATGCACTTAAAAATTCCGTTAAAAATCTACCTGTTTACGACAATGGTAATGGAAAGAAATACCAGGGGGTTGTTGCCACAGCAGATTATAATCCGGTAATAGAACTGATGCGGTTTTTCACTCCTTTTGGCGTGGGCAAATACAATACCTTAAAATTAAAGGATAAAAATTGGGCGGAGAAAGTTTACTATAGACAGGATGTTTCGGAATTGTTCCCGCTGGTAAATGGCAAAGAAGCCTGGGTTGCAGTTTTTGTTGGTAACTATGACAAAGGTGGCCATAAAGTTTCTTTAAATATAACATTGCATAATAGTGGCAGACCAAAAGAAGCCAAAGAATTGATTTTGCCTTTATTTAATTCGACCAATGTAATGGAAATGGCTGGGCAGGAATATGCAACCATGTTTAGCAGCGATAAGGGTTTAGAGGTTTCTTTTACCTTATCAAAAGACCTAAAAGATGCGAAACTACGCTACATTACAACCGGGCATGGTGGTTGGGGAAATGGCGATGAGTTTGTACCACGAAAAAACACCATCTGGCTGGATGAAAAAGAAACATTCGCTTTTACGCCATGGCGCCAGGATTGCGGTTCGTACCGATTATCAAACCCTGCCTCTGGAAATTTCGAAACGGGTCTTTCCTCGTCAGATTTAAGTCGTTCTAACTGGTGTCCAGGCACAGTTACTAATCCCGAATGGATCAGCTTAGGTGATTTAAAAGCTGGTCCACATACCATAAAAGTAACCATTCCGATGGGTAAGCCCGAAGGTTCGAGTTCGAGCGCATGGAATGTTTCGGGTGTGTTGTTGGGGGTAGAATAGTTATAATATTTTTCTAACAATCGTCATTTCGACCGCAGTGGAGAAATCTATAATTAAAGCTTTTATCTTGTAGATTTCTCTACTGATTCAACTTCCTGCCGCATTGACACAGATAATATAAAGTTTTTTCTGCTCTATGCCGCAGGGGCATGCTACTTTGGAGCGCCAAAGTAGCCAAAGCGCTTTGTCATCCGATAGCTATCGGATCAGGCAAGGTGGCTTCTCACTGCTTCAGGCTCATCAAAAAAACAGCGGCACTTCGTTTTGTGTTCAATACCCTTTAGACGCTGGGATCATGATTATTGAACACAAAACCACTGCGTTTCAGGTTTGGTAGTGCTAAATATATTATTGTGCACCTGTTTTTTTGATTCTCCTGCCACTTGGGATTGACAGCGTTCTTCGGTAAAACCTATGGGCTATTAAAGTTAGCTTAGCATAACGCCCTATAAAATCTATGATATAAAGATGTGTCCACACATTAGGCCTGCGCGGGAATGACGGGCGTACTAAACTTATCACATAATCCAGCTCCTCTCCTTATTTTCAAGGAGGGGCTGGAGGTGGCCCTATGCACTGCGCAACCCTAAATAGTACCTCAAAACTATTTCGCTAAACCGGATTGCAGGGAGATCCTTTTTGCTGCCTTGGGCTGAGCTGGAGGGCAAAAAAGATCGCATCGAAAAGCCGGAGGAAACATTAAACAAAACCTACGGAACCCTGCTTTCCAAATCAACACAAATAAATTTAGATTTCGACAGGCGAAACACCAGCCAATAGGATGAGAAATCATTTTATAATATTGCAGGATAAAGATTAGCTTCGCTGAGCACTGCGTTGTTCCCGCCTGCGCGGGAATAACGGCAAGAGCTAAGCAAAACGCACCTTGCCCTTGTTTTTTAACAAATTTGCCATCTCGAAATGTGAATAACCTCTCTTCATTCTATGAAATCATTTTTATTATATTTACGGCTGCCAATTTTTGTAAATAAATGAGTGAAGAATTAGATCAAAACGTAAACGAAGAGCACAAACATACCATAACCCCAATCAACGGTTTATACGAAAACTGG
>Ga0163161_10001050_pt1 | contig 20986 bp, 17 predicted proteins | sample S45metaG_FD_129847 | JGI IMG/M metagenome (GOLD analysis project Ga0163161, IMG submission 129847) | Switchgrass rhizosphere microbial communities from Kellogg Biological Station, Michigan, USA - S4-5 metaG | ecosystem: Host-associated > Plants > Roots > Rhizosphere > Soil | place: USA... | reverse complement strand
TATCACGGACAGAAGGTACCGCCCGTATTCTTCGGGCATTGTTTCTCCCGGCAGGAACTTCATTGTATCCTTAAGGGCATCCCTTTAATTCAGCTCAGGCAGGTTTAAGCTAAACCTGCCTGAGCTCTGAAAATATCCGGGGTTTTCCATTTGATGATTAAACGCGATTTTGCTCTTCTTCAGAGCCCTTGTTCCTTTTTCTTGCGCCTTTGATCGTGTTGCTGCCAAAATGATAAGTAGCAGTCAGACGGACAACCCTGCTTTCTTCTTTAGCCCTGTATGTATAGATTTGTCCGGGTATTGTGCTTTTAGAAACATATCTGAGCGTATTGAATACGTCACTTGCAGCCAGTTTGACAGTTAACTTCTTATCCAGCAAAGTTTTGCTCAAACCCATATCTATACTGTACTCCTGCCGGTTGGAAGCCGTGCCATCAATATATCTGGAATGAAAATATCCTGAGAGTTCAGCATTCAGGGTAGGATTTACAGTAATCGTTTGTGTATTGTTGAAATTGAATGCCAGTTTCCCGCTTTTAAATGCTGATCCAAACAAGTCAGGCGTTGTAAACCTGGTGTAAAAAACTGTCAGCGTGTTACTGGTGGCCCACCATTTAGTAATAGAAAGCGGGGTACTGATGTTGAGGTTATAAGTGCTGGATGATGCGAGGTTGCGGTATGTGGCACTCAGGGTTTTTCTGACAGTATCATTTACAGTGATAAAGGCGATCACATCTGAAGTATGACTGTAACCGAGGCTTGCATTAATGGTTTTCTTATAAGACCAGGAGGCTTCAAATGAATTGGTGTATTCCGGATTTAAGAAGGGGTTTCCCTGATAATACGTATAGACATCCAGGAAGTGTAAAAATGGGTTCAGGGACGAATAATTTGGCCGCTGAATTCTTCTGCTGTAAGAAAAACCTATCTCATGGTTTTTTGAAAGTACCTGATTGATGAAAATACTCGGGAAGAGATTAATATAATGGCGGTCTACGGCAGTTTGTGTTTCCATAGAGTTGCCTTTTGAATTGGTTTGTTCTGCTCTCAGGCCAAGCTGTACCGTCGTGCTGTTAAATTCATGATGAAAATTAGCATAGGTAGCGTTGATATTCTCATCATAAAGAAAATGGTTGCTCTGACTGAAATCTTTCTGCCATTGATTGTTGACCAGGTTTTCAAAAATAGAATTGTTATCGGTATTCACAAAGCTGGTCTTGAAACCCAGGTCCAGTTTAGTCTTTTTATTAAAAGGATAAGTATAATCTGCTTTTAAAACCCATATTTTGACTACTGATGGTGTGGGGTTCCTGAAGCTGGATGTTGGTTTGATCAATTGCCCGTTTGCATCCCGCCAGGTGTTATTATACACGTCTGTTTTGTCCCGCTTATACCTGGAGAAATCAGCGTCAACACTGATTTCCTGTCCTGAGGTATCTAAAATAACCTTATAATTTAAGTTGTAAGCCGTATTCTGGTAAGTAAACCTGGTAGGATTATTGGCATTTAACGTAGAGTCCGTCTGGTCCGGACGGGTACCAATCCGTGTTAAGATATTTGTCGCCTGATCTGCTTTAGTGACATAGCCATTGACCATTACACCAATTGTATTCCGGTCGTTAATAAAGTAGTCTGCGCCAGTTTTATAATTCGTATTGTTTCTGACCCCCACAAAACCACCTGTCTGATCAAAAAAAGTCTGCCCTGCACCTGTACCACTAATACGGTCAACTGCCTGGTCTGTAAATCTTTTGTTTCTGCCGTAGTTAATGTCTCCAAAAATATTAAATTTCTTTTGCCTGTTATTCAGCGTTAACCCGCTGTTGGCCTTGTAATATCTGCCATATCCCGCGCCTGCCGTTACTGTCCCGTTTGTTCCATAGTTTCGGTTCTTTTTGAGTTTGATATTGATGATGCCCGAGTTTCCTGAGGCATCATATTTTGATGAAGGATTGGTCACCAGTTCGATGCTGGTAATGGCATTGCCCTCCGTGGCATTTAATAAATTGGCAATCTCTTCACCGGAAAGATAAGTCAGCTTACCATCAATCATGATACTGACGCCCTTTTTACCCCGAAGGCTGATATTTCCATCTTTGTCTACACTTACTCCCGGTGCTTTCTTAAGAATATCCATAGCGGTATTTCCTGTCGCCAGGATACTGTTCTCAATGTTCAGCACTGTTTTGTCTACCTGCCTGTCCACAAGAGGCTTTCTGGCAACAATAGTTACATTGTTCAATTGTTTTGAAGTAGCATTGAGCACTATATTTTCGGATGTGTAGGATTGATGCTGCGGGCTGATCTGAAACGGGCCTTTGATCACTTTGTGATATCCTATGATGTTAAATGCGATCAGGTAAGTGCCATCTGGCAAATGGTCAAAAGCATATGCGCCCCTGTTGGATGTGATAGATCCTTTCAGCACCGTGGAATCCTTTGCCCTGAGCAGTGCAACGGATACGTCATCCAGCGGTTTTTTCTGTTCATCGATCACATTTCCGTTAAGGTTACCCCCGGTTGAAGTTTGTGCATTGGTATCAAAAAATAGAAACAGACTTACCAAACAAGCTGTAAGAATTATATTTTTTCTCATAAATACGAGTAATTCAGCTGGCACTGTGTCAAATGATGCCTGCGGGATATTAAATAATAGTCAACTGGATTTTCTGTAAAATTATTTAAATTGAACCTCAGGGGAAATCCCCGATTGAGGGGGTTTTTTGATACTACAAAAAGGGAGGGCTGGGTTACATGATATAGCAGTAGTTTTTCCCGGTTTAATCAGTATATTTATTTGCATGCTAAAACTCAAAACAGAATGAACCCCACGCTTAGTGATGTACGGTTTTACCCCCTGGGAGATACTGCAATTGTAGCGTCATTAGGAGATGAAATCAGCGATTTAACTCATGATATGATTCAATGTATATGCAATTATCTGGAGGAATATTCTTTTGATGGCTTTGCAGAATACGTCCCCGCATTTACCACGGTTACCATTTTTTATGAACCGCTGACCGTAAGTTACGAGTCTGTACAGTTGCACCTGGAGGAAATGCTTGCAGAGATGAGTGTTCATTCTGAAAAGCCTCTTTCCAGGCTTGTGGATATTCCGGTAGTTTATGGCGGTAGATGGGGGCCTGATCTTGATACTGTTGCTTTGCATGCCAGGCTCTCCACTGAGGAAGTGATCAGGTTGCACAGTCAGACGGAGTATCTGGTGCATATGATCGGCTTCGCTCCCGGATTTCCATATCTGGCCGGTTTGAATGAAAACATTGCCACACCAAGAAGAGCAGTTCCGCGGTCGCATATAGCTCCCGGCTCTGTCGGGATCGCCGGCAAACAGACAGGGATATATCCGATAGCGACTCCGGGCGGATGGCAGATCATCGGACGGACGCCAGTCCGTTTATTTGATGTAAGACGAACTGAGCCTGCTTTACTGAGAGCAGGAGACCGTATCCGTTTTGTTCCGGTTACCGATACAGCGTTTGATATAAATGATAAGGAAGTTTATGGGAATTAAGGTGCTCAAAGCCGGACTGCTCAGTACACTGCAGGATACGGGCAGATTTGGATACCGGAAAGATGGAATTATTGTGAGTGGGGCCATGGATAACCTTGCATTGCGGACAGGAAATTTGCTGATCGGTAATCCGGAAGATGAAGCAGGTATAGAATGTACGCTCATGGGGCCCAGAATACTTTTTAAATCAGAACAGCTGATTGCGCTCAGTGGCGCAGATCTTTCTGCTGCAATAGATGATGTCCCTATACAAATGTGGCGGCCGGTAATGGTAAAGGAAGGCTCAGTGCTGAGTTTTGGGGCTGCCCTGAAAGGTTGCCGTACCTACCTGACCGTATCCGGAGGTTTCAGGGTGCCCAAGGTACTGGACAGCCGCTCCACCTATTTACGGGCAGGTTTTGGCGGATGGCATGGCAGGGCTTTACAGGCCGGTGATGATATCCCCTTCAGGGAAAGATATCAGGAAAAGATGCAGAATTTCAACTGGTCCTGCGATCTCAAATCGTTCTATCCGGATTTAAATGACCACATAATCAGGGTAATCAAAGGCCCGGAATATGAGCTGTTTTCAGCAAGCAAGATAAAGGCGTTTTTTGAAGAGGAATTTCAGCTTACAAATGAATCAGACCGCATGGGATACCGTTTACAGGGTGCTGCTCTCAACCTGGAAAAGCCTCAGGAAATGATTTCTTCTGCCGTCACTTTTGGTACTGTTCAGGTAACGAGCAAAGGTGATCCAATTGTGCTGATGGCAGATCACCAGACTACAGGCGGATATCCGAGGATTGCACAGGTGATCACTGCTGATTTTTCCAGGCTTGCCCAATTGCAGAGTGGACAGAAAATACGTTTTGAATTAATTACATTAGCACAGGCACATGCGCTTTTGCTGTATCGTGAACAGCAACTTAGACAGCTGCAACAGACCTTAACATTTAAATATAACCATGATATCTAGTACCTCTACTGCAGATCTGAATTGTGACATGGGCGAAAGTTATGGAACTTTTGTCCTGGGCAGCGATGAACTTATTTTACCATTTGTAACCTCTGCTAACATCGCCTGCGGATTTCATGCGGGAGATCCTGCAGTGATGAAAAAAACCGTGAGGCGTGCTATTGTAAATGGGGTATCCATAGGTGCACATCCCGGGCTGCCCGATCTTCAGGGATTTGGACGCAGGGAAATGGCAGTTTCTCCGGAAGAGGCCTACGATATGGTGGTGTACCAGATAGGCGCACTGGCCGCCTTTGTGAAGTCGGAAGGCGGGATATTACACCACGTTAAACCACATGGGGCGCTTTATAACATGGCGGCGGTAAACAAGGAACTTTCATCGGCCATTGCAGAAGCTGTTTTTAAGATAGACCCTTCGCTGATACTGTTTGGCCTTTCGGGCAGTGAACTGATCACTGCTGGTCTAAGAACAGGGCTGAAGGTGGCCAACGAGGTCTTTGCCGACAGGACCTATCAGGAGGACGGAACGCTGACTTCACGAAAACAGGCCGGCGCCATGGTGACAGATGACGGGATTGCGATCAGCAGGGTATTAAGGATGGTAAAAGAAGGAAAAGTAACCTCTCAGCAGGGTACAGATATAGACATCAAAGCAGACACGATCTGTATTCACGGAGATGGGAAACATGCTGTAGCATTTGCCGAAAAAATATATACGGCTTTTAAAAATGAGGGAATTATTTTACAGCCTCCTTCACAGCTTCCTGCAGAATGAAAACAAAAAGAAACTGGAATATCTTAACCGGAGCAGCATTTTTAATGGCTACTTCTGCCATTGGTCCCGGATTTTTAACGCAAACCACTGTTTTCACCCAGAGGCTGGGTGCCAGTTTTGGCTTTGTGATCCTGACATCAATCCTGATAGATATCGGTGTTCAGCTGAATATCTGGAGGGTCATTGCTGTTTCTGAAAAACGTGCACAGGATATTGCAAATCTGCTCTTACCAGGCCTGGGCACCTTTATCTCTTTTCTGATTGTTCTAGGGGGCCTGGCCTTCAATATTGGAAATATTGCGGGTGCCGGACTAGGTCTGAATGCTTTGCTGGGGATTCCTGTGGTCACCGGAGCCATCATTTCGGCAGTTCTTTCAATTGCTATCTTCCTGGTTAAAGAAGCCGGGAGAGTGATGGACAGATTTGCCCAACTGATGGGTTTTGTGATGATCATCGTCATCATTTATATTGCTTTTACCTCTCAGCCTCCGGTAGCTGAAGCCGCACTGAGAACTATTGTTCCTGCAAAGATCGACTTGATGACCATCATCACGCTGGTAGGGGGAACCGTAGGCGGCTACATTACTTTTTCCGGCGGGCACCGTTTACTCGATGCCGGCATCAAAGGCAAATCCGTTTTACCTGAGGTAAATACCAGTGCTGTGATGGGTGTTTCTGTAGCAGCCCTTGTTCGGGTATTTCTTTTTCTGGCTTCGCTGGGAGTGATCAGTAAAGGGCTGTTGATCAATGCCGGCAATCCTACAGGTTCTGTCTTTCAGCTGGCTGCAGGAGATCTGGGTTACAAGCTTTTTGGCTTAGTCATGTTTGCAGCAGCTATTACATCGGTGATTGGTTCTGCCTATACTTCGGTATCATTTATCAAATCGTTCAGTCAGAAGATCAGTAACAATGAAAACAAGGTAATTATTTCTTTTATTGTGGTTTCGGCTGCAATATTTGTAGGCATTGGTAAGCCGGTTACCCTACTGATCATTGCCGGTGCGCTCAATGGCTTTATCCTTCCTGTAACACTGGCTACGATCCTTTTTGCTGCTTACAAGGTGCGTATTGTAGGAGATTATAAACACCCGCTGTGGCTTACTGTCTTTGGAGTTGCGGTGGTTTTTATCATGACGTACATGAGTGGCAGCGTGATCATAAAGCAATTTTTTCTTTCATCCCCATAATACCAAGCAATCCGCCGGTATGCAGTACAGCGATTCTGGCATCTTTTTCAAAGTAGTCCTTCTCTGCCAGGTCATCAATCGCATAGAACATTTTAGCAGTGTAAACAGGGTCAATCAGGATACCATGGCTTGCCGTAAACCGCCTCATCAACTGCAGCAACCGGGGCTCTGTTTTTGCGTAGCCGCCAAAATGATAGCCGGTATGTAAGATGAGTTTGTCACTGTCCGGGACATATTTTTGTATTTCCGCACGGATAAAATCGCCCCCCTTTAGTACTGGGACCACATGTAGCTTTGTTTTTAATCCTGCTTCAAGGATGCCTTGGAGCAAACCGGCAGCTGTAGTACCAGTGCCTGCTGCACAAAAAAGATGATCCAGATCTGGTGGCAATTCTGCGATAATCTCCGCACAGCCCTTTACGGCTTCATCAGAGGCACCGCCTTCATCGATAAAATAGGTGGAGGGATGTGTGCCGAAATGTTTTTGATAACAGGCAGGCTTATCTTTATAGCTTTCACGGTCAGTAAAGATCAGCTCCATGCCATATAGCTGGCAGAGCAGCAGCATTTCGTTCAGTACCTTTTCTCCTCTCACAAATGCTGTAGCTTTTAAACCAGAACGCGCTGCCGCTGCTGCGGTAGCAACCAGATGGTTTGAATACGCACCGCCAAAAGTGACCAGATGATCTTTACCTTTTGCTGCAGCATCCCGGAGAATGTATTTGAGCTTCCGCCATTTGTTTCCCGAGATGTAAGGATCTATCAGGTCATCTCTTTTAATCCATAGCTCTGTTAAAAAAGGATGTTTTAAATGTTGAAAGGGACTGTTCAGATCTGTAAACATCAGGCAAATATATAGCCTTTTCACGTGCATTTTTCCAATATCTGAACCATTATGCACTACTGTTTGATTTCTTTTAAGAAATGTAATTGTTAAAGGTTAGTTTTGTAAACTGGAATGAAGTGGTTGAGATTGCATTTTATAGCGATCTGTACCTTTTTCAGTCACTTCAGAATCAAATCATAAAATTACGAATGGAAAATACCAATAGCGGGCTGGAACTTGAAGAGCAGGATTTATACGAGCATTTTAATATTGTTGTAGATGGCGGGCAATCGCCTTTGCGCATAGATAAATTTCTGATGCAGCGCATGCAGAATGCATCCAGGAACCGTATTCAGAATGCAATTGATGCAGGCAACGTGCTGGTGAACAAAGGGACGGTAAAGGCCAGTTATAAGGTTAAGCCTGCAGATGAGATCTCGATTGTATTTCCTCATCCTCCGCGAGATACGGAAGTTTATCCGGAAGATATTCCATTGGACATCGTATATGAAGACAATGACCTGCTGATTGTTAACAAGCCGGCAGGGATGGTAGTACATCCGGGATTCAATAACTATACAGGTACGCTGGTGAATGCCCTCGCATTTCACTTCGAAAAGTTGCCGCAATTGCCTGGTAACGAGGGCCGGCCGGGGTTGGTGCACCGGATAGATAAAGATACCTCTGGCCTGCTGATTATCAGTAAGAACGAGATCACGATGACCAAACTGGCGAAACAATTCTTTGACCACAGCATCACGCGAAAATATATTGCATTGGCCTGGGGAGATATTGCAGAAAATGGCACAGTTTCTGGGTATATCGGCAGAAGTGCAAAAAACAGAATTGTAATGGATGTGTATGACGAAGAAGAGAAAGGGAAGTGGTCTGTTACACATTATTCTGTTTTAGAGCGTTTAAATTATGTGACTCTGATCAGTTGCCAGCTGGAAACAGGACGTACGCACCAGATCAGGGCACACATGCAGCATATCGGCCATCCCTTATTTAACGATGCCAATTATGGCGGAGATAAAATACTGAAAGGAACAACATTTACAAAGTACAAGCAATATGTTGCCAACTGCTTTGAGATGTTGCCGCGCCAGGCACTGCATGCGCAGACCCTCGGTTTCATACATCCTACAACAAAGGAGTATATGGAATTTGAGGCCCCGCTTCCGCCGGATTTTGATGGCGTATTGAACAAATGGAGAAACTATATTGCACAGGCGTAACAATTAATGCAACAGGAATATATCTTACATAACGATGAGTTCATTGCGATAGATGAAAATGTATTCACGGTAAAAAACCGTGGTTTCAGATATGGTGATGGCCTTTTTGAATCCATGCGTATGACGGGAGGCAAATTAAAGTTTGCTGAACTGCATGCCGACCGTTTGCAGGCCGGTATGAATGCCCTGAAGATGGATGGGGGCATTTTATTTGATGAGTATTTCCTGAAGCAGAAAACGGCCGAATTATGCAAAAAAAACAAGCTGAAAGACAATGTAAGGTTCCGTCTTTCAGTTTATCGTGATGCGGACGGCCTGTATACACCTGAAACTAATCAAACGGCGTATGTCCTGGAAGCTTCTTCCGTGCATGAAAGTGGGTATGAGCTCAACAAAAAGGGGTTGATCATCAACGTTTATGATGAGATCACCAAGCCGGTAAATAAACTTTCAAATTACAAGACCAGCAATTCCTTACTTTTTGTAATGGCCGGGCTCTACAAGAAGCAGCACCGGCTGGATGAAGCATTTATCCTCAATCAGAATGGTTTCCTCTGTGAAAGTATCAGTTCCAATGTGTTCGTTGTCTATGACAAACAAATTTACACTCCTGCACTTTCTGAAGGTTGTATCGCCGGTGTGATGCGCAATATAGTGATGCAAACGGCAAAGGCCAATGGCATCTCCATTATAGAGGCACAAATCAATCCGGAGGTGCTGAATGAAGCAGAAGAAGTGTTTATCACTAATGCCAGTTCAGGCATCCGCTGGGTCATGGGATACGGGAGAAAACGTTATTTCAACGAAATTACCAAGTCCTTAAGCGCAATGCTCAATACTTTATAGCATTTACAGGCGCATTCCCCTTAAAAATTCTTCAACGGTCATCCTCTTTTTACCTTCGTATTGTACATCTGTTACACTGATAAAACCATCTTCCGCGGCAAACTTTAAGAAGGTCTTGCCGTCAGTCACATAGTCGCCGGGTGCAACATCTGGTATTGTTTGCTCATATTGTGTCTTAAATAACTTGATGGTTTTACCGTTCAGTTCTGTAAAGGCAGTAGGATAAGGGCTAAGGCCACGGATCAGGTTATAGATCGTTTTTACAGGCTGCTCCCAGTCTATTTTACAAAACTCTTTAAATATTTTAGGGGCATGTTTGAGATCCACAGATACAGCTTGAGGCTGCTCTTTGTAATTGCCATCGACAATAGCTTTTACAGTTCTAACCAGCAGCCCGGCACCTGCATCCATCAGGTGATCATGCAGATCGCCTGCCGAATCATCTTCAGCAATGGCTACCCTTTCTGAAAGGATCACATCTCCCGTATCAATTTCGTGTTTCAAAAAGAAAGTGGTCACCCCACTTTCAGTTTCGCCATTGATGATGGCATGGTTGATGGGCGCAGCACCACGGTAATCGGGTAACAGGGAGGCATGCAGGTTGATCGTTCCTTTTGCAGGCATATCCCAAACGATTTCCGGCAGCATACGAAAAGCGACTACCACCTGCAGGTCTGCATGGAGTGAACGCAGTTCTTCTATAAACTCAGGATCTTTTAGTTTCAGGGGCTGTAGTACCTTCAGGCCTTTCTCCACTGCGTATTTTTTTACCGCACTTTCCTGTAATTTCTGTCCCCTGCCGGCTGGCTTATCTGCTGCTGTTACCACACCAACAATATCGTAACCATTTTCATATAAGGCATTTAGGGAGGCTACTGCAAAATCGGGGGTACCCATGAAAACTATCTTCATTTTTCTGTGTTTAAGAAAACAAAATAACTAAAAATTTAACGCATATTTTGCTCAAACTATATGGTTCAGACCCCGGAAGAGATTAAAGAAAGTGGTTTAGTATATGTTACCGACAGTATGCCTGGTATTTACAGGAAAGGTAAGCCCGGTAAATTTTATTATGAGGATAAAAACGGGAACAAAATTACTGATGAAGGTCAGCTTGAAAGGGTAAAGGCACTTGTGCTCCCGCCAGCCTGGACCTCGGTATGGATTGCGCTTAAAAAGAATGCTTACCTGCAGGCTACAGGCCTGGACGCCGCAGGGCGTAAGCAATACCGTTATCATCCCAAATGGACCTCCAGGCAGTCGGATCAAAAGTACTTCAGGCTGCTCGAATTTGGAAAGGCACTCCCGGCAGCGAGGAAGAGGATCGCGAAAGATTTAAAAAGAAAAGAGTACGATGAGCAAAAGGTACTGGCCATCTGTGTGCAGGTGATGCAGAAGACACTGATCAGGGTGGGTAATGAGTCTTATGCGCAGTTGTATGGGAGTTATGGTTTGTCTACGCTCAGAACGAAACATGCTAAAGTTGACGGTAACACTTTAAAGCTGAAGTTTGTTGGCAAAAAGGGCGTGCAGCAGGAAGTGGCGCTCAATGATAAAAGCCTCGCAAAGATGGTTAAAAGCTGTATGGAGATTCCAGGTCAGGATTTATTCCAGTATTATACCGAAGGAAAGGAGCACAGAGGGGTAGATTCTGGTAAGATCAATGATTATATCCGCGAGATCACGGGAAGTGATTTTACAGCCAAAGACTTCCGTACCTGGGGCGGCACGCTGGAGGCTTTGCGGCAACTGGCCATCTGCTCCGGTAATATTGAAGAGGAGCGGCCAAAAAAGAAAGTTATTGTACAGGTGCTGGATTGCGTAGCCAGTAAACTTGGAAATACCCGTGCTGTTTGTAAAAGTTCATACGTTTATCCTTTGCTGCTCGAAGCATTTGAGAATGATCAGCTGGCAAATTATCTGAAGAAGATTCACTTGCATGCACCAGGTACTGATCAGGCGATAGAGAATGACGAGAAGGTGCTGATGAAGTTTCTGAAGGAAGCGCAGAAGCAGGTAAAATAAGAAAAGAGAGGAATACAGCTTAGGCCAATTCCTCTCCTATGTTTAATCCTTAGTTGGTGCTTTTTTGATGGGATCAACAGGTTGTTCTTCCCTTTCCCTTTGTTTCGCAGGATCTTTAAATTGAGGGGTGTCTGCGGTATAATCTTTATCTTCCGGTTTTTTTACCGCTTTATTTCCCTGGTCAACTTTGTCCTCATTGAGGGGCTCCTGGAAGTTACTGCTGGGTTTTTCGTTTTTCTTTTTAGGTTCAGTATTCATATGCGTAGATTTTTGTGTGTTAAGGATACAACAAATATTTCTTGCGTATCTCTTTGTAGCGGCTTAATCCCGGTTCCCAGCTTGCCCTGATCTCCTTTTCAGATTTGCCGGCAATGATCTGTTGCTTTAAAGTATATACGCCCGCGAGTTTATCTATACTGCCCATCTGTTTACTTAGCTTAGTATTGAAAAAGTCGGCCTTATCCGGATAAGCTTTATACAATTCGATCATCCATTTAATATTTAACGTTTTATCTTTTCGAATGTTTGAAATATCATAATTTCTGAGGTCCAAGCCATAACATTCCTGATCCTGGTGCAAGGGTGTCTCCGCCATTCCTTTGATGCTTTTTGGCGTAAAGGAAAACTTATATTTTCCTTTTAGTGCGGGGGCACCCAATACACTGAACGGGAACTGGGTACCACGGCCCTGGCTAAGATAAGTTCCTTCAAATAAACATAAAGTAGGATAGAGCAGAACAGATTGCTGTGTATTCAGATTCGGAGAAGGTTTTACCGGCAATTCATAAGGCATATCATGTGTATAATTGGCTACTTTAACAATATTGATCCTGCATTGTGCCTTATTATTCAGCCAGCCTTCACCATTTAGCATCTGTGCGTATTCTCCAACGGTTAGCCCGTGAACAATAGGGATAGGCTTTAAGCCGATTCCTGAGACCAGGCGCGGGTCAAGTACCGGGCCATCCACATAAAACCCATTTGGATTGGGACGGTCAAGGATCAGTAATTCCTTATTATTTTCTGCACAGGCCTGCATGACATGCTGCAGGGTATTGATGTAAGTATAAAACCTTACCCCGACATCCTGTATGTCAAAAACCATGATGTCTATATCAGACAGGTCTTCGGTACTTGGTGTATTGTGTTTGCCATACAGTGAAATCGCTTTAATTCCCGTTTTCTCATCGATAGCATCATTTACTGTAATACCCGCACTGGCATCGCCTCTGAAGCCATGCTCCGGGCCAAAGATTTTGACAATATTTACCCCAACTTTAATCAGGCTGTCTACTGCTGTCATTTGTCCGATCACTGAGGTTGGATTGACCACCATTCCTACACGCTTTCCTTTCAGCATGGGCAGATACTTCTCAGTCTGAGCTGCACCGGTCAGTATTTCTGCTGCGGAATGTAAACTATCAGCCTGGATCGCAGGAGCTGATGAAGTTGTGTTTTTTGCTGATTTCGGACTGGCATCGCAGGCCTGCACAGCAAGGAGCATAAGACCGAGCGGATAGATTAATTTGGGGAATAGTTTCATTCAGTACCTTTTTTAATTAAATATAGTTGAATTCGAAATCAAATAACCATTTTTGCTAAGTTACAGTTTATTGAAAAAATTTGAATACAGAATATTTCATAGCCAGGCGTATTGCCATCAAATCTGAGCGCACCTTTTCCAAGCTGATCGTTCGTATCGCTATCTCAGGGGTTATGCTCAGTCTGGCTGTCATGATGCTGTCTATCGCTATTATCAAGGGCTTTAAAACAGAGATACAGGAAAAGGTTAGGGGCTATGTAGGGGATGTACGGATTTTTAAGCTCGACCTGAATAATTCTTTTGAGCTTACACCTTTTGTACCCTCCAAAAAAACACTGTCCGATCTTAAGAAAAATAAGAATATCCTTTTTTATCAGCCCTATGCCACCAAGCCTGCAATTATTTCTGCCAATGAAGAAGTGGAAGGGATTAATTTTAAAGGTATAGACAGCAGTTTTAACTGGGATTATATCCGCAAGCATCTGGTAACGGGCAGGGTGATCGATTTTACAGACAGCGTAAAGGCAACGAAAGAGATCATGATCTCTGCTTTTACCGCCAACCGGCTGAAACTGAAAACCGGAGATACTTTTATCATGTACTTTGTACAGAACCCGCCCCGTAAACGCCCATTTAAAATCGTAGGTATCTACGATATTGGGGTAGAAGAAATTGATAAGGGTTTTGTACTCGGAGATATCAATATTATTCGGCGCTTAAACAACTGGGAACCTAACCAGATTGGGGGGATAGAGATCAGGTTAAAAGATTTTTCGCGCCTGCAGGCCATGTCTGACGAGATCTATTCCAACCTGGAGATCAATCTGAAATCTGAATCTGTACAGGAATATTTCCCGAATATTTTCACCTGGCTGTCCTTACTGGATATTAACACCAAGGTATTGCTGATTTTGATGATGATTGTAGGCGTAATCAATATGATCACAGCGCTGCTGATCATGATCCTGGAGCGGACCAATATGATCGGGATGTTAAAGGCTTTCGGGATGACCGATTACAGTGTGATGAAAGTCTTTCTTTATAATGCTGTTTATCTGGTTGGGATCGGTCTGCTGCTGGGCAATCTCCTGGGCCTGGGCCTGGGATTTCTGCAGTATTATACCCATATCTTCAAACTCAACCAGACATCCTACTACCTGTCTTATGTACCGATAGAATTTCACCTGACGGATGTGCTGTTGCTTAATCTGGCAACGCTGTTTATCTGTCTGATTGTTCTGATTGTGCCTTCAATGCTGGTCAGCAGGGTATCCCCGCTGAAAGCAATCAGGTTCAAATAATAGGAGAAGGCCCCGCAGATATTAAACCTGCAGGGCCTTTTCAAAAGCAGTGTGTATTTATTTTGCTTTTTTCACATAGGTGTCTAACCAGGTGTTCATTTCCCACAGCATATGCAGCAGGTTTTCCTTGCCGCGGTAACTGTGTGCCTCATAAGGAAGGAACACAAATCTTGTTGTGCCTCCAAATCCTTTGATCGCATTAAACAAACGCTCACTGTTGATAGGGAAGGTACCCGGATTATCATCAGAATCACCATGGATCAGCAGGATCGGTGTTTTAATCTTATTGGCATAGCTGAAGGGGCTCATTTCATAATACAGCTGAGGAACTTCCCAATAGGTACGCTCTTCATTTTGGAAACCAAATGGCGTTAAAGTCCTGTTATAGGCTCCGCTGCGGGCAAGGCCTGCTTTGAAAAGGTTGGTGTGGGCCAGCAGGTTGGCCGTCATAAACGCACCATAACTATGTCCGCCTACAGCCATACGGTTTCTGTCGCCTACCCCCAGGTCAGATAGTTTATTGATCGCCGCTTCTGCATTGGCTACCAGTTGTTCTACATAGGTGTCATTTGGTTTCTTACCATCTTTGGCTACAATCGGCATTTCAGCCTCATCCAGTACGGCATATCCCTGAGTTACCCAGAATATCGGTGAAGCCCAGCTGATCACCGTAAAACGGTCTTTTGAACCTCTGATCTGCGCGGCATCTGCTGCAGAATTAAACTCGCGGGGATAAGCCCATATCAGTGTTGGCAATGGGCCGTCTTTCGCTTTGTCGTATCCTTTTGGCAGGTAAAGGTTACCTGTAAGGTCTACACCATCCGAACGTTTGTAAGCGATCTTTTCCTTGCTGATTCCCTCCAGTCCAGGATAAGGATTGCTGAAGTTCGTCAAAGGCCTGTCTGCGATTCTCAGCATCAGGTTTTTAATGAAATAATTGGGAACATCTTTTTGTGATTCCTTTCTGGTCAGGAGCACAAGCTTACCGGCATCAAGTACATCTGCCACATATTCATAAGTACCTTCCGCACTGCGCCAGATAATCTCGTTCTTTTTCGCCGCAAGGTCAAACTTGGCCAGGAACGGCAAATCGCCCTTTGGCGAAGAACCCACCGTATTGTTCATGAGTAATTTAGTGCCGTTGTCTACAGTCTGCACTACACGACGGCCAAAATTATTCTTTGTGGTTACCGGATCTCCGGGATCATTGTAGGCATCTGTCTGATTCACTGCGTACAGCGTTTCCACAGTCCCTGTTGCCGGATTGTAGCGGCTTACCTTACTGGTTTGCTTGCTGCGGAGGCCTTCATAAATCAGGGCAAGGTTAGCGTCTCCCCACATTGTTCCGCGGTAACGGGTCTCGGTTTTGAATAATTCTTTTGCACTGCCGTTGAAAGGAGCAGTTAAGGCATACACAGCATCATGAAACTGAACTTTCTTTTTAATCAGTCCACTGTCCAGCGGCTGTGCCCAGGTTACAGTTGCTGCCTCATCATCTCTCCAATCGTAATCGCGGGTAACATTTTGTGTATTGTCATATCCTGAAGGTGTTCCTTCTGTAGAAGGAAGTTCTGCGAGTATCTTAACAGATTTCCCTGAAAGGTCTGTGATCTTTACCGTGGATGGGAACCCCCTGTACGTTACCAGATAAGAAAAAGGTTTGTTAATGGTTTTTTCCAGCAGGTACTTTTTATCTGGCGAAACACTAAGACTGGCATAGATCGCCGGTTTTCCGATCAGGGTTTGTACCCCGTTTTTATACTGTACCAGTTGTGAAGTACCGAAAAATTCAAATAACTGTTCATCATAAGGTGATTTGATCAGGTCCTGAAAAGTAGCGCTTGGAGAAGTCTTGCCCAGATTTTGCTGCACAGTTGGCCCTTTAGGCATTAATGGTTTCACAGGAATGGCAGTAGCTGGTTGAGTAGCTACGCGGTAGAGGATCGTCTCTTTATCCACCCAGGTCACCCCATTACCGAGTACTACATTCAGCGGCTGCTTATTCACTTTTACAGCTTTCGCTGTTGCCACGTCAATGATATACAGGTCAACTCCCTTTGCAGTGGTGTTGGTAAAAGAGATCTTGCTTTCTCCGGGGTTCCATTCCGGAATACCTGCAAAAAGGGGAACAGGCAGCCCGCTTACCTGCGTAGTTTTTCCTGTTTTAATATTTTTCAGGCTGAAGTTACTGATGAAAGCCTGCCTGCTGAGTGAAAAGTTGGCCGGATTGATCCTTAATCCGGCAATGCGGAATTCGGGCATTGCCAACTGTTCAACGGAAGGATAGGAATTGCGTTCGCTCAGTAACATCCATTCGGCTTTACCATCGATGCTCACTGAAGGGGTAGGTTTCGCCAGCAGCAGATCTGCCATGGCTTTTGGGGGCTGCTGGTAGCTTACTGCATCCTGTGCAAATACGCCCAGAGATGTGCTCAGTAAGAATAAGCTGAGTAGCGTTTGTTTCATAAGGGTAAAAATTAGTTAATCCGCTAATTTACAATTTCCGCGGAGCTATATGCCCTTAGTTTCATCAAAATTTTGATACAATACCGGATCTTTCCGATTCCCGATCTCATCAGTGATCAGAGCTCAGGCCCGGGTTTTTAGCATTTCCGGAAGTATGATACCGGATGTTAGGCTTATTTGCGTAAATTTGCTGCAATATCAATTTTAACTGGAAAACTGTGTCGTTAGATAAATTAAAACTAAGTAAGTCCCTTGTAACAGCAATGACTGATGCCGGCTACTTAACCCCAAAAGAAATTCAGGCAAAAAGTATGTCGAGAATTCTTGGAGGACAAGATGTAATTGCTGTAGGCCCTGAGGGATCAGGAAAAACAACAACCTATATTCTTGGCGTTTTAATGCGGTTGAAATATACGAAGGATGATGCGCCAAAGGTGCTGATCCTGGTAGCCGACAAAGACCGTGCGGTTGCGGTGATCGACCAGTTTGTTTCGCTGAGCAAGAACAGGGACCTTAACATCGTAGGCCTTTATGGGACTGGTGGGGTTGAAGCGGAAGTAAATGAACTGGTGCTGGGCATAGATATCGTGGTTGCCACACCAACACGTGCCAGGGCGATCTATCTGAAACTGGGCTTAAACCTGAGCAAACTGCAAACTTTTATCGTTGATGATGCCGAACTGATTGTGAAGCAGGGTATGCAGCTGCCGGTTTGTGAACTGGCCAGAAGTGCAGGCAAATGTCAGCATCTGGTTTTTACTGAAGTGATCCATGAAAAACTGAGCAAGATGACTGATCAGTTTATGAATTTCCCTACAGTCATTGAAGTAGAAGATTTTGGTGATACCAAAACTGAGACAGTAACACAGGTATTATACCATGTGCCTAACTATAAAACCAAGATTAACCTGCTGCACACTTTGCTGCGTGATGATGAGGTATTTGATAAGGTGGTGGTTTTTGTAAATACACGCCTGACCGCGCAGAAGCTGACGAAAAGTATCGCCAGCAGCAAGGAAATGGAGTTTTCAATGTTCAAGCCCCTGCATTTTGATGAGGATGGCTTTGATGATTTCGAAGATTTTAAGGAAAGTCCTGAAGCCCGGGTACTTGTGGTTGCAAACGAAGGCGAAGGTAACTTAAACCTGGATGGCCTTCCTTTTATTTTCCATTTTGAAGTTCCCGAAGAAAAAGAAACCTTCCTGAGCAGGATCATTAAAAATAAAGACAACCCTGATGAGGTGGTAGCCATCACTTTTGCTACAGATATGGAATTGGTTCAGGTGAAGAAGATCGAACAGTCCATCGGCCAGAAGATGGAACTTTCTGAACTTCCGGATGAGTTGCTGATTGAAAAAAACACCAAGCCTAAAGGACTGGATAAAAACCGGGTGGTAAAAACCAAGGGTGATGAACCTGCTGGCGGTGGTGCTTATCATGAAAAAAAAGAAAGCAATACTAAAACTTATAATTACGGTATCGGCCAGAAGGCCAAAATGACCATGAAGAAAAAGCATTCATAGCTTTTACTTCATGGTTTTTGCCTCATTCCAGTATACATCCATTTCTGCCAGCGTCATATCCTGCAATGCCTTGCCGCTCTCCTGAGCTTTACTTTCGATATACTGGAAACGTTTGATGAATTTCTTATTGGTCTTTTCCAGTGCATTTTCCGGATTGATCCCGATAAACCTTGCATAATTTACGAGGGAGAAGATCAGGTCTCCGAATTCACTTTCTGCTTTCTCTATGTCTATGGCTTCGTTATCTACGGTGTTGTATTCGTTTTTAAACTCAGCCAGCTCTTCTTCTACTTTGTCCCAAACCTGGGCTTTATTGTCCCAGTCGAACCCAATGCCACGTGCTTTTTCCTGTATCCTGCCGGCCTTCACCAACGCAGGTAAGGAGGCAGGAACCCCGCCAAGTACAGATTTATTGCCTTCCTTCAGCTTGATTTGCTCCCAGTTGCGTTTCACATCTGCTTCATCCTGTACCTCTACATCACCATAAATATGTGGATGACGGTTGATCAGTTTATCACAAACGCTGTTCAGTACATCTACGATGGTGAAATCATTGGTTTCCGAGGCGATCCTGGCATAGAAAACGAGGTGCATCATCACATCGCCCAGTTCTTTTTTTACCTCCTGCAGGTCACCATCAAGTATGGCATCCGATAGTTCATAAGTTTCTTCGATGGTCAGATGGCGGAGTGTTTCCATCGTCTGCTTTTTGTCCCATGGGCACTCCGTTCTCAGGGAGTCCAGTATGGTTAACAATCTCAAAAATGCTGAAGATGGATCTGTTGCTGTTACAGGCGGAATAGTATTGGGCATGGCTATAGGATTGAAAAGCAAAAGTACAATTTTCTATTCAGGTTCTTCGAGTCTGATCTTTTTGGTGATACGGTAAACTTTTCTCTTTTTCCTGGGATTTACTTTTTCTCCCAGCAGGATACCCCAGGGCTTTAACTCATCAACCCTGTCAAATATGATCTTCAGCATCGCCAGGTAGGGGATACAAAGAAACATTCCTGAGATGCCCCAAATCATTTCTCCCACCACAATGCCAATAAAGGCGAACAGGGCATTAATTTTTACCTTTGAACCTACTACGAGCGGCATCAGGATATTTCCGTCAAGCGCATGTACGGCCACAAAGGCAATGATCACTAGAACCACCTTAGCCGCACCTGCCGTAGCGAAAGTGATCAGGATACTGATGAGCAGTGCCGAAAATATGCCTACATAGGGTACCAGGTTAAAGATCCCGGTGATCAGGCCCAGCAGCACCGCATATTTTACGCCAAGGATGGTGAGCACGATCATCATCAGCCCCGTTACGATCAGCATCTGCAGAAATAAACCCAGGATATATCTTTTAATAATGTACTGTATTTGCCCCACTATATCACTAACCTTCTGTTCATGTTCTTCTTTGAATACAGCCTTTAAGAATGCATAAAGAACACCGCGGTAGTTCAGGATAAAGAAAGTGAAGAGCAGGAGGAAAGCGAGGAACAGTAAAGTAGAAGAAAGCGTCATCAGTGTTACGCCTACCACAGTAGCACTCGTCGCAATTGCATTGGTGGCGCTGTTCTTCAGGTAATCTATCTGTTTATGTGCATTGACATGGAAAGTTCTTGAAACCCAGTGCTGCAATTCTTCAAAAGAATGCATGGCCTGTTGTTTCAGCAATGGCCAGTCCTGCCCGAGGTCACTCAGTTGATTGGCGAGAAAGGCCATTATACCTGCAATCACCGCGATCATGACCACCACGGAAACAATTGACGACAGACCTCTTTTCAACCTGCATTTGAACTCCAGAAAATTGGCCATCGGCAGTAACAGGAATGCAAGCAGGATAGAGGCCAGCAGGGGCGCCAGGATACTTTGTCCAAGAATAGCCAGATAACCCAGGCAAATGATAGCAAATAAAACCAAAGCAAGTTTGGCATAAAAGGGCAGGGAGACGTTTCTCATCAGCAATTTTTTAAGCATTATGCCTGCTGAAAAACAAATGCCCTGCCAAAATTATCTGACAGGGCAATGCTGATTATTTTATTTGTCTGGCCTTATGACCAGGCACTTGCTTCGTCCAGAATAGCAATGTCTTCGACATTTAGTTTCAATGCTGCTGCCCTGGTCAGCTCTTCGAGTTGTGCGGCGCTGGTTACACTCGCAATCGGCGATGTTACTGATGGCCTCGCAATCAGCCAGGCTAAAGCTACGCTTGCAGGGGTAGAGTTATATTGCTCAGATACTTCGTCCAGCGCTTTCAGAATTTTAAAGCCCCTGTCATTCATATAAGTTTTGATGCCCCCGCCTCTTTTGCTTTTCCCAAAGTCTGCTTCAGAACGGTATTTTCCGCTGAGGAAGCCGCTTGCTAATGAATAATAACCGATAACCCCCAGGCGGTTATCCAAACAGATCTGCTCAAATTCTTTTTCAAATTTTTCTCTGTTGTACAAGTTATACTCGGGCTGAAAGCTCTGATATTTTGGCAGGCTCAGCCGCTGACTGGTTTCCAGTGATTCTTTCAGCCGCTCTCCGCTAAAGTTCGAAGCACCGATCCATCGTACTTTGCCTGCTCTGATCAGCTGGTCATACGCTTCCAGGGTTTCTTCGATGGGTGTTTCAGGATCATCATAATGTGACTGGTACAGGTCAACATAGTCCGTCTGCAACCTTTTTAGTGAACCATCTATCGATGCAATGATATGTGCTTTTGCCAGGCTTTTTTTTCCGCTTCCCATATCACCGCCAACTTTGGTAGCCAGGATGACCTTA
>Ga0163161_10001049_pt1 | contig 21009 bp, 17 predicted proteins | sample S45metaG_FD_129847 | JGI IMG/M metagenome (GOLD analysis project Ga0163161, IMG submission 129847) | Switchgrass rhizosphere microbial communities from Kellogg Biological Station, Michigan, USA - S4-5 metaG | ecosystem: Host-associated > Plants > Roots > Rhizosphere > Soil | place: USA... | reverse complement strand
GGACATGTGCAGGAAGTAGTTGGCGAAGTACTCCTTGATCATGTAGCCCTTGTAACCAAGGCAGATGATGAAGTCATTGATGCCGTGATGGGAGTAGATCTTCAGGATATGCCAGAGCACGGGACGCCCACCCAGCTCGATCATGGGTTTCGGCCGTGCCATGGTCTCTTCGCTGATCCGGGTGCCATAGCCGCCAGCGAGAATCACTGCTTTCATAGAGGTCTCATGGTTCGTGTCGGCCCTTGGGTGGTCTCTACCGTCTGCCCCATATTCTAGCGGGTCAGCGAGTCGCAGCAGGTGCCGGGACCGTACGGGCCGAAATAAGCGTCTCCAGCGAAGCGATATCATCGTCGAGTGCGCCCCCGACATTCATGCTGGCCAGCACATCTTTTTGTGCCCTGGCCTCAGGAATGCGGCCCAGATGGGTCAGCATCCGCGCCAGGGTTACGTGGTAAGCGGGCTCGCCGGGGCGGGTGCGGACAGCATCTTGCGCGGCCCGCACCCCGAGCTCGCGCTCGCCAAGGCTATTCCAGGCAAAATCCGCATAGGTGGCCAGGAGGCGGGCACTCGGATCGGGGTGGTCAAGGGCGGCGAGGAAGGCCATCGTCATGCGCGGCTTCGAAAGGTCGCAATCGCCGCTGCGCAAACACTCCGCGAGCGAGCCCAGTGCGCTCTCATCCTGCACGGTCACCTTGTTGTGAGAGAGCTTGGCGATCATGGAATCCCACCAGGCATCTTTCACCGGGAGATGCATGCGGGCGTTGAAGAAGATCAGCGCCTGCTCCGGCAGGATGGACGAGTCGGGAAGCAGCATCGCCTGCTCGAGTGGTCCATAGACCATGGGCGTGAACGGAGACGACGGGCTGTAATGCGAGAGGATCACGTATGTGCGGCCCAGCTCGTATTGAGCGCGCGGCGATTTCGGTGCCCGATCCGCGAGTTCGCGCGCAAGGGACACAGGATCGTCCCATGCCTTGGCCGTTTGCACGAGCTGCAACGTGCTCAACAGCATCAATGCCGCTAGTAACACATAGCGTACCGCCTTTCGTGGCAGGCTCGGATTTGCTAGCAACGGTACGACGGCAATGAGCAGGCCGATGCTTGCGAAGTAGTTGCGGTGCTCGTAAACGAGCTCGAGCGGCAGGATGGTTCCTGTCAGCACGTGACAGCATGCGTACAGGAGTATGCCGAGCGTCACCAGGATGAACCGTCCCCGGGCGAGATACGCGAGGACACCCAGTGAGGCAAGCGCGAGCGCCGAAGCCGCCGTGGTCCAGGGGGCGAAGAGGCCCTTCGAGATGACGATATCGTCGTGATAGAAAGAAAGCGATCCTGCGGTGGGTACGAGCGTCCAGCCGATGTACGACGTCACCACCCGCAACTCGGTCAGTAGCCGGGTGCCCAGGGAGAACTGGCGAGTGGCCCATCCTTCGGGGCGAAGCAATCCGGGAAGCAACCAACTCACTCCGGCTATAAGCGGCAGGAACAGCAGCAGTACGAACGCCGCGACGACCCGGCGATCCCATGCGGTCGTGTGCGCGAGCCGGCTCAGCGACTTGAATCGGAACAGGCAGGCGTCGACGACGAACGCATACATTGGCAGCATGACCGCCGTCTCCTTGGCCAGCAGTCCCAGTATGGTGCAGGCGCCGACCGACGCAAGCGCCACAAGCGGCCATCGGCCGTCCGTCTCTTCCTGCATCCGCGCGCGTGCATGTGTGTATCCAAGAAGTCCAAGCATCACGAACAGATTCGCCAGGCTCTCCATTCGCTGGACGACGTAAAGTACAGACGTAAGGTTGATCGGAAGCAATAGCCAGAATCCGGCCACCCACGCAGCGACCATCGATGGGTTGCCCAGCCGCGGGGAGGCATCGGAAGCGAGCCTCAGCAGGGTCCGCGCGAACAGGAATACGAGGATTCCGTTTAGTACATGAATCAGAACGTTAGTGACCTTCATCGGGAGAGGGTCGCTTCCGGTCGCGAGATAGTTCAGGCCGAAGCTGAGCGATGCAAGCGGACGTTTGAAGTCGCTGGCGGGCGACGAAAGCGCTCCGCGCACGAGGCTGGCAAGGGACGCGTCATGCAGCTTCACGCCCGCGTTGTCGACGATATTTGGGTAATCGTCGAAAAGGAATGGGCCGCGCAATCCCGTGCAGTAGATCGCAACCGCGAGTGCAGCCAGGAGGCTGAAAGTGAGCCACCCTCGCACGTTGGGCGAAGAGAAAAACGTCATGCTCGGCCTTTTGCGTGAAGCTGCAATTCGTATCGCAGGTGATTTATTTCGTGCTCCCAATAGCCTTGCCGTCTCAACACCAAGGCGTGAAGCCAGCGGATGCCGCTGAGCGGAGTCAGTGGCGGGGCAGGTGGCAGACCGTCGAAGTATTCCAGATGCCGCAGGCCGAGCAAGGGTTGACCGGCCGAGCCGAGCGCCGCTGCCTGCGCCAGCGCGACGGAAGCGCTGGGGTCTTCGGCCAGTGCCTCGTTGAAGCGTAGAAGAGCATCGTTGCTGTTTCCGCGAGCCAAGGCAACGAGACCGCGGACGTGTTTGATGTCTTGCCGCCGACCGGGAAGTGCCGCAAATGCAGGGTTGTTCGCCGCTTCGTCGATCAGTGCGTCCACCGTACCGAGAGAAAATCCCTTGCAGCTTCCGTTCACGGCCGTGCTGACGGCTCCGGTCAACCATTGGCTCAGCAGTGGGCCGGCATCGCGCGTCGATGTGCGAACTGCAGTCAGTACGTTTCCGAGCATGGCATCACCGACGCTACCTTGCAGGCAGTGCACATTCACTTGCGCGAAAGCGACCTGGGGTTCGGCGGGAAAACGGACCGCGGCGGCATCGATATGTTCAATCGCGAGTTGCACGTTCCCCGCATTCGCTTCCATCTGCGCGGCGTAGGCCTGGGCGCGCGGCGAGGCGGGCGCAAGGCGCGCCCACACGATAGCCTGTCGCAAGGGATCCGCCCACAGCGCCACATTGGCATGGCTCATGCCGCCTGTCACTGCCAGCAGGGCAATGGCGGCAAACGTCCGACTGGCGTTGGAGGGGAGTCGGTACAGCAAGAGGCCCAGTGGCCAGAACAGCAACATGGCAGGCAGATAGTTGCGGTGCTCGAAATACAATTCCAGCGGAAGAGCACTGGACTCCATCGCATGCCCGGCGAAGAAGAACAGCGCGGCGGCACCCGCTACCGGATAGCGTCGCCGGTAAACGAACGCGCCGAGGATCAGGCCGGTGCAGGCCACCATTGATGGCATCGTGTACCAGGGCGAGAACACGCTCGTGGCAGCAGTGTAGTCGTCGTGGAACAGGCTGGAGGAGGGAGGGGCAACCAGCGTGAGCCGAGCCAGATAGTCGAGAAGGATGGCCGGCTCGGTCAGCAAACGTTGGCTTATCGACCAACCGCGTAACGGAATGGGGGGCGCGCCAAAGTTGGCCAGGGCGGTCCAGGCAATACCCGCGATGACGAGTACCGCGAGAGGGCCGAACGTCAGGTACGTCCAGCGGCGTGCGCGGGCGCCCTCCGGACCGTCGAGCGGTATTGCTATCTCGATGGACACGACAAGTAACGGAATGAGCAGCCCATTGGCTTTGCTCAAGGTGGCGGCGGCCGTAAGTAGATAGACGCAGAGGTACGTTACGAAGGGAGGTCGCCCGGTGCGCACGGCCGCTCCACGGCCATGCAGCCAGGTTAGCAGGGCTAGCAGCGTGAACGTGGCGGGCAGCATGGCCTCGCGCTGTACGACGTAAAGGACCGTGGAGACAAAAAGAGGATGCAGCATCCAGGCGGCGGCGCCGAACCCGGCAGCGAAGCGTGCTCGTAGCGGGGCGACACCCATGGCGATGCCGAGGCGTAGCAGCAGCAAGGCGAGGAGCGCACCGTTCAGCATGTGAAGCAGCAGGTTATCGCGCTTGAACGGAAAGGGGTCCGCCGGCCAGTCACGTGCCTCGATGAGGAAGGAGGCCATGGACAGGGTGCGCCCTGTGGGATCCGCTTTCCCCGAAGTCAGGTACCGAAGAAGAGACGATCCATCGACGATGGGCCCCTGGGAGCCAAGTGCAGGAAGATTTGCGAAATCGTCGAAAACGAACGAGCCCTGGAGTCCAGGGGCATACACCCACGCAGTGACGGCGATCGTCGTTACGATGCTGGCTAGAAGTAAACGACGTCTGATCGGTGTCTGGTGCAACGGCGCGCCGTCCATTGAAAAGGGCCAAAAAAAAGGGGCCGATAATCGGCCCCTTCTTCGTGACTCGCAAGCGTATCAGGTACGGCAGGCGGTCGGCAGATAGGCGTCAGCCACGTTCGTGCCGGCGGCCTTCTTGCAGTTCCAGGCAATGGAGCCCTGGTTGTCTACGGCGGAGAGCACAACCTGCGAACCCTGGATCTTGCTATTCGATTCTTTAGCGAAGACAGCGATGATCTTGCCCGGCGAGGTGCCGGCGTCGACCGTCGACACGTACTTGCCGCTGATCGAGCCGGGGAGCGGCAGGCCAGAGGACTTGTTGGTGGTCGGGAAGCGACCGGTGTTGTTGTAGAACTCGGCAACGGCCGTCTTGGCGCCGTCAGCGAGGTTCATGCCTTCCGACACCTGGGTGCGGATGAGGTAGTTCTGGTACTGCGGGATGGCGATGGCAGCCAGGATCGCGATGATGGCGACCACGATCATCAGTTCGATGAGCGTGAAGCCCTTCTGGACGTTCTTCATGGAGTTTCCTCGTTACTGTTGACTAACCGAAATTAAGTGACGCCCCCTGAGCCCTAGCCCCCTCCTCCCTAAGGGGTGGAGGACGCTCCCTCACTTGCTTTGGTCAGGAACGACCAGGAAGCTCGCCGCAAAGCCTGCATTGTCCATGCCACGACTCCCGCGACCGGCATATTTCCTCATACTTGCCGGTGCCGGGATTGTGCATCGGGTCACGCTTGTGGATCAACAGGAAAATTTCGCGGATTCAGTGAATTGCGACACATTTAAGTATGACGCTGCAGGTCAGGATGTGACGCAAATTGTCACGCCCCTCGGCAACTGGTGGGCAGGTAACGACTGGCAAGAGTCGATTGACAAGTCCAGCCAATGCTGCCGGTGTTGTCCATTGGGGAAAGCGACATCGTCGCTGCCTTGAGGACTTGGTTCGAGTCCGGCTTGTTGTACGAAATCTGGATGACGCCAGTATTGAGCAGTTGCACCCCGGACACGTATTTCCCAGATATCGACGATGCGGTGGGTAGACCAGCCGAGCCATTCGACTGGGGGAATCGCCCGGTGTTATGCAGGAATTCCCACACTGCGGCCTTAGCGCCCGATGCTGCCACGAGCCCTTCCGACGCTTGTGTCCGGATCAAGTAATCCTTGTACTGCGGAATAGCGATAGCGGCAAGAATGGCGATGATTGCCACGACGATCATCAATTCGATGAGCGTGAATCCGGATGGACGGCGATGCAGGTAGCGCATGGTGGGCTGGCCTTAGGTGGACGGCTGGTCAAAAGCACGCTTCGTACCAAAAGCCGTCCTATCTGGCGGCCGCATCGGGTGGTCGCCCGTGATGTGACGCAGGTCGCACGATTGGATCAGGTGGGCACGTTGACTGTGCCAGCCGCGCGGCGGCGCGCATAGGTCACAGCGGATAGCACGGCGACGCAAGCCAGTGCGATCTCTGCAGGGCGATACGGTATCGAGTAACGGGCATCCGACTGAAGCACGCCGTACACCAGTGTGACCCAGGTCGTGGTCGCGGCGAACGTGATCAGGGCGGCGGACGGCTTGCGGCCCGACGCTACGACGATGGTACCTGCCAATGCCAGCAGGGCGAGCACGCCGTTGGACACAAATGCCATGGCGTCGACGGCTTTGAATACGGGGTTGGTGACGAAAGGTGAGTTGCGAGTGGGATACATATAAATGCCGCCCGAACCGAGGCCGATTTCCCATCCCCACAGGAGCGCTGGCTTACTGAGATACCACGAGATGTAGGTGCCTGGCGCGCTGCTCATGCGTTCGGCCATGGCGTGTAACCCCTTGGCACGATCTTCGTGCAACGTGGCGATTTCAAGGTTGATCGCGTCGACGGTCTGCAGGCCTACCGGATCCTGCACGGATGCCAGCTGGGTCGCACTGTGGTAGGTGGGCCACGATCCCTGGACGAGATTTATTTCGGCGCGCATGGAGGGCGACAGCAATACCGACAGGCCAGCGTTGCGAACTCCCCATGCAAGCAGGGGGAGCGCGGCGACAGCCGCGAACACGAGTAACTGGCGGCGCTGCATGACGCGCTTCCAGGCGAGAACAACGGCGAGAACGGCGATCAGGGGTGCAAGCGCGCCGTTGGTCAAGGCCGCGAGTGCCAGGGCAAGGCCGGCCGTGACCGCGAACCCCGTGGAACGTCGTACGGCGCTCTCGCGGAGTGCCAGGGCCGCGATCGCACATAGCGGAGCAGTGAGGTTTTCCGACAGTACGTAGGCCGGAAAAACGACAAGGTGCGGCCACAGTGCCATGGTCCCGGCAGCTACTGCCAGCAACCATGTCGGGATGTCATGGCGTACGGCGAGCGCAGCGCTCGCGACCGTGACTCCTCCAAGCGCCACCTGCGTAAGAATCACGATGGTGTACCACTGGCCATAGTTATGGGTGACCGCCATTGCGGCGGCCAGGAACACGGGATAGCCCGGGTCACGAAAACTGTCAGGGAGTGGGCCGGCAGACCCCGGTGCGGCGGTGGAAAACACGCCGTGGTGGAACAGGTTCCAGGCGTACCGGTAGAACTGTCCCGCGTCGCCCCATGACGTGTCGCGATCGAGCGGTTGCAATACTTGCGCATGAGTAACGAAGTACCAACGAACAAACAGTGCCAGTAGCGTTGCAACGACGATCACCGCGCTCATGCCACGCGTGCTTCTTTTCAGTTCGGACGTAAGTACGACCTCCGGCAAGGCTTCACTGCTCATCGGGCACATGCCCCCTGTGGCGGGCCCATTCCAGAATCGCCGACACGGCGACGCAGGCGAGTGCGATTTCGGCCGACCGGTAGGGTATCGAATAACGAGCGTCCGACTGTAATACACCGTATACCAACGTGACCCATGCTGCCGTGACTGCGAAAGTAAGCATCGCAGCCGGCGGCGATCTGCGCGTCATGACTACCGCAAGCCCTCCGAGCGCGAGGACGCCTAACACACCGTTGAGCATGTATGTAATCGCTTCGATCAGCTTCATGACAGGGTTGGTGATGAAGGGCGAATTGCGCGTTGGATAAGCGTAGATATCTCCTGCGCCCAACGCGATTTCCCATCCCCACAAGAGCGCAGGCTTGCACAGGTACCAGGCAATATAGGTCCCGGGTGCGTGGCTCATGCGTTCGGCCATCACTCTCAAGCCTTCCGCGCGATCAATATGCAAGGCGGCGATTTCGAGGTTGATTGCCTCGATAGTCTGGGTGCCGACGGCTTCGTGCTTGGCCGATAGCTGGCTCGCGGCGTGATACGTCGGCCATGAGCCCTGGACGAGGTTGATTTCGGCGCGGAACGTCGACGAGAACGGCCCATGTATCGTCGAGTTGCGGAGGCCCCAGGCGAGCAGCGGCGCCACAACCACCAGCACGAGCACCAGCAGCTGGCGACGTGGCATCGATCGCTTCCAGGCAAAGACGAGCGCGAGTAAGAGTGCCAAGGGCCCGAGTACAGCGTTGGTAAGTGCAGCCAGGGCCATGGCCACACCCCCTGCGACGGCATAGGTCATGGATTGCCGCTTTGCGCATTCGCCCAGTGCAAGGGCTGCGATCGCGAAAAAGAGGGCGGTAAGGTTCTCCGATAACACGTAAGCGGGGATGGCGACGAGGTGCGGCCAAAGGGCCATCGTGGTTCCCGCCAAGGCAAGCAGCCAGGTCGGCATGGCGTCACGCATGGCAAGCGTGGCACAGGTCACGGTCAGGCCGCCGAGCACGGCCTGAGTCAGCAGGACGATGGCATACCAGCGATCGTAATCATCGGTAAACATCATCTCCAGTGCCAGGAATGCGGGATAGGCGGGATCCCTGAAACCGTCCGGGTTCGGACGGGGGGCGCTGATGATGTCGGACGAAAACACGCCGTGGTGAACCATGTGCCAGGCGTATCGATAGTACTCTGCGGCATCGCCCCATCCGGCGTCGACGTACAGGGGTTGCAGCACCTGTGCTCGCGTGACGAAATACCAGCGAACGATGACGGCCAATACGCCGGTGAGCAGTGCGATGGCAAGTGCCGTGCGTGCGGCGTTTTTCTGCACGATCGCAATCGGAGCGTGGTGCGTGGTGTCTATCAACATCACTGATGATCCTTTTTCCGAACGTTGCGTGCGCAGCCCGTCAGGCTTGCGACGCCTCCCGTCGCAAGCAGAATTTCAATGCCGCGGAACGGGATTGAATATCGGGGCTCTGATTGCAGAATGCTGTATACGAGGGTGACGAATAGAACGAGTATCGCTGCGGACTTTGCTACCAGCGGGTCATTCGGACGCAACAACGAGGTCAACACGCCCAGCAACATCAGGGCCATGATCGCGGGATTGGCGATATAGCACACCGCCTCCAGCGGCCAGAGCGGGCCTGTACGGAAAAAAGGTGAGTTCCGCGTTGGGTAGACATAGATGTCGCCTTGGCCCACGCGTATATCCCACGCCCATAGCAATGCTGGCTTCCAGAGGTACCAGGCGAGGTGCGCCATGGGGCGTTCGCTGACCCTGGTAAACATCATGCCGAGGCCGACCTTCGGGTCTTTTTGCAGTGTGTCAATTTCCGCCTGCATCCACTGCAGATGGTGGATTCCGTCGATGTCGCCTTGCCCGGCAAGTTGAAATGCGTCGTGATAGGTGGGCCAGGAGCCTTGCACGAAGTTCGTTGCCGCGCGGCTCGTCGAACTCTCACCCGCAGATAGCGTGGCCGATCGGATTCCCCAGGCAGCAGGCAAGACGAGTGATGTCAGCATCAGGGTAAGGGCTGTGCGCCGATCAATGTGGCGGCGCAGCCAGAAGCTGGCAGCCAGCACGAACGCCAGAGGCAAAAGCACAGCATTGGTCAGGCCGGCGACGCTCCAGAAAAGCCCGGAAAGAGCCCACATCGAAGTCTTACCGCTCCTGGATGCGCATTGTGTAGCCAGGAGCGCCGAGGCGCAGACAAACCCGGTCAGCGTCTCGGTTAGCAGGTACGCCGGGATCGACGCGCTGTGGGGCCATACGGCCATGGTCACGGCAGCGGCGGCCAGGGCTCGGCCAGGAAGCCAATGGCGGGCCGCGACGGCGAGAAGCGACACGGTGATAGCCCCCAAAGTGGCCTGGAGCATCAGAACGACGGCGTAGAAGGCATCGAAGCTGCTGGTTAGCTTCATCGCCAGTGCGAGGAGCAGCGGGTAGCCGGGATCGCGGAAGCTGTCGGGAGCGGCGACGGCGGCGCCAGATAGCGCGCTCGAAAAGACGCCGCGATGCACGATGTTCCATGCGTAGTGGTAATACTGGGAAGCGTCTCCGCGAAATGCATCCCGGTCGACGGCCTGCAGGACCTGTGCATGGGTGACGAAGTACAGGCGAAGGGCAAGCGCAAGGAGGCCGCTACCTACGGCAATGATCGCGGCCACGCGCCCCGTCGTCGTGTGGGCGTTGCCAGATGGATGGAGCATGGGTTCCCCTGTCTTCGCCCTGGATACGGGCGGCCGTAGCCGCGCGAGCATACGCGAAAGGCACCCGAGGCGGCGAGCGCTCGCCCCGCTTGCAAGCGCTGCCCCACCCCCGTACCGTCTTCCCCGAGCACAACCCCAAGGGAGTCCCCATGAAACCACTTCTCGCCGCGCTGGCCCTCGCGCTGGCGTCCGGCCCTGTCCTGGCCGCCGACGCCGACAGCGTTGCCCCACATCCGTTCTCGATCCGCGACCTGGTCATGATGGACCGTGTCGGGGATCCGCAGCTGTCACCGGATGGCCGCTACGCACTCTTTACCGTGCGAGCTACGGACTATGCCGCCAACAAGGGCAACACCTCGATCTATGTGATGGACCTCAACAAGCCGCCGCAGCCGGTCAAGGTGGTGGAGAAGGGTTCGTCGCCGCGCTGGGCCCCGGATGGCAAGTCCATCTTCTACAGCGCACCCAAGGACGGCGTCGCCCAGGTCTGGCACCGCGCCTTCGACGCCGATAACGCCAAGGGCCTGGCCCTGACGGTCCGGGCCGGCGACGCCGTGACCTCGGCCCCCCTCGATGTCGGCTCGTTCAAGCTCTCGCCGGACGGCTCGAAGCTGCTGCTGAGCTACGAGGTCTTCACCGACTGCGCCGACCTGGCATGCACCAAGGAGCGTCTGGACGGCCGTGAGAAGGACAAGTCGACCGGCACCGTCTATGACAAGCTCTTCGTCCGCCACTGGGATACCTGGGCCGATGGTCGCCGCAACCAGCTCTACATCGCCGACGCCAACGACGCGTCGCAGCCGGTGCTGCTGAGCAAGGGTATTGACGGCGACGTGCCGAGCAAGCCCTTCGGTGGAGAAGACGAGTTCACCTTCTCGCCGGACGGCAAGACCGTGTACTTCGATGCACGCATCGCCGGCAAGACCGAGCCCTGGTCGACCAACTTCGACGTCTATAGCGTGCCTGCCGACGGTTCGGCAGCTCCGACAAATCTCACGGCAGACAATCTGGCCTGGGATGCGAACCCGGTGGTGTCGCCGGACGGCAAGACCCTCTTCTATACGGCCATGAAGGATCCCGGCTCGGAAGCCGATCGTTTCGGCATCTGGGCCCTCGACATCGCTTCGGGGTCCAAGCACGAAGTCGATCCCTCGTGGGATCGCTCCGCCGGGACGCTTACGGTGTCGGCTGATGGCAAGACCCTCTATACCACCACCGATGACAACGGCCAGCATCCGCTGTTCGCGATCGACGTGGCGACGGGCAAGGCCACGACGCTGGTCACCGACGGTTCGGTCAGTGGCTTCTCGATCAGCGGCAACAAGGTCCTGCTCACCCGCGACGACCTGAAGCGCCCGGCCGATCTGTACACGGCCGACGTCAAAGGCAAGGGCCTCAAGCAGGTCTCGCACTTCAACGCCAAGCGCATCAAGAGCGCGCAGACGGGTGACTTCGAGTTCTACACCTTCAAGGGTGCGAACGGCGACACCGTGCAGGGCTACGTGGTCAAGCCGGTGGGCTTCAAGAAGGGCAAGACCTATCCGGTCGCCTTCGTCATCCATGGCGGTCCGCAGGGCGCGATGACCAACAGCTGGAGCTATCGCTGGAATGCTCAGACCTACGCAGGGCAGGGCTTCGCCGTGGTCACGGTGAACTTCCACGGCTCCACGGGTTACGGTCAGAAGTTCACCGATGCCATTTCGGGTGACTGGGGCGGCAAGCCGCTCGAGGACCTCAAGGCTGGTTGGAGCGCTGCACTGTCGAAGTACAGCTTCCTTGACGGCGACCGCGCCTGCGCCCTCGGCGCGAGCTACGGCGGCTACATGGTCTACTGGATCGCTGGCGTGTGGAACCAGCCGTGGAAGTGCCTCGTCGACCACGATGGCGTCTTCGATGCACGCGCCATGTACTACGACACCGAAGAGCTCTGGTTCGAAGAGAAAGAGAACGGTGGTACGCAGTACGACCACCCGGAAAACTACGAGCGCTTCAATCCGATCAACCACGTGAAGGACTGGCGTGTGCCGATGCTCGTCATCCACAGCGGCAAGGACTTCCGCATTCCGGAAACCCAGGGCCTGGGCGCGTTCACCGCGCTCCAGCGTCGTGGCATTCCGAGCAAGCTGCTGCACTTCCCGGATGAGAACCACTGGGTGCTGAAGCCGCAGAACAGCGTGCAGTGGCATGAAGAAGTAAATGCGTGGTTGAAGGAGTGGACGGCTCCTGCGGCCAAGTGAGTTGGGCACGGACGGCGACCTTCGGGTCGCCGTTCTTCTATCGGGGGTACGTTGCTACGAACTCGCGACCGAACATGCGTGCGGCGGACGATGTGACGTGGTTGTTATCCGAATAGAGCGCCATCCCGTTGCGTACACCAGGACAGGTCAGCGGGTTGCAAAAGAAATCGATAGGATCTAGGTAGGAAACGTTGGCGTGCCTTGCTGGCAAGGACGACAGAAACGCGCGAACAGCGGTCGATCGTGCGATGAAGTCCTCGCGCGACACTTCACAGGATTTCAGTGCGTTTCTTCGTAGGCAATCGGGAACACTGGCAGGCAAGTCGGGTGTGGCGCCGATGATAAGGATCCGCCGAACGTGAGGTGATAGTTGGTCGACTGTCGCAGTCAGGTCGGCAGCGAAGTCTCGTTCGTCGGGAGCGGGCCAGCGAGACGCCAGGATCACCGTATCCATTGTCTGTACTCTACGAAGCACTGCCGCGTTGAAGCTCCTGCAGCGCGCGACCGCAAGAGAGTGCTCCCCGTTGTCGTAACCGACAGCGGGAGCACATGCATCTCGTGAGTAAGCAATTGCCGTCTTTCCGTCGCGGACGGCGACGGCCGTGGCGAACGGCTGCATGGCCAACGCGTGGGAGTCACCCCATATGGCGATCTGTGGAGGCGATGTTCCCCCAAGAGCGCATAGCGTCTCATCAGGGAGCTGATCGGGCCGCGACGAAAGATTGTTGCATCGCCCCGTGTTGCCGGGTACGTCGCGCTCAGCCACTGAGCCAGGATCGTCTATGGGCGGGGCGGATCGCATGATATCCGCTACCTGTACGACAAGCACCGCCAGGGCCACGCAGGTTATCAGTGTCGTCCCTACGAGGCGACGTGGAAGCCGCATCGGAACCTTGTGCGCCGGTCGCTCGAACCACCGCCACGTGCCTGCGGCGAGAAGAATCGCAGCGAGGAGGAGGGCTGCCCGGGTCGGTGCCGGAATGTCGCCGGGAAAAGCTGCCGCTGCGAGTGCGAGCAGGGGCCAATGCCAAAGGTAGAGTGGGTAAGACAGTTTGCCGATCAGGACCATCGCCCGGGATGAGAGCGCCCGCCACGCGCCGCCTTCGACGGTCGACGCATGCAGGAGCAGGGCTGCACCCAGGGTCGCCGGAAGAGCGCCACTGCCCGGAAAATGCTTCGTCGGTAGCGCCATCGCCGCAATGACGATAGACACGCCAGCCCAGCTCTCCCAGCGACCCGTGCGATGTCCAGCCATTGGCGTCCAGGCAACGAGTGCGCCGAGCGACAGCTCCCACCAACGTGATGGCATAGCGTAGAAAGCGGACTGGCTATCACGGTAGAGGGCCCATTCCGCGAAGGCAAATGACGCCAGGGCGAAGACGACGAAGATCGCTCTTCGGACGCCCTCGGGTAGTCGGTGCGCGAACAGCAGGGCTACCGGCCAAAGGAGGTAGTACTGCTCTTCGACGCCGAGCGACCAAAGGTGGAGTAAAGGCAGGTGGTTGACGTTAGGGCCGAAATAGTCGCCAGTCGTGTACTCAAAAAAGATGTTCGCCCCGAAGACAAGCGACGCTGCCGCCGACTGCAAGGCCAGGGTCAGTTCTCCATACGAGAGGATAAGCACACTGGCGGGCACAGTAACGATCAACACGACGCCGAGCGCGGGAAAGAGGCGTCGCACGCGTCGCGCATAGAAGGCGGCGAGGTCGATTCGACCGGTGGCAGCTAGCTCCGCCTCGAGCAGGGACGTGATCAGGTACCCCGAGATGACGAAGAAGACATCGACCCCGACAAACCCCGCCGGCGGTCCGAATCCAGCGTGGTAGAGGACCACCCCGAGGACCGCGATCGCCCGCATACCGTCGATGCCAGGGCGATAAGCGAGGGTTGACTCCTTGCGAAGAGGCGGCGCCGAAGCCATGGGATCCAGTGGGAAAGGCGGAAATTGGGGGCCAATATAGCGGAAGCTACCGGGAGCGAGCGCCCCCCGGCATCAGGCAATCATTGCTATACCTCGCGCTGAGCGTACCGAGTTGTGACGAGGATCTCGAAGGCCCACGCCTTGGTACCCGTCGGGCGGTCGTTGCCGGCTTCGCCTCGACGGCCGATACCTTTCGGTACTATCTTTTCCAGCTCATGGCCGTCGGCATGACGAAAAGCGACGCCGTCTCATCCAGGGCCTTCGATACGTGGACTTGCCTGTCGGGCTCCTTGCATGAAATACGCTGACGGATCGGTGGTGGCGTTGTTTAACCTCGTCGATTGCGGCGACGGAACATCCGGGACCGTCGTCGGCATCTCCGGCGATGACTGCTACGCTCATGCGTATAAGGTAGCGGCGGGCGCTCCGAAGAACGCCGAGGCGCTTGTCGCCATGCCGGACCGCAGCCTTAAGTGGCGACCCCTTCCGGGCCATCATCTACGACTTCGTTATTTCCCCGAGGAAGACTGGTCCTATCTTGGTCACGGCTTTCTCGTGCTCGACAGCAATAAGACCATCTTCTGGTACAACGATGCCGATGAGGACCTGGAGCTCATTCGACGTGACGTTCGGGGGTCGATTTTCTTGCTTATATCGTCGCTACGTCGCGAACTTTATGACCTTGATCGAGATGATTCCTGAAGCGCTGAGGTTAATCCTTGCCGTGCGAATGCACGCGAAATGGCCGCGGGTGTTGATGGTCACTAGCGCACTTTCTGAGCCGCACTTAACCCATTTCAATTCCGTAGTAGTAAACGATAGGATTACGGTGTGATGAATCTGCGCGTGTTGTGGGTGGCCGCAAAATTTTCGGTGGTGACGTGCGGCATCCTTTTTACTGCCGGTCTTATTGTCGGATGGCAGCGGCTTCTCGATGCAGCATTCAATCCATTTATTCAGTTCGGAGCTTTCGCGCTTGGCCTTGTCGTAATCAAGGTCCGGAGCACTCGTTAGGTTAGTCACTTGTATGGTGGCCCGCACGGCAAGCTGCGCGATTGAACGCGGCATTCAAGTCGTTGGTCATTGGAAAGACAGCCCGGGACGAAGCGGAGCAAGCCTTGTGCAAAAGAAGAACGTCGTTATGAGTGGGATCGATGGCTCCGAGCCGTGTGTGGAGACGTATCCAGAACGCTTCGCGACCGCGGCGCTACCTTTGACGCACGGTGACCGCGCTCAGGATTCGTCATTAAATTTCGGCATCGCCATGGGCTCAATCGCCATCGGCGGGATAGACGGCCATGACTAGGGACCGGGGCGGTAAGCGTTGGTTCCTGAGCAAGGCTCTGCTCGCCGCGGCTTTTGTCGTGGCCTGCCTTTCGTGCGCCTGGTTCGGATTCTGGTTCGGCTTCAGCGAAATGTTCTTCATCCACGTCGACGGACGATATACCAGTGATGCGGCTGATCTGGTCTCTCAGAAGCACATGTTGCGCTGCCTGGAGGAGGACCCGAACAGAGCCGGGGACCGCTTAAGGGAGATACTGGTAATTCAACGTCAGATACTCGCATTGGAACCTCCGCCTGTCGGGCAGCTCGATCGGCTACAGGTCATCGTGGATCCGCGGGCTATGTGGCTCATGCTGCAGCAGCGTCAGGCTATCGCTGAAACCCGCGTCAGAATGACTGCGCTTGCATTGGACGATTCGCGGCCTGCCAGTTGCGGCGGCAGAGCGGCTGAGGAGAAGCGGGATGTACACGAGCGTGATATCTGAGCTAGCTGGTCACGAGACGTGATCTGGAGGCAGGTTTTTACCTGCGAGAAACTCCGTCGGATGGCTGTGTCAATGGCTGCGCCAGTGTGTGTATTCCGCTGCCGCTCTGACCTTGCGCAGTCTCGGGTTAGGGTATCTTCGCGGACGGTCGTGGAACTTATGTAGGCAGGATGGCAGTGATGAAGGCGGCTCTAAGTCGCCCCACTGCGTCTTGTGCCACCCAGGCATCGGCCCACGGTCGCCGTTGCTTAGAAGCGCCTGCAGCAGGGGCAGCGAGTACAGTTGACGGCGGATAAGCTTGCGGCGAGGATACGCTGCGGCCGGTATCGGCTTCAGGGGATCAAGGGAAATGATTGTCCTGCTTCATGCACTGATGGCGGTGTCCTCGCAGGCTGCCGTTCCGACGCGGGTTTCGCGCGCCAATCGTCATGATGTGCCAGCGATGCCTTACATCGCCCAGAATGCCTGCACGTTCGAGTGCTGCCAGTATGGGCCCTGGCGCGCTACCGGAGCCTCTACCGTGCTGGCGACGGCTGCTCCTGGGGCGAAGCCCGTTTTCACTGTGAAGGCTGGTGACCAAGTCGTAGCTCGCCGCGGTATCGTCATCACCAGCAAACCCGGAGTGACACGGGTGGTCCAGGCCATCACCCTCGGCTACCGCGACGGCGATAAGACGCCCCAGCTCGCGTTGAAACCCGGTGACGCGCTGATCACCCTGTACCCGATGGGCGAGGCCTACGATCGCTTCTGGTACGGGGGAGAATTCTACGACGACCAGATCGATATGCCGGAGGACAGCTACGGCGAGCCTCCCTTCTCCGGCGTGCTCAAAGTCGAGTCACGGCCGATCTTCGTTTGGTGGGTTGAGGTCAGCAATGCGCAAGGTGTAGTCGGTTGGATGGCGAATCCCAGGGCATTCGACGGGATGGATAGCTGTGCCTAGACGACTCGCGGGGACTGGCGATATGTCCGCTACAAACATGGTGGGGGAAACGGAGCGCCCGCGCGATCCCGCCGCCTCGGCGCCGTCCGAAGAGGTGAGCATGCAGGATGACGAGTACACGTGTGTGCTGCGCATCGATGGTAGTGCGTTAGATCTTGTGGCGATTGATGCGGCGTTGGACCTACGCGGACAGCATGACCACGTCAATCGGTCAGCGACCCAGTGGCGGACCGCGGTCGACCTGCAGCGCTGGCAGTATCCGACGGGTGAGGGTGGTGACGGAACCTACCGTATCTGGTCGTCGCTCGAGGACGCGCTATGCTCTTCCGTCGAGAGTCTCTTTCCCGTTCGATCACGTCTTGAGAGCTACGTCGAACATGAAAACGTGTATTGGTGGATAGGCTGTTTTCATCGGGCGCGCTCGTCGCTCGTCTATCTGACACGCGATCTCATCGAAAAGCTGGCGGCGATTGGTGCGCCGGTCTATCTAGATAATTACTTCCTTGTGTCGGATGAGATTCGAGCGGAAGACGGTGACGCGTTGGCCGACGAGGAAGAAGACGAGAGTATGCCGAACCATCGGTATCGCTTCTGGATCGACGAGACGAAGGTTTCGGATAGTCGCTATCTTCCTCGGCTCTCCAGCCTGCCTCCCATCGGAGAAGACACCGACTTCGCAATAGGGATTCAGCAGGTGCTCGATCGAATCGAAGAGCGTCGACGTCATGGCGTGGTATCGGGCCCGCGTTGGCTGCTGGTCTGTGAACATGTTCAGAACGCATTCGATGGCGGGCCGCAGTTGTCACGAATCCATCTAGACGCACTAGCCAATCTGGACGTTGACCTGGCGCTCGTATGGACGTCGTGAGCACGAGCGAATACCCCAAGGTTGGACCGTGGTTGACGCCGCCGGCATGCCACGGAGATCGCCTCAGCTTGGGCCCGGGACGCATCCTTCCCATCGTGACGCTGGGGCTTCGCCCATATTGTAAAGAAACAACATCTGGCGATAGAGTCACGCACTGGTCGGTCTTCTTAGGGAATGAGGCGCATGCACAAGATAATTATTGCCGGTCTGATCCTTGGCATCGCGGTGGCGTCGGGTTGCAACGGCAATCATGGTTCATCTGCGGAAAAGGCGCTTGTGGCCCCGGCCAATGCTCACGATACGGATGCGTGGGGAAACGTCGTCAGACAAGGTTTGGCAACCGAGGTCCCGAAGGGCTCGGCGCCACCGTACAACTACGTTGTCCCACCGGGTGACTCCACGGAGGCTACGCGCACGCGCAAAGAGGAAGCCGAAGGCCTCGCAGTTTTGATCGAACAGGGCACCCTTCCGGGGAGCGCCGTGGGGATTGGCGGTTCGGACCCTGATGCGACGGCCGAAGTGGTGATTCAAGCGCTTGATCGAGTTACTCCTGGCCGCGCCAAAGGCCTGACGATTGTGGTGATCGGCAGCGGTCAGCGCGACGGCGAACTTCGGAAGAAAGTCGTTACCTCCGGTGCGGAACTCAAAATCAAGGCTGTGAGCGCGTCTTAAGGGTAGTGCCTGACGGGCACTCGGGGGAGACGGCGCGTAACGTATTAAGGAACGCGACAATAGCTTCGCGTTCACTTACGGTCAGTGCGACGGGTGCTCCACTGGCGAGCCCTCGCCAGTAGACTTCCTGCTCCACGGCAGCCTCAATCGTCGGAATGCTTCCGTCGTGCATGTAGGGGGCGGTGTCGGCGACGTAACGAAGCGACGGCGTGCGGAAGCGGCCCACATCGTTGCCAACGCGGGTCACCACGAACCGCCCCAATGTCGCCATCTCGGCGTCGGTGGCGACGAGGGAACCGACGAGCCTGGGGTCGCTACCGTAAGACATGATCTTGCCCATCAGTGCAGGGAGATGGCCTTCTACGTTGCGCATCCCGGTTCCTGACGCGTGGAAGTCGTGATCGGTATAGATGGGTTTTGGTCCGCTCGATGTGTGGCATGCGGAACACCCCGCTCGTCCGTTGAACAATTCTTGGCCGTATCTGGCTTTCGCTAAGCCAGGTCCACCACTCTCCTCCCGACTCATCCGCTCGAAACGAGTCTCTGGCGCGTCAAGGCTCAGGAGGTACGCTGTCAGTGCCTGGGCGACATCCGCCTCTGACAGGTGCGTGTTAGCGGGCGTCGCCGTGCTTGCATGCAGCCGCCGCTCTAGCTCCCCGGTACTGGAAAGTCCCATCTCTACCGGGTTGAGGAAAGGATCGACGACGCCTTCGCCCAGATGAGACCGTCTGCCGTCCCAGAATATGGGTTGGCCCTCCGTCAAGGCCAGAAGGGACGGCGCGTTGCGAGTGCCAGTGCGTCCGAAAGCCCCAGGCGACGTAGCCGTGTTCCCTGTGAATGCCCGTGCAGGATCGTGGCAGCTTGCACAGCTTGTCTTCCCGTCCGCACCTAGGGAACGATCAAAGAAGATCGCTTGACCGATCGCGGCTGACGGAGGCAGCGGGGCGGCACGATGACAGGACGCGGGCGTGTCCGCAAGCGCTGTCGTTGACGTGCAATAGAGGACAGTTGCGACTGCCAAGATTCGAAAGATCTTCAAGCGTCGCCCTTCTTCTCGTCAATTCCTGTGACGTGGTTCACGAAATTACCCCTGGTTCGTTCGCGTATTCTTGCAACGCCACTAGCCGGGCGTGCCGGCAGCGCGGCGCGATATGAATAGCATGGATTGCAAACCCATGCCTTCACAGGGGACAGGGAAGCGTATGAAGATTCGCGTCGGTAGCGGCCGCCCGAAGGGTAGCCGCACATGGATTGCCGTGGGCAACAAACACGCCACTGCACGGCCGGCCGCGAGGTGGCTGATCACAGCACTGCTCTGGCTGTTGCCTATGCTCACTGCACACGCAGGTATGAGCTACGTTTACGATAGTAATGGTCGCCTCGTTGCCGCCGCGCGTGATGACGGAACAGCGTCGCGCTACACCTACGACTCCGTGGGAAACCTTGTTTCGATCGACAGCATCGGGAAGGACGACCTTGTCATCTTCTCGTTCTCGCCGAGTCACGGCGACATCGGGCAGGTAGTCACGCTTACCGGCGCTCATTTCGGCGCACAACCCAGTGACAACGTAGTCGCCTTTGCTGGCGTGCCTGCGGCCGTGGTTTCCTCGTCGTCGACCCGGATCGTCACCAGCGTTCCCGCGGGTGCCACGACGGGCAAGATCACTCTGGCGACTGGAGGGAAGGTAGCCGAGTCCGCGATACCGTTCACGGTTGATGGCTCAGGACACCCGCCTGTGATTAGCCGTGTAGAGCCTCTGGTTGCGGCGGCGGGGTCGTCCATTGCGGTGTCGGGCGGCTACCTCGCCCCGACGCCTGGGCAAACAGCCGTTCGTCTCAATAGTTACGTGGTGAGTACATCGGCGCTCGATAACGGCCACGCATCCTTTGTGGTTGCAAATGGTGTCGGTAGCGGAAAGGTCTCCATTACCACGCCGTTCGGCCGCGCGGTCAGTAGCGATGACGTGCTTATCGTTCCCCCGGGTATTGATCCACTGGATGTGCTTTCTACGCAGCGCATGGTCGTAGACGGCGCCCAGGTGAATGTATCGATGCCATCCGTCACAAAGTATGCGGCCGTGCTCTTCGACGCATCCAGCGGTGCGGCGCTGAGTATGCAGTGGAGTGCTATCGCCCCATCGGGTTCCTCAGTTGCCTATTCAATCTACAATTCGCGTAACGCACTGGTGGCCTCCGGAAGCACTACCGCATCGAGTCCGACTATCCACATGCCTTACGTGAAGGAGGCTGGCACATTCCTTCTTCTGGCGAAGTCGCCGGTGCCTGTCCAAATGACGTTGGGGTTGGAGTCGGCTCGCATCCTCACCAATTCGAACGCTTCACTTCATCTGGCGACGAGCGTCGCCAATCAATCGAAGCGTCTACTGATTCCCGCAACAACGGGTGAGGATCTGGGCTTCGCTCTTTCGGCGGTCACGACCACGTCGTCTTACAACGATGTGCTTCTCCGACTGACGGCGCCTAACGGCGTCGACGTGGGCACCACCTGGTGTTACGCGAACAGTGGGTGCGCGTACAACGTAAGCAACGCTGTCGGTGGCAATTACGTAGCGGTTATTTCCTCTGAGGTGGGCGCCACGATGGGGTTCACGGCTACCGTGTCGCGTGATGTGGTGGGACCGAACATCCCGCGCGACGCGCCTGCAGTGACGTTTGCGACGAGCTCGCTTGGACAGAATGGTTGGATGACGTTTGACGCGGTGGCGGGAGAGACGATTGCCCTGAGCGTGAGCGGCCAGTCGACGGTGCCGGCGGGAGGTAATGTTGCTTACACGGTGCTTAAACCGGACGGCTCGACACTGACCTCGTTCACGACAGCATCGTGGAGCACGGTAAACCTTACGAATCTCCCCGCATCGGGACGCTACAAGATCTATGTGGATCCAGCACCTTCCGTTGGTTCGATGACTGTGGGGGCCGCCGTTACCTC
>Ga0163161_10001045_pt1 | contig 21088 bp, 28 predicted proteins | sample S45metaG_FD_129847 | JGI IMG/M metagenome (GOLD analysis project Ga0163161, IMG submission 129847) | Switchgrass rhizosphere microbial communities from Kellogg Biological Station, Michigan, USA - S4-5 metaG | ecosystem: Host-associated > Plants > Roots > Rhizosphere > Soil | place: USA... | reverse complement strand
ATCTTCTTCGGGTTGCGGGACTCCTCGCCGTACATGGCCGTCGATTCGAATCCCACCCACGACCAGAAGGCAAAGAACAGCCCCAACCCGGCACTGGCCCCCACGATTCCGGCGGCGGGCTCGAACGCACCAATGGGGTTGAGTGTCTCGCTGACTGCGAACCCATTCGGGCCGCCGCCGTGGAACAACACCGCGAGCGCACCCAACGACAGCATGAAGATCTCGGTCAGCAGGAAGACACCGAGGACCTTGGCAGCGATGTTGACGTCGTAGAAGGCGAGAACCGAGTTCAGCACCAACATCAGCACGGCGGGCAGGACCCAGTGGACGTGGACGCCGAACAGAGAGGTCATCAGGTTCTGGAAGAAGAACGAGAAGATCCCGATCAGCGAGCCCTCGAAAACCACGTACGCCATGGTGATCAACAGACCGCTGGCCATGCCGACGATCCGGCCAAGCCCGTGGGCGATGTAGCCGTAGAAGGCACCGGTGGCGGTGAGGTGCTTAGCCATGGTGGCGTAGCCGATGGCGAACAGCGTCAGTACTACGGTGGCGAAGAGGTAGCCTGCCGGTGCGTGCGAACCATTTCCGAAGCCGACCGCGATGGGGACGTTGCCGACCATTGCCGTGATGGGGGCGGCGGTGGCCACCGCCATGAACAGCACGCCGATGATGCCGACGGCGTTCGGTTTCAGTCGCTGAACTTGGTCAGTGTTTTCGTTTTCGTCGCGATCTAAGACCTTGTCGGTCATTATGCGCAGCCTTCCGAGCGGTCGACGGGCTTCCATGTGGCGCACACCACAGCACGAACGTTAGGAGTTTGGCACTACCAATTTCCGTTCGCAAGACCCTTTACAAACCATTGACAGAAATGGTCCAGCCTTTTTATGGTGGGTGCTGCCTCAACTCCGCGGAGGAGCCGCATGTACGACTACGGCACATTCTCGTTTGACTCCAAGGCCCAGGTGCTGGACCGGGCGAAGACGTTCTGGAACCCGGGCAAGACACAGTTCTGGATCGACGAAGGTGTCGATCTGGTGATCGACCGCCGCGAGGGCTACTACCTGTGGGACATGAGCGGTCGACGGCTTATCGACATGCACCTCAACGGCGGCACCTACAGCCTCGGACATCGCAACCCAGAAGTGGTCCAGGCGATTTCAGAGGCCACGGAATACTTCGACATCGGCAACCATCACTTCCCGTCGGTTGCGCGGACCGCACTCGCGCAGAAGCTCGTCGAATCGGCGCCTGCGTCGATCTCTAAAGTGGCCTTTGGGTCCGGGGGCGGCGAGGCCATCGATATCGCGATCAAGAGCGCCCGTCATGCCGCCCAGCGCCGCAAGATCGTCTCGATCGTCAAGGCCTACCACGGTCACACCGGCTTGGCGCTGGCCACAGGGGACGATCGGTTCGCGAAGATCTTTCTGTCCGACCAACCCGACGACTTCGTCCAGGTTCCGTTCGGCGATGTCGGCGCGATGGAGCAAGCGCTCTCCGGCAGGGAAGTGGCCGCTGTGATCATGGAGACGATCCCCGCGACATACGGTTTCCCGCTGCCACCACCGGGCTACCTCGAGTCCGTCAAGGACCTCGCCGACAAGTACGGCGCGCTCTACATCGCCGACGAGGTGCAGACCGGCCTGATGCGCACCGGCGAAATGTGGGCGATCACCAAACACGGTATCGACCCCGACATCATCGTCACCGGTAAGGGCCTGTCAGGCGGGATGTACCCGATCACGGCGGCGATGCTCAGCGATCGTGCGGCCCAATGGCTCAACGAAGACGGGTTCGCGCACATCTCGACGTTTGGCGGCGCCGAGCTCGGCTGTGTCGCGGGAGTGAAGACCCTCGAGATCACCAGCCGTCCCGAGGTCCGATCGATGGTGCACTACATCGCCGATCTGTTCTCGGCCGGGCTGCGCCGGATTCAGGCCGACGACCCCGACTGGTTCGTCGGAATCCGGCAGAACGGCGTCGTGATCGGCTTGGAGTTCAATCACCCCGAAGGCGCGAAGTTCGTGATGCGGGAACTCTACGAGAACGGGGTATGGGCGATCTTCTCGACGCTGGATCCCCGTGTGCTGCAGTTCAAACCGGGCATCCTGCTGGGCCGCGACCTGTGCGAGGACGTGCTCGACCGCCTCGACGTCGCCGTGCGGCATGCCCGCAAGGCCGCGACCGAACGGAGGCCTGGGCGAGCGGAGCGACGGGAGGAACAGAAGTCATGACCAGCACTGCGCACGCCGGCCATCTGCTCGAACGCGCCCGATGGGCCGCCCGCGCGTACGCCGACTACGACCACGCCGCGGTCTCTGCGATCGTCACCGCCGCTGCCGACGCGGGGTACGCCGCAGCCGAACGGTTGGCCGAGGCCACGGTCACCGAGACCGAGATGGGTGTGGCCGCGCACAAGGTCATCAAGAACCGGGCATGTTCGCGGGGCATCGTCGAGCACTATCGCGGCGAGGATTTCATCTCGCCGCGCATCGACACCGCCCGCAAGATCCTGGAGATACCGCGTCCCGCCGGAGTGGTGCTGGCGATCACGCCGACCACCAATCCCGTTGCCACCGTCTACTTCAAGGTCATCCTTGCCCTGATGACCCGCAACGCCGTTGTCGTTGCGCCGCATCCCCGAGCCAAGCAATGTTCGGCCGACGCCGCCAGGGTGCTGGCCGAAGCCGCCGTCGCCGCCGGGGCACCCGAAGGCATCGTCCAGGTGATCGAGGACCCCTCCATACCGCTGGTAGAGGCGTTGATGGCCGACGAGCGCACAGATGTCATCGTCGCGACGGGCGGCACGGGCGTGGTTCGCGCCGCGTACTCGTCGGGCAATCCCGCTCTCGGTGTGGGACCGGGCAACGTTCCGGTCTTCGTCGATGCCAGCGCCGACATCAACGCCGCGGCCCGCAGCATCGTCGAAAGCAAGGCGTTCGACAACTCGGTGCTGTGCACGAACGAATCCGTGCTCATCGCAGAACAATCCATCGCCGAGAAGCTTCGGGCGGCGCTCACCCGCAACGGTGCGCACATTCTCGATGCCGAGGATGCTCAGCGCCTGCGGGAGTTGATGTTTCCGTTCGGCCACCTGAACACCGACGTCGTCGGTCGTGACGCGGCCTGGATCGCCGGTCAGGCCGGGATGCGCGTAACCCCGAAGACGCGGGTGCTGATCGCTCCCTTCGAGCACGTCGTCGATGAGGAGGTGCTGACCCACGAGAAGCTGTCTCCGGTGCTCGGCATGACGACCGTCGCCGACGCCGAACGCGGCATTCGAGCGGCCCGTGCCGTCGTGCGGATCGGTGGCGCCGGGCACTCGGCGGCCATTCACAGTGAAAGCCCAACAGTCATCACCGATTTCGCGACCCAGGTGCCGGTGCTGCGGGTGTCGGTCAACGTCGGCAACAGCACCGGCAGCTCCGGGCTGCAGACCAACCTGGCGCCGTCGATGACACTCGGCACCGGCTTCGTCGGTCGCAGTTCGCTCGGCGAGAACCTGCAGCCGCACAACCTCATGAACTGGACCCGAATCGCCTACAACAGTGATTCAACAGTGAGCATGCCGAACTTCGCGGGAATCACACCGTGGCGGTCCCCTTCTGGGCCGGTGCCGGCCTACCCACGCTCATCCAACGAGGGCGAGACCCCACCGCCGCCGCGCCAAAGCGGCCACCCCGTTGCCAGCTGGACGCCGGAGCCGAGCCTCGACGCCCTGCGCGCCGAACTGCGTCAACTCGTCGTCGAAGAACTCGCACAACTCATCAAGAGGTGAGCCGTGGCCGAATTACGTTCCTTCATCTTCATCGATCGTCTGCAGCCGCAGACGATGTCATACCTGGGCACGTGGATACGCGGAACCCCGCCGCGCGCCGATGGCGCCGCGCAGATCATCGAGGTGGCACCCGGACTGGACATCGAGGGCATCACCGACATCGCGCTCAAGCACGCGGACGTGAAGGCCGGAATCCTGGTGGTGGAACGGCAATTCGGGTATCTCGAGTTCCACGGTGAAACGAGCGCCGTCAAGGCCGCGGCCGACGCAGCGCTGCAGGAGCTCGGTAAAGACGCCGACTCCGCGGTGAGACCCACCATCCTGGCCGCACGCATCATTTCCAGCGTGGACCAACAGCACGCATTCCTGATCAACCGCAACAAGATCGGCTCGATGGTGCTGGCCGGTGAATCATTGTTCGTGCTGGAGGTGCAGCCCGCGTCGTACGCGATCCTGGCCACCAACGAGGCCGAGAAGGCGGCCGACATCAAGGTGGTCGACTACCGGATGATCGGCGCGACGGGTCGCGTCTACCTCTCTGGAACCGAGGCGGATGTGCGCCAGGCCGCGACCGCCGCGCAGGATGCGCTGGCACGGAGCGCAACGTGACACTGAACGACGCCGACTTGCGCGCACTGGTGCGGGAAGTGGTCCGTGATGCGGTCGCCGACCTGGTCCCCCAGCCAATGGTGACGAACCACAACGGCGTTCAGCCGACCGGACCGCTGAACGCCGACGAGAAGACGCGCGTCGACACCGTGCGGATCGCCACCGACAACGATCTCGATGCTTTTGTCCGGCAACTGCTCCGGCTGTTCGAGAACCCCAAGACCCGTGCCGATCTTCGCAACGGCCGGTTGAGCTTCCGACTCGCCGGCACGTCCGCAAGCTCACCGGCCGTGTCGCGCCGCATCGACAGTGGGGCTGTCACAGAGCGCCACATCGTCGATGTTGCCGCGTCCGGCGGCGGCCTGATCCTCGGGCGCAAAGCGGTACTCACGCCGTTGGCGCGGGAGAAAGCCCGTGCGCTGGGGGTCTCGATTCAAAAGGAGCGAAAGTGATATCAGCGAAGGTCACCGGTCAGGTCTGGTCGACGCGCCGCATCGACGGGCTGCCCGCGGGTGCGTTCCTCGAGGTCGAGGCGGACGGGTCCGGTTCGCGCATGATCGCGTTCGATGTACTCGGCAGCGGTGTGGGTGAGCGCGTGCTGATTGCGCAGGGGTCGGTTGCCGCGAATTGGTTCACCGGCACACCGCCCCCCGTGGACGCGCTCATCATCGGTTCCATCGACGACAACTCGAGCGGGTAGCAGTCCGCCACCCGCGACCACATAGAAGGAGAAACACGATGCCCAGCAACGCGATTGGAATGATCGAGACCAAGGGTTACGTCGCTGCGCTGGCTGCCGCCGACGCGATGGTCAAAGCAGCCAATGTCACCATTGCCGACCGTCAGCAGGTCGGCGACGGACTGGTCGCCGTCATCGTCACCGGTGAGGTCGGCGCCGTCAAGGCGGCCACCGAGGCAGGTGCCGAATCCGCTTCGCAGGTAGGGGAACTGATCAGTGTCCACGTGATCCCCCGCCCGCACAGCGAGCTCGGTACTCACTTCGCCGTGGCCGCCCAGTAGTTCGTCTCGGAATGAGTATGACCACTGCCCAGCCCGACACGGTGACGCGCACCGACATCCGCGTCTATCTTCTGGTGGAGGACCTGCAGCGACAGTTCGCCGCCTACCTGGGAACACCGACACGGGCTCGGGGCTATCCGCCGTATGAGGGCGAGCACGCGCTGATCGTCGAAGTGTCCCCGGCTCTCGCGATCGAGCGGGTGATCGACCTCGCCTTGCGCGAGGTGCCCGGCGTAGCGCCCGGGATCCTCTATGTGGAGCGGCAATTCGGCGTGCTGGAGGTGCACTCCAGCGACCTGTCGGAGGTGCGTCGGGCCGGCGAAGCGATTCTGCAGGGCACCAGGGCCAAGGCCGCCGATCAGCTACGGCCACAGGTGTTGTTCCACGACATCATCGAAAACATCACCGACCAGCACGCGGTGATCCTCAACCGGCACCGTCAGGCCTCGATGATCCTGCCCGGGCAGGCGCTGCTGGTCTACGAGATGACACCAGCCTTGTTCGCGGCCGTCGCCGCCAATGAAGCCGAGCGCGCAGCCCCCGCGATCACTATCGTCGACGTGCAGATGATCGGGGCAACCGGCCGCCTCTACATCGGCGGTAGCAGCAAGGACGTCACCACGGCGAGGGACAGGATCACCGCGGTGCTGGCCGGAATCGAGGGACGCGACCAGTAATGGAGGACTCCAACGGCGTGATCGCCGACGACCGCGCAGTCGCCGAACGCGCACTCGCCGAGTATGGACTCGCAGAGAATTCCGCACTGCACCTGCTGAACCTCTCGGAGAACGCCACCTACGCGGTGGAGGATGCCGCCACCGGGCACCGGTCGATCCTGCGCGTGCATCGGCAGAACTATCACCTGCCGCACCAGATCGGATCCGAACTGGACTGGCTCGACGCACTGCGTGGCGAGAGCGCCATCACAGTCCCCACGGTGCTGCCCGCTGCGGACGGTCGCCGCGTGGTGACGGTCAACGTCAACGGAACAGAGCGGCACGTCGTACATTTCGCGATGGTGCCTGGCGCGGAACCCGACGAGGACACCGTTACCGTCCACGACTTCCACACGCTGGGGCAGATAACCGCGGCCCTGCACGAGCATTCGCACACATGGTCCCGTCCTGCCGGGTTCAGCCGGTTCGCGTGGGATTGGCCGCACAGCCTGGGCGCCGAGGCTCGGTGGGGCAGATGGCAGGACGCCGACGGCGTCGGTGCCGACGAACACAGACTCCTGGACCGGGCGGAACAGCTCCTGCGCGAACGCTTGGAAAGCTATGGCTCGGGACCGGACCGGTTCGGGCTGATTCACGCCGACCTGCGGCTGGCCAACCTGCTGGTCGACGGATCCACGATCACGGTCATCGACTTCGACGATTGCGGATTCGGTTGGTTCTTTTACGATTTCGGCACCGCGGTCTCGTTCATCGAAGACGACCCGGCGCTGCCCGAATGGCAGGACTCCTGGGTCGCGGGTTACCGCACCCGCCGACCGATCGCCGCCGCCGACGAAGACATGCTGTCGTCGTTCGTGTTCCTGCGCCGGCTGATGTTGTTGGCGTGGATGGGAACCCACAGCCATTCCAAGGAATCCCGCACCAAGGCAATCACCTACGCGCAGGGCAGTTGCATGCTCGCCGAGCACTATCTCAGTTCAAACGGCCGTCGCCTGGCCTGACGGAAGGACTCACATGTTCAGCTCACTCGACGGCCGATCGGCTATCGTCACCGGCGGCAGCAAGGGAATCGGCCGGGGCATCGCCGAAACCCTCGCCGCCGCAGGCGTCAACGTACTCGTGACCGCACGCACCCAAAACGACCTGGACGCGACAGTCGCAGGACTCGCCGACCAACCGGGTCGAGTGAGCGGCTTGGCGACCGACGTGACGAACCCGGACGATTGCCGCCGCGCCGTGGAAACCGCCGTCGAGCGACACGGGGGCCTGGACATCGTCTGCGCCAACGCGGGCATCTTCCCATCGGGCAGGCTCGAAGAGCTCACGCCCGACGACATCGAGCACGTGCTCGCGGTCAACTTCAAGGGCACCGTCTTCGTCATTCAGGCCGCGCTGCCCGCGCTGACCGCCAGCGGCCACGGCCGCGTGATCATCACGTCGTCCATCACCGGCCCGATCACCGGCTACCCCGGCTGGTCGCATTACGGGGCCAGCAAGGCAGCCCAGCTGGGGTTCCTGCGGACGGCGGCGATGGAGCTGGCGCCGAAGCAAATCACCATCAATGCGGTGATGCCGGGCAACATCATCACCGAGGGCCTTATCGAAATGGGCCAGGAATACATGGACCAAATGGCCGCCTCGATACCCGCGAGGCGGCTCGGCAATGTCGCCGATATCGGCAACGCGGCGCTGTTCTTCGCCACCGACGAGGCGGGCTACATCACGGGTCAGACACTAGTCGTGGACGGTGGCCAGATCCTGCCCGAGTCCAGCCAGGCGCTCTCCGACATGTAGGTCTCCGGTTAGAATTGGTTGGACCAAATCAACGGGGAGGAACCGCCGGTGTCTACGCCAAGTGAGGAGTTGCGCCGCCGGATCGTTGACGACATCAATGCGGGCGAGCCTGGTGCAAAGCTCGGCAGCGAACGCGATCTCGCCGAGCGTTACCGCACCAGCCGCTCGAGCCTGCGCCAAGTGCTGGCGGCCTTGGAGGAAGCAGGCCTGGTTCATCGGCTGATCGGCCGATCGGGCGGTATCTTCATCAGCCACGGTCAGGTGCAGCGGAGCCTGTCTGATGTGGTGGGCGTGCCCGCCTTCCTCGCCAACCAGGGCTACGTCGCGGGCACCCGCGTGTTATCCACGAAGATCACCGCGCCGGACCGCGCCACGCAAAAGGCATTGCGCATCGGCTCCAACGACTTCGTCATCGAGATTCAGCGCGTCCGCCTTGCGGACGGGTCCCCGATCTCGCTGGAGCTCGCGCAATTTCCGGCCGACGCCTTCCCTGGGTTACTCGAACAACAGCTCGGCGGATCGTTGTACGAAATCCTGGAAACCCATTACGGTCTCGTGACGGCGCGGGCCGAGGAGCGGATCGAAGCGGTCAACGCCACGCCGACCGAAGCCTCGTTGCTCGGCATCAAACCCAAGTCCGCTCTGCTGCTCATCACTCGGATCACCTACGACCAACACGGATCGCCGTGCGAGTTCTCGCGCGACCTGTTCCGGGGTGACCGCACGCGTCTGGCCGTCACCGTGCAGGGACATGGAGTCGGGATTCAATCGGCGGTCGACACGGCGTCGGTGGCCCTCCAAAAACAGGAAGTGCGAACCAAGGCAAGCTGACGGCATGGCTTCTGGAGCCGGCCGCTTCGCCCCCAGCCCGTCGGCCGATCTGCATATCGGCAATCTGCGCACCGCTGTGCTGGCGTGGCTGTTCGCACGCTCGACAGGGCGTCGCTTCCTGATGCGCGTCGAGGATCTCGACGACCGCACCCACACCGACATCGCCAACCGGCAGCTCGACGATCTGGCGGCGATCGGCCTGATGTGGGATGAGCCTGCCGAGTGGCAGTCCGAACATCCGCAGCGCTACGACGCTGTCGTCGACGAACTGACCGGCCGCGGCCAGCTATACGAATGCTATTGCAGCCGAAGGGATATCGCCCAGGCGCCGCGGGCCCCGCATGCACCACAAGGTGCGTACCCTGGCACATGCCGTGACCTCACCCGCGCGGAACGTGAGGCCAGGCGCGCTGAGACAGGACGGCCGCCCGCGCTGCGGCTGCGCACCGACGCGATCGTCTACACGGTCCACGACCTGTTGCATGGCGAGTACACCGGCATCGTCGACGACTTCGTGGTCCGCCGCGGCGACGGCGTCGCAGCTTACAACCTCGCTGTCGTGGTCGATGACGCCGCGCAGGGGATCGACCAGGTCGTGCGCGGTGACGACCTGCTGCCATCGTCGCCGCGGCAGGCCTACCTGGCGCGGCTGCTCGGCTATCCGGAGCCCACGTACGCGCACGTCGCCCTGGTGCTCAACGAGGACGGCGCGCGACTGGCCAAGCGCGACGGCGCGGTAACGCTCGCCGAGATCGGCGTGGAACGCGCGTTCGCGCAGATCGCCGAATCGCTGGGATCACAGGCATCGAACCTCGACGAACTGCTCGCGCGGTTCGATCCCGCTCAGCTGCCGCGGCACCCCTGGATCTACCAGCCGCCGTAACCGGCCCCAATTTCGAGTAGCCGCCTACTCACGCAATTCGCGCTGCGGCGAATTAACGTGCGATTCAGCAATTCGTCAGGAACGGGTCGGATCATGAACGGCAAATCGATGTCCGCTGGCGTACGGCGGGGGTTGGCGTGCGCGAGCGTCCTTAGCATCGGCACTGCCGGCTTCGCGGCCTGCGGAGCGCCTGCGGAGAGCGGGACGTCCTCGGTCGTGACACACACCGTCACGCAAACCGTCGGAACTGCCTCAGTGACACAGACCAGCACCACTTCCGTCATGACCGGCGACTACACCCCGCCTATCGAGACAGGGACGACGGAACCGGGCACCACGACGCCGCCGCTGGTCACCACGCCTCCGTTGATCACCACGACGCCGCCGCTGGTCACCACGCCTCCGTTGATCACCACGACGCCGCCGCTGATCACGACGCCGCCGCCGGTGTCCACGACCGGCACCACGCCGTCGGCGCCGGACCCCTCCCCGCCGACGCTGACCTCGGCGCCGTGAGATGACTACTGTGGCGGATTCGCAAGCGCCACCGCCGCCTGCGCCCGCGGCCACGATCCATGTTCTGACGCCCGCCCTGGTCGCGGTCTTCACGTCCATCGCCTCGCAGGCCGCGCTGATAACGGCACTGCTTTTCTTCTACGGGCGGGTGCGCACGGGAGCGTTCTACGGCTACTTCGGCATCGGCACCCACGCGTTGGGGTTTTCGACAAGCGACTACGTCATCGGCAGCCTCAACGCGACACTGCCCCCGGTAATCGTCTGCGCCCTCGCTATTCTCGCGGTTCTCGCGACGGCCAGACACCTCGGCCAAGCGGTCGATTTCATCCAAGCGCGACCACACCTCAACCGGGCAACAGTGATCGCGATTGCCGTCGTCATCGTCGTTTGCGTGGCGGTTTTGGTGAACGGCATCGTGCCATCGAGTTATACCGCGTACTCACGGGGATATCCGATGCCGATCGCGGTCATCGGGATCGCCGCGGCCGTCGGCGTGGGCCGAAGGCTGTTGCTGCCCGGCACCCGCTGGCCGGATTCGACCGACCGGATGTGGTCGATGGCGGTGGCCACCTTCGCCCTTGCCGGTGTGCTGTGGATCGCCGACCTGTACGCGGGGGCAGACGGTGAGCGCGAGGCGCGCGACACCGCGAACACGCTGCAGTCGCCGACGAGCACCCAGTTTGTGCTCTACAGCGCCGAGCGCCTGCTCATCTCGGGGTCGGGGGTTCAATCGAATGAGATCGACACGCCGGGCAGCCGCTACCACTTCCAGTACTCCAACCTGCGCCTGCTCATCCGCACACCCAGCGAGTACATCCTCCTTTCGGCCGAGTGGCAGAAGGGCCGCGACCCGGTGATCGTCGTTCCGGTCGACGACTCCATCCGATTCGACGTAATTCCACGCTGAGCAGAACTCTTGGTGTCCGCCCAGCGACTTGCTAGCTTCCGCCGGTGCGCTATCTACGAAGAGCCATCCTGGCGGTGCTGCTGCTCGCCACACTCGTGCTCGCCGCATGCGGTTCGTCGGTTACCAACGGGGGCAACCCGATCAAGGCATCGGGCGTGCTGCGAGTCGGCACCGAAGGCGTGTATTCCCCGTTCAGCTATCACGACCCGGCGACCGGCCAGCTCGTCGGCTATGACGTCGACGTTGCTCGCGCCGTCGCCGACAAACTCGGGGTGAAAGTCGAATTCGTCGAGACCCCATGGGATTCGATCTTCGCCGCGCTCGAGGCCAACCGGTTCGACGTGGTCGCCAACGAGTGACCATCAACGCCGAACGCAAAGAGAAGTACGACCTCTCCGAGCCGTACTCAGTCGGCGAAGGCGTCATCGTCACCAGGGCCGACGACAACTCCGTCAAGTCGCTCGACGACATCAAGGGCAAAGTCGCCGGCGAGACGGCCACCAGCAACTGGGCGCAGGTCGCTCGCGATCACGGTGCGCGCGTCGAGGCCGTCGAGGGCTTCACCCAGGCCATCAAGCTGCTCAACCAGGGCCGGGTCGATCTGGTGATCAACGACAGCATCGCGGTGTACGCCTACCTTGCCGAGACCGGCGACACCTCGGTGAAGATCGCGACAACGACAGGCGAGAAGAGCGAGCAGGGCTTCGCCACCCGGAAGAACAGCGGGCTGCGCCTGACCTGAACAAGGCCCTGGACGAACTGCGCGCCGACGGCAAACTGGCCGACATCTCGCAGAAGTACCTGAAGGCAAACGCGTCTGGCGGCCCCGAGGCGGGCCAGGCGCAACATGCGCCGCTCTCTACGTGGCAGCTGATTCTGGACAGCCTGGGTCCGCTGGCCAAGGGCGCAATCACCAAGACCATCCCGCTCACGGTGATCAGCTTCCTCATCGGGCTGGTGATCGCGCTGGCGGTGGCGCTGGCGCGGCTCTCCTCGAACATGGTCCTCACCAATGTCGCGCGGTTCTACATCTCGGTCATCCGCGGCACCCCACTACTGGTGCAGCTGTTCATCGTGTTCTATGCGCTCCCGGAACTGGGGGTGAAGATCGATCCGTTCCCCGCGGCCATCATCGCGTTCTCCCTGAACGTCGGTGGCTACGCCGCGGAGATCATCCGATCGGCCATCCAGAGCATTCCGAAGGGTCAATGGGAGGCGGCCGAGACAATCGGCCTGAACTACGTCGGCGCGCTGAGGCGCATCATCCTTCCGCAGGCCACCAGGGTGGCGGTGCCTCCGCTGTCGAACACGTTGATCTCACTGGTGAAGGACACTTCGCTGGCGTCGACGATTCTGGTCACCGAGCTACTTCGGCAAGCCCAGATCATCGCCGCGCCGACGTTCGAATTCTTCGCTCTCTACGGCACCGCCGCGGTGTACTACTGGGTCATCTGCCTGGTGCTGTCCTTCGGCCAAGGCCGCATTGAACGCCGGCTGGAGAGGTATGTGGCGCGATGACAGAGAACCACGTGATGGCCGAGGGCGTGCATAAAGCCTTCGGGGATAATGAAGTGCTCAAGGGTGTTTCGTTCAACGTTCCGCAGGGCACGGCGACGACGATCATCGGACCGTCAGGGTCGGGGAAGACGACGCTGCTGCGGGCACTCAACGCGCTGGACGTGCCCGACGCCGGTGTGATCCGCGTCGGCGACGTCGAACTGGATTTCTCCAAGCCTGTGTCCAAGGACCAGCTGCGGCGCTACCGCGCGCAGAGCGGCTTTGTATTCCAGTCGCACAACCTCTTTCCGCACAAGACGGTGTTGCAGAACGTCACCGAGGGCCCGATCGTCGTGCAGAAGCGCGCGAAGGAAGAGGCGGAGGCCGAGGCCCTTGAACTGCTGAGTCAGGTCGGCCTGGCTGAAAAGCGTGACCAGTACCCCTATCAACTGTCCGGGGGCCAGCAGCAGCGCGTCGGCATCGCACGGGCGCTGGCGCTCAAGCCGAAGGTGGTGCTGTTCGACGAGCCGACGTCGGCGCTGGACCCTGAACTCGTTGGCGAGGTGCTCTCTGCCATCAGGGATTTGGCCCTCGAGGGCTGGACGCTGATAATCGTCACGCACGAAATCCAGTTCGCCAAGCAAGTTTCCGATCAGGTGCTGTTCACCGACCAGGGCGTCATCCTGGAGAAGGGTCCGCCGGCCGAGGTGATCGGCGACCCGAAGGAGGAGCGCACCCGCCAGTTCCTGGACCGGATCCTCAACCCGCTCTAGGGGTCGACTGTGCGGCTGATGCCCGCTTCCTCTGGCATCAGAGCTCCTGCTGGCCCCAGGGTGAGCCGTATGCCGTGAGCAGGTCCAGGAAGGGCACCGAGTCGAATGCCTCTGGACCGAGCACACCGCTGCCAGTCCACGTTCCGTTCGCCAGGAGTTCCAGCGCCACAACCGGATTGATCGCGGTCTGCCACACCACGCACTGATGACCGTACTCGGCCATCGACCATTGGCTGTCGACAACGTGGTACAGGTAGGTGGATCGCGGATTGCCGTCCTTGCCTGTGCCAGTCACCCACAGCCCGGCGCAGGTCTTGCCGTGCATCTTCGGCCCCAGCGTGGCGGGATTGGGCAGGGAGGCTGCGACCACGTCGCGCGGGCTCACTTGCACGCCGTCGACGGTGACCTTCTCCGTGCGGTCGAGGCCGAGCTTGTGCAACGTCTTGAGCACGCCGATGAACTCGGCACCGAGGCCGTACTTGAACGTGGCGCGTTTGCACTTCACCCAGCGCGGCATCAGCAGCACTTCCTCGTGCTCGACATTGACGCACTCGACGGGCCCTATGCCGTCGGGGAAGTCGAAAACCTCTGGCTCGGAAAACGGCTCGGTGGTGAACCAGCCCCGGTCGGCCTCCCAGATCACGGGCGGGTTGAGGCACTCCTCGATGGTGGTCCAGATGGAGAACGACGGCGCGAACTCGTACCCGTCAACGGTCAGGTTCGACCCGTCACGCGTGCCCAACTCGTCGATATCGGAGAACAGATGGTCGGCGGCGTACCGGGCGAACACGTCGGAAAGGCCTGGCTCCACGCCGATCCCGACGAGTGCGAGCCGGCCGGCGGCCTTCCACTGGCCCTCCGCGGCGAACTGATCGTCGCCCAGCTTGACGCCGGTCAGTTCGTACGGTCGCTCGGCGTGCCGCTGCGACAGGCTCATCGCCATGTCGAGGTAGTCGGCGCCACCGGCCAACGCGCCGTTGAAGATCGGCATCACGAACCGCGGGTCGACGGCGTTCACGACATGCGTGATGTCGTGGCGGCGAACGAGATCGGCGACGTAATCGGCCGACGTCGCGTCGACCCGCGCGGCGGAGAACCGCGCATCGCGCACCGCGTCGGCGGCCTGCGCGGCCCGTGACTCGTCGTAGTCACTGACGACGATGTGATCGAAGAAATCTCGGCGCGCCGCGATGGCGCAGAACGCCGAACCGACGCCGCCCGCGCCGACCAAGAGGATTCGCATGCGCACGACGGTATACACGACGTCGCCGAGATCGACGATTTGGCGGTTTTTACTCGGGCGTGAAGTTAGATCGCCACCTCCAGCACGCCATTCCGCGGTTCGGCGGCCTGGACATCATGGTCACCAACTGCAGAGGTCCACGCTCACGGATCTGCGTGTGTAATCCGGGTACGTATTCGCCCGGTTCGACAGGTCGAGGACCGCAGCGGTCGTCATCGTTTTATTGTCCAGGCGTCGAGTAGTACCGAGCCAAGACGTGCGCGCGGAGTTCGTCGAACTCGCCTGCGCGGATCGCGGCCCGGATTTGGTCCACCATCCTGATGACGAACCGCTCGTTGTGGATCGTGCACAGCGTCGCCGACAGGATCTCCCTCGCCTTGAACAGATGGTGTAGGTAGGCGCGCGTGTAGTGCGCGCAGGTGTAGCAGTCGCAGTCGGCGTCGATCGGGCTGAAGTCACGTCGGTACCGGGCATTGGTGATGTTGAAGCGGCCGGTCGCGGCATACACCGCCGCGTTGCGGGCGACTCGCGACGGCGACACGCAGTCGAACGTGTCGGCACCGGCGGCGACTGCGTCGAACAGGTCGTCGGGCTCGCTGATGCCGAGCAGGTGACGAGGCTTGTCCGCGGGCAGTTCGCTGCTGACCCAGCCGATGATGGTGGCCAGGTTCTGCTTCTCCAGCGCCCCGCCGATGCCGTAGCCGTCGAAACCACGGCCGGCCTCGTCGACGATGTTGGTGAGACCGCGAGCCGCCTGTCTGCGCAGGTCCTCGTACTGGGCGCCCTGCACCACGCCGAACAACGCCTGCGCGGGCTTCTCGGGATGGGCCGCCGTCAGTCTGCGGTGTTCGATGAGGCACCGCACCGCCCAATCGTGGGTGCGCTGCACCGACTCTTCCTGGTAGCCGCGCGTGTTGACCAGCGTGGTCAGCTCATCGAAGGCGAAGATGATGTCTGCGCCGAGCTTGTGCTGGATTCCGATCGACACCTCAGGGGTGAAGCGGTGGGTCGAGCCGTCGAGATGCGAGCGGAACGTGACGCCGTCGTCGTCGACGTGGGCCAGCCGCTCCTTGCCGTCGGCGATCACGTCGTCGGCCTGGACCCGTCGGGTGTCCATCGCGAGCACCTTCTTGAAGCCGGCGCCGAGGGAGAGCACCTGAAACCCGCCACTGTCGGTGAACGTCGGCCCGTGCCAGTTCATGAACGCACCGACCCCGCCCGCCTCCTCGACGATGTCGGGACCGGGCTGCAGATACAGGTGGTACGCGTTGGCCAGAACAGCTTGCGCACCAAGCTCTTTCATAGCTTCTGGCGTCACGGCCTTGACGGTGGCCTGGGTGCCGACGGCGATGAACGCCGGTGTGTGGATGTCGCCGTGCGCAGTCCGGATGATGCCGGCACGACCGAGCCGGCCGGGCAATTCGGCGTCAACGGTGAAGAACTGCTCGCGCACGCCGTAGATTCTGCACTGTGAGAATCGGGTGGGTGCCCACGGCCGCAGCAACACTGGCCCTCGCCGCGTGTTCGTCGGGTCCACCTGCCTACCAGCCGGCGCCGGGCACGTTGGTCCCCGGGACCGCACAGATGACCGTGAACGGCCAGAACATCGGCACCACCGAGGCGGTGCAGTGCACTCCCGCGGGCTCGTTGACCACCATCACCACCGGTGACCAGACTTCGGGCATTACCTCGCTGATCTCCAACAAGGACGAATTGACCGCCGCCTCCGTCAGCATCAACGACGTCGGCGGCTTCACCGGCAGTTACAACGCCGGTCTGGGCGGCACCGCGAAGGTCTCCATGACCGGCCGAACCTACGACATCACCGGAACGGCCGACGGCTTCGAGACCGCCAACCCGAGCTTCCGCGCCAATGGCACATTCGCAATCAAAGTCGCTTGCTGATGGGCAAAAGGGTTAGACCGGCTGTCGCAAAAACCGAACAATGGCCTCGGCGAATTCTTCGCCCGCGTCCTCCTGCAGGAAGTGCCCGGCATTCGCGATGACCGGATGCTCGACGCCCTGCGCGCCGCGCATCTGGCCGGCGAAGATCGGGCCCATCGGACCCGTGATCGGGTCGCGGTCGCTGAAAGCCACCAGCATCGGAGTTGTGCTGTCGCACAGAGCCTTCCAGGCCGCACGGTTGGCTGCCGATGCCGGGTTGTCCGGTGTCGTCGGCACAAGGCCCGGCATCGCGCGTGGACCGGCGCAGTAGGAGTCGTCGGGAAACGGAGCATCGTAGGCCGCGCGGACGGCGTCGGTCATCGGACGAACGCAGCCGGATTCGACGAACCGCCCGACCTGGATCTGGGGTGCGCCTTGGATGGCCTTGCGGAAGCTCCACCAGATCTCGGGCATCGGCAGATCGCCAGTGGGCAGCCCGGTGTTCGCCGCGACGATGCGGGCGAAGCGATCCGGATGTTCTGCGGCAAGCCGAAGCCCGATCAAGCCGCCCCAGTCCTGACCGACAAGCGTCACCTGCTGCAGGTTCAGCACGTCGAACGCCACTGCGCGGATCCACTCCACGTGACGGGCATACGTGTGGTCCTCGATCCTGATCGGCTTATCCGAGCGGCCGAAGCCGACCAGGTCCGGACAAATGACCCGGTGCCCGGCCGCCGTCAGGATCGGCATCATCCGGCGGTACAGGAATGACCACGACGGCTCCCCGTGCAGCATCAGCACCGGATTGCCTTTGACCGGACCGTCTTCCACCCATGCCACCCGCAAAGTTCCGCCGTCCTGGTCGGAAACCCCGCAATACTTTGGGGAATAAGGGAATTCAGGAATACCAGTAAATCGCTCGTCGGCTGTGCGCAATTTCTGCATGATGGCGAACATACCGGCGGGGTCGCATTCGAAAGCCGCGTTTGTTGGACCGCAGCCAACGCGCAGCTTGTGCGTAAGCAAATTTTTCGACCATCCGCATGTCGGCAGGTGGGCTGCCACCCATACTGACCGGGATGATCCGCCGATCTTGACGGATCACGACAAACAAAAGGAGCACAGTGGTGAAGCGTGGGTTCGTGATCGCCGTAGGCGGCGCGGCGATTGTCATCGCCGGCCTGTCAGGCTGTTCGTCGGGTGAGAAGAAGTCCGAGAGTCCTGCCACCACGGCGGAGGCAACCACCGGCGCGGGCACGGCGTCGGTGAGCGCAACGGCGGCACCCAGCGGGGGCGGCACCAAGATCACGATCGACGGTCAGGATCAGAACGTCTCAGGCACGGTCGTCTGCAGCGCCATGGGCGGCAACATGAACATCGCGATCGGCGACGCGGCGACCGGTATTGCGGCGGTCGTCAGCGAGGACGGTTCCAATGTGCAGTCGGTGGGCCTCGGCAACGTCAACGGCGTCACGCTGGGCTACCAGAACGGCACCGGCCAAGGCGAAGCCAAGGCCACGAAGGACGGCAGCAATTGGACGATCTCGGGCACCGCGACCGGTATCGACATGGCCAACCCCATGCAGCCGGTGAACAAGCCGTTCGAGATCGCTGTGACTTGCCCGTAGCCGGGTACTCCAAATTCATTGCTACGGCGGCGCTCCCGACAGGGGCGCCGCCGTTGTCGTGAGAGTCAGGCCGGCAGTGTGTAGCCGGCCGCCGACTGCCGCAGCTGCCAGATCTGCGCGGGGCACAACTCATTGACGGCCTGGTTGATCAGGTAGGCACCCTGGTAGTAGTCGGTGCTGTTGAAGTCGGCCTTGACTTCGTCGACCAGCTGCGCGTAGCTCATCTTCGCCGCGACCCGGTCGCAGATGCTGTTGCCGTAGCCGATCGCGGCTTCGGCGTTGGGAAAGTTGTAGCCCGGCCGCACATGCACATTGACGAGATACGCCACGACGTCGGCGTTGGCAGGCGGCGCCAGCGCGACGACCGCCGCCCCCGCGACAACTGCACCAAGCAGCCATCTCATGGCTCATGAGCGTAGTGCTCGGCGCACGACTGTGGTGATTGTGGAGGCAGACGCCGACCGGGAACATACGCTAAGTCCATGAAGCTCATGGCTGCAGTGGCGTTGGGTTGTGGATTCATCGCGGCACCGCTGGTGGCGGCGGCACCAGTCTCGGCGTATCCGGGCTCGTGTGACGGCACCAGCGCAGCGTGTGTGCCGTACATCGAGCGCGGCGCAGCCCAAGGCGATCACTGTGCCCAGAACACCCGATACAACTTGGCCCTCGACACCTCGGGCGGCACGCTTGCCTGCAGCGCCAACGGCGTGTGGATCGCGTCGCCGCAGCTAGTCGGCATCCGCACGCTGCGCTCACTGTGCGGTGAGGACAAGGGCGTGGCGCTGACACCCGACGGCGTGACGATGAGCTGCATCGGCGGCGCATGGACCGCCGACTACCGGGTGCCGTTCGCATAGGCGCGCCTACAGAAGGGCGGCGCCGCTGATGCGTCAGCGGATTCCTGGCGCTGAAGGGCGTGCAATCAGTGCGCCCGTTGCGTACTCACTCAAGGAGGCAGCAGGAGCTGCTCCTCCTAGCTCATCGCCCTAGGCAGGGCGCCTTCAGGACGACCTGGTCGTTCTGGTTGGAAACCTCCGCCGAACCTCCGCAGAGCGCAGTGACCATGTTCCTGTTCCCGGTCACTTCTGCGTCACTGTTGCTGATCACTGTGACCGTGTTGAAGTTCCCGGTCACTTCTGCGTCACTGTTGTGGATTACTCGGACCATGTTGAAGTTCCCGGTTACTTGTGCGTGACCGTTGTTGCCCGCCACGACGAAGTTTCCGGTCCCGTTGGCCTCGGCCGTGCTGCCCTCCATGCCGGGACGGTTGAACGCCACGGCGAGGCTGGCGCCATTTGTGGTCGCCGTGCTTTCGTTGCCGAGCTGCACGAGAGAGTTCCCGCGCGCCGAGAAAGACAGGCTGCCTTTAGTGGTTTGCTGCGTCACGCTTGCGTTAGACGACGCGCTATCGCTGGTCGACGGTGCGGCCCACGCGGTTAGTGCCCCGACACAGATTGCCACGGCGGGTGCGCCGGCACACACGGCGAGGAACTTGACTGATGCCCTCGTCGGAAATTGCCTTTCTTGAGACTTCTGAGGGCGCGCTTTTTGACCCACTTTGTGTACGGTGCCGAGCGTCATCTTGTTCAAATCTTCCCCGCTGCAATGCTTTCCCCGGTCCTTCGGTGACACGAAGTTGGGCATCATCTGCGGTCGCACTGAAGATGGCCAGGCCGTGCCCGGCGGTGTGCAGTGGCTGCCGAAGGGTTCCGCTCCGCGAGCTGACCGGTAACAGCAGGCGCGCCGCTGGCGGATGATGGCAACGCGGTCAACTCAGCGCTGCGCAACTTCGCGGGTGCTCACCGTCAGATTTTTAACAGAGCTTGCTATATGCGACACGTCTCGCGGCAGCGCCTCACGTGGCGACCGAACGCCGTGCCGGACCTTGTTCCGGTGTCACTAATCCGTCGCCGCCTCAGCGGCCTCTTGGGCCAGCCGCAGTGTCGGGAAGTCGCCGAAGGACTGTTGGTTTCTGTGCAAGCGGTGCTCACCCGATGCGACGGTTTGAATCGTCCACTGGCCGTCGGCGCTGAAGTAGGTCACTCCCGCGGCCCCGGATACCTTGCGCCATTTCATGAACGGATCACTTTCACCTTCTTTGATGTCACCCATTGGCTCCCCTTTTGTCGAGCCATAGGCTGCGGGCGGCGTCGAGTCTCAGCGCGACTCGGGAACATGCAGCGCAAAACGGGGAGCCTCCGAAGAAAGCTCCCCGTCTGCCCCCCGGTCTAGTTGGCGGACGGACCGCAGGCCCCGGCGCTGACCGTGACGTTGTCGCTCTGGGCCCTGACAATTGACTTCCCGCACAGTGCCACGACGCGCTGAGCGCTCTCGTTGGCGGCGTTGACATTGCTTCCGAGGGCCACGATCGAATTGTTGTCGTTCGCGACGGTGACCTCAGCCGGGCCACCGACGGCGACCAGCGTGTTGCCGCTGGCGTCGCCTGTGACCGTGGCTTTGCCCCCGTTGATCGCCACGACCCTGTTGCCGGTGCCTTCGCCGTTAGCGGTGGCCGTCGCCGGCTTGTAGAGGCTGATCGCCAGCGCGCGATTGCCGTCGCTCGCCGACGCCACCGCACCGGTTTTCGGGTCGTTGTCGCCGAATTGGACGGGATCACCCGAGCCACGGTCAAAGGAGATGCCCGGCCTGGCGTCAGCCGTGCCCGCCCCGATCATCGCCGCCACGCCCAAACCCACGGCGAGCGCCGATCCTGCCATCATCTTCCGAATTGTCATGTCGTATTCCCCCTGTGAAGGTGGACGAAGAGCCTCTCCCCCTCCCCGTCCGGTGTCTCGCCCGAGGTTTTCGGGTGAGTCTTTGGCTTTCCTTCAGCCCTTTTTGACTTCGGTTCTCATACCGATAACCATGACGCGGCTGTAACCGAGGGTCACAAGTAGGGCGATACTGCATTTTTGTTCGCAGACGGTCGGCTGTACTTGCATCTTGTTCGCAAAGGATCGGCACACGGCAGCATCATTGGCGATCAGCGCGGGAACGAATGTCCTCACTGCGGGCCCGACGACCCCAGACGGATCTGTTCGACCGACT
>Ga0163161_10001043_pt1 | contig 21096 bp, 15 predicted proteins | sample S45metaG_FD_129847 | JGI IMG/M metagenome (GOLD analysis project Ga0163161, IMG submission 129847) | Switchgrass rhizosphere microbial communities from Kellogg Biological Station, Michigan, USA - S4-5 metaG | ecosystem: Host-associated > Plants > Roots > Rhizosphere > Soil | place: USA... | reverse complement strand
TAAAACACTTAAAACTAACACTTTCAAAGTAATTGAAGGTAATTCAATAAAAAAAGAAGGGTAGCTGATCCCGACTGCATAATTTTGCTACGCAAAACAACGCTAGGTCGGGATCAGCTACCCTTCTTTTTTTAAGGCTCCGGAGGGGGGACTTCCTACAGTTCGCGTATCCAGATGTTGCGGAAACTCACGGGCTCACTTTTATCGCCGTGGGCCTGCAGTTTTACAGGCAGCTTGCCATGTGCCTGACGGTATGCTGCCGGGCCAACGTATTGTGTTGGGCCTTTCAGCTCAAAATTATTTTGCACCAATACCCCATTGAAAAGTACCGTTACCCTTGCAGGTGTATTGACAGAACTGTCAGCTTTAAAAGTTGGGGCGGTCCAGATCACATCATAGCTCTGCCATTCTCCGGCTTTCTTTGATGGGTTTACCAGGGGAGTAGTCTGTTTGTAGATGCTGCCGGCCATACCATTGGTGTAAGTTTTGTTGTCGTAATTGTCCAGGATCTGCAGTTCATATCCAAGATCTCCCTTGCCCATAGAAGCCAGGAACAAGCCGCTGTTGCCTCTCAGCTGTCCTGTGCCTGAAATATTCTGAGGCACACGCCATTCAATGTGCAGCTGGTAATTGCCAAAAGACTCTTTGGTTTCGATATTTCCTGTTTTTTTGTCCACGGTAAATATGCCGTTAGATACGATCCATTTAGCAGCCTGTGTTCTGTCGTCGGTCATCACCCATTGGTTCAGGTTCTTGCCGTCAAAAAGGACCACAGCATCCGATGGCGCTTCTGAGTTTGTTTTTGCCGCAGTCACCTTTTTAGGTACAGGGGTGTAAAATTCGGTATCCTCATGTTTGGCCTGTGCTTTAGCGGTAGAAAATGCAAATGCTGCCAGGCAGGCTGAGGCAATGATTGTTTTGTGTAGGTACATGTTCAAGTATTTAGTTTATACTGGGTTTTCAAGATGAAGATAAGACTATTAATTTTAATTTACCAGCTATGGTAAACCGTTTTATAGTTTTCATCAGCTATTCTGATGGTGTTCACGGATAAAGTCATCAAGCTCTGAGGCCGTGTAGGCAGGGCATGCCCCTGGCTTACTGGCGATAAACGCGCCCATAGCCAACGCATAATCCAGAGTTTCCGCGATGGGGCTTTTTGTCAGTTTCCTGTAAAGGAATGCTGCAAGAAAGGAATCACCAGCGCCGATGGTATCTGCAACGGTTACCTGATAAGCTTTTCCGGAGTAAGATTGGCCAGCAGTATAATAGCTGGCCCCATCGGCGCCTTTGGTTACGATGATGCCGTCAATCCCAAACTTTTGCTGCAAAAGACTAATGCTTTCGCGTTCAGTTGTGCTGCCTGTACAAAACCATTGTGTCAGCAGCCTGAGTTCATCATCATTAAGTTTGAGCAAATCTGCTTTGGATAACAGGAGCTCCAGTATCTCTTTTGAATAATGCGGTGCGCGTAAGTTGATATCCAGGACTTTGAATTTTGCGATTTCCAGTAGCTGCAGCAAGGTTTCGCGGGATTGCTCATTTCGGGCGGCGAGACTGCCAAATACAAAGGCATCTGCTTGTGCTGCAAGCTGTTTAATTTCTGCTGAACTGCTGATGAAATCCCATGCGGCATCAGGTAGAATATCATAGACCACTTCATGGTTGTCCATTACTCGGGCCACTACTTCGCCGGTAGGATAGCCTGGATCAGTCTGTAAAAAATCCGTTGGCAAGCCTTTCTGTGTAGAAAAATCAATCAGTTCGGCACCCGCCTCATCATCGCCAATACGGCTGACCAGCTGGCTTTCTGCACCTGTACGGTTGAGGTGATAGGCTACGTTCATGGGTGCACCGCCAGCTGTGCGCCCAGTTGGTAAGTTATCCCACAGGATTTCGCCGAAGCATACAATACGTGGTACGATAGGTTCTTTAATCATAAGTCAACCCAAAGAAGGGAAATATTTTTTATATTTAGAATACAGCATATGAATTAGTTGTGTATATTTATATTTTAAGCTATAACTATTAACCAAGTAACTGTATGAAGAAATGTTTTAACCGCATGGTCGCCTGACCGTACGGGGAATAGGTAGTAAACAGCCTGCAATTCCCCGGAGTTTCTCTCCCAAAAGCAATGCTCTTCAGCTCAATCAATCATTCAATTCCTTAAATCAGATTCCAAGAAACAGAAAGTATTCCCATTAATTATTTTTTAACCTAACCAAATTTAACTATGAATGCGATTATACCACACAGGTGGTTTGCCCTTAACGGCAGGCCGCAGTCTCCGCTATGGCAAAAAATATCTCTTCTTTGCTTCACTTTAATGCTCCTGAATTTTTCATCCTTTGCTCAAACGATTTTGCGCGGGGTAATATCTGATAATGAAAAAAATCCACTGCCCGGAGCTACCATTGCCGTGGTAGGCAGCCCGGTAAAGGCAATGACCGATGCAGATGGAAAGTATACCATTACTATTCCCGCCACTGCAAAACAGCTGATTGTTAGTTTTGTAGGGCTACAGTCCCAAACCGTGGATATCAATGGAAGAACGGCAGTGAATGTAGTCCTGTCATCCGGCACTGAACTGGAGGTGGTCACTGTTGTGGGCTACGGATCGGTGAAAAAGAGCGATGCAACCGGTGCAGCAGCTACCCTTTCTGCCAAAGATTTTAACAAAGGCCCGCTTACTGCTCCTGATCAGCTCATCCAGGGTAAAGTGGCCGGTGTCCAGATGATCAATAACAGTGGGCAGCCCGGAGGTTCTACGACAGTGAGGATCAGAGGTAATACTGCCATGACAGGTACAGGGCAACCGCTCTACATTGTGGATGGGGTAGCACTCGATGGCCGGTCGGCACGGCCCAGCCCTACAGCGGGCGGAGCAGTGGGAGGCAGTGGCCTCGGTACGGCTACTGGCGGTAACCCGCTCAACTTCATCAATCCTTCCGATATTGCCAGTATGGAGATCCTGAAAGATGCGTCGGCAACTGCAATTTACGGCTCCAGGGCTGCTTATGGTGTGGTGCTCATCACCACCAAAAGAGGCCAGGCCGGGGAAACCAAAATCGATGTGAGCGCAACGACGGGTATCAGCAATATGGCCCGTACAATCGATGTGCTGAATGGCGATGAATACCGGGCAGCTTTAAAACAATATGGATTGACCTCAGGAGATTATGGTGGGAATGTTGATGCCATGAAAGCGATTACGCGTACAGGTTATAACCAGAACTATAATATTGGTATCAGCGGAGGCAGTAACGGAAATACCTTTCGTGCTTCCTTTGGCTATCAGAACCAGCAGGGGATTATCGTTGGAACTGATTTCAAAAAATACAGTGGTGCCTTCAATGGTAATTTCAAATTCCTGGAAAGCAAAAAGCTGGGGCTGGATGTCAGCATGATCAGCAACCAGTACACGGAAAGCATTGCGCCGATCACTACAGATGCAGGATTTACAGGAAGCCTGATCAGTCAGGCACTGAACTGGAACCCTACCCGCTCTTTGTACAATGCGGATGGTTCTCCATTTATTGAGAAAGGATCTACGATCATCAATCCGATTGCGATGTCTCAGGCTTCGAGTGATAAATCGAAGGTATCTACGATTCTGGGAAGCGTTTCTCCGTATTATAAAATTACGCCATGGCTGGAGTACAGGATGCTGGCCAGTATCAACTATAGTACAGGTATCAGAAGACAATCCGTGCGCAGCTTTCTCAACCTGCAGGGCGTACAGGCTGACGGGGATTTCCTGGGTGGCTATGCAAGCCGTGCAAACAGTGAGCTGATTACCCAGCAGTTTACCAATACCCTGAACTTCAATAAAGAAATTGTGAGCAAGCTGAACCTCAATGCAATTGTAGGTTATGAATACACCAATTATATCAACAAAGGCCTGGTGAGCACTGGTAAAGGCTTTGGAGATATTCCGGTAGATTATACCGATGTGATGCAGGTAACTGCGCCGGCCAACAGGGGTTTGTACTCTTTCAATGATCCAAAAACACAATTACAATCCTATTTTGCAAGAGCGATCTTCAACTACGACAATAAATACCTGCTGACCGCTACTGTGAGGGCAGATGGTTCTACTAAATTCGGATCAGAAAACCGGTATGGGTATTTCCCGTCATTTGCTGCCGCATGGAATATCAAGAATGAGGATTTCATGAAGGATGTAGATTGGATAGGCCAACTCAAAATCAGGGCTGGTTACGGACGTACAGGTAACCAGGAGTTCCCTTCAGGATCTGCACAGCAGCGTTACAACTATACTTACTCTAACGGACAACAGACTTTGGTTGGGGTGAATAACGAAAACCCAAGGTTAAAATGGCAGTCAGACAAACAGACCAATATCGGAGTTGATTTTGGCTTGTTCAAAAACGTGTTAACGGGTTCGGTGGATTTCTTTAACAAGACCACCACAGGTCTGCTGTTTCCACAGATACCCTTCGCACCTGCAAATCCAGGCGTGACAGCCACCTGGGTAAACCTGCCGGGAGAAATTTCAAACAAGGGGGTAGAGCTAACGCTGAATGCCAGCGTGGTTTCCAGAGAAGATTTTGCTGTTAATTTGGGTGGAAACGTCACCTTTATCAAAAATGAAGCAAAGAATATTGATGGTATCATCAAAACAGGTTCATTGAGCGGACAGGGTTTAAGTGGGGTTACTTTAGAGGTGATCCAAAGCGGATTGCCTTTGTTTGCAATGGTTACCCGTGAGTATAAGGGACTGGATGCACAGGGCTTTTCTCAATTTACGGATGATGGATTCACCTATTATTATCTTGGAAATCCAAACCCAAAAGTTGTGATGGGATTTAATGCTGACCTGAGGTATAAAAAAATATCTTTCAACGCCAGTTTCAATGGTTCATTCGGGCAGAAGATTTACAACAATACGCTGAACTCGGTATTGCCGCTTCCAAATCTGGGAACACGAAACATCTATTCAGGGTTGATCGGAAATGCCATACAGGAATCCTTGGCTAATCCAATTGCTGCCTCTTCGCGGTATATTGAAAATGGCAATTACGTAAAGCTTGCCAATGCCACACTGGGATATAACATCGGCAATATCGGTAAATCGATCAAAGCGCTCAATATTTTCGTGAACGGCCAGAACCTGTTTGTGATCACTAAATACAAAGGATTTGATCCGGAGGTGAATGTAGATAAAAGCGTGGGCGGTGTCCCGTCCGCAGGTATAGAATATGTTCCTTATCCATCTGCACGTACTTTCAATTTCGGCCTAAACTTTTCTTTATAACCTAATACCTGTATACAATGAAAAATATATATATCACAGCTTTGGTCGCCCTTGGGCTTTCTCTTTCGGGATGTACGAAGCTTGACGAAAGTCTAAACGGGCAAATTGGCAATCAGGGTGTATCTTCAGGCAATGTTGCCGGTCTGCTGAACGCAAGCTACACCGCAATGCGTAATCCTTATCAGGGCCCCTGGGGATGGTGGTCATTACAGGAGTTCCCATCAGATGAGGCTATCGTGCCTACAAGGGGTGGCGACTGGGATGATAATGGTGCCTGGCGGGCGCTGCATTTACATCGCTGGGCCGCAGACCACACCAGGATATCTGATGTGTTCAGGGACCTGAACAGTGTAAGTTATGTGGCTACTAGTGTGCTGCAGTTTAGTCCGACAGCTTCTCAGGCTGCACAGGCCAGATTCCTTCGTGCCTATGCACAATTCTCGATACTTGATGGATGGGGACAGGTGCCTTACCGGGAAGCAGGCGAGGATGTTACACAGCCATCACGCGTGCGCAAAGCCCCGGAGCAGATTGCCTATCTCATCTCTGAATTGACAGCGATATTACCGGATCTCCCTGATGGCCCTAATTACAGTGCTACAAAAGATGCTGCAAGGATGCTGTTGATGAAAGTTTATCTGAATAAAGGTGCTTTTACCAACCGGGTTACACCAACTTTTGATGCCGCTGATATGGCTCAGGTGATCACACTGGCAGATCAGATCATCAACTCCGGGAAATATGCTTTAAGCCCTTATTATGATAATTTTGCCCCAACCAATAACCTGCTGTCCAAAGAGAATATCTTTACCGCACAAAATATCGGGGGCTCTGACGCCGGTGGGGTAAGAGATATCTGGAATACCGGTTTGCACTATAATCAGAATCCGAGCGGGATCAATGGCTTTGCCACCCTGTCTGACACTTATAATAAATACGAAGCAACTGACAAACGTCTCGGTGGCGCCTATCCCGGCGTAACAAATGTATCGGGTTTAAAAGTAGGATTTCTGGTGGGGCAGCAGGTTGATCAGAATGGTGCATTGCTGAAGGATCGCCGGGGTAATAACCTGATCTTCACTCCGGAGGTCAGTATCATTGAACGTGATCCAAACCATCTGGAGGTAGCGGGGATCCGTGTGGTTAAATATCCTGTTGATTTCGCAAACACCTCTACCAACCTGGCGGAGAACGACTGGGTATATTACCGCTATTCAGATGTGCTGCTCATGAAAGCTGAAGCACAGCTCAGGTCAGGGCTGGCAGCAGCTGCCTTGCCGATTGTCAATTCGCTTCGTACAGCCAGAAGCGCAAGCCCGTTCACCAGTCTTACCTTAGATAACCTTCTGGATGAAAGAGGACGGGAATTTATCTGGGAGGGAATAAGACGCCAGGACCTGATCCGCTTTGGCAAGTTCCTTATTCCATGGCAGGAAAAACCAACTGATGATCCTAAATATCTCGTGTTTCCAATCCCTGACAACCAGTTGGGCAATACCAACCTGACACAGAATGCAGGTTACTAAAAGTTTTTGATTTCCACTGAAAGCCGCTTACCTTCGGGGGGCGGCTTTTTATTTGACCCGCACCTGATGGCAGGAGAGCTATAATTGTATCAGCTGATTTTTAATAGCAAAAAGTACCAATCCTGTGCGCGACCTGATTTCAAAGCGGTGGAAAAGTGCTTCTCGGTAATTGTCTATTGTATGCGGGCTGAGGTTCATTTTGTCTGCGATCTCTTTATAAGTCAGCTCTGAGCAGGACAGCTGCAGAAACTTTAATTCATTTGCAGAGATTTCAGCTCGGCCTGTTTTGGCCTCCTCCGGTTCCTGTAAAGACTTGATCAGTTTGCCCGAAACCAGGTTATTCATATAATAACCATGCGCCGCAATGGTCTTGATCGCCATGATCAGTTCAGTGGTCTTGGATTCTTTTAACAGGTAACCTCCGGCGCCGCTTTTTAGCATTTCAATGATAGGTTTATCCTCATCAAACATACTTAAGGCGAGAACCCTTACAGAAGGGTATGTTTTTGTGACCCATTTGGTAGCGGCATAACCATCCATCTGGGGCATGTTGATATCCATCAGGATGACTTCCGGTAAATATTCGCTGTTGATGTTTTTCTTGAGTTCCAACCCGTTTGATGCATCAAAAAGGATGTCGACCTGATCTGATTCACTGAGTAAACTCATCAAACCCTTACGGAATAAGGTGTGGTCATCCACGATGGCAATAAGTGTTCTTTTATCTTCCATTGGCTAAATATAAGGGATAGAAACTAAAATGTCAGTTCCAACACCGGTAACAGAATGAATATTAAAAGTTCCATCCATCATTTTAGCTCTTTTGCTGATGTTAAAGAGTCCCATACCTTCATTTGCCGCTATCTTTTCTTCAGGAATAAATCCTTTCCCATTATCCTTCACCAGGAGGGATAACACAGTTGCAGACTGATCAAGCACAATGGTGATCCGGGTAGCTTCTGCATGACGGATAATATTGCTGATGATTTCCTGGAACAGGCGGAACAGGATCAGCTCCTTGTCTGCATGCTCTGGAATTGACCGGCTGGTGTGATCTGTAAACAGCACCTCGTAATCCGTGCCCTTCTGCAGCCAGTCGAGCTCAACTGCTATCGCATGTCCAAGGTTTTTCCTGATCAGCTCTTTACCGCTCATCATCTTTGAAAGCTGCCTCAGCTCCTGGATAGCCCTGTGCACCAGTTCGCCGGCAGTAGTGATCTTTCCCTCCTGTGCACCTTCTGCTTTAACAGAACTCAGGGTCATGCTGGTCAGGCTGAGCAATTGCCCAATATTATCATGGAGATTGGCGGCTATCGTTTCCATGGTATGTTCCTGCACTTCAAACTGGCTCCTGAGCAGTTCCAGTTCGAAGTTTTTTCTCAGGGCTTCCTTTTCTTCAAAATGCCTGGCTTTTCTCTTGTTATAATAGGAAACGTAAACAATAATGAAAATTGGGGCAATTAAGAAAATACCAGTAGTAAAAGTGATCAGGAAGACAATTTCCTTTGATAATATCTGCATATAAAAGCGTAAGACCAGCAACAATATAAAAGTACGTTTAGCAAATTAAATATGATGTATCTAATGGACAAAGTAGGGCTTATACCATTTTCGTGTTTTACAAGATAATCGTAAAATACATTACATGCAGTACTTCCAAAGTAGAAAAGCAATATGCCATTGGCAATCCAGAAGGGAGGATAGGTTGACAGTTGCCTGAACTTTTCATCCTTAATAATCAGGAGGTAGAAATACAGGCTGGCCACAACAAATACGACCGACATAAATGTGGCGGTAAGCGAAGGAAAAGATTTAAAGTGGATGCTGTACATCTCTGCCAGATAAACCAGCAGGAAAATACCCATCCACCCGTATAAAAGTTTTCTTTGGTGATTGTACCTTTTGTAAATGTGGTAAAAGAAAAGGCTGACCATCCAGCATTCAAATACCAGGAATATGGCGTAGACGAGATAGTTCCTCATGTGATGGACCCGCAGATAAATTCCGCTGGTTTCAGTAAGGCACACCAGGAACAGGTATCCAATAAAGCTTTTCCAGACCAGGCTCTTATCTCCCGCAAGACAGAAGAGCGCGGTCAGGAAGCAGATCATTTCTGCAATGGTATTTACACTCAGGTACAGTGGCATTTAGTTCTCCAGTAATAATGCCCCCTGCTTAAAGCAGTCTGACGGTGGTGGACACAGTTCGCCCCTGTTCTCAGGAACCATCCCTACGATGAACCCCGGCTTGTTTTTGCCTTTTGCTCCGGTCAGCATATTCTGGTCTGTATAATAATCCCTGTGATAGGTCTGGCCGTTTGCAACACTGTCTCTGGTGGATACCATCAGCAGGGAGTTATATCCCCAGTAATCCGGCTCAGGCGGAGGGTAGGAGCCAACGCGGTCTTTCGTGTTATACTTATCGTCATAGGTCATCAGGTAAAATCGTACACCATCTCCCTTTTCCTTTTCCAGCTGCTGCAGCATTGCTGATAATCTTTCTTTGCTGAACCAGATGCAGCGCGTGTTGTCTTTAACGCCGGAAGCGCCCTTTTCTCCTGCAACAGGATCTACAAATCCTGCATGTGGGGCATAATTGTTTACATAATGTTTTGCGATTGTAAAAGGCACCTTGACAGAATCAGGAATGACTGCTGCTGTGGTATCAGCACTGCCGCCCTGGTTGTTCTCAGGCTGCGGCTTACAGGCCGCCACAATACCTACTGCAAAGATCAACGGATAAGTAAATTTTATTTTCATATCAAATTATTGTGTAGCTAAACTATAAAAATAAAATAGTTTAGACAATTCAACTCCGCCTTTATTTAAGGTCAATATCCCTGATTAAAAAAGCTGTTTTTACCCTTTAGTCCGATTTTATCGTCCTGGCCATTCTGATAGTTTGGTTATTAATTTTTTATGTGACAACTGGCCTGATCTGATTGCTGGTAAACTTATATTTTAGTTAAATGACAATTATGATGGTAATATTTTGACTTTTAATACTGAAAGTTAATGTAGTTACTAAATATTTTGAAATTAATCTAATAATTAACTACCAAAACCTGACTATGATGAGAAAACTCTATGAAAATATGGTCTTTTGCTGTGCTTTTTTACTGGGATTACTGATTTTGTGTCCTGATATTTTTGCGCAATCCACTGTAAGAGGTAAAGTAACTGATTCCGGCAATAATTTGCTTCCCGGCGTGACCATTATTCCCTCCAAAGGTACCGGTACAATGACCAGCGCTGAGGGCGGTTATTCGCTGCAATTGCCTGAAGGCACTTATACCTTGTCTTTTTCCATGGTGGGTTATAAAAAAACGATTAAAACTGTGGTCTTGAAAGGTGTCACAGTGATCCTGGATGTAAAGTTAGAAGATTCTGGCAATCAACTGAATGAAGTGGTGGTGTCAACAGGAAGCAGGGCTTCTGTAAGAACATTGACAGACAGTCCCGTCCCCATTGATATTATAGGTTCGGCCGATCTGAAGCGTACCGGGCAGCTGACCTTTGATAAAGCGTTACAGTCCAAAGTGCCATCATTTAATACGGTGAATACGCCGGTAAATGATGCAACTTCTCTGCTTGATCCCTATGAAATCAGGAATATGGGCCCCAGCCGGACGCTGATATTGATCAACGGCAAAAGGAAGAATTCCAGCGCGCTTACCTATATCCAGACTTCTCCCGGCAGGGGGGAGAGTGGTGCTGATATTTCTGCAATCCCTGCGGATGCGGTAAAACGTGTAGAGATCCTGCGTGACGGCGCTTCGGCTCAGTATGGATCTGACGCCATTGCCGGGGTGATGAATATTATCCTTAAAGACAGGTTTGATTATGGTGCTGTCACCGTTAATTCTGGCATCACACATAAAGGTGATGGCGAAATGGTTGGCTTTAGTGTAAACAACGGAGCTGATTTTGGGGACAGAGGCTATGTAAATTATACCATAGATATGCAGCATACCCAGATGGCCAATCGTCCCGGTAAGGTTGATGCGGCGGCAGAGGCTGATGCCACTTTGGGCTTTGGTGTGCCTCTCAGTACAGTAAATGCTTTTTTAGCAGCTTATCCTGATGCAAGAAATATCAATGCTTCCCCGGAAAACTCCTCGGTAAAATTCCTGGTCAACGCTGCCATCCCGATTTCTGAAAGTACAGAGTTTTATTTTAATGCTGCCTACATCTACAAAAAGGTGAACAGTTTTGCCAACTACCGTACACCATACTGGCGCGACACCGATTTCGGGTTGTTACATGCTGCGGGATCGCCCTATCTGGGCTATGGGCCTACATTTGAAGGCGATTTAAAGGATTATAACGCTACTGCAGGATTCCGCTCAGCTAGTAAGGGATGGAAAACAGATGTCAGTTTTACTACCGGCGGCAACCATCTGTTATATACAGTCAACAACACCATCAACAGGGGATTAGGTGCCTCCAGTCCGATCAGTTTTAAGCCGGGTGGTTTCGGTTTCACCAATAACATAGGGAATATCGATATCTCTAAAGCGATTGGCGATAAGCTCAACATCGCATTTGGTTCTGAGTTCAGGCAGGAAAATTTTACGATCATCGCAGGTGATACAGCGTCTTACGTGGCAGGCGGTGCAGATTCGTTTCCTGGCTACGGAGAGAACAATGCCCTTACTGCCACGCGTTACAATATCGGGGGCTATGCGGATGTCAGTTATGATATCAGCAAACAGTTGCTGATCAACGGAACTGTAAGGCTAGAGAAGTACAGTGATTTTGGAAATGCCTTTGTCTGGAAAGGAAGCGCCCGTTACAAATTTTTAAATGATCAACTGGTGTTGAGAGGCTCGGTTTCTACCGGGTTCAGGGCGCCTTCCCTGCAGCAGATCAACCTGCAGATAGCACAGGCGAGTTTTGTTCCCGGCGAAGGGATACAGACAAAGGGGCTTGTAAATAACAACAGCCCGCAGTCGAGGTTATTGGGGGTACCTAAGTTAAAGGCAGAAAAATCGTTGAATTACACTGCGGGATTAGGTTTAAGCCCCACAGATCATTTTAATATTACCCTGGATTATTACACCATAAGGGTGAAGAACAGGATTGTACTGAGTTCTGAAATTGGTCATACGGATAATCCTGAGGGCGGGGGGCTGGACCAGGTGCTGCGCGATAATGGTATTGTAGCTGTCAGCTTTTTTGTGAATGGAATTGATACCCGTACCCAGGGACTTGATTTTGTCTCCAGCTACCGCAACATCAGGCTGGGGAGGGGAGTGCTGGGTGTAAACCTTGCTGCAAATTATACCCTTCAGAATAAAGCACTGGATATTAAAAACCCACCGCTGATTGCTGCAGCAGGCCAAACGGTAGCAGACCAGACGCAGCTGGCTTTATTGCTCTCATCAAGGCCAAAATCTAAACTGATCTTTGGTGGCGACTACAGTATAGGAAAAATTTCACTCAACCTCAACAATACCGTGGTAGGCCCCACAACTTTCCACCAGAGCGGTCTTAGCAAAAATCTGGATACCAGATTTACTACAAAGATATTGACAGATCTTGGGGGCACAGTAGCCTTGTTTAAAAACGTGACGCTGGCAGTGAATGCGCAAAATATCTTCAACATTGTTCCAAAATGGAAGTTTAAGGCATTGAATACTGCCGGAGAAGCAGAGCTGCGGGACCCGGCAGCGGTGTTTAACTATACAAATTTGCTGACCTTTAATGGAAGGTATGCTACCGTTACCTATGACGGGGCTCATTTCAGTCAGCTGGGCAGTACCTTTGTAGCCAGCCTTAAGGTTACCTTTTAAAAGAATTTTCTTCATCTTTGCAACAGGCCGGCAGCATTCTTCCGGCCTGTTTGATATCATTTTATGACAGAAAATATAGAACTTCAGCTCAGGACTGTAAACGTAACCCGTTACGTTACTCCACTTCGTGAAGGGGGTTCAATGCCTGCGATTGCTGAAGCTGATGACGACTTTTTATACGTACTGAAATTCAGGGGCGCCGGTCAGGGACAGAAAGCACTGATCGCAGAGATCATTGGCGGCGAAATTGCCCGTAAACTTGGCTTTAGGGTGCCCGAAATCGTGTTTGCGCGTTTGGATGAAGCCTTTGGCAGAACCGAGCCTGATGAAGAAATCCAGGATTTGCTGAAAGCCAGTGTAGGTCTGAACCTGGCCTTGCACTACCTCTCAGGGGCGATTACATTTGATCCCGCAGTAACTACAATAGAGCCTAAACTTGCATCGCAGATCGTATGGCTGGACTGCCTCCTGATGAATATGGACAGGACGCCCAGAAATACCAATATGCTGATCTGGCATAAAGAGCTCTGGCTGATCGACCACGGGGCATCGCTCTATTTCCATCACTCCTGGCACAACTGGGAAGATCAGGCTAAACGGCCTTTTGTGCTGATCAAAGACCATGTGCTGCTACCCCAGGCTTCAGTGCTGGAAGAAGTGGACCAGGAATTTAAAAAGCTCCTGTCTGCTGAGATCATCAGCGCTATTGTTGACCTTATTCCGGAAGAATGGCTAAAGGAAGAAGGCGTATTCGCTACTGCTGAAGAGCACCGCTCTGCCTATGCAACATTCCTTAATGCCCGTATAGCCAATTCAGAAATTTTTGTAAAAGAAGCACAACATGCAAGAGCTACACTTATTTGAGTATGCGGTCATCCGCGTAGTACCAAGGGTAGAACGCGATGAATTTATCAATGTTGGCGCAATTCTGTATTGTGCGAAAAAGAAATACCTGAAAGCGGTTTATCACATAGATGAGCAGAGGCTCCAGGCTTTTTGTCCGAAACTGGATGTCGCTGATGTGCGCTGCCATCTGGACAGCCTGATGCTGATCTGTGCCGGAGATAAAAGCAGCGGCCCAATTGGACAGCTGGATCTTCCATCGCGTTTTCGCTGGCTTACAGCGATGCGCAGTACAGTGATACAAACCTCCAGGGTACATCCCGGCTTTTGTCTGGACCCCGAAACCAAACTGCAGGCCTTGTTTGAAGAACAGGTCTTATAAATGTAAAACGCCGGTATGAAGAAATCATACCGGCGTTTTTATCCATATACTGCGCTACTTATTTAGCATCGTTCACTTGTTTTACAGCATCTTCTGCTGTTTTAACAGAAGCATTGTCATTCATCTTCTGACGAAATTGTTTCAGCTGGTTCAGCACTTCGATCAGTTGCGGCGCAAAACCGTTTGGCTTATACTTGATAGCCATATCCCTGATCGCGTTGATACCCTGCTGCGCATAAACCGGGTTTTGGATATGTGCGGTCATATAGATGAAATCTTTAGCCATGTCAAACTTGGCCTGGCCTCCGGCTTCATTGAATTTATTATATACGAAAGGCCATTCTGCATCTGCACCATGCTGCGCATACACCGTGATCAACGCATTGGTCAAGTCACCCTGGCTGTCCTTTTCAAAGGATTTGGCTAAAGTTAAAGCTTCTTCAGGTTTTACGGTTGCCATTGCATTAAGAGAGGCACCAGCTACAGCGTATGACTGGCTTTTTAAACCTTCCTGGTAAAGTGCAACCTGTTGTTCGGCACCTTTTGAAGCGCCCACTACATTGATAGCGGCAGCTTTTACCAGATTATTCTCGTCTGTTTTTGCCAGTTTAAGGATGGCCGGTAATGCAGCATCGCTCATCGCGGTATTTGCAGGGTCAATTGCGTTCAATGCTTTCAGTCGCAATCCATAATATTTGTCCTGCAATGCAGCAAGCACAATTTTTTGTGAGGTCTGATCCGTTGGTTTTGCAATGGCAGCTTCAAGAGCTTCCAGTCTGTCCATATACAGTGAGGCATGCTGATATTGAAACAAAAACTCCTCCAGAGATTTGTGGTCAGTTTTCCTGCTCAGGATAATCTTCTCGGCATCTACGTTGACCAGATCTGGCTTAGCTGCTGATTTATAGCTGATGGTGTCGGATTTGCTGTCCATCCAGATCTGATGACGCTCCTTCTTACCGCCGGCATAAATATCTATAGCCATTGGAAGGCGGAAAGCTTTGCCTTCCTGTGTCTGTTTGATATAAACCGTTTGGGTTTTCGATTGCTCATCCCATTTGTAATTGATGTCCAGCAGGGGATGGCCTGCACCATAGTACCATTGGTTAAAGAACCAGTTTAAATCCTTTCCGCTGGCTTCTTCCATGGCCAGGCGGAGCTGTTGTGCCTCGCCGTTTTTAAAGGCATTGGTTTTCAGGTAAATGTTAAGACCTTTGAAAAACGCAGGAGCTCCAAGATAGTGGCGCAGCATATTCAAAACCCTGCCGCCTTTCTGATAGGAAACCGCGTCAAAAACATCCTGCTGATCATGGTAGTGGAAACGTACCAGGTCTTTTTTTGCATTTTCCGGACTTCTCAGGTAACCTTCAAGTGCTTCATTGTTATGCTCATCACCTGCATCCTGTCCGTATTTATGTTCTGCCCAAAGCGTCTCGCTGAAATCAGCAAAAGATTCGTTGACGGTGATATTGCTCCAGCTTTCAGCAGTTACATAATCACCGAACCACTGGTGGAACAATTCATGGACGATGGTGCTTCTTCCTGCATCGTAGTACCTGTCTGCCAGTTCCCTCGCTGTGCCCTGTACATAAGATCCATGAAGTGTGGCAGTTGTATTTTCCATTGCACCGCTGACATAATCACGCACTACGATCTGTGCATATTTGTTCCATGGGTAATCAACGCCCAGGATCTTCGAATAAAATTCCATCACTTCAGGTGTAAAACCGAAGATTTCCTTTGCATAAGGTGCGTATTTAGGTTCAAGGTAGTAGCTCACTTCCTTGTCGCGCCATTTGTCCTTGTAGATTTTGAAGTTCCCTACGGCCATCATAAACAGGTACGGCGAGTGGGGCAGCTCCATTTTCCAGGTGTCTGTTCTTGTTCCGTCGGCATTCTTTTTCTGTGCAGCCAGACGGCCGTTGGATAAGGTCACATATTTAGCAGGTACCGTCATACTGATTTCGTCAGTAGTCTTCTGGTTGGGCCTGTCGATCGTTGGGAACCATGCCGAAGAGCTTTGCAGTTCGCCCTGAGTCCAGATCTGCACAGGTTTATCCTTTTCAGTACTGTCCGGATTGATAAAATAAAGGCCCTTTGCATCGGTAATCGCCGCGCTGCCCTGTACTTTCAGTTCGTCAGGTTTAGCAGTGTATTCGATATACACCGTATAGTTTTCTGTGCTTTTATATTCCTTGTCCAGCTTGATGGCCAGCGTTAAGCTGTCATAAGTATATTTCAGCGGAACATTTTTTCCGTTTTTTACGATACTCAGTGTTTTGATATCCATGCCCTGAGCGTCCAGTCTCAGGGAGTCGGTTGGATAGGAATGAGGCTTGATGGTTACCCATTCTTTTCCATACATATGACGTTTTTTGTAATAGAAGCGGACATCCAGTTTAGTGTGGACCAGGTCGTTGATCTTGGTTGCTGTTGCCCGGTAGATTTTCAGCTGAGGATCATCCTTTTTGTCTTGTGCCAGCGCAGGGAGGCAGGCTGCGGCAGCTGTAACCATCAACGTATTGATCACGATATGGCGAAGGTTCATAGTTTTAATATTCATTTTATGGTCTTAGTAATACGACGTAAAGCTATGAGGAGTATTTATAAAAACAAACCATGTTTTTGTATAATCGTTTAAATCACTGAATAATGCGAAAAAAAAAGCCTTTTTATTGTAATTAGATGGTAATAAACAAAGTAAAGCCTTGGTTTATTATGGCCGTTGGTTATCTTTGTACCTCCGCTTAATAGACTAATTTTTACAGGAGGCAATAAGCGTTAAATTGAATAGAGATGGAAAAAGATGATATGATGCTAGATGAGTTGGCAAACAAGGAATACGAGTTTGGATTTGTCACTGACATTGACATGGATATTTCGGAAGTCGGGCTCAATGAAGATACGGTACGATTTATATCTGCGAAAAAGAATGAACCACAATGGCTGCTGGACTGGAGAATGAAAGGTTATCATGCTTTCATGAAACAGGGCATGCCGCAATGGCAAAATTTTGAAATGCCTGAGATTGACTTTCAGTCGATTTCTTACTATGCAGCCCCAAAAAAACAGGCCAAATACGCTTCACTTGACGAAGTAGATCCTGAGTTGCTGAAGACCTTTGCAAAATTAGGTATCCCGATGTCAGAGCAGAAGCAGCTGGCAGGTGTGGCGGTAGACGTCGTATTTGACAGTGTTTCTGTAAGTACTACCTACAAAGAGCATTTAAATGAAATGGGAATCATCTTCTGTTCCATCAGCGAAGCGGTGAAAAACCACCCTGAACTGGTACAGAAATACCTGGGAACTGTGGTTCCTCATACAGACAATACATTTGCAGCATTAAATACAGCAGTTTTTTCAGACGGTTCATTTGTTTATATCCCTAAAGGGGTACGGTGCCCGATGGAGCTGTCTACCTATTTCAGGATCAATGCAGAAAACACAGGACAGTTTGAACGTACGCTGATCATTGCTGATGAAGACAGCTATGTGAGCTACCTGGAAGGTTGTACCGCACCGATGCGTGATGAAAATCAGCTGCATGCGGCCGTAGTAGAACTGATTGCCCTGAAAGGTGCAGAAATTAAATATTCTACTGTACAAAACTGGTATCCTGGTGATAAGGACGGTAAAGGAGGGATCTTTAACTTTGTGACCAAGCGTGGTGCATGCCGCGGCGATCATTCCAAAATCTCCTGGACACAGGTAGAAACCGGTTCTGCAATCACCTGGAAATATCCAAGCCTGATCCTTCAGGGAGATCATTCATCAGGTGAGTTTTATTCTGTAGCTGTAACAAACAACAAACAGATCGCTGATACAGGTACCAAAATCCATCATTTGGGTGCCAACACCAAAAGCCGTATCATCTCCAAAGGTATTTCTGCCGGCGAGGGACAGAACAGCTACCGCGGCTTAGTGCAAATGGGCAGCAAGGCTAAAAACGCACGTAATTTTACACAATGTGATTCACTGCTGATCGGTGATCAGTGCGGTGCGCACACATTCCCGTACATCGAATCTAAAAATAATACAGCAACGATAGAACATGAGGCTACCACTTCAAAAATTGGTGAAGACCAAGTGTTTTATTTAAATCAGCGTGGAATTGATTCTGAACAGGCTATTGCGCTGATCGTCAACGGTTATGCAAAAGAAGTACTGAACCAGCTGCCAATGGAATTTGCTGTAGAAGCACAAAAATTACTCTCTCTTACACTGGAAGGTAGTGTAGGATAATCATAAAAACAAACCATAATATGTTATCAATAAAAAATCTTCATGCTAATATTGAAGGAAAAGCAATATTAAAAGGTATTAACCTGGAAGTAAATGCTGGTGAAGTACATGCGATCATGGGTCCTAACGGATCAGGAAAAAGCTCCCTGGCTTCTGTACTCGCGGGACGCGAGAACTATGAAATAACAGAAGGCGAAGTATGGCTTGACGGTAAAAACCTGCTCGATATGAAGCCTGAAGAACGTGCACGTGAAGGCGTTTTCCTTGCATTTCAGTATCCTGTAGAGATTCCTGGGGTTTCTAATATTAACTTTCTGAGAACGGCATTAAGTGAGATCCGGATTCACCGTAACCTGCCGCCACTTTCAGCGAAAGACTTCCTGAAAATGACCAAGGAAAAGCAGGAACTGGTAGAATTTGAAGCCAAACTGGCTAACCGTTCTCTGAACCAGGGTTTCTCTGGTGGTGAGAAGAAAAGAAATGAAGTGTTCCAGCTGGCGATGCTTGATCCTAAGTTGTCCATTTTAGATGAAACAGATTCAGGACTGGATATCGATGCTTTAAGGATCGTTTCCAACGGTATCAATAAATTAAGGACTGCAGACAACTCTTTTGTACTGATTACCCACTATCAGCGTTTGCTGGAGTATATCGTACCTGATTTTGTGCATGTATTGTACAATGGACAGATTGTTCGCTCCGGAACCAAAGAACTTGCCCTTGAGCTTGAAGAAAAAGGATATGATTGGCTGAAAGAAGAATTACGCGGCCAGGAATCAATAAATATTAAATAAGATGCTCAATCTAATGACAGTTCCATTGTACGACAAAGTGATCGCTGAATTTGAAAATTCTGAAAGCGCAAGAGGTACAAATGGAGATTTATCGAATATAAGGAATACTGCTTTTAACCTGTTCAAGGCTAAAGGTTTTCCTACAACAAAGGATGAAGACTGGAGATTTACAAATGTTGGCCCGTTTTTAACTGACGACATTTCTTTTAGTACAGCAGATGCTGATGAGGACGAGGTAATCGCTGCTATCAATCAAGCAACCATTCCCGGTCTGAATGCATACCTGCTGGTGCTGCTGAACGGTAAGATACAGCCTGCGCTCTCGGTATTGCCGGATGAAAAACTGATGAGCATCCGCAGAACGGAGAGCATCAGCGAAAGCAGCATTTTTACAGATTTTGCGGCAATGAATGCCAAAGAAAACAACAGGATGCTGGCCTTAAATACCGCTTTGTTTACTGATGGATACTTCCTGGAAGTACACAAAAATGTGGTACTGGATAAACCCATCCAGATTGTGAACCTGTATGCTGCTGATGACCATGCTTTCTTTCAGCCAAGGCACCTGGTGATCGTGAACCAGTTTGCTAAAGCAGAACTGATTGAATCCAGCATATTTATCAAACATGGCAACCGCGCCGTGTTAAACAGCGTGTTCCAGGCAGAAGTAAAAGAAAATGCACAGCTGGTGCAATACAATATCCAGAACAATCAGCCTGACGAACGTCTGATTACTTACAATCAGGTTAAACAGGATCAGAACAGTCGTTATGATAACTTTACCTTTAACCTGCCTGGTGCAGAACTGATCCGTAATAACCTGGAAATTGAACTGAACGGCAGCAATACCGAAAGCCATTTATTTGGTTTATACCTTGTTGGCGGACAGCAGCTCACTGACAACCATACGGCAATACATCATAAATTTCCTCATTGTGAGAGCAACGAGGTATACAAGGGCGTACTGCTTGATAATGGTAAAGCCGTTTTCAATGGTAAAGTATTTGTGGAGCGCCCGGCGCAGAAAACCAATGCATTCCAGCAGAACAATAACCTGCTGCTGAGCGATAAAGCCCAGGTATTTGCCAAACCACAACTGGAAATCTTTGCAGATGACGTCAAATGCAGTCACGGTTGTACCGTAGGACAGTTTGATCCGGAATCATTGTTCTATCTGCAGGCGAGAGGGATCAGCGAGGAGTCTGCCCGTAAGTTACTGGTAGAAGCATTTATGTTTGATGTAACGCAGAAGATCAGTAACGAGGTGGTTAAAGAGTATGTACAATCTTTAATTTACGGTAAGATGGAAAATTCATTTTCATCGATCGGTTAATCTGAAAGATCATGGGAAAATTAGCGATTGAAAAGATAAGGAAAGATTTTCCTATACTCGATACCCAGGTATTTGGTAAGCAGCTGGTATACTTGGATAATGCCGCTACTACACAAAAACCTGTACAGGTACTAAAAGTACTGGAAGAATATTATGAGCGCTATAACAGTAATGTGCACCGTGGTGTGCACTCACTGAGCCAGCAGGCTACAGCGGGTTATGAAAAAGCACGCCATACTGTTGCCGCGTTTATCAATGCAGCAAGCAGTGATGAAGTGATCTTTACAAAAGGCACAACTGATGGCCTCAACCTGATTGCTTCCTCTTTTGGCAGGAAGTTCCTTCAGAAAGGCGACAGCATCCTGATCTCTGCAATGGAACACCATTCCAATATTGTGCCCTGGCAGATGATCTGTGAGGAGCGCGGTGCTACTTTAAAGGTAATACCGATGGATCAGGACGGGGTTTTAAAAATTGAGCTGCTGCCTGAACTGCTGGATGATAGCGTAAAACTATTGTCTTTCACCTATGTTTCCAACTCACTGGGCACCATCAATCCTGTAAAGGAAATGATCCGTCAGGCACATGCGAAAAATATTCCTGTAATGATGGATGTGGCGCAGGCCATACAGCATATGCCTATTGATGTGCAGGAACTGGATGTGGATTTCATGGCCTTTTCAGGACATAAATTGTACGGGCCTACGGGTATCGGCGTACTTTATGGTAAAGAAAAATGGCTGAATGAACTACCTCCTTACCAGGGCGGTGGTGACATGATCAAGACGGTTACTTTCGAAAAAACGATATACAATGTCCTGCCCTATAAATTTGAAGCCGGTACACCTGATATTTCTGGTGCTATAGGACTGGGAGCAGCGATTGAGTATGTGAACAGCAT
>Ga0163161_10001042_pt1 | contig 21097 bp, 20 predicted proteins | sample S45metaG_FD_129847 | JGI IMG/M metagenome (GOLD analysis project Ga0163161, IMG submission 129847) | Switchgrass rhizosphere microbial communities from Kellogg Biological Station, Michigan, USA - S4-5 metaG | ecosystem: Host-associated > Plants > Roots > Rhizosphere > Soil | place: USA... | reverse complement strand
GCACATGCAACTCGGGATCATTGGACTGGGCCGCATGGGCGGCAATATTGCGCGGCGCCTGATGCTCAATGGGCATACCACTGTCGTTTACGACCGCAATACCGCCTTCATCGACACCTTGACGGCCGAGGGCGCCACCGGCGTCGCCGACTTGCCAGCCCTGGTCGCTGGCCTGGCGAAACCGCGAGCGGTCTGGATCATGCTGCCTGCTGGCGCACCGACCGAAGACACCATCGACACCCTGAGCAGCTTGCTTGAAGCCGGCGATACCATCATCGACGGCGGCAACACGTTCTATAAGGACGACATCCGCCGGGCCAAAATCTTGTCGGAAAAAGGCCTGCACTACATCGACGTCGGCACTTCCGGCGGCGTCTGGGGCCTGGAGCGCGGCTATTGCATGATGATCGGCGGCGATGCCGAGGTGGTTAAACGCCTTGATCCGTTGTTCGATACCTTGGCGCCGGGCCTGGGTGATATTCCACGTACCAAGGACCGCAAGTCCGATGACGATCGCGCTGAACGAGGCTACATCCACGCCGGCCCCGCAGGTTCGGGGCATTTCGTGAAGATGATCCACAACGGCATCGAATACGGAATGATGCAGGCCTTCGCCGAAGGTTTTGACATTCTCAAAACCAAAGCCAGCACCAACCTCCCGCAAGACCAGCGTTTCGACCTGAACGTCGCTGACATTGCCGAAGTCTGGCGCCGTGGCAGCGTGGTCTCGTCCTGGCTGCTCGACCTGACCGCCGACGCGCTGGCCAGCGATCCGAAGCTCGAGGGCTTTTCCGGCTCGGTGGCTGACAGCGGCGAAGGTCGCTGGACCATCGAAGCCGCCATGGAACAATCGGTGCCCGTACCGGTGCTGTCGAACTCGCTGTTCTCCCGCTACCGCTCGCGCGGCCAGGGCACCTTCGGCGACAAGATTCTCTCTGCCCAGCGCTTCGGCTTCGGCGGCCACGTGGAGACTTCGAAAAAATGACCGGTCTGATCCGCAATAAATCCAAGGCAGAACCTGCACCACCGACCACGCTGTTCCTGTTCGGTGCCCACGGCGACCTGGTCAAGCGCCTGCTGATGCCGGCGCTGTACAACCTGAGTCGCGACGGTTTGCTGGGGGATGGATTGCGGATCATCGGCGTTGACCACAACGCTATCACTGACGACGCCTTTGCCCGCAAGCTCGAAGACTTCATTCGAAGCGAAGTGGCCGCCAAGGTCGGCAAGGGCGATCAAGTCCTTGATCCACAGGTGTGGGCCAAACTGGCCCAAGGCATCAGCTACGTCCAGGGCGACTTCCTGGACGCCAGCACTTATCAAGCGCTGGCGGCAAAAATTGCCGCCAGCGGCACGGGCAACGCGGTTTTCTATCTGGCGACCGCGCCACGTTTCTTCAGCGAAGTGGTGCGTCGGCTCGGCGCGGCGGGTTTGCTGCAAGAGACGCCAGAAGCGTTCAGAAGGGTAGTCATCGAAAAACCGTTCGGCTCCGATCTGCAAACCGCCGAAGCGTTGAATGCGTGCTTGCTCAAGGTGATGACGGAAAACCAGATCTACCGGATCGACCACTACCTGGGCAAGGAAACCGTGCAGAACATTCTCATCAGCCGGTTTTCCAACAGCCTGTTTGAAGCGTTCTGGAACAACCATTACATCGACCACGTACAGATTACCGCCGCCGAAACCGTCGGCGTGGAAACCCGTGGCAGTTTTTATGAACACACCGGCGCCCTGCGGGACATGGTGCCCAACCACCTGTTCCAGTTACTGGCGATGGTAGCAATGGAACCGCCGGCCGCTTTTGGCGCCGATGCGGTTCGTGGCGAAAAAGCCAAGGTGGTGGGGGCCATTCGCCCTTGGTCCACCGAAGAGGCACGGGCCAACTCGGTCCGCGGTCAATATGCCGCCGGCGAAGTCGACGGTAAGCCGTTGCCGGGGTATCGCCAGGAAAACAACGTGGCGCCTGACAGCACGACCGAAACTTACGTGGCGCTCAAAGTCATGATCGACAACTGGCGCTGGGTCGGTGTGCCGTTCTACTTGCGTACCGGCAAGCGCATGAGCGTGCGCGATACCGAGATCGTTATCTGCTTCAAGCCGGCGCCGTATGCACAGTTCCGTGATACCGAGGTCGATGAGCTGCAACCGACCTACCTACGGATCCAGATCCAGCCCAACGAGGGCATGTGGTTCGACCTGTTGGCCAAACGGCCTGGCCCGGCGTTGAAGATGGCTAATATCGAACTGGGTTTTGCCTACAAGGACTTTTTCGAAATGCAGCCGTCCACCGGCTATGAAACCCTGATCTACGATTGCCTGACCGGCGATCAGACGCTGTTCCAGCGCGCCGATAACATTGAGAACGGCTGGCGCGCCGTGCAGCCGTTCCTCGATGCCTGGCAGCAGGACGCGACCGTTCAGCACTACGCGGCCGGTGAGGACGGCCCGGCCGACGCCAATGAGCTGCTGGCCCGTGACGGTCGCGTCTGGCACAGCGTTGGATGATGGGTGGGGCGCAGTTTTAGTCTGTGTTACAGCCAGAAACTCACTGCATACCAGCCCAACACGCCCATCACCACGGTATACGGCAACGCCATCCACACCATCTTTCCGTATGACAGGCGAATCAGCGGCGCAATCGCCGAGGTCAGCAGAAACAGAAACGCGGCCTGACCATTGGGCGTCGCCACGCTGGGCAGGTTTGTCCCGGTGTTGATCGCAATGGCCAGCGTCTCGAAGTGTTCGCGGGTCATTTGGCCGCTGATGAACGCCTGTTTCACTTCCGTGATGTAAATGGTCGCCACAAATACGTTGTCGCTGATGGCGGACAGCAAGCCGTTGGCAATAAACAGCATGCCCGGTTGCTGATTGGTTGGCAGCGTCAATACCCAATGAATCAGCGGAGCGAACAGTTGTTGGTCGTGAATCACCGCCACCACCGCGAAAAACACCACCAGCAACGCGGTGAACGGCATGGCGTCCTTGAACGCGTTGCCGATACGGTGCTCGTCGGTGATGCCGGTCAACGCGGTGATCAACACGATCACCATCAAACCGATCAGGCCCACTTCTGCGATGTGAAACGCCAGCCCTGCTATCAGGATCAACGCTGCGGCGCCTTGTACCAACAAGGCGGCGCGCTGGCGTGCGGTGCGTTCGGCGTTGTCTTCGGCGGCATAGTTGGCCAATACCGCGCGGACGTTGTCCGGCAGCAGCGTGCCGTAACCGAACCAGCGCAGTTTCTCCAGCAGCACGCAGGTCACCAGGCCGGCGACCAGCACCGGCAGCGAAACCGGGGCAACCTTCAGAAAGAATTCGGCAAAATGCCAGCCCATCTCATGACCGATCAGCAGGTTCTGCGGCTCACCCACCAGCGTGCACACCCCGCCTAGCGCCGTGCCTACAGCACCGTGCATCAACAGGCTGCGCAGGAAGGCGCGGAACTGTTCGAGGTCTTCATAGTGGAGTTGGGGCAAGTGCTGGTCATCGCTGAACTCGCTGTCCTGGCGTGGATCATTGCCCGAAGCGACGCGGTGATAGACCGAGTAAAACCCCACAGCCGCACTGATAATCACCGCCGTAACGGTCAAGGCATCCAGGAAGGCCGACAGGAATGCAGAAAGGAAGCAGAACATCAGCGCCAGCAGCGCCTTGGAACGAACCCCCAGCAGCAAGCGCGAAAACAGGAACAGCAGCAGGTCTTTCATGAAGTAGATGCCGGCCACCATGAACATCAGCAGCAGGATCACCGGAAAGTTGTGCAGCAGTTCGTCATACAACGCCTGTGGCGTGGTCATTTTCAGCAGTAGTGCTTCGATCAGCAGCAGGCCGCCGGGCATCAGCGGATAACACTTGAGCGCCATGGCCAGGGTGAAAATGAATTCCAGCACCAGCAACCAACCGGCTGCGACCGGACCGACCGTCCACAGCACCAGTGCGTTGAGTATCAGGAAACCGAGAATGCTCGCCTTGTACCAGCGCGGTGATTGGCCGAGAAAGTTATGCGCGAACGCCTGGGCCATTGAACCGGACATCGGCTACTCCTTGTTTTAAGAAGCGCGCAACTTGCCGTAACAAGATCGGAATATCAAGCGCGGGGACGCGGTTCAGCCTAGCCGTGATAGCGCACTACAACGGCTTTGTAGTTGCCATCCAGTGAATAACCTCCCACGACGATTTTTCCGTCAGCCTGAATGGCCACCGACATCGCGGTGTCCAGGCGGCGGCCCAGACGTGTGCGAACCCAGCAAGTGCCTTCGGCAAAGCCGGGGTCGAGCTGCCCGCCGGGTAAATAGCGGGCTAACAGGAAATCGGCTTCGATCCCGCCGATGGTGGCGCCAACCGCCAGCACACGACCATCTGACTGGCGCCGGGCGTCAGTCCACTGGCAGCCGCTGCGGCCAATTTTCAGTAGTTGAGGCTGGCCGCCGTTGCAATGAGCGTCCGGGAGACCATTGCTGTGTACTTTCAAGGCAAGGCAGTGCATCGGGTCGCGACTGCTGCCAAGACACAGCAAGTCACCGTCGTCCTGCTCGATGATCTGGCTGACCTGAGCGCCGTGTTCCGCAGCCCTGAACGTCATAAAGCCATTCAGGGCGAAGGACTCATCCAGACGGCCGTCGGGGTGGTAGCGGGCCAGTAAGCCTTCTTCGGGGAAATTGACCGATCCTCCCACCATGATGCGACCATCGCGTTGCAGCATCAGGCTGCTGAGCCAGGAGTTCATCAGTAAATGCCTGACAATCACAAAACCGCGGCCGTTGAAGGACGTGTCCAGCTCGCCCTGGCGGGTGAGGCGGATCAGCAGGCCGACATGATCGGCCAGTTCGAAATGGTGGTTGGCGAGCAGCAGGATTCGGCCGTCAGCCTGGACCTGTACGTCGCAGGCTTCGGCCCCCGGAACGCCAGGAGGGAGCCAGAGATTACGCATGCCCAGGGACAGGTTCCCCGGCAGGCGTACGACACAAAGCCCGTTGTCAGCGAAGTGTTCGACGGGGTGACCTTGCGAATCAAACAGCGCCAGTGCTGGCAGCGTTCGGTGAGCGCTTTCATAGTGCAGGCCTGCCACCAGAATGTGGCCGTTGGCGAGAACGTGGACCTTGCCTGCCATTGCCTCGTGACCGCGCTGGAACTGCCCTATAACGCTGCCGTTAGTGCCAAATGCGAGGTCCGCCGAGCCATCTTCCAGTAATCGAGCGAGGCCAAAACAGCTGCCATTCGGCATGCCGACGGTCGCCGCCACCAGCACGCGACCATTGGGGTCAATGTCCACGCTGTTGGCGAGGCTCGTAATGCTACCGGCGAAATACACTTGGGTTTTGCCACTGCAGGCAAAACTGTGATCCAGGTCGCCAGGTATGTACCGCGATTCAGGTAGGGCAAAAGCCGTCTGGTGTGGCATGCGCGCATCTCCTTGCGAGCTGACCGAAACCCGAGGGGGGCAGGAGGATAACTGCCTGCTAAACATTCAATCCCTGAATGAATGATCGCACAACTGTCATAACTAACAGGCGGAGGGTCACTGTGTGCCAGAACAGTGTCTTTTCGAACCACTGACAAGTCTGCCAAGTAGTTCGATACGGCAAAGTTGGAGTGTGGGTACGTTGTTACTGTTGAAAACAGCCAATTGGATAGAAGGCGAAGGGGCGGATTACGATGACGTAATCCGCAAACCCCTTAATGCGGCATGGACCAGAATTGCAGTTCATAACCTTCCTGGCTCAACTCGGCACGGGCCTGCTGCAGCAGGAGTTCGAGTTGTGCAGGATCGGAATAGGCACTGCTGGGGATTTGGGTGTGACCGATATGGGTATTGGTGCGGTCAATGACGGTGATGCAGAGTTCGCCATTGCCGTCTTGTTGAGCCCAGGCGACGCATTGGAAGGGTTGGAAGGCGCGGTCGGCAATCAAAAGAGCTTCGTTGATACGGAGCGGGGCGGTCATAGGGTCTTCTCTCTGTATGCCCAATCAAGTGATATGCCGTCGGTTGGGCTTACCGTCCGGCTGGTTACTTGTACTGATGCCCCCAACAGTCGGTCAGGTCACACACAATCAAAAAAAATTTCAACTTTCTTTCATATGCTTAATGCAGGAGGCAACTTTGAAAGCTGAATGAAAGATTCGATTCGTTAGTCTGCTCACAAATAATTTTTTTATAACTGATTATGTAGCGCTTCTATAGTCAATCGATACAAGGCCCTGTCAAATTCTTGCTAATGTTACAGCCATGTCAGCCAAATGACTGTTTTTAATAATATTTCCTAAAATTTGGCGTCAAGGAACAGTCATGATCGAAACGCCTGCGTTACGACGTCTGTTAGTAGTAGATCCCTGTGACGAATGCCATCATCTGATACCGGGATTGCGCTCTTTGGGGTGGGATGTTGATAGCTGTTCCCTGGAAAACGCCACCGATCGAATCTGCGACGTTGGCCTGTTGCGTTTACAACCCTTTCATCTGGAACACCCCGATCCTGTCAAAGGGCTGATCAGTCGCAGTGGCACCGAGTGGATCGCTGTGCTCAATCAGGATGTGCTGCGCTTGCAGAATGCCGGGGATTTCGTTTTTGAATGGTTTTTCGACTTCCATACCTTGCCATTCGAAGCCTCCCGCGTTCAAGTCACGCTGGCGCGGGCGTTCGGCATGGCGCGACTGCGCGGGCAGGGCGGCACGACTCACGTGAATCAGGATGAGCACGAGCTACTTGGCGACAGCAAGCCGATTCGTGAGCTGCGAAAATTGCTGTGCAAGCTGGCGCCCACCGAGTCTCCGGTATTGATTCGTGGTGAAAGCGGTACCGGTAAGGAATTGGTGGCCCGCACCCTGCACCGTCAGTCCCAGCGCCACAGCAAACCTTTTGTGGCGATCAATTGCGGTGCGATTCCCGAACACCTGATCCAGTCAGAGCTGTTTGGCCATGAGAAGGGGGCCTTCACGGGGGCCCATCAACGCAAGGTCGGACGGATCGAAGCGGCCAATGGCGGCACACTGTTTCTCGATGAGATCGGTGACTTACCCTTGGAGCTGCAAGCTCACCTGCTGCGTTTCCTACAGGAAAAACACATCGAGCGTGTCGGTGGCGGTGAGCCGATTCCGGTGGATGTGCGGGTTTTGGCGGCGACTCACGTAGACCTTGAGGCCATGATCGAAAACAAATGCTTTCGCGAGGATTTGTACTATCGCCTGAACGTACTACAAGTCGTCACCGCCCCACTGCGTGAGCGCCATGCCGACCTGTCGATGCTGGCCAACCACTTTGCCCACTACTACAGCCATGAAACCGGCCGCCGTCCTCGCAGTTTCAGCGATGACGCGCTGATTGCCATGGGCAAGCATGACTGGCCAGGCAACGTGCGTGAGCTGGCTAACCGGGTACGGCGCGGCCTGGTGTTGGCCGAAGGTCGGCAGATAGAGGCGCGCGACTTGGGGTTGATCAGTCAGCAGACCACTGCCGCGCCGATGGGCACGTTGGAGAACTACAAGGACCGGGCAGAGCGCCAGGCCTTGTGCGATGTACTTAACCGCCACAGCGATAATTTGAGCATCGCCGCCAAAGTACTGGGGATATCCAGGCCTACCTTTTACCGTTTGTTGCATAAGCACCAGATACGTTGAGCCGAAAGTTTTTAGCTGCCAGTAAAACGAAAAAACCCGCTGAAAAAGCGGGTTTTTTGTGGCTGCCTATTAGAAGTAGTACGGGAATTTCAGGCTGAAGGAAAAGTCTGGCGCATCGTCAGTGACGCCGATGGCCAGGTTGGGAACGATCGTCAGGTTTTCGGATGCTGCCAGGGTCATGCCGATGTTGAAGTTGGCCGAGTTGTAATCGCTGTTGGTGATCGATTGCCAATCGCCACCATCCGGCTTGATCTTGCTCTTGCGGGCGAACTGATCGGTGAACGAGAACGACATACTCATTTTCTCGTTCAAGGCGAATGCAATGCCGGCGCCGACCTGCCAGGAGTCGCCCAGCTTCACGTCCCCAGGCACCTTGGAGTTGACCTGAGGGCTGATGTCGCTGAAAGATTCTTCCATGTTGTAGGTGTAGGCCAGGCTGCCGAACAGCACGGCTGGGTCGAAGGTCTTGACCAGCGAGATTCCGGGGGTGATCGACCAGACACCATTGCCGGTAGGCAAGTCTTCGGGTACCGAGAGGTTATCGTTGTTCGGGTCATTGACCAGCTTGATGCCGTAAGGGTCATCACCGGTCGGCGCCTTGAGGCGCAGTGTAAAGACCGAGTCGGGCAGACTGGCCGTCTCATCCAGAAACTTGTAAGCAACACCGACGTTCACATCGCCGATGGTTGGATCGCGGGTAACGGTTGCGTCTGACGTCACCGGGCCTGCGCCACCGGCGCCACCGGAGGAATACGTTGATTCGCGATAAATCACGGGGACGTTAATGTCGAACTGCCAGCGTTGTGCCACGTTGTAGCGGGCGGTCAGGTCCAGGGTCCAGTTGTCGGCCTTGATGCGGTCGAGGTTGATGTTGCCGAGAAAAATCGAGTCCAGTGCCAGGAAGCCGTTGAGCACCAGTGCACGGGTATCGAAGTGGGTGTAGGTCAGACCGGTTTCGACGCTGAACTTGCCGCCGCCGAAGAACCCACTGGCTTCGTCGTACAGGTTGGAAACGCTTTGGGCCGGTTGCGAGTCATTCTGGAGCGATTGGCCGTATGAACTGCTTGTGGTTCCCGGTGCACCGGAGGCCACCGTCTGACCACCCTTGACCGTTTCAGCAGGGGATTTGGTCAGGCGTTGGGGCACGGGCGTCGCTGGTGCTTCTTCGACTTGGCGAACGCGTTGCTCCAGGACCATCAACGCGTTCTGTTGCGCTTCGTAACGCTGTTTCAACTCCATGAGTTCTTTTTTTAGTGCTTCGACCTGGGGGTCCGTTGCTGCGTATAGCAGTGTGGCCGGGGCCAGGCTACTCAAACAAATGATAACTCTGAGCGTTAGCGATCGGTGCATGTTTAGCCGTCCCTTCTGACACTCCATCTGGTGAGACTCAGCGTAGATCAGAATCCGAGAGCGCGAATGCCTTTGAGCTGGTCAAGGTTGCCGCTCACCGAACCGGCTGTCGGCACGTTGTCACGCAGCACGACATTGAAGGACGTGAGGTTGCGGACCTGGTTGCCACTGCCGAGCAACGTCGTGTTCTGCATCATCCCACCCTGCGCCAGGCGCTGTACGGTACTGCCCTGGTTGTTGTTGGCCACAATGTTGAGTTGTACACCCGTACCGGTCGAGGAAACACTCAGCGAGCCCGCGCCATTGGCGCCGACCAACGTCGAGCCTGCGGCCAACGCCTGACCCTGCTGTTGCGTGGCTGGCGCTTGGTTAGCCTTTGTGATGTTGATGTCGACGTTGTTGTAGGCAGTATTATTGTCGCCGGCAGCCCGCACGACTTGAGTGACGCCGTCGGTGCTGTTAAGGCCGCTACCGCCAGTGACGGTACCGGTTCCAATACCTTGCGGATGCGCTGAACCATTACCTTTGTCGTCGATCATCGTCACATAGAACTGTGGCTTGATGGTCGATTGTTGAATTTGCATCGAGGAAGTTGCCCCGATCACTTGACCGTTGGCATTTTGCCAGGTGCTGGTCATGGCAATGCCAAAACTGATGATCCGTCCCGGCATGACATAGCGGCCTCGCAGGGCCGCCAATTCCTGATCGTTCAGCTCAATGGGTTTGAATGTCTGTGCCTGGCTCGGCAGGCTGGCGACCAGGCAAACCACGGACAGCCAGATTGGAGTCTTCATTGGTTGCTCCCGGAGCGTCGTGCTCCTTGTTATTAGAAGAAGTCGCTTTGAATGAATCCGAAATCCATCAATTCCGCGTCTTGCACCGGGTTGAAGGTGTTGATGCGGTTTTTGGCGGTCAGTGGCAGGGGCGGATCGAGCAACGCATTGGTTTTGTCGTAGCCCTGACCAATGACGGCAAAAATGATGCCGTTCCAGCCTTTGACAAACTCGTCGACTTTGTATCGTTTATGTCCGAGTACCGGATCTCCGATATATACCCAGCCGTTATGGACTCTTTGCAAGACCACAAAATGTTTGTAACCACGGACATCCATGAGTACCACTACCGGAATTTTGATTTCGCTCAACGTTTCCGTCGCTACCCGGTAGCCACGTGCTCGCATGCCGATACTTTCCACGTAGTGCTTCATGTCGAGCATGGAAAATCCCTGGACGCGGACAAGGTCTTGATCGGAGTGTGCCAACATGCCTTCGATGACCTGTTCTTCATTCACGTCCAGCCAATAGGCCTGGCGCAAAATGGTCGCCAGTGCAGCTGCGCCGCAACTGAAGTCGGTTTTCTGTTGCACCAGGTCGGCAAATTTGCGCTCGCGGATGCTCTGGATCGGCTTATACACCACCGCGCCGCCCGGCAGGATGGAAAGCGGCATTTGTGCAGCCTCGATCACGCTGGTCACGCAAAGCAAAAATGCCAAGGCGATAATGCGCATGGTTGGACGCCTTCTGGTCGTGTTTAAAAAGGCCCCCGTAAGGGGGCCTCCAGAGACAGCCATTAGAACGATTGGTTGGAAATGGCCAGCGAGTTGCTTTGTTGGTTACCCACACCAGCAGCCACGTTGACGCCCAGGTTGCCACTGCCGCCATTCACCGAACCGCTCAGGGTTGCAGTGTTGGTCACAGGGTTTGCCCAGCCAGTTGGAGTCAGCACTTGATAGGAGTATGTGTTGCTCAAATCAAATGAACTGCTTTCAGAGTAACTTTTCGCTACGTCTTTCGCAGACTCTGACGTTTTGCTGCCCGATTTTTCGGACGTTGTACTGGCGGATTTTTCGAACGATTTACTGCCTGATTTTGTGAATGATGCGTCGAACGCTTTTTCGAACGATGAAGAACTCGATTTTTCGTTCGTTTTATCGACCGATACGTTAAGCGTTGCATCGAGCGATGCGTTCAGCGATGCGTCGACAGAGTCGCTGCGGGTGCGTTCATTATCGCCTCTGGTTCGAGTAACGGTACGAGAAGCGTCCGCAGCTGCGGTCAAGGTAGCGTTCAACGCAGCATTCAAAGTAGAACTCGAAGCAGAGTTCGAATTAGCGCTCCTGGAACCGCTCACATCAACGCTTTTGGTACCGCTCACATCAAAGGTCTTGGAACCGCTGGCAGTAAAGCTCTTGGCATTGTTTACAGCAAAGCTCGAAGAAGCGCTCTTATCAATGCTCAAGTTGGATGCTTTATCGTAATTGGCACTACCGCTTGACGAAGTGGTAACTGTCAGCGTAGTCAGCTCAGTTGTGCGATCAGCGTAGTTGTTCACTACCAGGCCAGGACCGTTTTGATCGGCAGAAGCGGTGGCGGTTGCGTTACCCAACGGTGCGTTGGAGTTGGCAATGGCCATGGTGTTTTTCTGTTGGTTAAGGTCGCCACCAGCAATGTTGATACCCATATTGCCGCTGCCGCTATTGCCCGATCCGCTCATCGTGGCAGTATTTGTGCTGCCGTAGTTGTCGACCTTGTTACCGTTGCTGAATTGCCGGACGCTAGCGCTGGCATTGGACGTGCCGAACACGAAGCTGTTATCGAGACTGGAGTCAGAAGCAGCGTTTGCGATGGCGGCCGCGTTATCTTGTTGGTTGCCAGCGCCTGCAGCCACGTTGACACCGACGTTGCCGCTAGTGCCATCGCCAGAGCTGCTCATCTCGGCTGAGTTGACAGTCCCTTGGTTGAGGACGCTGTTGTCGGTACTACGTTGCCTATCTTCCGCATTGGCAGTCGCACGGATAGGGATCATTGTTGGACGAGGGGGTTGATCGTTTTGTTGGCCATTATGGTGACGACCAATATGCTGATCATCATTGTCGCCCCGATCGCTCTGGGCAGCTTGTACAGCAACAGCCATGACCGCAGCAACTGCGAAAACCAGAGGCTTGATTGCCATTGAAGGTTTCATGGTGATTCTCCGTACTTTTTAGGTTAAGTGTTGTTCTTACCTGTCAGGGTCAATCCGCGACCCGTATGCTCAGGGTGTTGGCCGTTCGGTTTCCCACCCCTGCGCTCTGATTCAACTGAATAACTCCACGACTACCAGTGAAGGCCTGGTCGCTGAGAGTGACCTGGCGATAGCCTGCTGCAGAGTCAGTTGGATCGGAGTTGTTGAACAGCGCCACGTTCTGTTGCATGAGGACGCTGTCATCGATACTTTGCGGCTGCGCACCGATGCTGATACGCAGTGCGTTGGCTTGCTGGTTACTGGCGCCGGTGCTCTGGTTGACACCCAGTATTCCGTTGCCGTGACTGAAGGAGTCGCCCTGGATGCTGGACCGGGCATCGATCGTGGGGTCGACAGGGGTGCGCAACCGTTGACGAATCTGTGTGGTCGCGCTGGCGCCATGGCCAATGGCGATGGCGCGGGCGTTAGCCTGTTGCTGTTGATCGCCGGCTGCCTGGTTGACCGAGAGATTGCCCTGATACTGCATACCCGAACCGTCGATGTCGGCGTTATTGATGACGGGGGGTTGGGCAAAGGTCGATGCACTGCAAAACATGGCGATAGTCAGCAGCGTACGATTCATCTTATCGGCCTCCCGTTATGATGTTCAGCGGGGCCAGGCCTTTCGCGACACTTGAATTGACCATGTTGGCAATGCCGTTGCCGGAATTTCCCGAACGTCCAGCGGGGAGGTTGGAAAGCTGGGTCTGGGTGGTGATATTGCCGCCCAGGTTGTCAGTGCCCTGAACAACCAGGCGATTAATGCCTGCACCACTGGAGACTTTGGCAAAGTCGTCGTTGCTCAACTCGTTCGTTTGTCTGAGGATTTGTTGGGACGGATTGGCATTGGCAGTCGTGGGGTCAGGGTCGGGAATCATCGACGGAACCACCGCGTTGCGCGGTTGAACATCCCGTTTGATAATTATGATGCCGTTGTCAGCCTGTACAGGCAGGCAGACACTTGAGCCCAGCGCACATCCGATCAGCAGGAGACAATAGATACCCTTGATTTTCCCCACAGCGGCAATTCCTTCTGTAAGTGGAACGCTGGCCCTTATCAGCGTTGCAAGTCACATTGCAGAAGGTGTGCCGGTTTTGGCTTTTCTTTTAAAAACAATTGCTTGGCTTTACTTGTTGAGGTGGAAAAAACATTTTTTGTAACACCACTGAGACGGAGCCACGCAAAAGTGCCGCCCATGCTTGCGGCATTGCTCGCCAAGGTCGCAGCAGGCAGGTTGTATCAGTGATAGAACATTTTCTTGCCAAAGTGCTGGAAACGCTTTAGCTAGCGGGTTTGCCTAGGGCTGATTGTTTCAGAAATGGACATTTTCTAGAGGCGCACCCCATTCATACCTTGAGCAAGCGTGTCACGGTTTCGAATGCCTCGTCCTTGCGCTGTTGCCAATCACCTTGCAGTACCTGACAAGGCTGGCGGTGCAGGTCAAGCCATTGGCGGCTTGCCTGGAAAAATGCCTGGCGTTCTGCCAGTTGCGGTTGGCAACGTTGCCCGTCGTCATGCCAAGCCACGTCTTCAGGGCTCAGCAGCAAATGCAGGTCGTATTGCCGTACCAGTAAAGCTTGCTCGATCCATGTCGGGCAATCACCAAACAACGTGCGACTCCAAAGTATATTGCTCAAGAGATGCGTATCGAGGATCAGCAGTGACGGTTGCTTGGTTCGTGCTTCATCTTCCCAAGCCAACTGGCCTTGTGCTATCGACGTAATATCATCGTAGCAGGTAGTACGGGCTTTACTGTCGATGAAATGCCGAACGTATTCTTTGACCAATATGCCGCCAAAATTGGCGTGAATCTCGCCCGAAAGCCAGCTTTTGCCACTGGATTCAGGGCCTGTGAGCACCAGCACTTTCATGTGCGTAATGCCGGGTCGGCACGCCATTCACGCCAGCCTTGCACCGCCAGCAACAGGAACAGTGCATAGAGGGCAGACGTGAGGTACATGCCTTTATAGATGAACAGCCCGACGAAAATCACATCAACTGCGATCCACAGTGGCCAGCATTGCACGCGCTTTTGCGCCATCCACATCTGCGCGACCAGACTGAACCCGGTCAGTGCGGCGTCGAGCCATGGTTGGGCGGCATCGGTCCAGTGCGCCATGGCGGCGCCCAGCAGCACGCTGCCAAGCGCGCCGACCGCAAGGCTCAGGGCCACTGACTTTGCATCGAGACGGCTGACCTGCCGACCGGTGTTAGCCTCACCTGCACGAGTCCATTGCCGCCAGCCGTAGAGTTGCAGCGCGGCGTAGATCACTTGCAGGAGCATGTCCGAATACAGCTTCACCTCAAAAAAGATCCAGCTATAAAGCAGCACCATGACCAGACCTATAGGCCAGCACCAGGGGTTCTGTTTGACCGTCAACCAGACGGCGATCACACCGAGGGCGGCGGCAAACAGTTCAAGCCCGGACATGGAAGTTCCTTGGGGAAAGCAAAGTGGGGGGCGGATTGTACCGGCAGCTGCCATCAAGTAGAACCTGTAGCAGCGAGGCTGCATCCCGCTTGTAGCAGCTGACGAACAACGCGAGGCTGCGTTCGGCGACGAAGTCGTCGTGAAATCAGGTTGTACGGTGGTTCAGGAGCTTCGCGTACTCAGGTTTACGACTGCTGCGCAGCCGGACGCAGCCTCGCGCTGCTCGGCAGCTGCTACTGAGGCCGTGTTACACGCCAAATTGCTTGAGCATCAACATACCCAACGTCAATCGACGCTTTGCCGGGCGGGCGTATGCCCACCAAATCCAATTTCGCGGCAGCGTGATAAAGGCTTGTCTGATAGGATCTCGGCCCCGCGCGGAAAAACCTGAATCCGCGGTGGATTTTCACGGGATTTTTACAGTTTCGTCTGGATCCTGTACGCGCGGTACTTCAGCTACGCTCAGCGCGATAAACGTTTAAAAAAAACTAACGGGGCATGCCTGGGGCATCGCTTCTTGGGGGATTGATGGATCTTTGGACCGCCTTTCAGGCATTGATACTTGGCGTAGTAGAAGGGCTGACGGAGTTTCTGCCCATTTCCAGTACCGGCCACCAGATCATCGTGGCCGACTTGCTCGATTTCGGTGGTGAACGCGCTATCGCGTTCAACATCATTATCCAGTTGGGTGCGATCCTGGCGGTAGTGTGGGAGTTCCGCCGCAAGATTCTCGATGTGGTCATTGGTTTGCCGACGCAACCGAGCGCTCGACGTTTCACTGCCAACCTGTTGATTGCTTTCATGCCGGCCGTGGTACTGGGGGTGATTTTCTCCGACTTGATTCACCATTATCTGTTCAACCCGATTACCGTCGCCACGGCGCTGGTCGTGGGCGGGATCATTATGTTGTGGGCCGAGAAACGCCAACATGAAGTGCATGCCGAAACTGTCGACGAGATTACCTGGCAAGATGCGCTGAAAGTCGGATTCGCCCAGTGCCTGGCCATGATTCCAGGTACATCGCGTTCCGGATCGACCATCATTGGCGGGTTGCTGTTCGGTCTGTCGCGCAAGACCGCTACCGAATTCTCGTTCTTCCTGGCGATGCCGACCATGGTCGCTGCGGCGGTGTATTCGGGTTTCAAATACCGTCACATGTTCGTGCCAGCGGATTTTCCGGTGTTCGCGATAGGTTTCGTCACTGCATTCATCTTCGCGATGATCGCGGTCCGAGGCTTGCTCAAGTTCATTGCCAGCCACAGCTACGCGGCGTTCGCCTGGTATCGCATTGTGTTTGGCCTGGTGATTTTGGCGACCTGGCAGTTTGGCTGGGTCGACTGGTCCGCAGTCAAGCCATGAGTGATGCCGGCACGCGCCGCAACCCCGGACGCGGGTCCGGGGGTGAGAACATTCAGAATCCACGGCTCAAACTGCTGGTTTTTGGAGTGCTTTGTGCGCTGCCGCTGTTTGGTTCGGTGTCGCTCTGGCTGCGTGGGGTCTCGTTGATTCCGCTGGCGGCGTACGGAATCGTCAGTGTGCTGGCGTTTTTCCTGTACTGGAGCGACAAGCGCAAGGCCCGCGCCGACAGCTGGCGAACACCGGAAAACGTCTTGCACGCGGTTGAACTGGCCGGCGGCTGGCCTGGTGCGTTGCTGGCCCAGCAGGTGTTTCGACACAAGACCCGCAAAGTCTCCTATCAGTTGCTGTTCTGGCTGATTGTGTTGCTGCACGAAGTGTTCTGGATCGATCAGTTGTTCCTCGGCGCACACTTGCTGGCGTTGTTTTAAAGCAGCAGTCCTACCTGGGTGCGCTTGGGCAACTTGCTCACCACCAGTTGGTGGGATCGTTGCAACAAGCCTTGCAGCTCTTCGGCGCCCAGCGGGTAGGGCGTTTGCATGATGATCCACTGGGCTCTCGCCAGATAGGGAGCCGGGTGGATGCCCGGCCGGTCGCAATGCCCCGGAAACAGATCCTTGTCGACTTTGAAGGCCAGGGAGTCGCCGCGCAGGTTCTGCAACGCGAACATCTTGTTCCCGGCAATCGAAAACACCCTCACACCGCCCCACTTATAGTCCTCCCGCGCACCCGGCAGCGCGAGACAGAACTGTGCGACGTCCTCTTCGCTCATCCGTGCTGCCTTCATATCAGTCGGTCCCCGCAGGCGTTGAATGATTCGATCAAGTGGTCGAGCCAGGCACGAACAGCGGGCATCACCCCGCGCCGGTGAGGGTAGACCGCTTGCAGCCAGCCGCCCGGCAATGACCATTGGGGTAGCAGTTGTACCAGCGAGCCCGATTCCAGTTCCTGCTCGCAATACATCATAGGCAGCAAGGTAAAGCCCTGGCCGGCGAGGGTGCAGGCCTTGCGCACGATGAAGTCGTCGATGCCCAGCCGCGCTTCCAGGCTCAGCTCAAGACTTTTGCCGTTTTGATCCAACAGGCGAATATGCACCATGCGGTCGGCTTCGAGGGCGCCGAGTATCGGCAGGTTCTTCAAGTCGTCAGGGTGGTTGATTTCCCGTCCGTGCAAAAACGCGGGGGTGGCGACCATGACCATTTGCGCTTGACGCAAGCGTCGGGTGACCAACAACGGATCTTCGTCGCCCAACTCACGCACCCGCAGGGCGACATCGACGCCTTCGGTCACCAAGTCGACCCGGCGGTTGACCAACATGACTTCCAGTTGTACCTGGGGGTATTTTTCAAGAAACCGAGCGATGACCGTCGGCAACCTTTCATGCGCCAGGCCGACGGGGCAGGACACCCGCAAACGGCCACGGGGTTCGCTGGACATGCTGGCCACCGCTTCATCGGCCATTTCGGCTTCCAGCAGCATTGCCTGGCAGTGCCGCAGATAGCGCTCGCCCACGGCCGTCAGTTTGAGTTGGCGGGTGGTGCGTTGCAGCAGACGCGCGCCAAGGCGTTCTTCCAGTTCGGCAATGCGCCGTGACAAGCGCGATTTGGGTATCCCGAGCAAACGCCCGGCGGCCGCGAAGCCGCCGGCTTCAACCACTTTGGCAAAATAGTAGAGATCGTTGAGGTCTTGCATATCGGCAGTCCGATTGTTCTATCAGTGGGACGAACTATCGCATTGTTGCGGTCTAATCAGTTATTGGTTTCGTCTGTAGGATTCTTTCCATCAGATCGCCCCGTGGCGGTCCTCACTTGGAGATCCCACATGAAACTGTTGCATATCGACTCGAGCATTCTTGGTGACAACTCGGCTTCCCGTCTGCTGAGCAGTGAAGTCGTAAAAGCCTGGCAAACCGCAGAGCCGAACGCCGTGGTCACTTACCGCGATCTGGCCGCCGATGCCATCAGCCATTTCTCCGCCACGACGCTGGTCGCCGCCGGTACTACCGCCGAACTGCGCAACGCCGCGCAACAGCACGAAGCCGAGCTGAGCGCCACCACCCTGGCCGAGTTCCTCGCCGCCGATGCCGTCGTGATTGCCGCACCAATGTACAACTTCACCATTCCGACCCAACTCAAGGCCTGGATCGATCGCATTGCTGTTGCCGGTCAGACTTTCCGTTACACCGAAGCCGGCCCGGAAGGTCTGTGCGGTGGCAAGAAAGTCGTGATCGTTTCGACTTCCGGTGGCCTGCATGCCGGTCAGGCCACGGGCGTGGCACACGAAGAGTACTTGAAGGTGCTGTTCGGCTTCATTGGCATCACCGACATCGAGTTCGTCCGTGCCCACGGCCTGGCCTACGGTGATGAAGTGCGTACCAAAGCCATGAGCGACGCTCAAGCGCAAATCAGCGAGCAATTATTCGCCGCTGCGTAAGGCTTGCGTAAAAGGCGTCAACTGCTCAGGCAATACCCAAAAAAACTCTGTATTCTGATCACGCAAGTGCCAGATGCGGAGTTTTTTGTTTCTGGCTGTTACAGGTTGTGGCCCAGCTTATGCAGTACAGGGTTAACGTCCCCGTTCTGCAGTGACCTTGGTGGCCGCAAATTGCTGGTACAAGGCCGCTACCTCGATAAACCGATGAGAACGGGCTTTCCGGTCAAGTGACAAATGGTGGGGCATCCTTATGGTGCGTCTTTGTGCAGCGTTACTGTTTTGCCTGCTCAGCAGCCTGAATGCAGTGCACGCCGCGCCTGCGCCGCATCCTCACTGGAGCGTCGGCTTCCATGAGATGAGTTTTCTCGACCCTCTCGATTTGCAGCCGATGCATGCCATCGCGTTCTACCCCTCAAGTGATCGGGAACACACCAGTAAAATCGAGGGTTACACCGTCGAAGCCGGTGAAGACATCCCTGTGGCTATCGGCCGTTTCCCGATGCTGATGCTGTCCCACGGCAACACCGGAACCCCGCTGGCCCTGCATGACCTCGCCACCTCGCTGGCGCGCAAAGGTTTTGTGGTGGTCGCGGTGATCCATCCCGGCGACAACTCCAAAGACCACAGCCGCCTCGGTACGTTGAGTAATCTTTACGGCCGTCCCATCCAGATTTCCGAAGCCATTACCGCCACCTTGGGTGATCGCATGCTCGCGCCGTTCGTCCATGCCAATCAGGTCGGGGTGATTGGCTATTCGGCGGGCGGTGAAACGGCGTTGATTCTTTCAGGTGCCACGCCGGACCTGGATCGGCTGCGCCGCTATTGCCAGGAGCGTCCGGACGACCGCGATGCCTGCAATACCCAAGGAGAACTGATCGTCGACCGCGACGACCTGCAACCGGTGGCCGACCCGCGCGTGCATGCCTTGATGTTGATGGCACCGTTGAGTTTGAAATTCGGCCGTCACACGCTGGCTGACGTGCATGTGCCGGTGCTGCTTTACAGTGGCGACGGCGACAAGTTGGTGGCGTTCGATAAAAACGCTGCGGCACTCGCGCGTAAACTGCCGATCGCGCCGGACTTCAAGTTGTTGGCCGGCGCGGGGCACTTCGTGTTCATGGCACCCTGCAACGACGAGCAGATCGTCAACACCCCGGGGCTGTGCACCGACGCCGATGGTGTTGATCGCGAAGTCATCCATCGCGACATGATTTCCGAGGCCGGGCGTTTCTTCACGCGCTCGCTGGGCATTGCAACCCGTGCGGGCCTGCAAACCGCTGATCAATAAACACCACACCGATCCCGCGGCTAGGCCATCGAGCGGCGTTTCAGTAACAGGGTCAGCGCCAACCCGGCCACCGACAACAACCCTGCGCTGAAGAAAATCCACGTATACCCCAGGTTCAACGCCACCGCGCCCATCAACGGTCCGGCGATGGCGAGTGCCAGATCAAAAAACACCGCGTAAGCACTCAAACCTGCGCCCCGACTGGAATTGGGCACCTGCTTGATCGCTTCAACACCCAGCGCCGGATAGACCAGCGACAAGCCAAAACCGGTCAGCCCCGCGCCGATCAACGCATAGCCGGTTGAAGGGGCCAGCCACAGCAGCCCCAGGCCCACGGTTTCAATGCTCATACAGGCAATGGCCGAGGTGAATCCGCCGAAACGGCTGATGCTGGAGATGAACAGCAGTCGCGCCAGAATAAAACAGACACCGAAAACGGTCAGGCAATACGCGGCCCCGGCCCAGCCACGGCTGACGTAATACAGTGCAATAAAGGTGGTCAGCGTGCCGTAACCGATGGAGGCCAGGCTCAGACTCGCCCCAAACGGTGCAATACGCCCGAACACGGCCCAAAAGGGCAGCCGCTCGCCGCGAACCACCGGCACTGAAGGTTTGTTGCGGATCAGCAGCAGCGCGACTATCGCTAAAAGCGACAGTGCGACCCCCAAACTGGCGAACCCATACTCGGCGACCATTACCACGCCCAGTGGTGCGCCAATAGCGATGGCGCCGTAAGACGCGATGCCATTCCAGGAGATTGAACGGGCGGTGTGTTCCGCGCCGACCTGGCCCATGCACCAACTGATGGTACCCACGCCAATCAGTCCCTGAGCGACCCCGAGCAACAAACGCCCGGCGATCAGGATCAACAGACTCAGCAGCGGCACGCTTTGCAGCAACGTCGAAAGCAACGTCAACACGCCGCTTAGCACGATCCCCATCAACCCGTAAATAATCGCCCGCTTGGTGCCGATGCTGTCCGACATGCGCCCGGCCATGGGCCGGCTGAGCAGGGTGGCCAGGTATTGCGAGCCAATGGTCAGCCCCGCGATGATCGCGCTGAAACCCAGTTGCTCATGGACATACCCCGGCAACACCGCAATTGGCAGGCCGATGCAGAGGAAGGCAATAAAAGTATAAAACACGATGGAGACGATCTGCAGGGTGATCGCCAGGGCGCTTTGCGGGGGCTGTTGCTGCGCAGACATGTGGGCTCGTTCGCGGGCGGCGGTGGGAGAGCTGCATCATGGCTTGGGTGTGAAATAAAAGAAAGCTGGCTAACTATGTTCGTTTAGTTTGAGGGCCTGCTCCCGATGGTTTCAGCACCAGAAAACTTTCTGGCCATGAAATGCAAAAAGCCCCGTCACCAGGACAGGGCTTTTACTTGCCGCTTGCAGCTTGAAACTAATCGCTGCTCTTAAAACACTACACCCTGACTACGCAGGTAATCATCATAGGTGCCGCTGAAGTCGATCACGCCACTGGCGCTCAACTCGATAATGCGGGTGGCCAACGACGATACGAACTCACGGTCGTGGCTGACGAAGATCAGCGTGCCCGGGTAGTTCTCCAGCGCCAGGTTCAGCGCTTCGATGGATTCCATGTCCAAGTGGTTGGTCG
>Ga0163161_10001041_pt1 | contig 21121 bp, 11 predicted proteins | sample S45metaG_FD_129847 | JGI IMG/M metagenome (GOLD analysis project Ga0163161, IMG submission 129847) | Switchgrass rhizosphere microbial communities from Kellogg Biological Station, Michigan, USA - S4-5 metaG | ecosystem: Host-associated > Plants > Roots > Rhizosphere > Soil | place: USA... | reverse complement strand
CTGCTGCTGAAAAGCATTGATGTTTTTATGTTCCTTAAAGCTGCGGTAGTCGGCCAGGTAACAAATATTGATTTTCTGTCCTTCTACTTTGGATACCCCGCAGTAGCCGCCCCTGAAATTATGTAATCCCACCAGGTGGTCAGGAAATTCACCTGCATAATGAGCTTTTACGGCAAGATATGGTGATTTTTGCTGTATAAACCTTCGCTTTAACTTCAGATCAATGGCAGAACGCTTGCCGTAGGCGCCGATGACCTGCCGTGCTGATATCTTTATTTCGTTCAGCGTTGCGATGCTGAACCGATTGTGTTCAAAATGCAGTTCATTTACAGTGTCCTGAAGAACCGTTCCTCCTCTTTTGATGAATTGCCTACAGAGAAAATGATCCATACTAAACCTGCTGATCCCAAATCCGCCCAGGGGCAAATCCGTTTCAATACTTTTTCCCGAAAGGCTGGAGAACTGAAGTCTGCTGATTGCCGTTGCGCCAAGAACGCGTGGATCAGCATCAAGCCACTGCAGATAGGGCAGTACTTCGTTTGAAATATATTCACCGCATACTTTATGATGAGGGTAGGCTGTTTTTTCAACAATAATCACATGTAAGCCTGTCTTTTGCAGATGCAATGCTGCCGTTAATCCGGACAGTCCGCCCCCAACAATTAAAACATCTGCTTCATAATCCATCATGCGAAACCCGGGGCTTAGTTGATATAACATCCGCAAAATGAAAATTGTTTAAAATTAACGGGAAGTAAATTTCTTGAATCTCCCTATGCATTCACTGAGCATGGAATACTCATGTTATCGAATGTTTTGAGGAGCGAAGGGCGATTGCAATGAGTATACGCATGATGAGCGCTTTGTTAAGCTCCGCGAAACGTTGCTTTTGCATAAGGATGTTTCTGTTCTTCTGGAAAACGCAGAAATATTGCTGGGAAAAAAGGATAAAAAAAGGGATGGCTTATTTATTTGAACAAATTCATTAAAGAGAAGAAAGTCCCGAGAACAATGATTGGCTATAGAACAAAACCTCCGAGCAATAAAAAGCCCTGTTCCGATTTACTCAGAACAGGGCTCCAAAGATAAAACCTTCTATCTAATTGTCCAGTAATTTGGCAGCTTCACTATCTAAAAAGAAGGTAAGGCCTCCGTCTATAGGATCAATCAGCTGCGAAGGATACAATTGTGTATTCTTATTCTGATCTTCTATCACATGTTTAATGGCTTCTGCTTTGGATTCTCCGAAAACAAGGAAAGCTACGTTTTTCGCTTTATTGATCAGGGGAGCAGTAAAAGTGATCCTGTAGGTATCCAGTTTTTCTACAAAAACAGAATCTACAGTGACGTCTTTATTGCCCAGCACTTCAGTTCCAGGGAAAAGGGAAGCTGTATGTGCATCATCTCCCATGCCCAGCAGGATCAGGTCAAATGAAAGATCAGCCCCATCGAAATGGGCAGAAATCTCTTTTGCATACTCAATGGCCGCTTTTTCGGGAGCCAGAGTAGTATCTACAAAAAATACATGATCAGCAGCTACATTCAGCGGGTCAATGATAGACTTTCTGGCCATTAATCCATTGTAGCTTTCATGTCCGGGAGGAACATTGCGTTCATCCCCGATAAAAAAGAAAACTTTTGTCCAGTCCAGTTTATCCCTGTAATCTGTTGAGAGCATCGTATACAGTTCTTTTGGAGAATTTCCACCAGTAAGCACAAAATTAAAACAGTCTTTTTCGGCAATTGCCTTTTCACCAATAGTAATAATGTACTCTGCCAGGTCTTTCAGCAGCTCACTTTTTGTCTTATAGATGAGTAAGTTCATATCAATCTTTGTTTTTTAGGGGTAGTGTAAACCAGTGGAAGCCATCTCTTGCGATCAGTGCTTCAGCATCTTCAGGACCCCATGAATCTGCAGGGTAGTTAGGGAAGCTCAGGGAAGTTTTGCTTTCCCATGCATTGATTACAGGCATTAACAATTCCCATGCACTTTCAACCTGGTCTGCCCGCATAAACTGTGTCTGGTCAGCAATCATTACATCCAGTAACAATGTTTCATAAGCCTCAGGAGCCTGGGCATTGTAGGTGCCTTTGTAATCAAACACCATATCCACCGGATTCAGTACCATGTCCAGTCCTGGTCTTTTCGCCTGAACCTGTAAACGGATACTCATTTCAGGCTGGATACTGATGATCAGCCTGTTTTGCTGCCAGTGTTCTGTCACACCTGCAGGGAATACCTGATGAGGCACGTCTTTAAACTGTATAGTGATCAGCGATGAAGTCTGGAACAATCTCTTTCCTGTACGTACATAGAAAGGGATTCCCTGCCAGCGCCAGTTATCTACGAAGAATTTAGCTGCGGCAAAAGTTTCTGTGTTTGAGGCAGGATCTACATCTTTCTCAGTTCTGTATCCAGGAACCTCTTTACCTTCAACCCACCCTTTTGAATACTGCCCGCGGACAGTGCTCAGGCGGATATCTTCAGGAGAGAAAGGGCGCATCGCTTTCAGTACATCCACCTTTTTGTTCCTGATCTCGTCTGCATCAAAGTTAATTGGTGTTTCCATTCCGATCAGGCACAGCAACTGCAGAATATGGTTCTGGATCATATCCCTCAGGGCACCCGAGCCATCATAATAACCGCCACGGTCTCCCACGCCCAGCTGCTCTGTTACGGAAATCTGTACATGGTCAATGTAGGTACGGTTCCATAGTGGCTCCAGGAAGGAATTAGCAAAACGGAAGGCCATGATATTCTGAACAGTTTCCTTGCCAAGGTAGTGGTCAATTCTGTAGATCTGTTTCTCGGTAAAGATGCCTGTAAGTAATTTATTCAGCTCTTTGGCGGTTTCCAGGTCATGACCAAAAGGTTTCTCGATTACGATACGGCAATTGTCTTCATTGCCCACCAGGTCATAGGTAGCCAGGCATTGTGCAATCATCGGGAATAGGTTTGGCGCAACTGCCAGATAATAGATTACCTGCGTTTTCGGACCGAAATCTTTTCTCAGCTTTTCAATATTTGTTTTCAGTACTGCGAAGGTATCAGGTGCAGATACATCAACCGAGTTATAGTATACATTTTTGGCAAACTCGTCCCATTTTTCCTTTTTTACTTTTCCGGAACGTGAAAAAGAGTTAACACCTTCCATGATTGTAGTACGGAAATCCTCATCCGTCAATTTCTTTCTTGCTGTGCCTATAATTGCATATTCTTTAGACATAAAGCCATCAGAATATAAATTGTAAATCGCTGGCGCAAGTTTGCGCAAATTAAGGTCACCAGTACCGCCAAAGATGACAAATATGGTTGGGTTGAGGCATTTACTTGTTTTCATGTGATTCTATTGTTATTTGTCGGTCATGAAGCTATCATCAGCATTCTAGCTGTTATCAGTTGAATGCTGATGATGGTTTCATCTCTTATTTATTTTGCATTTATAGGATTCCAGATCGCATGGAAAGTTCCTTCAGCATCTGTACGTTCAAATCTGTGCGCGCCAAAGAAATCTCTCTGGGCCTGAATTAAATTGGCAGGCATTCTTTCTGTCCTCAGGGAATCGAAATAAGTAAGGGCAGAAGCAAATGCAGGAATAGCCAGCCCGCTTTGCAATGCATGGCTCACTACAGAGCGCATTCCAGGCAGGATTTCTTTCAGTTTCACCTGAACTCCGGCATCAGCATACAAGTGTTCAAGGTCAGGTTGTTTTTTATAAGCCTGGTAAATATCTTCAAGGAATTCTGCCCTGATGATACAGCCACCGCGCCAGATCTGTGCGATCTCCTGTAGTTGCAGCTCATATTCATAAGAAACAGATGCCTGCCACAACAAGTGAAGCCCCTGCGCATACGAAGTGATCACAGAGAAATATAAAGCCTGCTCTAATTCAATAATAAACTGCTCTTTGTTTTCTGCCAGCGTATTGTATTCGCCAAAAGCTTTCGATAAAGCTACACGCAGTGTTTTATATTTTGACAAATCCCTTGTACTTACAGCTTCGTTAATCGTAGGGATGGGCAGCTGCAGGTCCATAGAAACCTGTGAAGTCCATTTTCCTGTACCTTTAGACTTCGCCTCATCCTTGATCATATCTATCAGGAAGTTGTCGGTCTTGTCATCTTTTACTTTGAAAACATCCCTGGTCACTTCCAGCAGGAAAGACTGCAGGCGTCCGTTGTTCCATTTTTCAAATACACTGTAGATCTCCTCGTTAGAGTAGTCCAAAGCATTTTTCATGATATCATAACTTTCAGCAAGTAACTGCATCATCGAATATTCGATTCCGTTATGTACCATTTTCACAAAGTGACCAGAAGCTCCGGGGCCTATATACGCCACACAAGGATCTCCGTTAACTTTGGCTGATACAGCTTCAAGAATCTCTTTCATGTTACCATAAGCAGTTTTATCACCGCCCGGCATAATGCTTGGGCCAAAACGTGCACCTTCTTCTCCGCCGGATATTCCCATTCCAAAGAAGTGGATACCAATGTCAGATAATTCTATTGCCCTTCTGCTGGTATCTGTGAAGTGTGAGTTTCCGCTGTCAATAATCATATCGCCTTTTTCAAGCAAAGGCTGCAGTTCTTTAATAACGCTGTCTACGATTGGTCCCGCAGGTACCAGAAGCATAATTCTTCTTGGTAATTCAAGGCTTGCTACGAAATCTTCTAAAGAGGAATAAGCAGTCAGATTGTGTTTTGCACCATCTTCCTTCAGTTTCTCGATCATTTTTGGGTCTTTGTCGTAACCAGTAACGGCGAAGCCGTTATCAGCCATGTTCAACAATAAATTACGCCCCATTGTGCCGAGGCCTATCATTCCTAAAGTGTACTTACTTTCCATTTGATGAATTTAATTTTGGGTAGGTTGTGAAAACGTGATATTTTTCTTTGGCGGCCCATAGTTTGGCGCCACCTTTTATTCCATCCCTGTTTGAGACAATGTGTATATTATGATCTAATTCGAAATCTATTTGTTTGGCATTTCCCCCGCCAAGGTAGAGTATATCATAGTTAAATACAGTCTTGTAGATCTGGATCACACGCTGAACACGTTCATTCCAGTCTTTTTTTCCTTCCTTGACATAAGCTTTGTCACCTACATAATCATCGTAGTCTTTGTTTTTAGTAACAGGAAGGTGCGATAATTCCAGGTGGGGCAGTAGTTCGCCATCAAAAGTAAGGGCAGTACCGAAGCCTGTTCCCAAAGTCAGGACAATCTCAAAGCCTTTACCGCTGATAATGCCCAGGGCCTGCTGATCGGCATCATTGATGAGCCTTACAGGTTTCTGTAAAAGGTCACTGACCTCCTGTGCAAGCGGAAATCCAGCCCATTTGTTTTTTGCCAGGTTAGGTGCCGTTTCAACAACCCCGCATTTGACATAGCCGGGAAAGCCGATCGCAACTTTGCCATAAGGCGACATTGGGGCAACTAATTCGTGGATTACCTTGATGACTGCATCCGGAGTCGAGTTTTTAGGCGTAGGCAGTTTTGTGTATTCGGAGAATAAATCACCTTTTTCTGTTAAGATACAAGCTTTGATACTTGTTCCGCCTATATCAATTGATAAGATATTGGTGCTTTCTTCTGTTTTTGCTACGCTTGACATGTTTCGTTTTTTATGAGCATTACTTCAAATATATGACGGTTCAAAATAACAAATTTTCAGCCATATAACCCCCCGAATCCTGTTCAATTTGTCCAAATGTACATTTCAATAAATTAAAAGGGGAATAATGCTCTTCAAGGGCGCAATATCGCGTTTAATTTGATATCTGTATGACTTTAGAACATTTCGAAATGACATTGGGTTTCCGCGGTATACCAATTTAGCAGCACAAAAAAAGAGGATGCGGCATTAAAACCACATCCTCTTTTTAAAAAAAATGATATCTATCTAAGTTTTACTTTGTTGTTTTGGCATTTTGCATCGGGTTGCCACCTGCAGATTGTCCGCGGATCACATTATTTTTTTGCTTGAACAACTGGAATTTCGAAGCCTGTGCTTTTCCGCCCCAGGTATTATTGCTTTCGTCGATGTCAGCTGTTTCGCGCATAGGGTCAAGTTTGATAGAAGCCACTTCTTTATCCTGAACATAGAATTTAGTTACATGCTGCTCGTTGTGTCTCCAGATCTGGGCAGGAATACGGTCAATTGCTTTTGTTCCGTCTGCATAGGTGAATTCAACAATAATTGGCATCACCAGTCCACCTTTATTGCTGAAAGACAGTTCGTAAAAGAACTTATTGGCATATTTTGCCTGATCTTCAGAAGATAAGGTTTCATACGGGGCTTTTACTTCAATTTTGCGTTCCGTATCGTCATATTTCTCTATACCACGGTCATATCTCCAATAAAAATCCTGGGTTGCTTTATCCTTATCCGTATAGAATTGGATATTTTTATCATCCCTGTTCCTGATTTTGGAGATGTCATCAAAAGCATTCACCAGTGGCGGATCAAGTTTGGTCATTCTTACTTTCGAAGCCGGAACTTTAGAATCCACATCTGCTTTGGCATATTTGACGCCATCCAGTGAGATATCACATGGGTCAGTACTGTAGAACCATCCTCTCCAGAACCAGTCCAGGTCTTCACCACTTGCATCTTCCATGGTCCTGAAAAAATCAGCAGGAGTGGGGTGCCTGAATGCCCATCTTCTGGCATATTCTTTTAAAGCATAATCAAACAGCTCTCTGCCCATGATCGTTTCCCTCAGGATATTGAGGCCTACGGCAGGTTTGGCATAGGCATTCGGGCCAAAGCGCTCAATGTTCTCAGAGTTGGTCATGATCGGCTCCAGTTCATCCTTAGGTAGCTTCATATAATCAACGATAGAATAAGCGGCTCCTCTTTTAGTTGGGAACTTGTTGTCCCAAAGCTCCTCGGTAAGGTATTCAACAAAAGAGTTCAGCCCCTCGTCCATCCAGGTCCACTGGCGTTCGTCACTATTCACAATCATCGGGAAAAAGTTGTGTCCTACTTCATGAATAATTACGCCCAGCATTCCATTTTTGGACGTCTCGGTGTAAGTACCATCTTTTTCAGTTCTACCATGATTAAAGCAGATCATAGGATATTCCATCCCATTTGAAGCTTCAACGCTCTGCGCAGTGGGATAAGGATACGGAATAGTAAAATGCGAATAAGTTTTGATCGTATGGGCTACGGCCTTTGTTGAATAGTGTCTCCACAGGTGATAAGCTTCCTTACCATAGAAACTCATGCACATGACAGTTTTTCCTTCGATTTTCTGGCCCATTGCGTCCCAGATAAACTTCCTTGAAGAAGTCCAGGCGAAATCCCGTACATTATTGGCCTGGAATACCCAGGTTTTGGTGGCCTTGCTTTTCTCCGTTTCCGCTTTTTTGGCCTCTTCCAGTGTAACAATCTCTACAGGCTCTGCAGCAGTTTTAGACTGGTTGTATTTTGCCAGTTGTGATGCTGACAGTACTGCGCTGTAGTTGATACATTCACCCGTTCCGCCAACAACATGGTCAGCAGGAACTGTTATCTGCACTTTGAAGTTTCCGAAGGTAAGTGCAAACTCGCCCCTGCCTGCAAACTGGTGGTTCTGCCATCCCTGGAAGTCACTGTATACGCATAAACGCGGATACCATTGGGCCATCGTAAACAGGTAATTGCCATCTTCAGGAAAGAATTCATAGCCTCCGCGTCCGCCTTCTTTCAGCCTGTCCGTTATCTTGTATTTCCAGTTAACATTGAAGATAAACTCTTGACCTGATTTTAATGGTACAGGCATCTCCACGCGCATCATGGTTTTGTTTATCGTATATTTAAGTTCTTTGCCCAGTGCATCCGTAATTTTCAACACTTTTACTCCGTTTCCGTTATCAGCGTTGCTGATTACAGCATTGTCTATGGCATTGGTTGTTGCAACTTCAGGCATAGTAGTGCTGCTCTGATAATTAGCGTTATTCAAGTTACTGTGCTGGTTTTCATCCAGCTGTAACCAGATATAAGTCAGTACATCAGGAGAGTTGTTAAAATAAGTAATCTTTTCTGAACCGGATAGCTGTTGGTTTTGTTCGTCAAGGGAACATTTGATGTCGTAATCAGCGCGCTGCTGCCAGTATTTCACACCCGGCGCCCCGCTGGCTGTTCTCTGTTCATTTGGAGTGCTGAGCGCAGTTCCCAACTGTTCAAATTTATTACCGTGATTGCTCCCGGGATTATTCTGGACATTCTGTGCGTAAGAAAATTGCAGGGCGGCGCCCAGCAGCATTAAGATAGGTAAAGCTTTATTCATTTGAAACTTTTTTATTGCAACTCTAAATTTAAAGCGTTTTTTTGTACCGAAAAAATAAAAGATCACGATGATGCCATTCTTACACCAATCTCTACTAATTTGTTACTTAATTTTCGGTTCTGTACAACCTGCATCCGTAACTTCGACTAAATTTGTAGCAAGGCATCCTTTGCACCTGAGTTCAACAGAATTAAATTATAATGCTAAAACAAATACGGTGGAGATCAGCTGCCGGATCTTTACAGATGACTTTGAAGACCTGCTGGCAAAAAACTATAAGGTGAAACCAGATCTTTCATCTGCTGCAAAGCATAAGGAAATGGAAGTACTTGTGGGAAAATATATGGCGGCACATCTGAAAATAGCAGCAAACAGCAAGCCTTTGCCTCTCAACTATCTGGGCTTTGAAAACGATAAGGAAGCCGTAATCATCTACCTGGAATCAGCCAGAATCCCGGGGCTCCGTAAAATGGAAACCACCAGCACGGTGCTGTATGATCTTTTTGATGATCAAACCAACATCTTCCATGTCAGCTTTAACGGCAACAGGAAAAGTTCCAAGCTAACTTATCCTGAAAACAAGTTGGTATCTTCTTTTTAATCCTTAAATTCCCCTCAGAAATTTTTTATTATAGCTGTATGAACAAATTAGTACAAACCATGCGCTGGTATGGTCCAAAAGATCCCGTTAGTTTATCTGATATTTTGCAGGCAGGATGCAGTGGTGTTGTATCTGCCCTGCACCACATTCCAAACGGACAGGTTTGGAGCGTTGAAGATATCAAGAGCCACCAGAAGCTGATCGAAGATGCTGGCATGAAATGGTCAGTAGTAGAAAGTCTGCCCGTTCACGAAGATATCAAAGTAAGAAAAGGCAACTTTGAACAGTACATCGAAAATTATAAAATATCCCTTGCAAATCTTGCCAGCTGCGGAATTACCGTGATCACGTATAACTTTATGCCTGTGCTCGACTGGACAAGGACACACCTCGATTATCAATTGCCCAATGGTGCCGAAGCCCTTCTTTTTAATAAGGCGGCGCTGGTAGCTTTTGATGTGTTTATTCTTAAACGCACAGGTGCAGCAGGAGATTATACTACAGCAGAGCTGGAACGCGGTGAGCTATATTTCAATGAACTTACAGCTGAAGAAAAATTAAAAATAGAACGCAATATTATCGCCGGCCTGCCGGGGAGCGAAGAGAGCTTCGGATTGTCTGCCTTCCTCAATGCCCTTGCTGCCTATGACGGAATTGATGAGGAACAACTGTTCAGCAATCTCACTACATTTCTGGCCGAGATCATGCCCGTGGCAGAATCTAATGGGATCAAAATGGTCATCCACCCTGATGACCCTCCATATGCGATTTTTGGATTACCAAGGATCATCAGCACTGCTGAACAACTCGAGAAACTTTTTACTAGAGTGCCATCCCTGTCTAACGGGCTTTGTTATTGCACGGGTTCCCTTGGGGTAAGGGCTGATAACGACCTGGTAGCCATACTGGAGCAATTTAAAGAGAGGGTAAATTTTGTGCATCTGCGCAGTACACAAAGAAATGAATTTGGCGACTTCTTCGAAGATAACCACCTGGAAGGTGATGTAGATATGTTTGCCGTGGTGCAGAAACTTGTGGAGATCCAGCAAGAAAGAAACCTGAGTATTCCAATGCGTCCTGATCACGGGCACAGGATGCTGGATGACCTGAAGAAAAAGGTAAACCCAGGTTATTCAGGTATCGGCAGGTTAAAAGGACTCGCAGAACTACGCGGACTGGAACTGGCCATCCTGAGAATGTATCACAAATAAAATAGAACAGTCCCTGTGGCCACCACAGGGACCCTTTGCGACAAATGTCAAATTTATTGTATTGAGCAGCGCTCTGCAGAAGACGTTATGCTGCAGCAAAGCTTAGTTCTATGATCAGTTTAAGAGATACTTCCTCTTATAATCCATTGGTGTCATGCCTGCGATCTTTTTAAAGTGACGGTAAAAATTAGAGACATTGTTAAAGCCACAGTCAAAACAGATCGTTTCTGTAGGCACTTTGTCTTCTACCAGTAAACGGCAGGCATGGCTGATGCGGATCTCAATCAGAAAGTCATAATACGTTTTCCTGGTCATCAATTTAAAATACCGGCAAAAAGAGGTGATACTCAGTTGGCTGATCGAGGAAATTTCTTCGAGGCTGATTTCTTTTTTATAATTCGTCAGTGTATAAGAGTAGATCTTATTCAGACGGACCGTATCTGATTCATTGGAACGGCAAGAAGTAAGGGCAGAAGTAATCGGTTCATATTCACTGGTTTCTGCCAGCAGATGGAGTATCGACAGAAAAAGGATCAGTTTTTCCATCTGTGAGGCTACAGTCGCCTTTTTCATGAGGGTAGCCAGTTGATCTCTGGTAGCACCGGAAATTACCATGCCTTTCTTCGCTTTCTCAAAAAGCTTTGGAATAAGGCAGGCTTCAGGTAGATTAAAAATTTCCCTGCCAAGGCAGTCGGGCAGGAATTGTATCACTATCGTCTCCACCTCAAGTTCATTAGCATTGAAATTGTATTCCTCACTGCAGCTGAAGGTATGGGGCAGATTTTCTCCAAGTAGGATAATCTCTCCTGAAGAAAAGTTGCTGACATTGTCCCCTATGAACCTGACACCCTCACCCCGGACTACATAATGCAGTTCAAGCTCCGGATGGTAATGCCATATTTTGCCGAAACTGGGCTCGATATCATGTTTGATCCCGAAGGAACTCTGAATACTGGTAGGGACTTTATGAAATAGTGGTTTCATATCCTGTTCTTATTTTCTGGAATTATATTTGGTTTCTAGCGTAATACGCTGAGCAATAATACAAATTGTGAAGCTAACATGGTATAAAAAGTTGATAATTATGAGTAACAATTATGTGAGCGTACGCTGCATCTTTGTATGGCTCTGTACGATGTTGTCATTTGATATGAACCGGATGTATCTTTCCTGATTTTCATCTTCGCCGGAAGCTCATGATTGCATGGCACAAATCAATAGCTGAAAAACAATAGCCTGATGCGTAATCAAAATCTCCTAATCAAACGAATACCTCAGCCCAAACTGCAGCTGATAGGTTGAAGCAAGGCTGAGATCATTTCTGAAGGTTTGTGTAACCAGTTTATCTCCAACTACAGCCATCTGAAAGGAAGGGACAATTTTTCCTCCTGCTTTTAGTACATCCAGGTTTGCGGGCTGAAGGATCGCGCCCGCATTGACCAGCTTCCTTAAGCCCCAGTTGCGGTTGAGTAAATTGCCTGCGTTAAGTATATCACAGGTCAGTTGCAGGGTATGGGTTCTCTTGCCCATACCAATTGCCAGATCATGGCTCAGCCGCAAGTCAAACTGGTGCCGCCAGGGCAACAGCGCCGCATTACGTTCTGCATATTTGCCCTTCCGCTTTCGCAGGTAAGCATCCTGGTCGATATAGTTGAAAAATGCCTGGCTCTGCTCTGCCGCGCTGATGACCTTAATACCCTTTGTTACCATCACGTTCAACGGTACAAACTGGATTTCAGCTGGGCTTGAAGGTACATAGATCAGTGATTTGTTGGTGCCGTCGCGGGTGAAATCCCGGCTATAGGTATAGGAGAAGCGGCCTTCATTTGAGCCCTGGTAAACCAGGCCGATATTCAGTTTTAATTTTCGGGCATATTGCAGGCTGTAGCGCAGTGTGGATACGATCCGGTTGGGCATAACATATCCCGCATCACCCAGCTCAGGATGATTGATGCCATTTACGGTTGCCGTCGCGTTGAGTGCAGAAAGTGTCTGGTCGCCCTCACCATCGTTATAACTTTTTGCAGTGCTGCGGCTGTAGGCCACCGAAAAGGATAGATTTCTCATTCTCTTTTCCAGCTGGCTGATCAGGGCTAAATAATACCCTCCGGATGAGTTATAGACCATCACTGCATTTAAGGGGGAGTTTCCCTTTGGATCAGCGAGGCCTGAGCCATTGAGCGGGTTGATGTATTTCGTCGCATTGCCGGCCGGATAAACCAACCTGTTATCCGGATATCCTGCAATGTTTAACGGAGCAGGTTGATTCAGGTTCACGTTCTTAAAAGCTACGCCATGAATATCACTGTTAAAGATAGTCTCTACCGTTGCGTTAAAACCTGCAGGCAGCAGTATATCCATGGCAATACTCGATTTCCAGCTTTGCGGCATTTTAAAATCCCGTGAAATCAGGCTGACCACTGATGGCAGTGCATTGCCATTGGTTGATGCGGGAATATTTTGCTGCGGCTGCGAAGGGTTAAATATACCGGGGGTGTTTTGCTGGCCCTGCCATGCCTGAGTGATCTGGTATAAACCAGAATAACGTGCCTGTGCAATGATCCATACGTAAGGAATACGGCCGGTAAATATTCCCGTTCCCCCTCTCAGTCTCATCGTTTTTGCGGCATTGAGGTCATACCTGAAGGCAAACCTCGGAGATAACAACAGCCTCGGTTTGGGTAATTTTGAGGTATGCAGATGTTGCTCCTCCGCAAAAGTTAGCTGTGCCAGTACTTCATTTTCCGCCAGCGGGTCTGGATATAGCTGGATGTCAGACCGTATCCCTGCGGTGATATTCAGGCGGTCAGACAGTACCCTGGTTTGCTGGAAATAGGTGGATATGTTGACATAGTTGAAGCTAAATTCTGAGGGTTCTTCTATATTATTGAGCGGATAGGTCAGTGCATAATCCAGCGGCTTCTGCTGCCTGGCAAAGTCTTCCCAGGAAGCATAAGTATAATAACCAGTGCCAAAGGGCATATAGCTGTTTCTGGTTTTGCTGTAATCCACCTGAAAGCCTGCCACATGAGTGGTTTTGCCATGGTTCCAGTTCAGGTAATCGGTTAAAGAAAGTACGTTTACTTCTCTTTTATTTGCATAGGTAAATGGCTCATATCCAAATGAAGTAAAGGGGAGTCCGTCTTTTAAGATATCCACAAATGGGAATAACTGGCTCCGGGATGTTCTGGGTTCATACTGACGGGTATAAGATCCGCGTAAAGTATTGGTCAGTTTTGCAGCAGGTTTGCTGTTCCATTCTGCGGCGAGGGAATAAAATTTTGATAGGGTACTGAAGTTGGAATTGCTGAAAGCCAGGGCGTTTACGGTACTGCGGCCAAAGGCAGCAGCATAGGGAGTAAGCGGGCTTCTTGATCCGTTGAGTAACTCGGGTTTGCTGCTGTTCAGCTGGTTATAGCGGATGCTGAAAGTATTATTTGCAGCGATGTTCCAGTCTACCCTTGCCAGCAGCTTGCGGCTTTTGTTTTCGAATGAGTAATCCTGATAAGCACCGGTCTGGTAGCCATAGGTATCGTTCAGAAAGCTGCTGATCTCGTCCAGTTCAGTAACCGTGGGCCTTGCAATATTTGCAGAACTTCCATAGGGACGTGCCGTTGTGGCTGCCTGGAAAACCTGCGGCGCATAACTTTCCCTTTCCTGTTCATAACTGATCAGATAAAACAGTTTGTTCCTGATGACAGGGCCTCCGATTCTGAAGCCTTCTACATGATAGTTATTGGATCTTTTTGGAAAAGATTCCTGTCCCGCAAAATGGCCATTGTTATCTTCACTGTGAAAATAGCGATAGGCAGACCCGGTGATTTGATTGCCTCCTGAGCGGGTCACTATATTTACGGCACTGCCAATAAAACCGGATTCCCAGATCGACTGATAGGGGGCTACGTTCACGGAGATTTCTGCTATGGCATCCAGTGAGACTGGCTGCGCCCCATTGCCGGGGAGGTTCTCGCCAACCCCAAAATTATTGTTGAACTCCGAACCGTCAATCGTGATAAAATTTTGTCTGTAATTTCCCCCCGCAACCGCGGCACCAAAGGCTTGCGGATTTAAGCGGAGAAAGTCAGCAATGCCACGTTTGATGGTAGGAAGCTGTTCTATTTCCCGGTGCCCGATATGAAACGTAGGGCCTCTTTTTTCTGAAACCAGCTGCTGGCTGGCTGAAATGCTCACCTTTAATTCTGGAAGGGTGATGGTATAACTTTGTACAGTGATGTTAAATATCAAAGGTTCATCAAGTTTGATATAAAAACCTGAATACTGATAAGACCGGTAGCCTACGCTGCGCAATTCGAGCAGATAGGGGCCTCCGGGGTTGAGATCCGGCATGAAGTAAAATCCGGATGAATTGGTTACACAGCCGTAAATAGTGCCGGTATTCAGCTGGGTAAGCACAATAGAAGCGCCTGACAGCATTTCGCCGGTTTGGGTCACTACTTTGCCAGACATACTCGTTTTGGTGGTCTGAGCAATGGCAGTGATAGAAGTTACCACGAGCATACAGCCCATTAAAAGCAATGATAACGCTCGTGGTAGCTTCATAAAATCAACAGATAATTGTGCATGCCTACACCATTCTGCCCATTAACGGATCTGTTTTAGTGACGCTGCCGGTTTCTACGCGACCGGCAAATCTTTCTTCAAATGCATCGTTTCCTCTGGCACTTACACTGAAGTCATACCAGTTGAAACTTCTATCCAGTTTAAGCAGTGTGCTGGCTTTTCCATTGGCAGGCACTTTTAGTGTTTTGATACCTGATTTGTAGCCTAGATCGCTGATCTGTAACTCCTGTGCTTCAGGGCCCTGGTTGTTTACTGTCAGGATCACATTGCCGCTTAATTTCAGCGGTTTATTTACATCCTGTTCATAACTGCAGGTAAATTCAAGCTGAGGATGCTGCTGGTTGCCCTTAAACTCCCTGAAAAATCCATTAGGCCCGTACACCCTCAGGTGGTACCTTCCTGCTGCGAAATCTGGGATCTGCCATTCGTCTTCCAGCGTATCACCTGCGGCAACTGTGTAATCCCATACGCGCAATACCTCGCCCTGATAAGGGTTCATCGCGTATACGGTAAAGGGCGATCCGGCAGCTTTTTTTCCGAACCTTTTGTTAGCGGCGGTAAAACTGATCTTAAATTTGCCTTTGTCTGCACTGCCGTTCACATACAATTCATAGGGAAGGGCCGTGGCAGATCTGATACCCTTTTCCTGCTGGGGAAAGTGCGGCGAAGATTCAGGGTTTTTATTGATCTGTTCAATTTCAGCAACAGATAGTTTTTTGTAATTATCAGGCACTTCCTTGAATTTTGCAGAATAGATACGCTCCATAAACGGAGTTTTCTCTAAAAATTCCGGCTGTGCGATCTTTTCTCCGTTGTAGGGCCTGAACGCTGAAGTGAGGTCACCGCAGATACTTCTTCTCCATGGAGTGATGTTCTCTTCGGTGATTTTTTTATTGAATTTTTTTTCGATAAAAGTTTCGAGGAACTGCAGGGAAGAGGTATGGTCAAAAACTTCGGAGCATACGTATCCTCCGCGCGTCCATGGAGAAACAATTACCATCGGTACACGGAAACCAAGACCGATCTGGCTGTCGCGGAAATTAGCTTCCTTCATTGAAGGGTTGGTCTGGTGGTCTTTTCTTGCAAAATCAAGTTTAGGGTCAAGTCCAGCTGAAACCTTACCGGCATGCGCTTTATCAGGATGTGGCGGTACAAAGGGAGGCACATGGTCAAAATAACCATCGTTCTCATCATAGGTTAAAACGAATACCGTTTTTTTCCATACCTCAGGGTTTTTGGTCAGGATTTCGATCACCTCACTCACAAACCAGGAACCAAACCAGGGCACGCCCGGGTGGTCAGAGAAATTGGCCGGTGTCATCAACCAGGAAACCGTTGGCAATTTGCCATCATTTACATCTTGTCGAAATTGATGAAGGATATCGCCTTTAGGAATGTTGAGCTCACGCTCCGTGCCTTTTTCATCATAAATGAGCGGACTGAGGCTGTGGAAATCAGGATCGTTGGAGTTGATTCCAAAGGCGTTGGCATTGAGTTTTTTAGCCTTGTCTGATAAGGCATTGTGTGCTTCCGTAGTGTATACTTTTTCTTCTTCTTCTGTTTTTAATAAAAGCTTTTTCAGTGCTGCGATCTTTAACTGCTGCTCTTCCGTCAGGTTTTCTTTCGGGGATGCTGCAATCTGTGCCAGCAGTGCCTTTTTCTTTTCCTGCAGGTTTGCAATACCACCGGGATGCAACCTCACATTGTACTGCTCAAAGTATTCGAGCACGTTCGTCCCGAAATTACTCAACCAGGAGCCTGACTCGCCATTGAGGCCAAAGCCCATAGTCAGTTCATTCTGGTAAACTTTCCAGTCGATACCATTTTCTTCCAGTCGCTCGGGATAGGTTTTCCAGTTGAGTGTAGGCTTATCATAATTACTGATATTCCATAAATGGGCCATTCCGGTAGCGCTGTTTTCCTCGCGTACCGTTCCTGTCATCCAGTAATAGCGGTTAGGGTGTGTACCGGCAATCACTGAGGAGAAATTCTGATCGCAGACCGTGAAGGCGTCGGCCAGTGAATAGTAAAAGGGGAAATCCTCTCTTTTGCAATAACCTACCGTGAGCGGCATATGGGCGTAAGTCTGCTTGTAAGGTTTTTTAACATCCAGCCATTTATCATATTTGCCGCCATTGCGGGCATCGGTCTGATCCGTCCAATTATGGGGGATAGAGCCCATCCAGGCAATTTTTGTTTCTTTGATATTCAGGTGGAAGGGGGCGTAAGTTTCACCTTCCTTGTTAGACTGCAGCCATACTTTGTTCTTGTTAGGCAGATCAATCGCCCTTGGATCGTTAAATCCCCTTACGCCCTGTAAAGTACCGAGTTCATGATCAAAGGAACGGTTCTCCTGCATCAGGAAAACAACATGCTCGGCATCATAGAAAGTACTGCCAACCGCAGGGTCAATGGCCATCGCCTTTTGAATCACCGGTGGTAAAGTATTAAGAACAGCCGCACCTCCGGAAAGGAGGGCTGCTTTTTTTATAAAATCTCTGCGTGAATCCATATGTATATGCTTAATGAATTAAAATGAATACCTGGCACCAAGCTGGATCTGGTAAGGTGTGCCATTTGGCTGTGTTACCCCTACATTCTCATTGATACGGTATTCGTATTGTTGTTTTACCTGGTCAAATCTGGTTACGAACAGCAGGCTCTGGTCGCCAAGGTTATAGTTTACTCCCCATTTTTTATTCAGCAGGTTGGCAAAGTTGAATGCGTCGAAACTCAGTGTCAGCTTTTGAGTTTTGTAGGTCTTGAATTCCTTTTGTACCCTGATGTCAAATGTTCCGGAGAAAGGGTTTACACCACCATTTCTTCTGGCAATCTTGCCCAGGCTTTCCAGGATGTATTTTTTCGACCTGTTATCAGGATTATTCAAAATCTTTTCCATTGAAGCCTTGTTTGCAGCGCTGATCCCGGGACTGTTAGGGTCAAATACGAAAGCCAGGTCATTGTCATTTCCAGGGCCGCCCACAAAGTCGCCATTGATATCTGCATCCACCGTCATCGAATAACGGGTACCGCCGATTCCCCTGAAAGTTGCACTGGCAGAGAAGCCTTTCCAGCTCGGTGTGCTTCCATAAACAACCAGTTTATTCCTGTACTGGTTGTCGGAATAGTCAATGGCACTCAGGTCGCGCGGATCAGATTTCACAGGTCTAAAGGTAGAGGTATTTGCAACGTTCCCATTATAAGAGCTGTTATCTTTAGCGTCATTTAATGTGTAGCTTACGTTAAGATAACCATCTTTCAGGTAGCGGTAGCTGGCATCAACAATCACTGCTGCCTGTCGAAGCGTAGCGCCATTTGTGAGCATCAGGACACGGCCCACTTCATTTGTTTTTCTGCCCAGTACATTGTTGGTTGTACCAGAAGCAGTGATAGAGCTTGCAGGAACAAACACAGAACGGTTCTCTTCGTTTGCAAGTGTGAAATAAGGATTGTCTACCAGGTTTTTATCCAGATATACATAGTTGTTTTTTGTGTAGGAATACAGGAAGTTTATACCCAGTCTGAGCTGATCGCCGATAATTTTATTATAGCTCAGATTGGTTTTAAAGATCGAAGGCATTTTCAGGTTAGGGTCATTCAGATTAATGGTAGAGACATAAGGCACGCCTGCGATAATGCCCGGTGCGGTGCTTGGGTCAGCCCTGTAACCCGGGAAATTAGGGACCGGGACAAGGCTCGTTCCTGTTGCCGGACGTGAAACATCAATTGATGCCACTTTTGTTCCGCTGTTCTGAATGTTGTTCACCTGCGCATAGTTAACAGGATATGCAGAGAAAAGGCCGCCGCCTAAACGGATGATATCTTTTTTCTCTCCGTTGATATCCCAGGTAAACTGAACCCTTGGCTGGATCTTGCCTGCATCTGTAATTTTACTGTCTGTCCTTAAACCCAGGGTACGCTCTACCACAGGATTATAGTCTGCCTGAGAGAGGAAGCTCGTTACGTCATAACGCAAACCAAACATCGCATTGATATGGGTTGCCACATCAAATTCGACCTGTCCGAATAAGGAAGCATTCAGGATATACTGCTGCACAGTAGGTTTGCCATTGATCGGTGCTTCACGTACATATCTGGAAGCATTCAGGTTATTAAATTCGTTGATATTGTTGAAGATAAAGCGGCCGTTCTGTTCACTTGAAATATAAGTGTCCATGTAGGTCAGCGTATTATCAGTACCGAAGGTAAATTTATATTTCCCGCTGGTGTAATACGACGTGTTAACCAGTTGCAGCTGGTTCTCCTTGTTATCTTCAGGGAAATATCGCTGTCCACCCAGTTGTACAGTCCTGTTTCCTATGGTTCCGTTTGGTAAAGTAGACCGCACAGTGACAATTGCACGAGGAATATTGGCTGCGGGCAGTTCACTGTTGGGCACATAATTCCTGGTAGCCGATTGCCATTGCACTTTCAGCTCATTCAGGAAATTAGGTTTGATCTGTGAGCGCAGGGAAACAAGAGTACTGTTCTCTTTGGATTTAAAATCGCCCCACACTTCAAAAAGGTTGATGTTTGAGTTATCGCTGTTGCTGACAGGGTTGTTCCAGTCGCTATAGTTATTACGGATAGTTAACCTGTTCTTGTCATTGATCTGCCAGTCTATACGCGCAAAGAAAGTATTTGCAAGGGTTTTTCTTTTGAACTCACCCACCTGCGGGCCGCTTCCCAATCCGTATTTAGCCCTCCCGATACTGACCACACTATCCAAAGCGCCTTTGCTGATTCCTAAACTGATTGCATCTGCATCATCGCGGATATCCGCAATCTGAAAAGGCATACTCTCGTCCTGACGGTCCAGCGCTGTAAAGAAATGCAGTTTATCTTTGATGATGGCCCCGCCTAAACTGAAACCATACTGGTTGGTGGTGAATTTCTGCTCGCGTTTATTGCCCCGGATATCATTCGGGCTGGCCAGGAAATCAGATCGGTAATAATCGAATACCGATCCTGTAAGTATATTGGTTCCTGATTTAGTTACCGCACTGACAGTACCTCCGCCTTCACGTCCTTTATAGGTATCATAAACGTTTGTAGCTACCTCAAACTCACGGATCGCCTCAAGTGAAAGGGAGTAGGGGCCACTGCCGATAGCACCTGATGTAAGGTTGTTTCTTGCACTTGCACCATCAATAAGGTAGTTGGTCGAGGAAGCGCGCTGACCGCTGATGTTTGTTCCATTCGTAGTAGGCGCCAGTGCAGAAAGGTTGTTGAAGTTCCTGTTCTGTGTAGGCAGCTGCTGAATGTTCTGCGCAGTGATGGCGGTACTGGCACCAAAGCGGTCGATCCGTTTCGTGAGCCCGTTTGCGCTGATGCTGACCTCTTTCAGTTCTGTATTGCCTTCAGTTAACCTGAAATTGGCTACGATGTAATCTCCCTGGTTTAGGGACAGGTCGCCTTTAATCTGTTTTGGAAATCCGATATAGCTTACGGTAATGGTATAAGGTCTTCCCAGGGGTAGCTGGATCAGATTGTATAATCCGTCTTTATTGGTAGTGGTTACTGCACGAAAACCGTTAGACTCATTACGTAACACCACTGAAGCACCTGGTACTGCTACGCCATTTTCGTCTGTGACTTTTCCTGTAACGGAAGCATCTGTAGACTGTGCATGAGCAGTGCCAACGGATAGGAGTACTATAATAATGATAGTTAAGAAGTTAAGGTTGGTTAAAAAATGATAATTTTTTTCTATTTTTCTTGTTAAATGGTAATAATATTGCATATTTAATTTCTTAGATTAATTTTTACGGATTAATTTGAATTAGGCAGGGCTGCTTCAGCGCTGACTGAAGCCGGAAGTGCGGGAACACTTTCGGCTTTTTTGTGTATGTTTTGTCTATTTCATCATTGTATAGCGGGATTAATTATCAATTGTGAACTGGTGAGCTGGTAACTGATACCGGCAGCTGCGGCCAGCTGCTGTAATACAATTTTCAGGTCCTGATGAGGCAGTGTGAGGTAATACCTGCGGTCTGTATTGCCCTCTGTCCTAACCTGAACTGCAATCGCATATTGTCTGGAAATTTCTGCACCGATCTGGCTCATCGTCAGTCCGTCTGCATAAATCGAGCGGTTTGTTTTCCAATTGCTGATCAGCGCTGTGTTGCGCGGTTCAATCACTGTTTTATGGGAATGGGTATGGTACGTTAACACTTCGCCTTTAACGAGGCCTTTGCTCAATACGTTCCATTGGCTGCTGTCTTTTCGTGCTACCTTCACTTTCCCGGTGCTCACTGCTACCTGGTAGATATGTGCATCGGGATAGGCTCTTATGTTAAATGATGTACCTAATACCGTTGTTAAAAGGTTTTTTGTTGTGATACTAAAAGGCCTTAGGGTATCTCTTTTCACTTTAAAGAATGCTTCTCCTTGGTCCAGGTATACCTTCCTGGATTTTGAACTGCTGAAACCGGACGCGATCCTAATCGTT